>Ga0315271_10003347_pt1 | contig 10137 bp, 7 predicted proteins | sample C3_top_MG_FD_204664 | JGI IMG/M metagenome (GOLD analysis project Ga0315271, IMG submission 204664) | Sediment microbial communities from Yellowstone Lake, YNP, Wyoming, USA - C3_top | ecosystem: Environmental > Aquatic > Freshwater > Lake > Sediment | place: USA: Wyoming | collected 2017-08-01
TCATAGCGCTTGTGTTGTCCGCTCCGTTTCTGCACCCTCTTCCGCATGAAAACCATTCGCAGGATTGCAGTACTCGTGTTGCTGGCTTCGTTCACTCAGGCCGCCGAATTTTTCCGCGATGGCGACCGCGTCGTTTTCCTTGGCGACAGCATCACCGAGCAGAAGCTCTACACAACCTACATTGAAGCCTTCGCGCTGACGCGGCATCCGGACTGGAAGCTGACGTTCCGGAATGCGGGTTGGAGCGGCGATACGGCGTGGTTGCGGCAGCGCGCGCATCCGGATGAGAATAAACTTTTCGCCGCGCAGGGCGAGGAGCTGAAGGCGATGGTTGGGAAGTCGGTGGGAGACGGTCTCGCACGCGATGTTCTGCCGCTCAAGCCGACGGCGGTGACGATCGATTTCGGGATGAACGACCATGCCTATCAGGCGTTTCGCCCCGACATCTTCCGCGCCTACGCCGCGAGCCAGACGGAATTGGTGAATGTGCTGAAGAAGAACGGGGCGCGTGTCGCACTGCTCACCTCGCAACCGATCGAGGAGAAAGGACCGGATCCGGACAAAGACATCCGGAATCTTTCGCTCCGCCAATTCGCCGACGGCCTTCGCGATGTTGCCCGGACGAACGGCGCTCTTTTCGTGGACCAGTTCGATCCGTACCTGGCCATCCTGATGCGAGAACGCGCGACCGATCCGCAGGCGCAGGTCGGCGGCGGCGATGCGGTGCATCCCGGGCCGGCCGGCCAGACGATCATGGCGTGGGCGATTCTCAAGAGCCTCGGCGCGACGCCGCTGGTTTCGTCGGCTGAAATAAAATGCGGCTGGTGGATTCGTGCGAAGAACGAACAGAACTGCAACGTCTCCAACATCCAACTCGCAGACGGGGCATTGAGCTTCGACCGGCTCGATCGCGCGCTGCCGCTGCCGGTTGACACCCGTGCCGAGACCGCGCTGAAACTCGCGCCCATCGTCGCCGATCTCGACGTCTACAGCCTGAAGGTCACCGGCCTCAAGGCCGCAATCTACGCGCTCTCTATCGACGGCTGCGCGGCGGGAACCGTCACGAAGGCGGAACTCGAAAAGGGCTGGAATATGTCCCTCGTCAAGAGCCCGATGTTGGATCAGGCCCGGAAAGTTCTTGCGCTGGTCTTCCAGAAGAACGAACTCTTCTTCAACCGCTGGCGCAACGTCCAGTTGAATCCTTCCCGACAATCCGAGTTGCCTGAACTGGACAGACAGATTGCCGAGCTGGAAGCGAAGATAGACGAAGCCCGCACACCCAAGCCGCACCATTTCGAAATGAAACCAGTCAGCAGCCAACCGAACGGTTGATTTTCAAAAGCAGCCGAAGCGCGCCGCTCACGGATCCTCTTCAGTGCGCGTCCAGGCCCCACAGCATTCTCAGGGTGTGATCGAGCGTTTTGAGGATTTCGCTCATATAGTCCTGGATCGCCCGGACACTGCCCGGAAGGACGTACACCAGGGTGGGACCGATCACTCCGGCGACGGATCGGCTCAGCAGGGCGGCCGGCAGGGTTGCGCCATACTTGACGCGGATGAATTCCATGAGCCCGGGAATCTCCTTTTCGAGCAGGGGCCGCACGGCTTCCGGAGTCCTGTCTCTGGGGCCAATGCCCGTACCGCCGGTCGTAATGACGATATCCGCCGGCTGCGCCACCGCCTGCCGCAGGGCCGCTTGAAGTTTCTCGGGATCGTCTGGAAGCAGCGTCATTCCCACCTCAAGTCTCCAGCGGCTGTCCCGGCAGTGCCGCTGCAGAACGTCCCGAATCGCAGGTCCGCTGCGGTCCTCATATTCTCCGCGGAATGCGCGATCACTCAAGGTAATGATTTGCGCGCGCAGAGGGCACGGAAGGTGTTCGATCCGGTCGCCCGGCCGCATCTCGCCTTCCTGCAGCACGCGGGCGAAGATCCCCTTCTTCGGCATCGCGCACTTTCCGACCTCGCGGAAGATGGTGCATCCGGTTCCGTGGCATGTCTTCCCGATTTGCGTGATCTCCATCCGCACCGCGCCGATTTTGAGCTGATCTCTCAAGGCCACCTGGTCGAGGTCGATGCCTGCTGTGGTGATGTTCTCGGCAAACTCGCCGGCAGCGAAACTCCGTCCGCTCTCCCGTGACATCGCCGCGACCGTTTCGCCCGCGAGCAGGCTGATCTGCCGGTGCCAGGATCCGGCATGCGCATCGCCTTCGATCCCGGACGGCGTCACCCGTACGGCGGCGACGGGCGTCTTGATCGTCCCTTTGCTCTCCGAAACGTTTACGGACGTGACGGTGCCGGTCATCGCCGGTTCCTTTCTCTTGGATGTTTGTTTCCGGTCGGGCGCGATTCGCTCGGCGAAAGGGAGCCGGCCGGCGGGATCTCCGTCCAGGGCTGCTTCATTTTTTGGATCAGGCGGATCTTCGAGATCGTCATGGATGGATCCACCGCCTTGCACATGTCGTACACTGTCAACAGCGCGATGCTGACAGCCGTGAGGGCTTCCATCTCTGCGCCGGTCCGGTCTACGCACCGGACATCGCTCTCGACGGTCACCCCGGTTTGCCCGAGGGTCGCCTTGACGCGGACATGGAGGAGTTGCACCAGATGACACAGGGGGATCAGCCCGGGTGTCCGTTTCGACGCCTGGACCCCGGCGAGTTCAGCCGTGAGCAGAACGTTGCCCTTCTTCATCCGGTTCGCACTGACCAGCCGGAGCGTTTCGGGCTGCAGGCGAATGAAACCGCTTGCGCGGGCGACACGATAGGAGAGGGGCTTGTCCGAGATGTCCACCATCCGGGGCCGGTTGTTTTCGTCGATGTGGGTCAGTCGTTTCATCCTGTTTCTCCCGATGGCCGCGCGGCCACGTACTCTTCCATGGTGTTCAGGTTCCGATACCAGCCGGTGTCAGGCAGGGGAAGGTAGAGGACCTTCACGAGCTTGAGCAAATCCACGATCCGGCGTCCGCCTTGCCGAAGGACCTTCTCTGCGGGACCGATCACGGCTTTCGTATAGACGGCGAAAAGCGGCTCCGGTCTTCCGTCGGGCGAAAGGGGCACCACGGCGTCATACCCGCGTACCGAAGCCAGCATCTGCCGGATAAATTCCAGATGGAGTTCCGGGACATCACAGGCCGTGATAAAATGGTCCTCGTAACGCGTTGCCGCAAGACACGAAAGAATTCCCATCAAGGGGCCCATGTCCGGTTCGCGGTCCGGCACAATCGGGACGTTCAGGAAGCTGAATTTCCGTGGATCATTCGACCCGATCAGCCATTCGCGAAAAAGGGGTTCAAGCTGTGTCCCGATGTGTTGAATCATCGGTTTACCGTTGAAGAGCAGGAGACTCTTGTCTTGTCCCATCCGGCGGCTCCTTCCCCCCGCAAGAATAATGGCGGCGGCCTCCTGCCGGATCCACCAGCGCCCCCGGGCGAAGGTGACATCCGCCGGCTTGAAATCCCACCCGCCACCGTCGAACTCGACGATCCGGTCGGCGAGGTCGAGCCCTTCGGCGCAGGAGGCCTTGATCCCGGACATCCCCTTTTTACGGATTACGAGAAAGGCGCCCGGTTCAAGGAATGCGCGGGCGGAGTTGGACTCGCAGATCACCGGAAGGCCGGGCGGGATTCGTCCGAGTACGTCGGCGAGTCCCTCGCGGAGATGCTCGTGGCGGACGCGCAGCCAGTACACCGGTGACGCGCCGGCCGCCCGCAACCGGCAGGTGTCCTTGTTCCCGTCGTCGCCGGTTTCCAGACTCACCGTGTAGTCACCCGTCAGCGAACCGCAAACGCCGCAGTCCGCGTTGTCGTGGGGACAGGCGTGCTCCCCGCGAATCGTGGTCACTTTGATCGCCGCCACCGGCCCGCGCGCGATGTGGTTCCGGATCACAGCGCAGGCGAACTCGGTCTTTCCCACATGGCGGGTCGCCGAGCCGATCATCAGCACATCCGCGCGAACCCTCGTTCGCGGCGCGGCTTCCTTCCTGTCACCTGATTTCGCAGACACGACGTCTTGCTCCTTTTCCGGACCTGCGCGAAAATCCCAAAGCCTCTGTCTGCCCCGGGAGGGAACTCCGGCGCCTTTCTTCAGTTCCTGCCCGTCCCCTGGATGCCGGTAAATCCGGAAGGATATCGGGCGGACAGCCGTGCCAGACCGGTCCCGACAGCCATCCCGATGGCGAAGCCGTACGGGAGCCCTGCCGACAGCGTGCCCACCAGAAACACAATGGACAGCTGCGCCTTCGAGTCGGCCACGTCGGCGACCAGCCGCAGAAGGGCGAGCCCCTCGAAAAAAAGCAGAACGCCGAGGATCGGCAGAGGGAAAAGGTGTATCACTCCCCCGGTTCCGGACAGGCTGAAAAACATCCCGATCAGAAGGTAAATCGCCCCGTAGAGGATCACGGAGCCTCCGGTTCGTGCGCCAAAAAGATGGTGCCCGACCATCCCGCCCGATCCGTGACAAACGGGGACTCCGCTCAGAAAGGGAGCCAGAAGATTCATCACCGAGTAGGTGAAGCCGATCTTCCGGGCGGTCATGTGTTTTTCCGGAAAGAAATCCTGCGCCACCTGGCGGGTGGCCACGACCGAATTCGCCAGAGAGAGCGGGATCTGAGCCAGCCCCAGCAGGAGAAATCCCTGCACGATGTCCTGTACGGCGGGCACATGAAACCGAGGTGCGGAAAATCCGAATCCATGGAACGGCGGCCCGTCGGAGATAGGGAAGAAAAACGCATAGAGGATCCCGAGCAGGATCACGAGCAGGGCCGCCGGATACTTTCGATGCCCCAGCAGACAGAGGGTGATGACAAAACCCGCCCCGGCGAGTGCGGCGCCTTTCACGCCTTCGCTCACGACATAGTTTTTGAGCGCCAGTTGGCAGAGCATCAATCCGAGGCCGAACTGCATGCCCCGCACCACGGCTTTGGGCGTCACGCGCGCAATCCAGTCCGCAACTCCGGTCATCGTCAGAATCAACATGACAATCCCGATGGACAGGCCGCCGCCGAAGAGGATCGGACCGCTGAGTTTCTGTGCGATGACGATGGCCGCGACGGCCTTCAACGGCTGGACGGGCATGGGGATTCCGTAGAGGAGTCCGGACAGAACCTGAAAAAATCCGAATACGGTGAAGACGCTTGCACTGTTCAACCCCCCTGCGAGAATCATGGCGGTGAGCAGCGGCAAATCGGTGCCGATGCCTCCGAACGCGCCGGCCAGTTCGTTCCGGTCGAATTTCGCAGGCGGCCACCATCGGGTCCGGGGACTTGCCGGTTCCGGATCTGGGTTCACGTCCGTCATCCTCCCACCGTCGCCATCGGTCGGGTCGAATCGAAAGAGGCGCGGACGCACTTCCCCTCCAGTGCCCGGGCCACGAGTTGCCGCAGAGCGCCGGCCGTTTCCCGCGTATCCGTGAGCAAGAGATCCCTGACCCGCACGCTCTCTTCCCGCGCCAGACAGGTGATGAGGTCGCCGGTGCTGGTCAGACGCAGGCGAGTGCAACCTGAACAGAACGGCTGGGATTCTGACGAGATGAATCCAACCGTGCCGCGCCGGCCGGCGGCGTCCACGGCAAGAAAATCCAGACTGCTTCCTCCCGCATCGCCGGCTATCGGCGTGAGGCGGACAACCGTCTCGACGCGGGCACGAATCCCGGAGGTCGGCACGAAGCGGGCGGGAAAACCGCTTTGGGCGACGCCGATGGGCATGAGTTCGAGAAACCGGGCGTGACAACCGTGAGCCATGGCAAAACGAACGAGCGCCGGCACGTCCTCCTCGTTGATCCCGCGCACGACCACCGTGTTGGTCTTCACGGGCGTGAGCCCGACCCGCAAGGCTTCCCGGATCCCGTCCAGCGTCCGGCCGAGGTCTCCGCCGTGCGTCATCCGCTGATAGGTCCCGGCCCGGACGCTGTCGAGGCTGACATTGACCCGATGCAGACCGGCTCGCTTCAAGTCACCGGCCATTCCGGCCAAGGCCTGACCGTTGGTCGTCAGGGCGAAATCTTTGAGGTTCAGTCCGGCCAGCATGGCGACGAGGTCGACGATTCCGAGGCGGATCAGCGGCTCCCCTCCCGTGATGCGTACTTTGAGTAAATCAAAGCCGGCTTGGAGCTCGCGGACAAAGCGGACCATTTGCTCGAACGAAAGAATATCCCCCTGCGGCCGTTTCGGGATGCCTTCAGGCGGCATGCAGTAGGTGCAGCGCAACTGGCAGCGATCCGTTACGGAAATCCTGATCGAAACGGGCTGTCGGCGGGGCGTATCCGTCATGACAGGGGTCTCCATGCCCTGAATTCGACGATCGCTCCTGCTCTCAGGTGCGTGACCCTGGCTGGAACGATGAGGACTCCGTCCGCCCTGCCCGCCGAGACCAGATCCGCACTGCTTCGGGAAGGGATAGGAACGATTCCGGTGAGGGCGCCGGTCCGGTCCAGCCGCCCGAGAATATAGCGGACCCGCTGTCCTTTCGACGTCAACGGCGATACCAGAGGAAGCCGCCATGAAGGACGACATTCGAGCAGCGGTGAGCCGGAGAGGCGGCGCAGGGCGGGCAGCACAAATTCATGAAGCCCCGTCAGGGCGCTCAGCGGATTGCCTGGCAGTCCAAAGAGGTGCGTGTTCCCGCCGAGGGTCGCGTGTAGAAACGGCTTGCCCGGCTTCATCGCCACCCCGTGGAGGCGAACCACGGCGTGGATCTCTTCAATAGCTTCGCGCACCACGTCGTATTTGCCGACGGACATTCCGCCGGTCAGCAGAATGACATCGCAGACGCGGGCGGCCTTTTTCAGAGCGGCAGCGATTTCCGCCACGCGATCGGGAAGGGAGCGATACGTGGTTTTCGCAAACTGCCATTCCGCAAGGGCCGCAGCAATCGCGGGCCCGTTCGAGTTGCGGAGCTGGTGGCGTCCAACCGAATCCTCCGGCTCTCTCAGTTCCGCTCCCGTGCATAAGAGGGTGACGCGGGGGCGCCGGATGATCTGGAGGTCCGCCTTCCCGACGGAGGCACACACGCCGATCCTCGATGAATCGAGAACTTCGCCTTTTCGAATCAGCACGTCACCGCGCCGCGCATCTTCGCCGCGCTTGAGGATATTCGCGCCCTGCGCCGCCGGGGAGAGCATCCGAATCCCGCCGGAGGTTTCTTCTGTTTCTTCGACGATCACGACACAGTCGGCGCCGGGAGGAAGATTTCCGCCTGTCAGAATTCTGGCGCAGGTGCCCGCCCGTATCCGTGGACGCGCCGGACTGCCAGCGGCCACCTCACCGATCAGGCGAAGGCATCGTGGCCCGTTGCGAAGATCCGCGGAACGGACGGCATATCCGTCCATCGCGGAACGGTCGGCCGGCGGCAGATCCCGGTCGGCGCGAATCGTCTCGGCCGCCACCAGGCCAACGCAGTCACGCAGTCTTTGACGGCTTGCCGGCAAAGGCGCAAGGCAAGCCGCTATCCCCTCCCATGCTTGACGGGGGTCCACCATCGGGGTCTCCTTTCCAATAAGGGAAGCGCGATCGTTTCCTCTCGCACTCTAACCGGCCATCCCCTCCTAGACCCGTTAGGTCCTTAGACGAGATGGCTCGGAGACGCAAATATACTATCAGATCCCTGCATCCGCCACACGCTCCATATCGTGACGGATCCGGGCGGGTCCGCCGGCATGTGGAACCGAACCGCTCCTCCGCCCGCGCGGGTACCTCCCGGAGCGCCGGACTCTTCCACCGGAGGCGCTTTGCAAAACCTCCTTCGCCGGTTCTGCAAGAGCCTCTTTTATTCCGGCTTCGCCCGCTCAATGCGCGCCGCGCAGACCTTGTACTCGCCCGTTCGAGTCACGTTGTCGAAAGCGTCGTTGGTCAGCAGGTTCGTCGATGCTTCGACATGGTGGAAAGGCATCCAGATCCCGCCCGTGCGGACTTTGCTCCCGATATGCGCCCGCACCGCGATCGATCCGCGGCGCGTGGTCACCCTCACGTTGTCGCCTTCGCGGATTTTCAGCCGCGCGGCATCCTCCCGATGGATTTCCACGAAATTCTCCGGCTCCTTCCGCTCGATCGCGGGGGTCTTGCGGGTCATGTTGCCGATATTGTAGTTGAAAAGCGTGCGCCCGGTCGAAAGGATCATCGGGTACTCCGCATCGGGCACCTCGGCCGGCGGCCGGAAACGGATCACATGGAAGCGGCCCTTGCCATGGGTGAAACGGTCTTTGTGCAGAAATGGAGTGCCCGGATGGTCCGGGGCAGGGCAGGGCCACTGCAGTCCCACCGTGTCGATGCGTGCATACGAGATCCCGGCGAGAGCAGGCGATAGAGCGGCCATTTCATCCCAGATTTCGGAAGGGTGCCGATACGACATGGCGTAGCCCATGGCCGCCGAGACATCACAGACGATCTGCCAGTCGGGTCTCGCCTCGCCCGGCGGCTCGACCGCCTTGCGGATCCGCTGGACGCGGCGTTCCGTGTTCGTGAACGTGCCGTCCTTTTCGGCGAAACAAGCCGCCGGCAAAACGACGTTCGCCAGCTTTGCGGTTTCGGTCAGGAAAAGGTCCTGACAGACGAGGAACTCCAGCTTGCGGAGGTGGGCGGCGACTTTCGTCGAATTCGGCTCGCTGCGGATCAGATCCTCGCCCATGCAGTACATGGCTTTGAGAGTGCCTTCGCCTGCCTTTTCGATGAAGTCGGTGAGCCGTCCCCCGATGTTCGTCGGAATCGGAACGCCCCACGCCTGAGCGAACTTCTCCCGCACGGCGGGATCGGTCACCTTCTGGTATCCGGGGAGACTGCCGGGCATGGCGCCCATATCGCATGAGCCCTGGACGTTGTTCTGGCCGCGCAGGGGATTGATGCCCGAAGATTCCTTTCCGATCTGCCCGCACAGCATGGCCAGATTCGCGAGGTTCTGCACATTCTCCGTCCCGCAGGTGTGCTCGGTGATGCCCAGCGTGTAGAAGATGGCCGACGGGGTGCCGGTGGCGTACCCTTCCGCCGCCTGGCGAATGAGCCCGGCGTCCACGCCGCACACCTCGGCCGCCTGTTCGACCGAATAGTCGGCGAGGTTGTTCTTGAAGGCATCAAAACTCTCGCACCGGGCCTCGATGAACGCCGGGTTGTGCAGTCCCTTGGCGAGGATGTGCTTCATCATGGCGTTGATGAGAAAGTTGTCGGTTCCGGGGCGGTGCTTGATGTGAAGGTGCGCCCGTTTCGCAAGCCAGGTCTCCCGGGGATCGCATACGATGAGTCGCGCCCCTTTTTGCAGGGCTTTCTTCATCTCCAGCCCTACGATCGGATGCGCCTCGGTCGGATTGGCGCCGATCAGAAATATCGTCTGCACATTCTGGATTTCCCGGATGGCGTTCGTCATCGCTCCGGATCCGAACGCGCTGGCCAGCCCCGCCACGGTCGGCGCATGACAGGTCGTCGCGCACTGGTCGATGTTGTTCGTTCGCCCCGCCGCGCGCGCCAGTTTCTGCATCAGGTAATTCTCTTCATTCGTGCACCGCGAGGAACTCTGGAAGGCGATGGCGTCCGGCCCGTACTGATCCCGGAGGGCCGACAGACCTTTTCCGACCCGTTCCAGAGCCTCTGTCCAGGAGGCTTCCCGGAAGGTGCCGTTCTCCTTGATCATCGGCAGGCGCAGGCGCTCCGGCGAATGGATGAAATCAACTGCGAACTTGCCTTTGACGCATAGATTCCCGTCATTCGGGATGCAGCCCGGCTCGCTGGTCACGCGCACGACGCGGTTCAGCCGGCGATTCACGTTCAGATCCATCTGGCAGCCCACGCCGCAGTAACTGCACGTCGTGCGGATCTTCGCGAGGTCCTTGTCCCGTCCCAGACCTATGGCCTGGCGTTCGTACAGGGCGGAGGTCGGGCACGTGCCGATGCAGCCTCCGCAGAGCACGCACGTGCTGCTGTTTAATTCGACGTCGAAACCGGTGGTCACTTCCACACTTCCGCCCCGGCCCCGCAGCGACAGGGCCTCGGCCATCTCGACCTCGTGGCAGAACCGGATGCAGCGCTGGCAGCGCACGCACTTGGACGGGTCGTACTCGATCGCCCGGTCGCCGGTGGTGTAATTCTTCTGTCCGGGCGGGATCATGATGTTGGGAAACCGGGTGCGATTCGCCTGATATTCGTAACTGTAGTCCTGAA
>Ga0315271_10003348_pt1 | contig 10135 bp, 10 predicted proteins | sample C3_top_MG_FD_204664 | JGI IMG/M metagenome (GOLD analysis project Ga0315271, IMG submission 204664) | Sediment microbial communities from Yellowstone Lake, YNP, Wyoming, USA - C3_top | ecosystem: Environmental > Aquatic > Freshwater > Lake > Sediment | place: USA: Wyoming | collected 2017-08-01
GGGAGGGGTGGGTGTCTCCTGGCTAACAAAGAAACTTCTCTGGCGTCAGCCAGGGAAGTTGTCTTTGTTAGCCGCTTTGCTCCGTGCTTCCGACGGCGACACGATATTGCGCTTCACCAAATCTTGCAGGTTCTGGTCGAGCGTCTGCATGCCAAATTGCGAGCCGGTCTGGATCGCCGAATACATTTGCGCCACCTTGGCCTCGCGGATCAGGTTGCGGATGGCCGGCGTGCCGATCATGATTTCATGCGCGGCAACGCGCCCCGAGCCGTCCTTGGTCTTGAGCAGTGACTGCGAGATGACGGCCTTGAGCGACTCCGACAACATCGAGCGTACCATTTCCTTTTCGGCGGCGGGAAAGACGTCGATGATGCGGTCGATTGTTTTGGCTGCCGAACTCGTGTGCAAAGTGCCGAACACCAGGTGCCCGGTTTCTGCGGCGGACAAGGCCAGACGAATGGTTTCCAGATCGCGCATTTCGCCCACCAGGATTACGTCCGGGTCCTCGCGCAGTGCCGATTTCAACGCGTTGTTGAATGACAGGGTGTGTGGTCCGACCTCGCGCTGGTTGATCAGGCATTTCTTTGATTCATGGACGAATTCGATCGGGTCCTCGACGGTGAGTATGTGGCCGTATTCATTCTCGTTTTTATGGTTCACCATCGCTGCCAGGGTGGTGGACTTGCCGGAACCGGTTGGGCCGGTAACCAGCACCACGCCGCGCGGCTGGTCGGCCAGCTCCTCGAAGATCTTCGGGCACTTGAGGTCCTCGAGCGACAGAATCTTGGAGGGAATCGTCCGTAGCACCGCTGCTGCACCGCGGTTGGTGACAAAGGCATTGACCCGAAAGCGCGCCAGATTGGGAATGGCGAAGGAAAAGTCCAGTTCGAGATTTTCCTCGTAGTGCTTGCGCTGGCCGTCATTCATGATGTCATAGATCATGCTATGCACATCCTTGTGTTCCATTGGCGGCAGGTTGATGCGGCGCACGTCGCCATGCACGCGGATCATCGGCGGCAGGCCGGCGGAGAGGTGCAGGTCGGACGCCTTGTTCTTGACGACAAATGCCAGCAGTTCGGTGATGTCCATGCGAGAGCCCCTGAGCGTACGGTTATACTGAAGTCGCTATATGACAACAATCGCAGCCAACTTGCAAGCCGTCAGGGAGCGAATTGCCGGGGCCTGTGCCACAGCCGGTCGCGATCCTGCAACCGTTGTCCTGTTGGCGGTGTCCAAGACCTGGCCGGCAGCGGCCGTAGGTGAGGCGGCGCGGGCCGGCCAGCGGGCGTTTGGTGAAAGCTATGTGCAGGAAGCCGTGGCCAAAATCGAGGCCCTGCCTGAAGGCGAGCTCGAGTGGCATTTCATTGGTCCCTTGCAAAGTAACAAGACGCGGCAAGTGGCCGAACACTTCGACTGGGTTCACTCGGTCGAAAGACTCAAGACGGCCGAGCGCCTGTCAGCACAGCGCCAGACACACAGGTCGCCGTTGCAGACCTGCATTCAGGTCAACATATCCGGCGAGGCGAGCAAAAGCGGTTGTGATCCGGCCGAGCTGCCGAGCCTGGCACATGCGGTGGCGCAGCTGCCGCAGATCCGCTTGCGCGGCCTCATGGCCATTCCCGAACCGACTGACGACCCGGTACGGCAACGGTGGGGTTTTGCTACCCTGCGCGAAATGCGCGATCGACTCAACAGCGAGGGGTTGGCCCTCGATACCTTGTCCATGGGCATGAGCCATGACCTGGAGGCGGCAATTCTTGAAGGTGCGACCATTGTTCGCGTCGGAACGGCGATTTTCGGTGAAAGGGTTTATTCGGAATGAAGATTACTTTTCTTGGCGGCGGCAACATGGCCACCGCACTTATCGGCGGCTTGAAGAAGCAGGGCTTTTCGGCCGCCGGCATCCAGGTGGTGGAGCCGATCGATGAGGCGCGTGAGCGACTGACCGATACTTATGGGGTGCGCTGCAGCGCCACGGCCGACGTGGCGGCACTCAACTGCGAGGTGCTGGTGTTGTCCGTCAAGCCGCAGATCATGAGGGAAGCGTTGGCGCCCATGGTCGGACATTTGTCCGGGCAGCTGGTGATCAGCATTGCCGCTGGTTTGCGTCTGACAGATATCGGCCGCTGGCTCGGCGGCCACCACCGTCTGGTACGGACCATGCCCAACACACCGGCCCTGATCGGTGCGGGCGTCACCGGCCTTTACGCCGATCCCAGTGTCGATCGCGAAGGCCGTGAGATTGCGGAGAAGATTCTCGGTGCTGTCGGCACTACGCTTTGGTTGGACGAAGAGGCGCAAATGGACGCGGTTACCGCTGTTTCCGGCAGCGGCCCTGCCTACGTCTTTTATTTCATCGAGGCGCTTGAAAACGCGGCGAAGGCGTTGGGATTTGCCGATGCAGCGGCTCGCAAGCTGGCGGTCGAGACGTTTGTCGGTGCGGCGCGCCTGGCGGAAGCGAGCCCGGACCCTGTTTCGGTTCTGCGAGAACGGGTTACCTCCAAGGGTGGCACCACCGAGGCGGCGCTCAAGTCTTTCGATGCGGATGGGATCGCCGGGCTGGTACTGCGCGGCGTCATGGCTGCCGATGCACGCGGCCGTGAGTTGGGCGACATCATGGGCAAAGACTGATGTTCGCGAGAATCATTCTTTTCATCCTCGAAGTCGCCAGCGATTTCCTCGCCGCTGCGTTCCTCGCGCGATTCATGCTGCAATGGGCGCGTGCATCGTTCCGCAACCCCATCGGTCAGTTTGTCATTGCCGTGACGGATTGGGCAGTGGTTCCGCTGCGCAAGGTCGTGCCCGGCCTGTTCGGCCTCGACATGGCGAGTTTGTCGCTGGCGTGGTTAGTGCAGTTCGGTTACCTGGCCATCGCCATGCTGCTTACCACCGCGGGTTCGACCCTGCCCATCGTCCCCATGTTGGTTGCCAGCCTTGTCGCGGTTCTGCGTCTGGCGGTTCATCTTGCCATGGCGGTCGTTCTCGTCACCGCATTGCTGTCGTGGGTGAATCCCTATGCCCCGCTGGCGCCCTTCTTCAATGCGCTGGCGCGGCCGCTGCTCGCGCCGATCCAGCGCGTCGTCCCGCCCATTGGTGGTATTGACCTGTCGCCGCTGGTATTGCTCCTGGGGTTGCAAGTGCTGCTGATGGTGCTCGATAGTCTGCGTGTGATGGCCTTCAGCCTCGCTTTGTGAGACTTGGGTGACCTGGCTGCGACAGGAGGGCGAAAGCCTGGTTTTTTCTTTGCACATCCAGCCCGGCGCCAAGGTTACGGAGGTGGTCGGCCTGCATGGCGAAGCGCTCAAAATTCGTCTCGCAGCACCTCCGGTGGATGGCAAGGCCAATGCTTGTCTCGTGACTTTCCTTGCAAAGCGGCTGGGCGTGCCAAAAGCGCGGATCGAACTGCTTAGCGGCGAAACGTCTCGCGCCAAGCGCCTCAGGGTTGTTGGGGTCGACGCGGAGCTTGCTGCAAAAATGCTTCAGGCAAAGGCACCGTCGTAGGCGAGGTGTCCTTCAATCAGGGTGCAGCGTACGCGACCCTTGAGATCCTTGCCGAGGAAAGGCGTGTTCTTGCCCTGGCTCTTCAAGGTCTCCCGCGTGACCCGCAAGGGCGCATGGGGATCGAAGACGCAGATGTCAGCTACGCTGCCGACCGATAGTGTGCCGGCGCTCAGTCCAAGGATGCACGCCGGGTCGCTGGTGACGCGGGCCAGGGCCTTGTTCAGCGGCAGTTTCATTTCCTGCGCCCATTTCAGCGTCAGCGGCAGCAATAGTTCCAATCCGGTAGCGCCGGCTTCCGCCTGGTCGAAAGGCGTTTGCTTGGCATCGTCATCGACCGGTGTGTGATCCGAACAGAGCGCGTTGATACTGCCGTTGGCCAGACCCGCGCGTAATTTGTCGCGGTCCCGGCTACTGCGCAATGGTGGGTCGAGACGGGTGTGGGGGTCGAAGAAGCCTATATCGCTGTCGCAAAGGTGCAAGTGGTGCGCGGAGACATCGCAGGTGACAACGATGCCCGAAGCACGCGCGGCGACAATCATGTCGACACCATCGGCAGAGGAGATGCGAGTGATATGCAGGCGTACGCCGGTTTCGCGGGCAAGATGGAGGATGCTGGCCAGGGCGATGGTCTCGGCCACCACCGGAATGCCGGCAAGACCCAGGCGCGCTGCGATCTCGCCGTCATGGGCAACGCCACCCCGCGCCAGATGGGGATCCTGTGCCTGCAGCCAGACCGGGAAGCCGAAGGTGGCGGCGTATTGCATGGCGCGCATCAGTACCTGGGTGTCGAACACCGGGGTGTTGGCCTGGCCGAAAGCGATGCAGCCGGCCTCGGCCAATTCAGCCATTTCGGTGAGTCGCTTGCCTTCAAGTTTGAGCGTCAGGGCACCCACCGGGTAGACATGGGCAAACTCGGGCAGGCGCGCGCGATGCTTGAGCATTTCGACCAGACCGGGTTCGTCCAGCGGCGGGTCCGTGTCGGGTGGGCAGGCGAGGCTGGTTACGCCGCCGGCCGCCGCCGCGGCCATTTCCGATTCCAGCGTGGCGCGGTACTCAAGCCCCGGTTCGCGCAAACGCGCCGAGAGATCGACCAGGCCGGGACAGACGACGCAGCCTGCGGCGTCGATGGTGGCATTGGCTTCAAAGCCGGCCGGCGCGTCACCGACACCGACAACGTGTCCGCGGGCGACGAAGACGTCGGCGGGCCGGTCAATGCCGTTGGCGGGATCGATGACGTGGCCGTTACGAATGTGAATGCGCATGATCAGTTCCCCGCCAGCATGCTCATGACCGCCATGCGCACGGCGATGCCAAAGGTGACCTGCGGCAGGATCACCGAGTGCGATCCGTCGGCGACCGCCGAGTCGATCTCGATGCCGCGGTTCATCGGACCCGGGTGCATGACGATGGCGTCAGGTTTGGCCAGCGCCAGCTTGTCCGGGGTGAGGCCGTAGTACTTGAAGTATTCCTGCGGGCTGGGCAGCAGCGCACCCAGCATGCGTTCGTTCTGCAGGCGCAGCATCATCACCACATCCACCCCTTTGAGCCCTTCGCGCATGTCGTGGAAAACGCGCAGGTGGCCGGCACCGACCATGCCAGCCACGCCGCCGGGCATCAGCGTCTTGGGGGCAATTACGCGTATCTCCGGCACGCCCAGCGCGTGCAGGGCATGCAGTTGCGAGCGCGCCACGCGCGAGTGCAGGATGTCGCCAACTACTGCCACAGTGAGTTTGGTGAAATCCTTCTTGTAGTGGCGGATGGTGTACATGTCGAGCAGCCCCTGCGTCGGGTGCGCGTGGCGACCGTCGCCGGCATTGATGACGTGGATATGGCTCTGCCGAGTTGCGGCGAGATGCTGGGCGATGAGATAAGGTGCGCCGCTCGATGCGTGGCGCACGACGAACATGTCGGCCTGCATGGCAGCGAGGTTATCGACCGTGTCGAGCAGGGACTCACCCTTGGAAGCCGATGACGTGTTGATGTTGAGGTTGATGACGTCCGCCGACAGGCGTTTGGCGGCGATCTCGAAGGTGGTGCGGGTGCGCGTCGAGTTCTCGAAGAACAGGTTGAACACGCTCTTGCCGCGTAGCAGCGGCACTTTTTTCACCTCACGTTCGGCAACTTCGGCGAAAGGCTCGGCAGTGTCGAGGATGGCGGCAATGATTTCGCGCGGCAAACCCTCGAGGGTGATCAGGTGCTGCAACTCGCCATGGCCGTTGAGTTGCGGGTTGCCGGTCATGTTCATTTTTCCGCAATCCGAAAGGCCAAAGTGCCCTCCACCGGCTCTTGCTCCAGCACCAGTGTCTGGCTGGCAGGCAGCACCAGCGTATGCGGACACCATGTTGCTGCCATCGGCAGTTCGCGGCCGCCGCGATCGACCAGTACCGCGAGATCAACACGCGCCGGGCGTCCGTAGTCGAACAGCTCGTTGATGGCAGCGCGGATGGTGCGACCGGTGTAAAGCACGTCATCGACAATGACAATGTGCGCACCTTCGACATCGAAGGGAATCTGCGAAGCCTTGGCGCCCTTGGCTAGCCCGCGCTGGCTGAAATCGTCGCGGTAGAAGGAAATGTCGATACTGCCCAGGGGCTGCTTGATGCCCAGATCGCGGTGCAGCCGTTCGGCGATCCAGGCGCCACCGGTACGTATTCCCAACAGGGCGGTGAGCGGTGTGACGTGCGGCCGCATCATTTCGGCAAGCCGGGCGCAGAGTGTCGTGGCTTCAGGCAGCGTTGGCATGATCGAACCAGTCTTGCAGGATGATGCGTGCGGCTTCGGCATCGATGGCGGCCTTGTCATGCTTGGCGTCGCGCATGCCCGCCGCGGCTTCGGCGGAACTGAGACGCTCATCGACCATGACTACCGGCAAGCGGAAGCGGCCTTCGAGTTGATGGGCGAAACGGCGGGTGCGTGCGGTCATCTCGTGCGCTGTGCCGTCAAGCGACAGTGGCAGGCCCACTACGAGCCGAGCCGGTTGCCACTCGGTGAGGAGTTTGCTGATCGCGGCGAAGCGAATGTCGTTTGCTTCGCCTTCGATGGTTGTCAGGGAGCGCGCCCGTCCGAGCATGGGCTGACCGATTGCGACGCCGATGCGCTTGGTGCCGAAATCGAAGGCCAATACAAGCCCGCTATCCCCGGCTTCTCCTCGCGGAGGGGAGTTGGCGTGACTCGTTGCCACGGCCTCAGGCATGTCCGGCCACCTCGGAAAGTGATGCGAAATCCACGCCCAGCAACTGCATGGCGGCCGGCAGTCGTTCTTCCGGCGGCAGGTCGAAAAAAATCTCGGGCTTGGCGGCTACGGTGAGCCAGGCGTTCTGCGAAAGCTCCCACTCCAACTGTCCGGCGGACCAGCCGGAATAGCCAAGCGTCACCAGGACCTCGGCGGGCGCACCGATTTCACCCATGGACTGGAGAATGTCGCGCGAACTGGTCAGACCAATGCCATCGGCAACCATCAACGTGGATTGCCAACTGCCGGCGGGACGATGCAACACAAAGCCACGATCCGTCTGTACCGGACCGCCGAAATAAACCGGTGCGCCGGAAAATTCGGCGACCGGTTGTGCCATCGGAATTTCGACGCGTTCGAACAGCGTTGCCAACGTCATGTCGATGGGGCGATTGACGATAACGCCGAGCGCTCCTTCGGCGTTGTGCTCGCAGATGTAGGTGAGCGTCCTGGAAAAATTCGGATCCGCCATGGCTGGCATGGCGATCAGGAAGTGATGCGTAAGGTTGACGCTGATGTCGCTCACGGCGCCATTTTATCGCTTTTATGCCCTGGAGTCTGGCCCGCCCCTCCCGGCCTCCCCGCGCGGGGAGGTGGCTATTCAGCTCGCTGCGCTCGACTGTGACCGGGAGCGCGGAACTTCCAATGGGAGGGAATGCCGGCTCCGCCGGCGTGGCGCGTTTCCTTGGGGGCGGCCCGGCGGAAACGCTACATCGTTGGGTGCGCGCACGGTTTCAGTAGTGTAGGCATTGCCGCCGAGCCGTCTCAAGGCAATCCACAAGCCCGAGCGCGTGGAACGCGCGACCCCGTAAAAGCAAACCACAAAGTGCCCCGCAATGGTCGCGCGTAGCGCGCTAACAAGTCACCCCTCCCGAGAGGGAGGGGCTGGGGGAGGGCGGGTTATCTACCGGGGCTACTTTTTGACGTACCCGGCGATTAAGCCGAGCAACTCATCCTCGTCGAACGGTTTGCCAAGATAGTTGTTGACGCCGATCTCCATCGCGTAGTTGCGATGTTTGTCGGCGATGCGCGAGGTAATCATGATGATTGGAATGCCCCGCGTGCGTGCGTCGGCGCGGACGTTGCGCGTGAGGTCGAAGCCGTCCATGCGCGGCATTTCGATATCCACGAGCATGACATCAGGGATGATCTCGGTGAGTTGTTCGAGCGCGTCGACACCATCTTTTGCGGTGACGACGTGATAGCCCTCACGCGCCAGTAACCGGCCGGTGATCTTGCGCACGGTAAGTGAATCGTCGACCACCATTACGGTCGGTGTCGCCGCCAGTGCGGTCTCTTCGCTGATGCGCTGCACCGCGGTACTCGTCAACGGTATTGGTGGTATGTGGCGCGTGGTCAGTGCGATCGGGTTGATGATAAGGGCAATGTTGCCGTCGCCCAGCACCGTTGCACCGGAAATGCCCCCCACGCGCGCCAGTTGCGCACCAATGTTCTTGACGACGACTTCTTCGTTGCCGCTGAGCCCATCCACTTCCAGGGCAATGCGCTGCGACCCGCCTTTGAGTAACAGGAGCCAGTGGCGTCGTGCCGGAACCGGCTGCGCCTCGGTATTGCCCAGCAGGTGCGCCATGTAGTGCCATGGATAGCGGTTGCCGAGCCATTCGATGGCGCCGGCCGCGCGTACCTTTTCGATGGCCTCGGGCTTCATTTCGTTGACCTGCTCGACCATCGCCGAAGGTACGGCGTAGGTATGGCCGGCGATTTGGATCAATACGGCCTGCGTGACGGCAAGCGTGAGTGGCAGGTAGATACGGAAACGGGCGCCACGACCAGGCTCGGACTCGATCTCGATGCGCCCGCCAAGGCCGGCTGTTTCGTTTTTGACCACGTCCATGCCGACGCCGCGACCGGCTACTTCGGTGACTTGCTCGGCAGTTGAGAATCCGGCCTCGAAGATCATGCCCATGAGGCGGGCATCATCGACCGTCTCATCGGCACCAATCAGGCCGCGTTCGATGGCGCGCTCGCGGATGCGCGGCAGGTTGAGGCCGGCGCCATCGTCGGCCATCTCGATGAGGATTTCGTTGCCGGCTTGCGTCAGGGTTAGCTGGATTTCACCGATTTCCGGCTTGTACGCAGCGGCGCGAACCTCGCGTTTTTCGAGGCCGTGGGCCACCGCATTGCGGAGCAGGTGCTCGATCGGACCGATCATGGCTTCGAGGACGGAACGATCAAGTTCGGTCTGGCCGCCGCGGATATCCAGGTTGGCACGCTTTTCCAGTTCCTTGGCGGTCTGGCGGACGACGCGGTAGAGTCGGTCGGCAACGGTGCTGAAGGGCACCATGCGGACACCCATCAACGCCTGGGAAAGCTCGCGGTTGAGGCGCGCCTGCGCCACCAGGCCGGCGTCGGCATGGTCAAGGTTGATGAGCAGGTTGTGCTGGACGGTCGACACGTCGTTGACGCTCTCGGCCATCATCCGCGTCAGTTCCTGGAAGCGCGTGAAACGGTCAAATTCGAGCGGATCGAAGTTCACTTCGTGCGTCTGGATTTCAGCGATCTGCGACTGCATTTGCGATTCGGCCTGGATCTCGATCTCGCGCAGTTGATTACGCAGACGGATCACGTTCTCGGTCAGGTCGTGGAGGGCTGTCTTGACCGTCCGCATTTCGCCCTCGACCCGAGCGCGGGCGATGGCCATTTCACCGGCCTCGTTGACCAGCTTGTCGATCAGGTCGGCGCGTACGCGCAGTGTGGGTCGTGCGACAGCCTCCTCGACGGGGGCTGCGGCAAATTCGTGGCGGACGGCCGACACAACCGGTGCCTGGCCTTCTTCCTGGATGGCGGCGGCGGGTGTGATTTCCTCGGGCGGATCGACCGTGCCGAAGCGACGCAGGTTCTCGATCAGCATGGAACTGCGGTCGTAGGAAACATCGACCTCATCGAGGAAGGCCGGGGTGATGTCGGTCGTCGCCTCGATGCGGGTTTCCAGACCGTGGACAATTTCGCCGATGCTCATGGCGCCGGCCATGCGCGCGCTGCCCTTCAGGGTGTGCAGCAATCGGCGCAACTGGAAGGAAATGGCGGCGTCATCCGGCCGCTCGCGCCAATTGCGTACCTCGTTGCCGATGTCGCGCATCAGGTCCGTGGCTTCTTCGAGGAAGAATGGCAACAGTTGTGCGTCAAGATCGTCGCGCAGGCGGCTGCGGCGACGCTCTTCTTCTTCTTCGCTGAGGGCTGCGCTTTGCTCCGGATGAGGTGCAATGATTTCCGGCGCCGGCGCTGGTTGTGTTTCCAGGACAGGTGGTGGCGGCGCAACCTCGGCCACTGGCTCGAATGCCGAGAGCTCCTCTGCTACCGTGTCGGCGGCCACAGTCGTCTCTTCTTCAGCCACGGGAATTTCAGCGACTGGCACGGCTGGCGCAACCTCGACTTCGGTCG
>Ga0315271_10003350_pt1 | contig 10130 bp, 23 predicted proteins | sample C3_top_MG_FD_204664 | JGI IMG/M metagenome (GOLD analysis project Ga0315271, IMG submission 204664) | Sediment microbial communities from Yellowstone Lake, YNP, Wyoming, USA - C3_top | ecosystem: Environmental > Aquatic > Freshwater > Lake > Sediment | place: USA: Wyoming | collected 2017-08-01
AAGGCGTGCAGCCGCAAGGGGGCGCTGTCACTGGAGATCCAAGGGATGCACCGCTCAGGTGGACGGCAGACCGCCTACTCGATCGTCAAGGAGGTCTATGGGTTCCGAGGCAATCGCAAGGCAGTGTTCGAAGACCTGACCGAGTACATCGAGGCCGAGCTGCGGCTCAGGAAGATGGACGAGCTGGACTACCAGTGGGCGGCCACGGAGACCCAGCGGCAGATCGACTACCTCACGGAGATGGAGAAGCTAGATCAGCCGCACTTCGAGTACGTCATCGAGAACGGCGAGAAGAGCGGAGCAATCACCCATGAGCAGCGGCAGGCGATGAGCGACCTGTTCTACGTGATGATCGTGCGCTCGAACGCGGCCGGGCGATGAGCGATGACCGCTGGGACGACGAGGGCGAGGATCCCGGCTCTGCTCTCAGCCGCCAGAACGAGGAGATGAGCAAGCGCATGACGTACGAGTACAAGCGGAAGATGGAGACGCAGGCGAGCTACTACGACTTCATCATGGCGACGGCCAAGACCGACCCGATGGCGGCGGCCGAGATACTGTGCACCGGGCTGATGCGCGGCGACCGTGACACGCTGAAGCTGGGCTACTCGCTCGGCTCCGCGTTGATCGCCACGCTCGACCAGATCCAACTCACCAATCAGGAGATCGGTGTGCTGGTCGAGAAGATCGCCACGCCCAAGCCCGGGCTGGTCGACTACGGACCCACGCCCCGTGCTTGACTACTGGATCCTGATCTACGGCGAGGAGTGGGGCCGCATCGCATACCTGTACTGGCTGGAGGAGGTCTGATGCCTGACCAGATCCACATCGTGAAGATCCGCTACCGCAGCGGGGTCAACGGCAAGTGCGCCACGGCGTACGCCAAGATCCCGTATGGCGGCATGATCGACCTGTCCGACAGGTTCGCCCGCCTGCTCGCTGTCAAGCAGGTGCGCTGGTTCACGATCGCAGCGGCCACGCCCGAAGAGATCGGCCTGAACCGGCAATCACTCGTGCGCTGGTCAGACGCGCTCGCCGCGACCGTGTCCCGCACGCACATCGACATGCTCGCGTGAACGAGACCGAGCGCCAAGCGTTCACCCACTTCTTCGACATCATGCTTGTCACCGATGTCGGCAAAGCTCGGCGGCCCATCCTCGTGCGGACGCTGGTCGACGGCATGGAGCAGATGATCGAACTCATCAAGGCCCAAGCCTACGAACAAGGCAAAGACGCCATGCAGGAAGCGATGGAGGAGATGGAATGAGGCGCGGCGACAACATCCCCACGGTAGCCGAGTACGCCCACTGGAACGAGGAGGCCGAGGCCGTGTGGTACGCGGAGAACCGCTACGACATGGAGCACGCCGACGAGGAGATGGACGACGACAGCGAGGAGCGATACGAGGATGCGTTCGAGGAGAGCTTCGTCTCCTACGAGGACGCGCTCGCGTTCCTCGACCGCTGGCACCTCAAGCCCAACTGCGACGGCGTGAACCTGTCCGACTGGGGCGACAAGTGGTACGTCGAGCACTGGGACGAGAAGGCGCACAAGGCCCAGCTGCGCAAGCGGCAGTGAACGAGCACGACACCCTGCCGCCGGGCGGCATGGGGCCGCTCGACCCAACCGACATCGGACCACACGGGCCAGACAAGACCGGTCTGCGCTGCCCCAGCTGGCCCAGCGAACGGCAGGAGAACAGCGGTCTCATCGGGTGCGGCAGCACGAACATCCTGTGGGACGGCTTCGAGATGTGGGACTGCCTCGACTGCGGGCTGTTCTTCACGACAGAGGAGGGAACGCCGCCCGATGTACTACCCGCCTGACACCTACGAGGAATGGATGATGGCGGCGATGGCTGGGTACAAGGCAGACCACCTTCGACTTGGTAGCCAACGAGACAACTTGCAGGACGCAATCAACAAGGGCCACGTTCACCGTGACGCCAACGGGAGATATACACATGAATAGCTGGACAGGCATCGGCAATCTCACAGACGACCCGGAGATGCGGTACACCGAGAGCGGGACGGCCGTGACGACCTTCTCGATCGCCATCAACAACGGCAAGGACAAGAACGGCGAGGATCGCCCGCCCACGTACATCGACGTGCAGACATGGGAGAAGCTGGCCGAGAACTGCGCCGAGTATCTCCGCAAGGGGAAGAAGTGCGCGGTGCAGGGACCGATCACCGTGGACAAGTACGAGGATCGGGAGGGCGTGAAGCGGGTCAAGTACCGCATCCGGGCGATGAACGTCGAGTTCCTCAGCCCGCGCAGCGATGACGACGAGCAGCCGCGCCGCAACCGCAACGATGACCGCCCCCGCCAGAGCAACAGCCGCCGAGCGGCGCCGCGCGACGATCTGGACGACCTCCCGTTCTGATGACGGACAGGTACGTCACCGTCGAGCTGGCCGTCCACAAGGAACAGGCCATGCCAGCGCACGAGAAGATCCCGGAGATGCTCCTGCGCTGGGGGCTCGGCAACCAGACGCAGGAGTGCTTCTGGGTGATCTCGTACGACGCGATGATGAACATCCGCAACGTGGTCGAGGTGGCTCGCGGCGCGTACTCCCGGGTCCGCGTCCACTACCCAGCCGTCTACGCCGCTGTGCTCCAGACAGGGTGCGAGCGGTTCCAAGTGGCCCACAACCACCCGACTGGCGATCCCAAGCCAACGCAGAAGGACATTGCGCTCACGCAGCAGATCATGGCTGGAGCGAACACCTGCGGGCTGTTCTTCGAGGACCACGTGATCGTGTCCCCGACGGGCAAGCACTTCAGCTTCGCGGACAACGGCCTGCTGTTCCCGGCGAACTTCGCCGACGCGATGAACTCGATGTGACTACGTGCGGCGTCCACTACTACCCGAGCTGGTCGAGCCGGGGAGTGCGCTCCGTGCAGTGCGAGCACCCGGCCAAGTTCACGATCATCGACCCACCTCAATGGAGCGCCGAGGTCGTGTGCGGCACCCACGCCAAGGTGGTCGAGCGGTACTACGGCAGCCGCGACCGCATCCTCGACGGCATCTGGACGAAGACATGAGCCTTCCCAAGAGCTACGCCGAAGCCGCCTCGGCAATCAACATCACCGTCCCGCTGCTGTGGGAGGAGAAGAGCGGCCGGGTCACCCGATCGGGGATCCGGCGGTTCCTCTTGGCCGCATGGACCGAGACGATGGACATCAACTGGGCCGACCCGCCGTGGCTACGGCTGTGGAAGCAGATCCAGTGGACAAAGGCCAAGGCCAAGGAGTTGCATGTCGTCCTCCCGCCCGAGCTGTGGGACGAGGACAAGGCACGGCTGGCAGCGAAGATCGCCGCCACACGAGACACCCGCTACCCAGAGGAGAAGGAACGAGCACTGCGATGGGCACGACGGTAACGATGCGGCCCGATCAGGCAAGGCCGCTGATCGACCTGTTGATCGAGCACGGATACGAGGCGTACTGGGAGGGCCACGGTGCGTGCGGCGGGAACGACCCCGCGTACGTCACCGAGGCCAACCCATCAGGGCACTGGCACGGGGGAGACGTCCGCATCCGCAACCTCACGGAGAAGCAGATCGCCAAGCTGACGCGGACACGGCAATGAAGAAGATCCTGTTCTACCACGGCCATCGAAGAGGACGGCACGCTAGTCGGCTTCGTTGCGCGCCCCACAAGGCCGCACACAAGAAAGCAGAGGGGATCGCATGATGAGCGGCGACGAGTTCTACGACGACGAGATCACGAGCGGGCCGGTCAACGAGAACCTCGTGCTGGCGGAGGTGCTGAACCGAACCGCCACGCAGGAGGAGAAGAACGAAGCCAAGTCCGCATGGGATGCGCTGCCCGAGTGGCGCAAGCAGGACATCCGCGACGAGATCGAGTTCGACCTCTTCTGATGCTGTCTAATCTGCCGCCGGGCGTGACGGGCAACGAGTACGCGATCGGCGGGGCCGAGCGCGAGTGGGACGAGGAGCGCGAGTGCCCGCACTGCGGCGTCACGCAGGTCTTGCACCACGAGGCACACCGAGAGTTCACCACGGGGATCGAGGCGTGGTGCTACGACGACGACTGCGAGGGTCGGTTCGGCTTCGACGTGGAGCCGGACGAGCCCGACTACGAAACCGACGACGAACCCGAGTAGGGGGAGAGGAGATCGACATGGCGATCACGATCACGCTGGAGGCGACGCGCCTCAAGTGCCCGCACTGCGACTATCTGTTCGAGACCAGCGCCGAGGAGACGGAACTCGCCACCGCCTACGAGTGCGGCAACTGCGGAACGATTGACGAGGAGCGGCGCTGCCCCGACTGCAATCTGTTCAAGGCAAAGGCCGAGGGCGGGCTGTGTCCCGAGTGCCAAGAGGTCATCGAGGACCCTGACGGGTCCGAGGTCTACGTCATCACCTGCGTCTGCCACGACGAAGAGCACGAGGTGAACTGCTGATGGTCGACAAGCTGGGCGTCTACGACAACGTCCTTGGCGTGTTCGCCGACCTCGATGATGGCGGCCTCACCGACGACGAGGCGCTCAACCAGATCCGCAAGCTGGTCGACGCCCGCAAGCCGCTGCCCGACAAGATCGTGCTCATGGGCACGCTGCCGTTCGCGATCATCATCGACACCCGGACGAAGAACGTGGATGAGTTCGAGGTCAACTACGACTTCCCAAACTTCGAGCGCAAGGCCGAGAAGCGCCTCAGCGGCGACGAGATCGACATCGATGAGGCCACGCTCACCGAGCTGATCGAGACGGCCGACAGCGAGACCGGCAGCTGGCCCGAGCCCGAACGAATGTAGTAAGATCCCACGCATGCCGCGCTCTCCGATGGACAAGGTGCCGCAGCGGGTGTTGGTTCACCAGCTGAAGCGGGCGATCGATCTGATCCCCCGTGACAGCGGAGCTGTCACTCGCGTACGGCACCTTGTCTCGGAGAACCCGAGATCAGCGCGGAGTTCTCACGTGCTGCGCAATCTCGGCTCGGAGCGCGTGACGGTCCTCGGGGACCTGCTTGGTGAGCGGCTCGCGCGCCCAACGCGCGCGGGCTTGCCAAGTGACAACGACGCCGACTCGTAACTCGTAGGAGGTTCGCATGGTGACCATCGACAACCACGACCCGCTCACGGACCCGAAGCACCCGGACAGCAAGATGTGCTTCCGGTGCCACCTGCCGATCCAGCACCCGGTCCACAAGGAGAAGGTCGTCGTCAAGGGGACAGCAACCCCCACCAAGCTCGGGTGAACAACGTGAAGAAGCTCATCTCGGTCGCACTGGCACTGGGCCTCAAGGTCATCTGGAAGCCGTCGGTCATCATCCCCGACATCGACGTCAAGTGAACATCACGGGCAAGGAGATCCCCACGCCGCACGGCTGGTTCATCCCCGGCCCGAGCGAGGAGATCCTCGACGGGCTGCTCGCGCTGGAGCCGCGCGCGATGTACGACCAGTGCATCGTCGGCGTGGTGCGGCGCTTCAACGACACGTTCGTCCTGTACGACCAGAAGTGCGTGATCGACGCGGTGACAGCGGACTACGCCAGCGAACCGCTCGCCACAGGCGATGACGATCCGTACATAGCCGCCGTCGAGTGGTTTGAGTTCAACACGATCGGAGCATGGATGGGAAAGGGCACGCCGGGCTTCCTCCAGCGAGATGAGGATGTCTGACCCCACGATCCTGTCCGGCTCGTCGCTGAACACGTTCATCGAGTGCCTCGACCAAGATCAACTTCGGGAAGCGTCAGTCGCCTTGCTCTTCTGGAGCAAGGTCGACAAGGGCGGCGAGTGCTGGCTCTGGACCGGCTACAAGAACGGCAGGGGTAGCCAGTACGGCGTATTCCACCGAACCAAGGCCCACCGCTTCGCATGGGAGTCCCTGTTCGGACCCATCCCTACCGGGACCAAGATCCTGCACACGTGCGACAACACGCTATGCGTCCGCCCCGCCCACCTAACACCGGGTACACAGAAAGAGAACATGGCCGACATGATCCGGAAAGGACGATCACGGCCCCACGGCAAGCGACCACTTACCGAAGATCAGATCAGGGCCATCGCCATCGCCACCGGCCGACAAGTCGACATCGCCAAGCAGTTCGGCATCACGCAAGCCCACGTGTCACGCATCAAACGAACGCCCAATGGCTGACCCGACCATCCTCAGCGGAAGCTCCCTGAACACCTTTCTGGAGTGCCCCAAGGAATGGGAATATACTTACCTGTGGCGGCTGGAGCAGCCGCCCAGCTTCAAGATGGCACTGGGGACGGCGGCGCACGCGGCCGTCGAGGAGGCCATGCGCCAATACCTCGACATCGGGCTCTACCCCCCGGTCGAGGTCTGGACGGGGATCTTCGAGGAGGCGTGGGAGAGGGAGATCAGAGACTCCACGCCACGCAACGACAAGCCGGAGGAGCAGGCAGGGCCGCACAAAGACAGCGGGATCCGCTGCGTCACGTTCTACGCCAATGAGATCGCCCCGACGATCGTCCCATACGCCGTCGAGATGCCGATCCGCTTCACGATCAACGGTCACGTCTGGACGGGGACAGCGGACCTGCTGGAGAAGACGCCTACGGGCATCAGGCTCCGGGACCACAAGTTCACGTCCAAGCGCCCGGACAACCCCGCCCGGTACCGCTGGCCGATGATCGGCTACGCCATCGGGCTGCGGAAGGATCTGGGCCTCATCGAAGAGGACGTGATCCTCGACTACATCATCCGCAACAAGAAGCCGATCCACTTCCCGGTCGCCCTTGGCGGCCCCGTCACCGATCAGGACATCCTCGACCTCGCGCAAGAGATCGAGGATGCGATGACCGTCATCCAGCGCGGGTCGTTCCCGCCGCTGGGACGAGACTCAGGGGCCTGCAACTGGTGCCCGTACTGGGACATCTGCCCGTCCTACAACGGGCGCAGGAAGCGCGAGACAGCCGAGTCCTATGGCGTTCGGCCTGATTGATGTTCTCCGGACATTCGAGTACCGGGAAACAGAACTGATCCCGATGGGGATCAACCACGGCAAAGACAGACCCCAGCCAGAGTGGATGGCGGCTGAGTTTCCAATCCAGCACCGAGTCCCGGTCTCATTCCAAGACGTGATCCAAGCCCAGCTGCGAATAGAAGAGCTTCGGCAACTGGTCCTTCGTTACCCACGCTTCGCCAATCAAGGCTGGATCACCTACGAGATCATGGAAGCCACCCAACTAGCGTCTCAACTGTTCAACGAATACGGCAGAGGAGTAGCACATGGCGACACGCAAGGCAGCAGCACCGCCCGCAGACGACGGGCTCGTTGACATCGTGGAGGCGGCCGAGGAGATCTTCGCGGACGAGAAGGTCGACACCAACTGGGCAGAGGGCGGCCTCTACGTCCGGATCTCCCGGATCATCGAGAGCCTCCCGGACCTCCAGCCCGCCGGGAACAACACCTTCTTCAAGTACAAGTTCATCACCGACAAGCAGGTGCTCGGCGTCTTGCGCCCGAGGCTCTCCCGGGCTCGGATCGTCGTCGTCCCTGAGACGATCGAGGAGATCGACAACCAGACCCTCACCACCGCCAAGGGCGGCACGTCCTACATGAGCCGCATTCGTGTCACGTGGCGGGTCGTGGATGGGCTCAATGGTGAGTCGTTCACCGGACAGTCCCTCGGCTACGGCGACGACAGCGGCGACAAAGGCGCGAACAAGGCGTTCACGTCGGCCTTCAAGAACTTCTGCCTGAAGCTGTTCCAGATTGGCGGCGACACCGATCTGGAAGAGGACGAGGAGACCGACAGGCGGGCCAAGAGCCGCTCGTCTGGATCAGGGCGCGTCGAGTCTGTCACCATCGGCGACGCCACCATCGAGGGCGTCGAGCGCGGCGGTAAGACCAGCAAGGCGACCGAGGCGCAGATCACCCGCGTCGGCCAGTACGCCCGCGACCTCCAGCTGGACGCAGGGGCACTTGCAGGCGTCATCAAGCGCACGCTGGAGATCGAGACACAGCTCGGCGACGAGCCGTGGACCGACATCAAGCACACCCTCGAAGGCATGGCAGGCAAGGACATCGGGAAGCTGATCGCGGCGCTCGATGACCTCTACCAGACCGCCACCGGGTCGGGCGATGATGAACCCAGCCCCTCGGGATACTAGTCGGGGCCGCATCCGGCTCTACCGCCACCAAGCTGACTACCTCCTCGCCGAGCTGAATGAGAACCGCCACCGCCTCGTCGTGAGGCGAGCGGCGGCCAAGGACGCAGGGCAGGAGCCGTACGAGTTCAACCGCAGGCTCGATGAGGTCGACAGCCTCCTCGATGAGCTGCGCAGGACCATGACGGAGATGGGTTGGGATGAGTGACCAGCGGCAGGCCCGCGATGAGGCGATGGAACGAGTCGAGACCGGCAGCGCGTGGTGGAAGCCCTACGCGCTGAAGGCGGTCTACGAGGCGGCGTGCCTCCGCAGAGAGATCACCAGCGACGACGTCTGGCGGGTGCTCCACCTGCGGGGCATCCGCAGCCCGAAGGAGCCCCGGGCCATGGGGCCGATCATGGTCTCGGCCCAGCGCGTCGGCTGGATCGAGCAGACCGACCGGACGAAGATCAGCGACGATCCGTCCACGGCGAACCACAGCCGCCCGCAACGGGTGTACGTCTCCCGTGTCGTCGACTCTGTCCTCCCGTCGTGGGAGAAGCAGACGTACCACGCCGTCCACGTCAACCCCGTGACCCTCCAAGTCACCGACCCGATTGATGACGGACGCATCGGCGGCGGACGGATCATCCGCGACGAGATCTACGACCAGTGGGACCGCGAGGACCACGACGAGTCGGAGCGGAGGAGCATCGGCCGCGAGTTCCCGCTTCGCCGCAACGACGACGGGATGATCGAGATCGAGTGGATCACGTGCCCGGAGTGCGGCGAGCAGTACGCCGTCCGTGCCGACCATCTCCGGACTCGCGAGCACCGCACCGCGATTGCCAAGGCATCCACGCTCGAAGGCGTGCTGCCGATCCCCGATCAGCCGCAGCCAGCGGTCTTCGACGTCGAGCCAGCCAAGCTGGAGTTCGGGTCGACGGTCCTGTGCCCGCGCTGCAAGGGACTCCGCAGGAAGCACAAGGGGAAGCTCTCAGGCATGTCCATGGATCCGCACGACACCAAGAAGGTCTGCCCGCGATGCGGCGGCTTTGGGATCGTGCCCAACCAGAGCCCGATCCCGTGAAGGAAACCGATCTCATGTTCGCCTACCGGAAGGTGATCTCGGAGGAGGAGCGTGAGGAGGCGATCGAGCGGATCGAGAACAGGATCGGAGCCGTCAACTGCGTCGTTTCGTCCTGTATGACCATGATCGACCTCTCCGCTCGACGTGCCATCTGCCGCTACCACCGGGGGAAAGAGGAGCGAGGGGAGTTGGTCCGGCGATGAAGACCACCAAGCTCCGGTATCGCGACCTGCTTTCTGGTCTCCAGTTCAAGACCGACCAGCCGGTCATCCGGGTGTTCGCGTGTTCGCGCTGCGCTATCCCCGTCGCAGAGGTAATGACAACCCCCTCGAAGTCGTCCACCAAGTCGACTGTCATCAACGTGGATGGGACCAAGCACTCAAGGAGTTGCAGCGCCAACCGTGGCGTCATCCACGTTCATCAAAGAACCGCTGCGCCCATCAGGGCGCAGAGAGAGGGCCTACCGCCTGATGTGGATATCTCTCGTGAGTGAGAGGTGCGCCCAAGTGTTCGTACAAACGCTTCCCACATCCGGCCCTACACGAACGTCGGCCAGACGCAGCCTTCTCGGCTGCAACTTGGTGTTCTCGGACTTGAACCGACCGGGCGGCATCGCTTCCCCCGGGGATCCGACTCTCTCGGTCGGCTCGACCCGGACATCGATGCGTTCAGCGCCCTGTGGATCCCGCTGGTACCGATGTGGTACCGTTTGTGTACGCGGCCAGAGGTCCAGCTCTGCTGCGTCGACCCAGCGGGACTCCTCAAAGACCGCTGGGTCTCTTCATGTCTCAGACCAGTGGTGGGACTCGAACCCACGAGCCAATCCCCACACGCTCCATGATGCGTACTCGGGGCTCGGCGATTGTCATGGTCCCCGTGGTCACCTGACTAGGTCGTCTAGCGACCCCCACGGGCTGCAACTGGTCAGGCCATGAAGCCTACACCC
>Ga0315271_10003351_pt1 | contig 10128 bp, 11 predicted proteins | sample C3_top_MG_FD_204664 | JGI IMG/M metagenome (GOLD analysis project Ga0315271, IMG submission 204664) | Sediment microbial communities from Yellowstone Lake, YNP, Wyoming, USA - C3_top | ecosystem: Environmental > Aquatic > Freshwater > Lake > Sediment | place: USA: Wyoming | collected 2017-08-01
CGGAGAGATCGCCGCCGGGCGGGGAGACCGCGCCCACCATGGTGACCGCCCCCTCGCCGCCGCAGAGCGGCTCCACCCGGCCGGCCCGCTCGTAGAACCGGGCCAGGCGCGAGGCCAGGTAGGTGGGGTAGCCCTCCTCGCCGGGCATCTCCTCGAGGCGGGCCGAGATCTCCCGCAGCGCCTCGGCCCAGCGCGAGGTGGAGTCGATCATCAGCGCCACCTGGAGCCCCATGTCCCTGAAGTACTCGGCCAGGGTGCAGCCGGTGTAGATGGAGGCCTCGCGGGCCGCCACCGGCATGTTGGAGGTGTTGACGACCAGCACGGTGCGCTCCATGAGGGGACCGCCGCTGCGCGGGTCCTCGAGCCGCGGGAACTCGTCGAGCACCTCGGCCATCTCGTTGCCGCGCTCGCCGCACCCCACGTAGACCACCACGTCGGCGGCGGCGTACTTGGCGAGGCTCTGCTCCAGCACCGTCTTGCCGGTGCCGAAGCCGCCCGGCACCACCGCGGTGCCGCCGGCCGCCACCGGGAAGAAGCAGTCGAGGACCCGCTGCCCGGTCAGGAAGGGAACCACGGGTGGGAGCCGGCGCAGGAAGGGGCGCGGCCGCCGCACCGGCCAGCGGTGCGAGAGCGCCAGCGCCTCGCCGCCGGCGAGGCGGACCACCGGGTCGTCCACCGAGACGGAGCCGCCGACGACCTGCTCGATCCGGCCCCCGGCCCAGGGCGGCGCCAGGATGGTCTCGGGGCGTCCCCCCGCATGGCGGGCGACGCCGAGCCGCTGGCCCGGGGCCACCGCCTCGCCCACGGCCACCGACGGCTCGAAGTCCCAGCGCCGGGCGCGGTCCAGCGCCGGCAGCCGCACCCCGCGCCCCAGGAAGTCACCCTCGGCGGCCGCCAGCGCGGCCAGCGGCCGCTGCACGCCGTCGAAGATCGACCCCAGCAGGCCAGGCCCCAGCTCCACCGAGAGCGGCTCGCCGGTGGCGACGGCCGGCTCGCCCAGCGAGAGGCCGCCGGTCTCCTCGTAGACCTGGAGCGTGGCCAGCTCGCCCTCGATGCGGATGACCTCGCCCAGCAGCATCCGCTCGCCCACCCAGACCACCTCGTTGAGGCCGGCCCCGGCCAGGCCGCGCGCGGTCACGGTGGGGCCGGCCAGTCGGACGATCCGGCCGCTCATCGTCCCCCTCCCGCGCCGCCACCCGACCCGATCCGGACGCCGTAGCCGACGGCGCGACGGATCAGCTCCGCCACCCAGGACTGGCCGCGCCCGGGCTCGCCCCAGCGGCGGGGCAGGGCGAAGGGCAGCACCACCGGCAGCCCGCGCTCGCGGGCCCGGGCCAGCAGCCGCGGCGGCGCGGCGGCCAGCAGCTCCTCCTCGACGGCGAGGACGCCGAGGTGCGGGTCGCCGAGCAGCTCCCGGAAGGCCGCGGCCTCCTCCCCGGGCGCCACCTCGCGGACCTCGGCCCCGGCGAGGCGGAACCCGCCGGCGTCGCCGGGCCGGACCGCCAGCCCGAGGTGGAGCGAGCGCGGCGGGCGGGGCGAGCCGGCGGTGGCGGCCGGGCTGGCTGGGCTGGCTGGACCTGGTGCGATCATCTCAGGCCTCCAGGAGGTCGAGCACCTGCTCCGCGGGGAGCTCGAAGGTCGAGCCACGCAGGAGGACGGCGATGCGGCGGGCCTCGTCCCGGCGCTCCAGCAGGTAGGCGAGGGGGACCGCCACCGAGAGCGGCCAGGCGCGTGCCGCGCGCCGGGCCGAGTCGAGCACCATCCGCCCCAGCGAGAGCTCGGCGCCCCAGGGCGTGGCCATGGCCGGCACGCCGGAGGTGGCGGTGGCGAGGGCCGCCAGCACCTCGGTGAGCGGGGCGCCGGCCAGCGAGACCAGGCGCGGCACGGCCAGGCGCCGGCCGCCCTCGAGGAAGAGGCTCCCGGGAGCGGGCGGGACGCCGCCGTTGGCCAGGGAGAGGAGCAGCGCCGCGTTCCGGACGTCGATGCGCTCGGCGAGGTGACTCCTCAGCACCCGGCCGTCCTCCCCGGCGCACCGGGTGGCGGCGGCCGCCACGGCCACCGCGGCCCGCTCCACCGCCAGCTCCAGCGCCCCCAGGCCGAGCCGCGCCCGCTCCGGCAGCGCCTCCGCCAGGGCCGGCGCATAGGGGTGGCCGGCCCCGGCCAGCGCCTCCACCGCCGCCTCGACGGTGGGGGCCGCCGCGGCGGCGCGGAGCGGTGCGTCGTCGAGGCCCGGCGTTCCCGGGGCCGCCGCCAGTGACTGTTCCAGCGCCACCCCGCCCTCGACCCCGCGCAGCACCGCGTTCACGGCGTCGGCCTCGGCCAGGCCGAGGAACGCGCCCAGCACGCGGCGGGCCGCGGACCCCTCCACCTGGCCGAGCAGCCAGGCCGACTCCAGCCGCTGGGTGCGGCGCAGCCCGGCCTCGATCGCCTCGACCCCCACCGCCTCGCCCTCGGCCGGCACCGCGGCCGCCCAGCCGCCCGACCGGAGCAGGGCGAGGCGGGCCTCCAGGGTGGGACGGGACGCCAGCTCGCGCAGCCCGCCCGGACCGAGCAGCCGGGTCCGCCGCGCGCCCACCCGGGCGTTGACGAGGTCGAGGCGCATCAGGCCTCCCCCCCGAAGAGCAGGCGGCCCAGCGCCGGCTCGAGCCGAGGCCAGGCGCGCGCCAGGCGCGAGGGGAGCGTGTCGTCGAGCACCAGCCGGCCGGAGCGCAGCTCGACGCCGCCGCGGCGCGCCGGCGCCTCGGCCCAGGCGGCCCGCTCCAGCGCCTCGGGGTGGGAGGCCGCCAGGATGGCCTGCACGCGCCCGCGCTCGCCCGGGTCGACCACCAGGGTGAAGGGGCCGGGCGGCGCCGCCGACACCACCTCGTCCACCAGCCGGGCCAGCGCCGCCTCGTCGAGCGCCCCGGCCAGCGCGCCCCGGGCCTCGGCGCGCAGCGCCTCGAGGAGCCGGCGCCGCTCGCCCAGCAGCGTCCGCTCCCGCTCCAGCGCCACCTTGGCCAGGGCCACGCGCCGGCGGACCTCCGCCTCCTTCCGCTCACGGGCCAGCAGCGCCTCGCGCGCGCCGCTGGAGGCCGACCGCGCCTCGGCCAGGATCCGGTCGCGCTCCTCGGCGGCACGGCGCCGGATCTCCCGGGCCTCGCGGGCCGCCTCCTCGCCGAGGACGCGGATGAGGTCGTCGTAGCCCACGGGCTACTTCCCGGTGAGGATCAGCACCGCCACCACGAAGCCCAGGATCACCAGGGTCTCGGGGATGGCGAGCATGACGATGATGGCGCCGCGGACCTCGGGCTTCTCCGCCACCGCGCCGGCGCCCGCCGACCCGATGCGCGACTGGACCCAGGCGGTGGCCACCGCCGTGATGCCGATGGCCAGCGCAGCCGACAGGGCGATCAGGACCTTCTCCATGGCGACCTCCTCATTTCCCCAGTGGACTCGGAGCGGCGAAGGGGCGATAGGGAGCGCCCCCCTCGTCGTAGAAGCGCTCGAAGAACTCGACGTAGTGGAGCCGGAGCGCGGCCACCGCCGGGCTGACCAGGCAGAGCGTGAAGTTCACGGCGTGGAGCAGCACCGCCAGCGCCACCCCGGCCGGCGGCTGGATCGCGGTCGCCAGGCCGTTGGCCACCTCCGCCAGCGTGGCCGAGGCCAGCCCCAGCGCCATGAGCCGGGCGTAGGAGAGGACGTTCCCGAACCCGAGCACGACGTCGAGCGCGGCCACCGGACCCTCGGTCAGCAGCGCGGCGAGGAGCCCGGCCCCGGCCACCGCGAGCGCAGGGGGTATCGCCACCGGTGGCACGGGACCGAGCCAGGCGGCGACCGCGACCGCGCCGCCGCCCAGGAGGAGCAGCTTGCCGAGCCGGGACACGGCCTCGCGATTCCGGCCGGCCCGCAGCGCCGACCAGGCGCCCAGCCCGGTGCCCAGCAGCAGGTGGCCGAGGCCGAGGACCATGGTCATCGCCAGGAAGCTCATCAGGCTGGAGCGGCGCTCGAAGAGGAGCGGGTGGAGCCCGAAGTGCGCGCCCGCCTCGCCGAGCGCCTCGCCGAAGAGCAGGCCGAAGAAGGCCGAGGAGGCCGCGCAGGCCAGCACCACCACGCCGAGATCCCGGCCCAGGGGGCCGCCCCAGCCGCGGGCCCGGGCCAGCAACGCACCGGCGGCGGCCAGCGCGCCGAAGACCAGGTCGCCCAGCACCAGGCCGAAGAAGAGCGGGAAGCCGATCGCCAGCAGCGGCGTGGGATCGACCGACCCGTAGCGCGGCAGCGCCACCAGGCCGAGCAGGAGCTGGAAGGGCCGGGCCCAGGCGCGGTTGCGCAGCACCACCGGGACCTCCCCCCAGCGCGACCGGGGCGGGCGGCGCCCCAGCACCGTCACCTGGTTGCCGAAGCGGGCCTTGGCCGCGCGGGTGAGGGCCTCGAGGCGCTCGGCCGGCATCCACCCGGCCATCACGAAGGCGAAGCGCGTCTCGCCGCAGCGTCCCGTGGCCCGCAGCCGCTCCAGGGCCGCGCGCGCCGCCCGCCCGGTCTCGGCCAGGGCTGGGCCCAGCCGCGCCGCCAGCGAGGCCAGCGCCTCGTCGGCCGCGGCGATCTCGCCGGGGAGCTGCTTCTGGCGCGCCGCCACCGCCAGCAGCCCCTCCACCAGCCCGCGTCCGGCCAGCGCCGCGGGGCTCCGCACCTCCTCCACGCCGCGGGCGAAGAGCAGCGAGGTCAGCTCGCGCCCGCTGGCGCGGGGGACCGCCAGCAGCACGCCGGTCTCGTCACCATCGCCGTCGAGGTCGCGCGAGGCGATCTCGCAGCGCCCCCCGGTGAGGCGGCGCACCTCCTCGGTGAGGAGCTCGAGGGCGACCGGGTCGTGCTTCAGCACCAGCCCGTGCAGCTCCGGCTCCAGCGCCGGATCGAGCTGGTGGCCGAGGGGCGCCAGCGCCGACACCAGCCGCAGGAAGGTGGCGACCTGCTCGCGCTCCTCGAGGAGCCCGGCGCGCCGGCCCTCCAGCCCGGTGAGCGCGGCCGCCTCGACCTCGAGCGCCTTCAGCAGCTCCGCCGAGCCGGGCGGCGGCAGGGTGGCCGGCTCCTCCCGGCGCCCGGCGACGGCCGGGAGGCGCGGCAGCAGGGCCTCGACGCGGCGCACCGTCTCCTCGAGGGCGGCCTCGAGCGCCTCGTCGCCGGCGCCCGGCCGGACCGACTCGGTCAGCGGCGGCCCGCCGTCGCGGCCCGCCGCCGGACGCCGCAGCTGCAGGACCCCCTCCGCCTGCACGAAGGCGAGCGCCTCCGGCAGGAGCCGCCGGGGTCCGAAGAGCTCGACCTGGACCATGGGGAGGATCACGGGCCCCTCCCGAGCACGGCGTCGAGGATGGCGGCCAGGGCCCGCGGCCCCCGCTCGGCCGCGGCGCGGCGTGCCGAGGTCCCGTCCAGCTCCGCGCCGGCGCGGGCCGCCACCAGCTCGGCCTCGAGGGCGTGCTGCTCCTCGGCGCGGAGCCGGGCCACCTCCTGGCCGGCGGCCGCCCGGGCCTCGGCGACCAGCCGCGCCGCTTCAGAGCATGCCCCGTCGAGGAGCGCGGCCGCCTCGGCCTGCGCCGAACGGATCTCCAGCTCGAGCGTCGCCTCGTCTCCGCGCAACTGCTCGAGGGTCTCGCGCTCGCCGTCGGTCCCCTGTGCCCGCACGGCTCCCCCTGGTGGCAGCAGAAGCCTTCCGCGTCCCGGGGGCAAGCGGCCGGTGGCTCACCGCATGGGTGCTCAAGGCGGTCGCACTCCGCGGGGCGAGCCCGGGCGGCCCCCGCGTAGCACGCTTCGGGAGATCGTCACATCGCGCTTGACCCCGCGGGGGTGGTTCGGTATCACGATGTATCTCGTCGTGCTACCGGGCCGCCGCGCCCTGGGGGTCACCGTGCGGGTCCAGCTCCTCGTCGTGACCGCCCTGCTGGCGCATCCGGCGCTTGCCCACGAGACCCTCCACCAGGTCGTCCAGGGCAAGGGGGTCGCGATCCGGGCCTTCGAGTCGGACGGCGATCCGCTGGCCGCGACGCCGTTCGAGGTCTACTCGCCGGCCGAGCCGAAGGTGGCGTGGACCACGGGCCGGACCGACCGGGACGGTTGGCTCGCCTTCGTCCCGGGCGGCCCGGGCCGCTGGCGCGTCCGCGTCATCGAGGCGACCGGCCACGGGCTCGACGTCGCGGTCGACGTGCCTCCCTCGGCCGCCACCGCCGCTCCGTCCGTCCCGCCTGCGGCTGGTCCGGTCGGAGGGCCGGGCGGCGTTGCCTTCCTGCTCCGGCCACTGCTCGGGCTCGCCGTCATTGGCCTGGTCTTCACGGCGCTGGTCCTGGCCTGGCGGAAGAAGGGCCGGGCGCCGCCTCCCTGACTCCCTCGCCATGCACCTCCCCGACGGCTTCCTCTCCCCCCAGCTCAGCCTGCCGGCCCTCGCGGTCGCGGCGCCGCTCTGGGCCTGGGGGGCGCGCCGCCACTTCGGGCGCGAGGCGGCCGAGTCGCTCCCGGTGCTCGGCACGCTCACCGCGTTCGCCTTCGTCATCCAGACCATCATGATCCCGGTGCCGGGCGGCACCTCGACCCACCTGGTCGGCGTGACGCTGCTGGCGCTGCTCTTCGGCCCGCTGGCCGCCTTCGTCTGCGAGGGGCTGGTGCTGCTGCTGCAGGCGCTCTTCTTCGGGGCCGGCGGCGTCACCGTGCTCGGCGTCAACGCCCTGGCCATGGGGCTGCTCGGCCCGCTGGCCGGCTGGCTGGCCTGGCGGCTGCTGCGCCGCCTCTCCCCGAGGGTGGCGCTCTTCGCGGCCGGCTGGCTCTCTACGCAGGTGGCCACGCTGGCGGTGGCCGGGGTGCTGGCGCTGCAGCACCGGCTCGACCCGCTGGTCTTCCCGGTGGAGCCGGCGGTCACCCTCGCCGCCATGATGGTGCCGAGCCTGGCGCTGGCCGGGGTGGTCGAGGGGCTCTACACCATCTTCGCGTACTCGCTGGTCAGGAAGGCCAACCTGCGTGGCGTCGAGGCCTGATCCGCGCGCCGACCGGCGCCTCCTGCTGGCCTGGCTGGTGGCGATCTTCGTCCTCTCGGCCGTCCGCGACCCGCGCTGGCTGGCCGGGGCGGGGCTCGCCGTGGCGGTCCTCTTCCGCCGCGGCCTGCCGGCCACGCTGCGCCGCACCCTCCGCTCGGTGGTGCCGGTCACCGCCGGCCTGTCGGCGGCCTCGCTCGGCTGGGTGCGGCTGGTGAGCGGGGCCTGGCCGCCGGTCGAGCCGTTCCTGGCGCTGGGGCTGCGCGCCGCGGTCATCGGCCTGCTCACCTTCGCCGTGCTCGACCGGGTGGCGCTGCTCGCGGCGCTCGGGCCCTTCCCGCTGCTGGCGCGGCTGCTGGTGGTGACGCTGGCCCAGGTCCACGCCCTGCGGCTGCTCTCCACCGAGTCGCTGGAGGGGCTGCGCAGCCGGCTGCCGCGGCGGCCCGGTCCGCTCGACCTGCTGCGCGGGGTGGGCGGCATCACCGCCATGCTCTTCACGCTGGCGTCCCGGAACGCCCGCGACATCTCCGACGCCATGCGCTCGAGGGGGTTCTAGGCCCGCCATGTCCTTCTCCGCCGATGCCCTCACCATCAGCCTCGGCGGCCGCGCCGTGGTCCGCGACCTCTCCTTCCAGGTGGCGCCCGGCGAGCGCGTGGTGCTGCTCGGCGTCAACGGCTGCGGCAAGACCTCGCTCCTCAAGGCGCTCGACGGGCTCATCGCCCCGTCGGCCGGCCGGATCGGCTGGGCCGGCGAGCCGCTCACGCTGGGCCGGCTCGACGACGCCGGCTTCCGGCGCCGCTTCCGGGGCGAGGTGGCGCTGCTCTTCCAGAACGTCGACGCCATGCTCTTCAACCCGACCGTGGCCGACGAGATCGCCTTCGGCCCCAGGCAGCTCGGGCTCGAGGACGTGGCCGGCCGGGTGGACCGCTGGGCCCGCACCTTCGACGTCGAGCGCTTCCTCGACCGGCCCCCCTTCGAGCTCTCCGGCGGAGAGAAGAAGCGGGTGGCGCTGGCCGCGCTCATGGCCATCGGGCCGAAGGTGTTGCTGCTCGACGAGCCGACCGCCAGCCTGGACCCGGCCAGCGGGGCGAGGCTGGTCGACTTCCTCGAGGGGCTGCACGGCGTCACCGTCATCACCGCGACCCACAACCTGACGGTGGCCGAGGAGCTGGGGGCGCGCGCCATCCTGCTGGCGCCGGGGCGGGCCGGCGCGCTCTACGACGGTCCCACCACCGGCCTGGTCCACGACGAGCGGCTGCTGGTCGAGAGCGGCCTGGCCCACCGCCACGCCCACCACCACGGCGGCGCCGAGCACGAGCACTTCCACGTCCACGACGCAGAGTGAGCGGCCGACGGGGATCCCGAGGAGAAGCCCATGATCGAGCGCATCGGAGTCTCGCTGGAGAACGACCTGCTGGAGCAGTTCGACCGGCACATCGAGCAGAAGGGGTACGCCACCCGCTCCGAGGCGATCCGCGACCTGATCCGTGACGCCCTGGTGCAGCGCCAGTGGTCCGAGGCGCAAGGGCGCGAGGAGCAGGTGGCGGTGGTGACGCTGGTCTACGACCACGACTCCTCGAGCCTGGCGCAGAAGCTGGCCCACATCCAGCACGAGAACCACAAGGCGGTGGTCTCGGCGCTCCACGTCCACATGGACGAGCACAACTGCCTGGAGGTGCTGGTGCTGCGCGGCCGGGCCCGCGAGGTCGTGCGCATGGGGGAGGGGCTCATCTCCACCAAGGGCGTGAAGTACGGAAAGGTGGTCCCCGCGACCACCGGCCAGACCCTGCGATGACGGGCGGTTGGAGTGAAGGGCGCCCTACGCGAAGGGATGACGGCGACGCGATCGCAACCTCGACGCCCCGCCCGGGTTGGGTTCATGGCATTCATCCGGCCATCCGCTTGCCGAAGGAGTCCCATCGTGACCGTCACCTCGCGCCTCGCCTGCCTCGCCTCCGCCGCGCTCCTGCTCGCCGCCTGCGGCTCCTCCTCCTCGCCGCCGCCGAGCTGTGACGTCGCCGCCCAGACCGGCTGCGCCGGTGGGCTGGCCTGCGAGCCGGTGACCGGCGGCGCCCCGGGCTGCTTCGATCCGGTGGTCGTGACCGGCCACGTCTCGGACATCGCCAGCGGCAACAGGCTGGCCAACGCCCAGGTGGTGGCGCTGGACACCAACGGCGCCCCGGCCACCAGCGTGGTCGCCACCTCGGCCGCTCCCAACCTCGGCGCCTTCAGCCTCCGGCTCGCGGTCGAGCGCGACGCGGCCGGCACGCCGAAGGCGACCAGCGTGACCTTGCGGGCCGACCGGGCCGGCTACGCCAGCTTCCCCTCCGGCCTGCGCGTGGCGCTCCCGGTCTCGACGGCCGGCGCGATCCACTCCGGAACCCAGTGGGTCGTCTCCTCGAGCTTGACCGAGATCGGCCTGACGGCGCTGCCCGCGCCGGTGCCGGCCGGAGCCATCCTCGGCACCGTGGCCAAGGCGCCGGCCGGAGTGGGCGTGCTGGTGGTGGCCGAGGATCGGGCCACCCACGCCGCCCGGACCGCCGTCCCCGGCCCCGACGGCCACTTCACCATCTACAACGTGCCCGACGGCGGCTACGACGTCCGCGCCTACGCTCGCGGCGTCAACTACACGGCGGTCCCACCGACCGGCAGCGCCGACCTCGCCCACTCGGTGGCGGCGGCGGCGACCGTCGACACCGTCACCGTCCCCCGGCCCGCCAACCCCAGCGTCGCGCTGGTGCTCGCCACCGGGATGTCCACCGCCTCGGTGAGCGGCTCGATCAACATCGTCGCCGCCGGCAGCATCTCCGGCCCGACCAGCGTGATCCTCGCGGTGGCCTCGACCTTCGACCCGGCCACGGCGCGCGGCGCGGCGCCTCCGGGGTTCCGCGTCGGCGACGTCAACAACGCCTGGTCACTGTCGGGCATCCCCGACGGGACCTACCGGGTGCTGGCGGCGTTCGAGACCGACCAGTACGTCCGCGACCCCTCCGACATCGGCGGCACGGCGGTGCCGGAGTTCACCGTCGCCAACGGCGTGGCCGCGCCCTCCACGCTCGGCATCTTCAAGGTGACGGCCGCGGTCCAGTTGCTCTCGCCGCTTCCGGCGGCCAGCGGCGCCTGCGCGCAGGTCGCGCA
>Ga0315271_10003352_pt1 | contig 10126 bp, 10 predicted proteins | sample C3_top_MG_FD_204664 | JGI IMG/M metagenome (GOLD analysis project Ga0315271, IMG submission 204664) | Sediment microbial communities from Yellowstone Lake, YNP, Wyoming, USA - C3_top | ecosystem: Environmental > Aquatic > Freshwater > Lake > Sediment | place: USA: Wyoming | collected 2017-08-01
TGGACCCGGCCAGGCTCCGTCCCCTTGGGGGACCGGCTGCGGTACCCCGCAGACGAGGGGCAGACGTGAGCCCGAGCGCCGGGCCGCCCCAAGCCGGGCTCCGTCCCCGTGGGGGACCGGCTGCGGTACCCCGCAGACGAGGGGCAGACATCACCACGCAGCACCTGCTCTACCTGCACGGCTTTCGCTCGTCGCCCCAGTCGCTGAAAGCTCGCATGACCGCCGCCTGGGTGCAGCAGCACCGGCCCGACATCGATTGGTGGTGCCCGCAGCTCCCGCCCTCGCCGGCCGAAGCCATGGCGATGCTGCACGAACGGCTCGACGCCTGGCCCGCCGAACACAGCGCCGTGATCGGCAGCTCGCTCGGCGGCTTCTACGCCACCGTGGTGGCCGAGCGACTCGGTTGCCGCGCCGTGCTGCTCAACCCGGCCGTGGACCCGGCACGCGACCTCGCCAAGTACATCGGCGAGACGACCGCGTGGCACAGCGACGAGCGATTCTTCTTCCGGCCCGAATTCATCGACGAATTACGCGCCATCGCGCCCGCCGCGCTCACGCGCCCCGAGCGCTACTTCGCCATCATCGCGAAGGGCGACGAGGTCCTGAGCTGGGTCGAGATGAGCGCGCGCTGTGCCGGCTGCAAGGTCAAGCTGCTCGAAGGCGGCGACCATGCCCTCAGCGATTTCGAACAACACCTGCCTGATGTGACGGCCTTCCTCGGCCTGGCGCCACCCGCTACCAGGTGACGAGCGTCCACACCACCTGGCCCCAGACCTCGACGTTGAACCAGAGCAGCAGCGCCATCCACAGGCCACGGCGCAGCGTGCGGGCCCGTGCCAGCCAGGGCGGCAGATCGAACGCGAGGAACAGTGCCAGGCTCAGCACCGAGCCGGTGGCCAGCAACGCGGCCAGCACGCCGACGATCCATCGGAAGACGGTCACCGACGTGCGCTCAGAGAATCATCGCCAGGCGCTCAAGGATGAGCACCGCAAAGAACCCCAACGCCGCGATCACGGTCCAGCGGACGATGCGCACGCCGATCACGCGGTAGCGCACCTGGCCGGTGCCGACCCACATCGCCAGGCACACCAGCCCGGCGACCAGCAGCAGCAGGAAGATCCAGCGGAAGATCAGCATCGGTACGCGGCGAGGGCCGGCATCAGGCGGCGCTTCACCACGCCGGCGCGAGGTCGGCCAGGCCGGCCGGCGCGCGCCGTTCGTCGTCGAAGGTGACGATCTCGTAGTTGGCCGGGTCGGCCAGCACCGCGCGCAGCAACTTGTTGTTCAGCGCGTGGCCCGACTTGAACGCGCTGTACGCGGCCAGCAACGGGTGGCCGGCCAGGTACAGGTCGCCGATCGCGTCGAGCATCTTGTGCTTCACGAACTCGTCGTCGTAGCGCAGGCCATCGGCATTCAAGACCTTGTATTCGTCGAGCACGATCACGTTGTCCATGCTGCCGCCGCGGCCCAGGCCACGCGCGCGCATGGTCTCCACTTCCTTCGTGAAGCCGAAAGTGCGGGCGCGGGCGATCTCGTGCTTGTACTGGCCCGAGCCCATGTCGAACTCGACACGCTGGCCCGTCAGGCTCACGGCCGGGTGGTCGAACTCGATCTCGAACGCGAGCTTGTAGCCCTCGAATGGATCAAGACGCGCCCACTTCAGCGTGGCGCCCGCACCTTCGCGCACCTCCACCGGCTTCAGGATACGCATGAAGCGCTTCGGCGCGCCCTGCAACTCGATGCCGGCACTCTGCAGCAGGAACACGAACGAGGCCGCCGAGCCGTCGAGGATGGGCACTTCTTCGGCCGTGATGTCGATGACCAGGTTGTCCAGCCCCAGGCCGCAACAGGCCGACAGCAGGTGCTCGATGGTCGCGACCTTCGGGCCGCCGGGGTCGCCGCCGGCCGCAATGGTGGTGGCCATGCGCGTGTCGCAGACCGACAGCGCGGTGGCCGGGATCACCACCGACAAAGGCAGGTCGACCCGCCGGAACACGATGCCGGCGTCAACCGGCGCCGGCCGCAGCGTGAGCTCGACCCGCTCGCCGCCATGCACCCCGACGCCAACGGCGCGGGTCATGGACTTGAGGGTGCGTTGCGCCAGCATGCGTCGATTTTAGGTGGCGCCTTCCGGCCCCGTGGCCGGAAGGTCAAGCCATCTCAACGGATCGCTCAGTCGGCCTGCTTGCGCAGGAACGCCGGGATCTCGATCTCGTCCATGCCGTTGCTGGCCAGCGCGTCGACCTTGGCGGCGGCCGTGCGGCCATTGCGCCACACGCTCGGCGTGGTCAGCGCGCTGTAGTCGTGGTGCATCGGCGACGAACCCGCCAACGGCTGGCTCAGCGCGCTCTGCAGGATCGGCAGGTCGTGCGTGCCGGTGCGCTGCAGCGGCTGGCTGTGCACCATCGTGATCGGCGTCTGGGCCCGCTTGGCCGGCGACAGGCCGGTCGCGATCACGGTCACGCGCAGCTGGTCGCCCAGGCTTTCGTCGTAGGCCGTGCCGTAGATCACGTGCGCGTCGTCCGACGCATAGCGCCGGATGCAGTTCATCGCGTTGCGGCTTTCGGCCAGCTTGAAGGTGTTGCGGTTCGCCGCGATCAGCACCAGCACGCCGCGCGCACCCGACAGGTCGATGCCTTCCAGCAGCGGGCAGGCGACGGCTGCTTCGGCGGCCTTGGTGGCGCGGTCGGGGCCGCTGGCCTGCGCCGTGCCCATCATCGCCTTGCCGGGCTCGCTCATCACCGTCTTCACGTCTTCGAAGTCGACGTTCACCAGCCCCGGCATGTGGATGATGTCGCTGATGCCGCCGACGGCATTCTTCAGCACGTCGTTGGCGTGCGCGAAGGCCTGGTCTTGCGTGATGTCGTCGCCCAGCACGTCGAGCAGCTTGTCGTTCAGGATCACGATCAGCGAGTCGACATTCGCTTCCAGCTCGGCCAGCCCGGCATCGGCCGACTTCATGCGCCGGTTGCCTTCGAACTCGAACGGTTTGGTCACGACGCCCACGGTCAGGATGCCCATTTCCTTTGCCACGCGGGCGATCACCGGTGCCGCGCCGGTGCCGGTGCCGCCACCCATGCCGGCGGTGATGAACAGCATGTGCGAGCCGTCGATGGCCTGGCGGATGCGGTCCACCGCCTCTTCGGCCGCAGCCTTGCCGGCCTCGGGCTTGGCGCCCGCGCCCAGGCCGGTGGTGCCGAGCTGGATCAGCTCATGCGCGGCCGAGCGGTTCAGCGCCTGCGCGTCGGTGTTGGCGCAGACGAACTGCACGCCCTGCACGCCCTGCGTGATCATGTGCTCGACGGCATTGCCGCCGCCGCCGCCCACACCGATCACCTTGATCTGGGTGCCCATGCTGAACTCTTCGATCATTTCGATGGTCATTTTTCTCTCTCCTGGAAAGGTTGCAGTTGCCGTTTGGATGTCAGAGCTGGATCTGTCTGGATGTCTGTCTGGAAATGGGTTCGCTGGTCGTGCCAGTCTTGCTTTGAGGTTTTGGAGGTCGCCAGGGCGGTGCCAAGCCATGGGCGGACTGAACGTGCAGCAATGAATGGGTGTTTTTCATCGTGTTCACTCCGCGTCAGAAGTTGCCCAGGAACCAGTCTTTGGCGCGCCCGAACAGTGTCTTCACCGAGCCCGCCTGCTGCGCCGCGCGCATGCCTCGCGAACGCGCGATGCGTGCCTCTTCGAGCAGGCCCATCACGGTCGCAGAGCGCGGGTTCGACACCATGTCGAAGAGCGCGCCGTGGTACGTCGGGATGCCCTTGCGCACGGGCTTGAGGAAGATGTCTTCCCCCAGCTCCACCATGCCCGGCATCACCGCCGCGCCGCCGGTGATGACGATCCCGCTCGACAGCAGCTCTTCATAGCCGCTCTCGCGGATCACCTGGTGCACGAGCGAGTAGATCTCCTCGATGCGCGGCTCGATCACGCCGGCCAGCGCCTGGCGGCTCAGCATGCGCGGCGGGCGGTCGCCCAGGCCGGGTACTTCGAGCTGCTCGCTGGGGTCGGCCAGCAGCTGCTTGGCCACGCCGTATTCGATCTTGATTTCCTCGGCGTCCTTGGTCGGCGTGCGCAGCGCCATCGCGATGTCGCTGGTGATCAGGTCGCCGGCGATCGGGATCACCGCCGTGTGGCGGATCGCGCCGTCGGTGAAGATCGCGACATCGGTGGTGCCGGCGCCGATGTCGACCAGCGCCACGCCCAGGTCTTTCTCGTCGTCGGTCAGCACCGCGTGGCTCGACGCGCTCGGGTTCAGCACCAGCTGGTCCACTTCCAGCCCGCAGCGCCGCACGCACTTGACGATGTTCTCGGCCGCGCTCTGCGCGCCGGTGACGATGTGCACCTTCACTTCGAGCCGGCCGCCGCTCATGCCGATCGGCTCCTTGACCTCGTGGCCGTCGATCACGAACTCTTGAGGTTCAACGAGCAACAGACGCTGGTCGTTCGGGATGTTGATCGCCTTGGCCGTCTCGACGACGCGCGCCACGTCGATCGGCGTCACTTCCTTGTCGCGCACGATCACCATGCCGGTGCTGTTCTGGCCGCGGATGTGGCTGCCGGTGATGCCGGTGTAGACGCGCGTGATCTTGCAGTCGGCCATCATCTCGGCCTCTTTCAGCGCCTGCTGGATGCTCTGCACCGTGGCGTCGATGTTCACCACCACACCGCGCTTCAGGCCGTGCGTGGGCGAGCTGCCGAGGCCGGCGATGCGCAACTCGCCGCCCGGCATCACCTCGGCCACCACCACCATGATCTTGGCGGTGCCGATGTCGAGGCCGACCACCAGATCCTTGTATTCCTTGGCCATGTGTGTTCCCTGCTTTTCGAGTTCTGCTGACGTGTGCTGTCTACTTGCGGGCCGGCTTCGCAGCCGCGCCATCCGCCGAGGTCGAGACGCCCTTGAGCCGCACCGCATAGCCTTCGCTGTGGCGCAGGTCGGCGTATTGCAGCGGGCGCTGGTAGCGCTGGGTCACCTGCGTCAGCGTGGCGGCGAAGACCTTGGTCCGTTCGATCACCTGGTCGTCCTCGCCGCGCCCGAGTTCCACTTCCGCGCCGCTGTCGAGCTCGGCTCGCCACGAGCCGCGGCCCGAGAGTTCGAGCGCTTCGATGCGCGCGTCCAGCGCTTCGAACACCGGCCGCAGGCGGCCGAGCATCGCGAGCACGCGGGGCGCACTGCCTTCCGGCCCGCGCAGCGTGGGCAGGGCATCGTCTTCCACGTCGCCCAGGTTCGCCTCGAAGACCTCGCCGTGGCTGTTGACGAGCTTGTCGGCGGCCGCGTCGGCGGCGCTCGCACCGGCACTGCCCGGGTCGGCCCAGAGCGCCACCGGCTGGTGCTCTTCGAGCTGCACCGCCAAGCGGTTCGGCCAGACCCGCCGCACGACCGCCTGACGCACCCACGGCACCGACTCGAAGGCGCGCCGCGTAGCCGCCAGGTCGAGCGTGTAGAAGTTTCCGGCCAGGCGCGGCGCGGCGTTGGCGCGGATCGTCAGCACGCTGTTGTGGGCCAGGTCGCCCTCGATGCGAATGCTGCGCACCGCGAACACCGGCTGGCGCACGACCCACAGCGCCAACATGCCGACGATCGCGAGCACGCCGACCGCGGCCAGCACGGCGGCGGTGACGTTCATCAGCCGGATGTCGGCCGGCAACGCGGAGTTCGGGGCGGCTTGGCGCATCTGGGTGGTTCAGACGGAAGTTGCGGCCGGCGCGGCGTCCAGCGCGGCGCTGAACAAGATCTGAACGCACAGCGCCTCGTAGCTCAGGCCGGCGGCCTTGGCCGACATCGGCACCAGCGAATGCGTGGTCATGCCGGGCGAAGTGTTCATCTCCAGCAGGAAGGGCTTGCGGTCGCGGGCGCGGATCATCAGGTCGGCGCGGCCCCAGCCGCGGCAGCCCAGCGTGCGATACGCCTGCACGACGATGCGCTGGATCTCGCGCTCCTCGGCCTGCGGCAGGTGGCTCGGGCACTGGTATTTCACGTCGTCGGTGAAGTACTTGTTCTGGTAGTCGTAGGCGCCTTCGGGGGCGATGATCTTCACCACCGGCAGCGCGTGCGCGACAGCGCCCGCGCCGAGCACCGGGCAGGTCACTTCCTCGCCTTCGATGAACTCCTCGCACAGCACGTCGGCGTCGTACTGCGCAGCCAGTTCGACCGCCGCCTGCATGTTCGAGTAGCCCACGACCTTGGTGATGCCGATCGACGAGCCTTCGCGCGGCGGCTTCACGATCAGCGGCAGGCCGAGTTCGTCGGGCACGCTGCGCACGCGTTCGCGAATGACCTCCGGGCGGCGGTCTTCCGGCGCCAGCCACACGTAGCGCGGCGTCGGCAGGCCTTCGGCGATCCAGACGCGCTTGGTCATCACCTTGTCCATCGCGATCGCCGAGGCGAGCACGCCGGAGCCGGTGTACGGCAGGTGCAGCAGTTCGAGCGCGCCCTGCACGCTGCCGTCTTCACCATGCCGGCCGTGCAGCGCGATGAAGCAGCGCGCGAAGCCCTGCTGCCGCAGTTCGATCAGGTCGCGCTCGGCCGGGTCGAACGCATGTGCATCGACGCCCTGCGAGCGCAGCGCCGCCAGCACGCCGTTGCCCGACATCAACGAGATCTGACGCTCGGCCGACGTGCCGCCCATCAACACCGCGACCTTGCCGAGGGCCTTCACATCCACGCTCATGTCGGCTCCTTCGATGCGAGCAACTCCACCACCTGCGATGGCACGCCACCGATCGTTCCCGCACCCATCGAAATCACCACATCGCCCGCGCGAACCTGCTCGACGATCGTGGCAGCGAGGTCGGCGATGTCGTCCACAAACACCGGGTCGACCTTGCCCGCCACGCGCAGGGCTCGCGCGAGCGCACGGCCATCGGCCGCGACGATGGGCGCTTCGCCTGCGGCGTACACCTCCGAGAGCAACACCAGGTCGGCGCTTCCCATCACCTTCACGAAGTCTTCGAAGCAGTCGCGGGTGCGGGTGTAGCGGTGCGGCTGGAATGCCAGCACCAGGCGCCGGCCGGGGAACGCGCCGCGCGTCGCAGCCAGCGTGGCGGCCATCTCGACCGGGTGGTGGCCGTAATCGTCGATCAGCGTGAACGTGCCACCGTCCGTCTCACCCGCCACCACGGGCTGTTCGCCATAGCGCTGGAAGCGCCGGCCCACGCCGGTGAACTCGGCGAGGCCCTTCACGACCGGCGCATCCGGAAGTTCCAGTTCGGTGGCCACGGCGATCGCGGCCAACGCGTTCAGCACGTTGTGGTCGCCCGGCAGGTTCAGCGTCACCCGCAGGTCGGGCATCTGCACGCCGTTGCGGCGCTGCACCGTGAACTGCATCGTGCCGGCATGCGCCTCCACGTTCACCGCGCGCACCATCGCGTCTTCGCCGAAGCCGTAGCTGACGATGGGCCGCGAGATCATCGGCAGGATCGAGCGCACGCCGGGGTCGTCGGTGCACAGGATCGCCGCGCCGTAGAACGGCATGCGGTGGATGAACTCGACGAAGGCCGCCTTCAGCTTCGCGAAGTCGTGGCCATAGGTGTCCATGTGATCGGCGTCGATGTTCGTGACCACCGCCATCACCGGCAGCAGGTTCAGGAACGACGCGTCCGACTCGTCGGCCTCGACGACGATGTAGTCGCCCGAGCCCAGACGCGAGTTCGCGCCTGCCGCGTTCAGGCGACCGCCGATCACGAAGGTCGGGTCGACGCCGGCCTCGGCGAGCACGCTGGTGACGAGGCTGGTGGTCGTGGTCTTGCCATGCGTGCCGGCAATGGCGATGCCCGACTTCAAACGCATCAGCTCGGCCAGCATCACCGCGCGCGGCACCACCGGCACGCGTTTGGCGCGGGCCGCAATCACCTCGGGGTTGTCGGCGCGCACGGCCGTCGACGTGACCACCGCCTCGGCGCCGGCGATGTTCGCCGCGTCGTGGCCGATGGCCACGCGGATGCCGAGCGATGCGAGCCGGCGCGTCGTCGCGCTGTCGCCCTGGTCCGAGCCCGACACGGTGTAACCGAGGTTGTGCAGGATCTCCGCGATGCCGCTCATGCCGGCGCCGCCGACGCCGACGAAGTGGATGTGCTTCACCGCATGCTTCATGCCGCCACCAACCCTTCGATCTGATCCGCGACACGCGCCGCGGCTTTCGGCTTGGCCACCGCACGCGCCTTCGTCGCCATGTCGAGCAGCGCTTCGCGCGTGAGGCTCGACAGCAAATCAGCCAGCGTGCGCGGTGTCATCTCGCTCTGCGGCAGATGGATGGCCGCGCCCTGCCCGGCCAGCCACTGCGCGTTGTCGCGCTGGTGCGAGGTGGTGCTGACGATCAGCGGCACCAGCACCGACGCGACACCGGCCGCGCACAGCTCGCTGACCGTCACCGCGCCGGCACGGCAGACGATCAGGTCGCAGTCGGCCAGGCGCTTCGCCATGTCGTCGATGAAGGGCAGCACTTCCGCCTTCACGTCCGCCTGTTCATAGGCTGCCAGCACCGACGCATGGTTGGCGTTGCCGGTCTGGTGCGTGACCTGCGGGCGCTGCGCCTCGGCCAGCAGCGCCAGTGCCTGCGGCACGCACCCGTTGAGCGCCTTGGCACCGAGGCTGCCGCCGACCACCAGCAGGCGCAGCGCACCGCTGCGGCCTTCGAAGCGCCGCTGCGGTACGGCCACGGCCTCGATCTCGGCCCGCACCGGGTTGCCGGTGACGACCGCGCGCTTCGTGGCCTTGGCGGCAGCGCCATCGAAGCCGAACGCGATCCGGCCGGCGAAGGGCAGCAACGCCTTGTTGCTCATCAGCAGCGACGCGTCGGCGTTGACGAGCACAAGCGGTTTGCGCAACAGCGCCGCCATCAGGCCGCCGGGGAAGCAGACGTAGCCGCCCATGCCGAGCACGGCTGTGGCATGGCGCCGGCGGATGATTTGCACGCAGTGCCAGAAGGCGGCGAGCATCTTGCCGGCACCGGTCAACGTGTGCATCAGGCCCTTGCCGCGAAGGCCGGCGAAGGCGATGGTGTCGATGGGAATGCCGCTCGGCGGCACGAGCTGGTTTTCCATGCCCTTCGGCGTGCCGAGCCAGCTGACGGTCCAGCCGCGCGACTGCATCTCGCGGGCAACCGCAAGGCCCGGGATCACATGGCCACCGGTGCCCGCAGCCATCACGATGAGGTGTTTGCTGGCCATCACGCGCGGCCTCCGCGCATGAGTTGCCGATTCTCGATATCAATGCGCACCACGACGGCCAGCGCCACCATGCTCATCACGATCGCCGAGCCCCCGTAGCTCATCAGCGGCAGCGTCAGCCCCTTGGTCGGCAGTACGCCCAAGTTGACGCCCATGTTGATGAAGGCCTGGCCGCCCATCCACATGCCGATGCCTTGCGCATACAGGCCGGCGAACACGCGGTCCAGTGCGATGGCTTGGCGGCCAATGTGGAACATGCGGCGCGACAGCCAGAAGAACAGCACGATCACGCAGGCCACGCCGACGAAGCCGAGTTCCTCGCCGATCACCGCGAGCAGGAAGTCGGTGTGCGCCTCGGGCAGGTAGTGCAGTTTTTCCACGCTGGCGCCCAGGCCCTGGCCGAAGACCTCGCCGCGCCCCAGGGCGATCAGCGAATGCGTCAGCTGGTAGCCCTTGCCCTGCGCATACAGCGGGTCCCAGGGCTTCAGGAAGGCCAGGATGCGCTCGGCGCGCCACGGGCTGCTGATGATCATCAGCACGAAGGCGCCGACCAGCACCGCGATGCTGAGGAAGAACATGCGGCCGTTCACGCCACCGAGGAACAGGATGCCCATCGCGATCACCGCGATCACCATGAAGGCGCCCATGTCGGGCTCGGCCAGCAGCAGCAGGCCGATCACGCCGAGCGCCACCGCCATCGGCGCCACCGCACGCACGAACTTTTCCTTGATGTCCATCTTGCGAACCATGTAGTTCGCCGCGTACATCGCGATCGCCAGCTTCGCCATCTCCGACGGCTGGAAGCTGAACGGGCCGATCGGGATCCAGCGCTTCGCGCCGTTCACGCCTTTGCCGATACCGGGGATCAGCACCACCACCAGCAACAGCAGCGAGGCGACGAAGATCCACGGCGAGGCCTTCTCCCAGAAGCTGACCGGCACCTGCACCGTGACC
>Ga0315271_10003353_pt1 | contig 10124 bp, 6 predicted proteins | sample C3_top_MG_FD_204664 | JGI IMG/M metagenome (GOLD analysis project Ga0315271, IMG submission 204664) | Sediment microbial communities from Yellowstone Lake, YNP, Wyoming, USA - C3_top | ecosystem: Environmental > Aquatic > Freshwater > Lake > Sediment | place: USA: Wyoming | collected 2017-08-01
CGCAACCCGCGTGTTGGGCATCGGCGAGACCACGGATATCGTCGACTTCGGCTACCGGCTGGTGCCCGTCACCACCAGCATCGGTGACTTCGTGTGGTACGACCTGAACAAGGACGGCAGGCAGAACAACGGTGAGCCGGGTCTCGCGGGCTCGACGGTGACGCTGTGGCAGTGCGGGCCGGACGGCCTCGCGGGCACGGCGGACGACGTCGGTCCGCTGATGGCGCAGACGACGCTGGCCAGCGGCGCATATCTGTTCAGCGACCTGCTCCCGGGCTGCTACTACGTGACGTTTTCGACGCCGGCCGGCTACACGCCGACGCCGCCGAATGCGGGCGGCGACGACAGCGTGAACAGCGATGCGGTGGCTGGGGTGACCAGGCCGTACACCCTGGCGCCGGGCGTGCCGAATCTGACCGTCGACGCGGGCTTCTACCTCGCGGCGCCGGGCCTCGAGATTGTGAAGACCGTCAACAAGCCGGTCATCGCCCCGTACGATCCGGTGACGTACAGCTACACCGTCACCAACACGGGCGGCACGACGCTGACCAGCATCAACGTGACGGACAACAACGGGACGCCGGCCTTCGCGGGTGACGACTTCACCGTGTGCACGATCGCGTCGCTCGCGCCCGGAGCCTCCCAGACGTGCGCGGCGACGGTGATCCCGGTCGTGTCGACGCAGTCGGTGGTGAACGGCGTCACGGTGCCCGCCGGGGCGGTGATCGTCGTCACGAACCTCGCGGCGGGCGTTTCGCCCTGTCCCGCCCTCAGCGTGGGTGGCTGCGTCAAGGTCACCTACCTGCAGGACTTCGGGATCAACGACAACACCTACGGCACGGGCGCCATCGGCTGGCCGGGGAACAACAAGACATTCAGCCAGTTGGTCGGCAGTGACAAGCTGGAGTTCCGCTTCTTCGCCAGCAACGGCAGTGTGGCGATCGACTTCTACATCGACACGATCACCGCGGCCTCGAGCGTGACCGTCCCCGGCACCGGTCAGGTGATCGCGTATCCGTCCGGATATGGCACGCTGGGGCCCTTCGGCGGAGACGGGTCCATGGTGGCAGGGGACCCGAACAACATTGTGACCTTCTCCACGTCGATTACGGAGAATCTGAACAACCCCCTGAACGTGCCCAAGAAGGCCACGCTCATCGTGAACTCGCCGACATCGCTGGTTGCGGGAAATGTGGTGGTCAACATGACCGCAGCCCCGGGCGGCTGGAACCACATCAACAACTACTCCGTCGTCGTCAAGGCGTCGGCGTTCTCGGCGGGCGGCGGGTTCCTGTCGGTGGCGGTGCCGGATCAGCACAACTCGCCGAACAAGCTCGGCGGCCCGAACGGGATGTCCACGGTCGCGAAGAGCAGCACCGTGGTCAACACGGCGAAGGCCGCGACGGCGAGCGGGGGCGGCTTGACCGCCACCGCGACGGCGTCGGTGAACATCGTGGTTCCGCCGGCGCCGTGCTCGCTGGCGCTCGCGGCGACCAAGCTCAGCAAGAAGGACGTCACGGTCACCATCCAGAACACGGGGCCGGCGGCCGTCGTGCTCTCGGCCTTCAACCTGACGTGGCCGGCAGCCAATGGCAAACTGACTCAGATCAATCTGGGCAGCAACGTCGTCTATACGACGGACCTCAACGCGCCGGGCGCGAGCCTCACCGCGGCTCAACTGGCGCTGGAGTCGACCGACGCCAAGAGGACGCTCGCGGCGGGCGCCAGCGGCCTGCTGAAGATGACCTTCCAGAACAACGTCAACACGACGCTGTCGAACTACACGGGCTCGTTCACCTTCGGCGGCTGCGCGCTCCCGCTCAGGTAGCGCGCGTCCGCCACCCGCGTTCCGGACCGGGGCTCAGGCTCGGCAGCCTGGGCCCCGTCGTCGTCCGGGAGGCGCCGGCCGCATCCGCCAGCCCCGACAGTCACTTTGCGCGGTCGTCCGTGGAGAACTCCGGGTACCACTTCACGATGCACTCCGGGCACATGCCGTGCGTGAACGTCGCGTCCGTGCGTGACCCGATGTACGCCTCCACGCTCGCCCAGAACCCCGCGTCGTCTCTCACCTTCTTGCAGGCTGAGCAGATCGGGATCAGGCCCTGCAGCGTCCGCACCTGAGTGGCGTGCGTGCGGAAGGTCAGGACGGCCGCCACGATCGCGACCAGGACCAGGAAGGCCTGTCCGACGACGCCCAGCGTGAGGCGGCGGACGGCCGCGGTCTGGCCGGACGAGAGCTGCGCGTGGGCGGTGACTTCGAGCTGCTCCAGCAACTGCGCCCGGCCGAGGAGCGCGGCACGATAGGCCGGCAGCCGGCTCTCGAAGCTCGTGATGGCCGCGACCCTCTCTCCCTCCGAACCGGCCGCCACCAGGGCGTCGTAGGCTTGGGTCAGGCTGCCCATCCGGACCCGGTACGTCTCCTCGACCGGGCCGATCCGATCGACCACGAGCAGCGGATCCTCCAGCAGGAACCGTTCCACGGCGTTCCGGTCCACCGGCTCCGCGATGGAAGCGTGGCTGAGCAGCAGCCGGCACTGCTCCGTCTTCTGCGCGACCCAGTCCGCGCCCGTCCCGGAGGGAGGCGGAGTCGTCCGGAAGTCCGCGAGCGCGAGGCTCGCCCGGTTCATCGAGCCGATGTGGTAGAGGATGCTGGAGGCCAGGAACTCCGACGTGATCTCGCCGGACGTCTCCAGGCTCCGCATCAACCCGAACTGGATGACGACGCTCCCCACCAGGAACGCGGAGATGACGCGAAGACTGGTCTGGATGGTGAATCCGGCTTTCATGGGCCTACCTGACATGGATGGCGCGGACCTGATAGGCGAACTGATACCGGTAGACCGAAGGGTTCAGCTCGGGGTGGGCGGCCAGGTCGAAGGCGACGACCAGCGCGCCCCTGTTGCGCACGCGCACCTGATCCCGGAGGAGCCCTCCGTCCATGCGGTAGGCGAGGACGTACCCGAGCCGCGCCAGATCGGCCAGCCGGATCCCCACGGTGTAGCCGTTGTCGGCTGTCAATTCGATGCCCTTCGCGCCTCCCGGCATCCGCAGGCGCTGCATGAGCCCGGCCAGGGACACGCCCGCAAACGTGTGCGCGTCCTTGGTCCACGGGTCGACGCACATCAGCGTGGTCTCCGGGAAGGCCATGAGGTCCTGGAGGCTGAACTGCGCCGGTTGGGAGGCGGCCCCGAGTCCGGACACGGTGAGGAGGATACCCGCGTCGGGCGGCTGGTCGACAGGCGCGGCCGGCCGGTTCGCGTTCGTCTGCGACGAGGCGGAGGCACCCCACGACGCGAGCAGACACGACAGTGCCAGGACGATGGCGGCGTTCCGATTCATGGGATCACGATGCGTAACTCGACAGACGTCGTTTCGGGGGCAAGGGCGGCGGGGCTCGCAATGACGATCCCCAGCGGGACATCTTAGTCCACCCGCCGAATTGCGGACAATCGGAGACGCAGGCGACCAGCGACGCCGGTCATGCACCTCAAGCCGGGAGTCCTTCTGCCCGAATGAGCTGCCCATGTCTCCGGGACGATCCGTCACCCACGTCCCCGGAATGGACCGTAGACGCGAGCCGGCCGTCCGGTTTCCGGCGCATACTACAGCGCGGCAGGGGAGATCCTCCGGCACCGGCCGGGGAAGCGACCGCAAGGAGCGGACATGAGCCTGTGGAAGCGAATCCTCGGGCAGCAGGCGGCTGCGGACGGCAGATCCGAGACGCAAGGACCGATGACGGAAGGGCCCGTGGCGGCAGGGCCCGCGGTCAACCGCCGCATCCGCGTGTTCATCTCGTCCACGTTCCGCGACATGGTGGCGGAGCGCGACGTGCTGATGACCCATACGTGGCCGTCGCTGCGCCGGCTGTGCCAGGAGCGCCACGTCGAGCTGGTGGAAGTGGACCTGCGGTGGGGCATCGCCGAATCGCAGAGCACCCGCCGGGAAACCCTCAAGCTGTGCCTCGACGAGATTCGCGCCTGCCATCCGTTCTTCATCGGCCTGCTCGGCGAGCGCTACGGCTGGGTGCCCGGCGACGAGGCGTTCACGGCCGACTTGCGGGAAGAGCAGCCGTGGCTTGCGGGCCTTCGCGGCAAGAGCGTGACGGAGTTGGAAGTCCTGCACGGCGTGCTCAACAACCCCGACATGGCCGGCCGGGCGTTCTTCTACTTTCGCGATCCGGCGTACGCCCGGGATCGCGGCCCCGACTTCCTTGCTGAGTCAGACGCCGACGCCGGGAAGTTGTCCGCGCTCAAGGCGCTGGTTCGCGCGACCTGTGCCTCGACGGGGATGCCCCTGCGCGAGGGCTACGCGGATCCCGCCCAGTTGGCCGTCCTGGTGCACGCGGATCTGTCGGCCGCGATCGAGGCCCAGTTTCCCAAGGAGCGCGTCCCGAACCCGTTGACCCGCGAGGCCGAGGATCACGAGGCCTTCGCAGAGACGCGCCGCCGCACCTACATCGGGCGTGCCGAGTACGTCGACGCGCTCGACCGCCACGCGGCGGGCGACGGTGGGCCGCTGGTGTTGCTCGGCGACTCGGGCAGCGGCAAGTCCGCGCTGCTCGCCAACTGGCTCGCGCATTGGCGTGCGGCGCACCCTCGAGACCTGATCGTCCAGCACTACATCGGCGGCACCTCCGACAGCGCGGACCCGTGGCGGCTCATGGTCCGCGTGATGGCCGAGATCAAGCGCTGGTCCGGTGACCCCGAGGATCTGCCGGCCTCGCGCGACGACGTGCTCAGGGACTTCCCGCGCTGGTTGAGCAAGGCCCGGGAGCGGGCCGGGCAGGAAGGCGTGCGGGTCGTCCTGGTGCTCGATGCCCTCAACCAGATCGAGGACCGTGATCACGCCCGCCTGCTCGGCTGGCTGCCGGAGCACCCGTTCGGGGGGTCGCTGCGGCTGATCGTGTCCACCCTGCCGGGCGCATCGGGAGGCGACGATCCGCTGGCCGCGACGGGCAGGCGCGGCTGGCAGGAACTGCGCGTGCAACCGCTGACGGTGGACGAGCGCCGGCGGATGATCGCCGGCTATCTCGCCCGCTTCGGCAAGACCCTCGACGAGCACCGGCTCGCGCGGCTCGCGGCCGGCGCGCCGGCGGCCAACCCGCTCTACCTCAAGATCCTGCTCGACGAACTGCGCGTCACGGGTACCCACGATCGCCTGGACGAGCGCCTGACGGACTACCTGGCGGCGGCGGACATTCCGGCGCTGCTCCAGCAGGTGCTGGCGCGCTACCAGCGCGACTACGAGCACGACCGCCCGGGCCTGGTGGCGGAGACGCTGGGCCTGATCTACGCGGCGAGGCGGGGGCTGTCGGAAACCGAGTTGCTGCAGCTGCTGCGGCCGGCCGATCAGGAGCGATTGCCGCCCGCCGTCTGGGCGCCGCTAAGGGCGGCCCTCGAGGACGCGCTGGTCGATCGCGGCGGCATCCTCAACTTCGCCCACGACTTTCTCCGCACGGCTGCCGGCAACGCCTTCGCCGCCGACCTCGATCGCCGCGACGATCTGCGCCTGCAACTCGCCGACTATTTCGAGGCGCAGCCCATCACAGAGCGCGCCTGCGACGAACTGCCCTGGCTGCTCAAGGAAGCGGATGCCCTCGCCCGCCTTCGCGACTGCCTGCTGCACATCGACCGCTTCCTGCTGATCTGCAGGCGCGACGCGGAAGAGCTGCGCGGCTACTGGGTGCATCAACTGCGAGCGCAGCAGTCGATGGGGAAGGACTACCTCCAGAGTTTCGAGCGCTGGTCACGCGATCGGGGCGGCGAGGATCTGGACGTATCCTTCGCGGCCATTGAACTCGGCGCGTTCCTGCATGGCGCAGCGCTCTACGCCGAGGCCGAGCCCCTCCTGCGCTGGATCCTCGGCGCCGATGAGCGCCGCGCAGGCATGGACCACTCCCACCTGACGGCCTGCCTCAACAACCTGGCGCAGGTGCTTCAGGAGACCAACCGGCTCGCCGAGGCCGAGCCGCTTCTGCGCCGCGCCCTCGACATCGATGAACGCAGCCTCGGCGTAGACCACCCCGACCTGGCCTTCCGCCTCAGCAACCTGGCGAGGTTGCTTCAGGACACCAACCGTCTCGCCGAAGCCGAACCGCTGATGCGCCGCGCCCTCGACATTGAAGAACGCAGCTTCGGCCCGGACCACCCTCGCGTCGCTATCCGCCTCAACAACACGGCGGGGTTGTTGCTGGACGCCAACCGGTTCACCGAGGCCGAACCGCTCATACGCCGTGCCCTCGACATCGATGAGCGCAGCCTCGGCACGGGCCACCCCGACGTCGCCAGAGACCTCGGCAACCTGGCGGGGCTCCTGCACGCCACCAACCGGCACGCCGAGGCCGAACCGTTGCTGCGCCGGGCCCTCGACATCAATGAATGCAGCTTCGGGGCCGACCATCCTCACGTCGCCGTCAGCCTCAACAACCTGGCGGGGCTGCTTCAGGACACCAACCGGCTCGCCGAGGCCGAGGCGCTCCAGCGCCGCGCCCTCGACATCGATGAACGGAGCTTCGGGAAGGACCACCCGCACGTCGCCAGAGACCTCAACAACCTGGCGAGGATGCTTCAGGACACCAACCGGCTTGCCGACGCCGAACCGCTGATGCTCCGGGCCCTCGACATTGAAGCACGCGGCTTCGGCACAAACCACCCTCGCGTCGCCATCTGCCTCAACAACATCGCGGCGTTGCTTCAGGCCACCAGCCGGTTCGCCGAGGCCGAACCGCTGCTGCGCCGCGCCCTCGACATCGAAGAACGCAGCCTCGGGGCCGATCACCCCGTGGTCGCGACGTCGCTCAACAGCCTGGCGCGGTTGCTTCAGGCCACCAACCGGGTCGCCGAGGCCGAACCGCTTTTGCGCCGCGCTCTCGACATTGACGAACGCCGCTTCGGGACAGACCACCCTGACGTCGCCCTCTCCCTCAACAACCTGGCCCTGTTGCTCCAGGACACCGGCCGGCACGGCGCAGCCGAACCGCTCATGCGCCGGGCCCTCGAGATTGAAGAACGCAGTTTCGGGGCCGACCACCCTGACGTCGCCCTCTGCCTCAACAACCTGGCGGGGCTGCTTCAGGACACCAACCGGCTCACCGAGGCGGAACCGCTCATGCGCCGCGCCCTCGACATCAGTGAACGCCGCCTTGGGGCCGATCACCCTGACGTCGCCCTCTGCCTCAACAATCTCGCGCAGCTGCTCCTGGCCACCAATCGGCCAGACGAGGCCGAAGGGCCCATGCGACGCGCCCTGGAGATCTCGATTGCCTTCACCCATGCCACGGGGCACCCGCATCCGCACCTGCAGGACAACGTGAACCACTACGGCGGGATCCTGCAAGATGGGCCGTAGCCGCGACGAGGTCGTGGCGACGCTGCGCCGGATGGCTCCCGACATCTTCGACTAGCCCCATATTTGTCGAGACGCGTGGGCCTGGCCAAGGATGGGCGGTCAGCGCCTGTCGCGAGCCTGCTGCGCCTCTTCGATGTTGCGGAACTTGAAGACGCCCCGAGGATAGACCCGCGGCGCGATGGCCCAGTACCGTGCGCAGTGCCGTAGGAACCGCTCGAAGTCCGGCCGCAGCGATCGGATCACAGGCGCACGGTTCATCTCCTCGACCGATCGAAACCTCTGCACCCGCATGTCAGCCTTCATCCTCAAGCGTGAACCGTTCGCGCAGCGCAGCGGCGTCCTGACGGTCGATCGCCCGGACGGTCCCCTTCTTGAGTCGATAGAGCGCCGCCGGGGTCGCGACCCTCACGCGCGTGCCCTCGATCTCCTTGATCTCGGCGTCGACGGTTTCAAACCGGGCGGCCTCGCCAAGGCGCGTGAGGACATCGAAGTACAGATCGCCAGTGGGCGGATAGTAGCGGACGGCCGGGTAGTCCCCCAGCAGGTCGGCGGACGAGATCTCGTCGATGTGCGGATCGCCGTCGTACGCCTCGCGCAGCGCGGCGCGCAGCCGTTCAACGTTCTCCGGCGTGGCCCGGATGAACAGATCCAGATCCTCGGTCGCCCGCACGAGCCCGTGAAATCCCATGGCCGCGGCACCGATCAGCACGTACTCGAGGCCACACGCCTCAAAGGCCCGCAGCACCCGGATGATCTCGTCCCGGTCCATGCCGGTAGGATAGCGCGTCGACCTCAGGTGTGTCACTGCCGGTCCATGATCCTGTAGGTCCATGATCCGGTCCATGATCCGTCGTGAACGGCGTGTCGGGACGCCATCCTGCGCGCAGGGTCAAGGCCGCGAGCGCAGCCGGGCAGGCCGTGGCGGTCAACACGCCGGTCTGCATCGTCTTTCGATAGTCGGGGCGCTTGCGACCGGGCACGGCAGTGCTGCTCCAGGGCTGACTCGTCAGGGGACGCCCGACGTTGATGTACAATCAACTCAACGGGCACCCGTTCAACCAAACCACGCGACGACCTTTCCGAAAAGGCGGCTCGAGATGCATTCCTCGGATGGGGCCGAAGGCCCTCTGACTCCCGGACTCGTGTTCGACATGCTGCAGGCACACCAGCGGACCGCCGCCCTGAAGGCCGCCATCGACCTCGACCTCTTCCGGGCGGTCGGGGACGGCCCCGGCGACGTCGCGTCGATCGCGCGGCACTGCGGGGCTTCGGAGCGCGGGACCCGCATCCTGTGCGACTTCCTCGTGATCCACGGCGTGCTGGTGAAAGACGAGGGGCGCTACCGCCACTCGGCGACCAGCGCCGCCTTCCTCGACCCGCGGTCCCCGTCCTCTCTGGCCTCGATCGCGCAGTTCCTGGGCAACCCGGCCATGCGGGAGCCGTACGACCGGCTGGCGGAGATCGTCAGGTCGGGGCGGACCGTGCTGCCGGGCGAGGGCAGCGTCGAACCCGAGAACCCGATCTGGGTGCAGTTCGCGGAGACCATGGCGCCCATGATGGCGCCGCTGGCCGGCCCGCTCGGCGCGGTGGTTCTGCAGGGTCACACCGGCCCGATGCGCGTGCTGGATATCGCCGCCGGCCATGGGCTGTTCGGGATCGAGATCGCGAAGCAGAACCCCGAGGCCAGGGTGACGGGCCTCGACTGGGCGCCCGTGTTGCGCGTGGCGCTGGACAACGCCCGCAGGGCCGGGGTGCACGAGCGCTACGAGATGCTGCCGGGCAGCGCCTTCGAGGTGGAGTTCGGCGGCCCCTACGACGTGGTGCTGCTCACGAACTTCCTCCACCACTTCGACCACGCCGCGTGCGTCGGCCTGCTGCAGAAGGTCCGCCGCGCGCTCGCGCCGGGCGGGCGCGTCGCCACGCTGGAATTCGTGCCGAACGAAGACCGGGTGTCTCCGCCGATGCCGGCCTCGTTCGCCATGACCATGCTGACGTCGACCGCCGCCGGTGACGCGTACACGTTGAGCGAGTTGACGTCGATGTACGTTCAGGCGGGACTGGGCGGCGTGACCGCGCACCCGATTCCGATGAGCCCGCACACCATCGTCATGGGCTGCGCCTGAGTTGCGCGTCTGAGCTGCGCGCGGCGATGACGAGCGCCTCGCCGTCGAGGACGACGACCGGGGACGGGGCGAGATTCCCGAGGAGCAGTTCCGGCACGCCGCCGGCCTCGTAGACCTCGGTGACCAAGGCCTGGCCGGCGTCGATCCAAGAATCCGGGCGCGCGCGGACAGGGCCTCCTGTAAGAACTGATCGGATCCGTTTCGTTTCCAGTCGCCACTCTCCAGACGAGATCCGCATTCGATTACGCGCGCCTTACCAACGCGTGATCGGACGCCGCGCGCGCGCCGATCGCGCCGCGCGATCGCGCCGCGCCCCGTCGTCCTCCGGCGCGTTGGAGCGCGAATCCAACTCGACGTCGCCGATCGGGCCGTGATCGCGCCCTGCGGCGCGTTGCGGAGGCCGCGCGACGGGTACTGCCAGCAATTTCCTCGAAAAACACGCACGGTACGGATCTCGCTACCCGCGTAGATGCCGCGCGTGTGCGGCGCGTTCTCCATCCTTCAGGAGGTACATCATGGTTCGAGCATCTGGCGGGCGCCGCGCGCAGCTGGCAGGCGCCCTCGTCCTGGCTGCGCTGCTGGCCCTGGTTCCAATCATGGCGTCGGCGCAGACCGAAACGGGCCGCGTGGCCGGCACCATCAGCGACCAGAGCA
>Ga0315271_10003354_pt1 | contig 10121 bp, 10 predicted proteins | sample C3_top_MG_FD_204664 | JGI IMG/M metagenome (GOLD analysis project Ga0315271, IMG submission 204664) | Sediment microbial communities from Yellowstone Lake, YNP, Wyoming, USA - C3_top | ecosystem: Environmental > Aquatic > Freshwater > Lake > Sediment | place: USA: Wyoming | collected 2017-08-01
TGGTCGTAGGCGGCACGCTGGTCCGGCGAACGCAGCACGGTGTAGGCCTGATTGATGCGCGTGGCCAGGGAGTTGGTCCGCTCGTCGGGCCTTGCTTGACGATCGGGGTGGAACAGGCGCATCAGCAGCCGGTGGTGCTCCTTGATCTCTTCTGCCGAGGCGGCGGGCTCGACGCCCAGCATCCGATAGTGGGTGGCATTGTGCGCCAGCAAGACCTGTTCAACAAAGAACTGCGCCGCCTTCTGCGGCTCGCCGCCAACGGCATCATCGAAAGGCGTGCCAGCCGCCACCTGCAGCAATGCGGTCATACCCGCCGGCAGGCGTCCGCGCCCATGCAGCAGGTCGGGAAATCCGCTGGGCGTCCGCGCGAAGGCCAGAGCCAGCGCAACGCAATCGGTGCCCGCCGCGGCCGGATCGGGATTCATGCCGGCAGATGCTTGGCGTCCGAATCACCGTACTGATAGTAGTAGCCGTGGTAACCATAGGAACGGCTCCGCGTATCCACCTTGGTCAGTACACCCCCCACCAGCCGCGTGCGCGTGCTGCGCAGGCGCTTGACGGCACCCTGCGCATACTGCCGGCTGATCACGCCCGATTCCGCCACCAGAATCGCCGCCTCTGCCAGGCTGCCCAGCAGCGGCGCGTCGGCCAGGCCCAGCACGGGCGGCCCGTCGATAACCACCTGATCGAACTTTGTCACGGCCAGGTTGAGCAGGGCCACCATCTTGGCGCTGCCCAGCAACTCGGCCGGATTCGGCGGCAGCGGGCCCGAAGGTATCAGGAAAAGGCGCGGAATCTGGGAGCCGCGCGTGATGTTGACCGGCTGCGCATCGCCCGCCAGGTAATTGGTCAGGCCCGAATCATTGGCGATGCCCAGCTTCTTGTGCAGCGAAGCCTTGCGCAGGTCGCAATCGATCAAGAGCACGGTCTTGCCGGCCTGCGCGATATGCGTGGCCAGGCTCAACGCCGTCGTGCTCTTGCCTTCGCCCACCGCCGTGCTCGTCACCAGAAGCACCTTGGGCATGCCCTCCGGCGTCGAGAACTGCAGGATCGTTCGCAGCGAGCGGTGGGCTTCGGCAAAGGGCGATTGCGGGTCCGCATTTTCGGCTAACGCCAGATCCACGCCGTCGGCCACCCGGGTCGCCGGAATCACGCCCAGTACCGCCAAACCGAGCAGCTTTTCCATATCGTCCGGGGTTTTGATGGTGTCGTCCAGGTGTTCCAGCAGCAAGGCGAGCGCGATGCCGGCAGCCAGGCCCAGAAAGATGGCGATCATCAAGTTGCGCTCCAGGCTCGGCTTGAACGGCAGTCTGGGCACCTTCGCCTTGTCGACCACGCTGATGTTGTTGGTGCCGACACCGCCGGCCACGCCGATCTCCTTGTAGCGCTGCAGCAGGCTGTCGTAGAGCTGGCGGCTGGTATCGACCTCGCGCTTGAGCAGGTTGTACTGAAAGCTCAGGTCCTGGCCGCCGAGCACGGTCTCCTTGCTTTGCCTGAGCTTGGCGCTGAGCTGATTTTCCTGGGCCAGCGCGGCCTCGTAATTGCCTTTGAGCGCGGCCAGCGCGGCCCGGGTTTCCTGGTCGATCTTGGCCTGCAACTCCTTGATCTGGCTCTCGATCTGCTGCATCTTGATGTAGCCGGGCTTGTAGACCTTCAGGCCCTCCTGGTAGTCGCCCTCGAGCTTGGCCTGGCGCGTCTTGTATTCCTGGATCAGCTTGCTGTCCATAAGCAGGTTCGAGGTATCGCCCGCCTTGGCCTGCTGGTAAAGCGTCTCGGCGCGAATGCGGTCGCCCTGCACCTTGGCCAGCGCCGTCGTGAATTCTCCCAGCACCTGCGCATCGGGGCTCTGCTGCTTTTCGTCGGGCTTGATGATGCCTTCCTTGCGCGAAAAGGCATTCAGCTCCCTTTCGGAATCCTCAAGCTTGACTTTGATCTGCGCCAGGCGTTCCTGCAGAAAAGTCCGCGCATACGAAGTTGCTTCCATGCGCCGTTCCAGGTTCAGGTTGATGAACGCCACCGCGATTGCATTGGCCACGCGTGCGGCCATCTCCGGGTCCGGGCTGTCGAAATTCACCTTGACCAGGCGCGAGTTGCGCACCGGCACCACCGTCAGTTCGCCCGGCAGGCCACCTATCAGACCCGTGTCCGCCGGCTCCGGCTTTGCGGCCTCGGGCTTGGCGCTTTCCTTCTTGAAGATATCCAGCCAGCCGCCGTCCTTCTTTTCGGTCGGGGGTGCAGCGACCAAATTGAGCTGCTCGACCACGCGTTGCGCCAGCGCGTCGCTCTTCAGCAGCTCGTACTGCGTCTGCAGGTAATCCTGGTTCTCGTAATAGGCGGGCTCGTTCGACGTCACGCCCTGGATGGTCATCGCCTTGGATTCCTGCTGGTCGATCTGCAGCGTCAGCGACGCGCGATAGATCCGGGTCATCAGGAAAGTGGCCGTCATCATCGCCACCACGACAATGGCAAAGCAGGTCAGCACCGTCCATTTGCGCCTGACGATGATGTCCCAGTATTCGCGCAGGTTGATCGAATCATCTTCCGCTGCATCGGGCGTGTCATGCGGCTGGGCCCACGTCCCCGGCAACTGGTCCGGCCGCTCGATCAGCGCGCCCCGGGTGGGTCGGTTGGCGTTGCCGGCTGCCGGCTGGTGGTAAGGGTCGTTGGAAGATTCGGTCACGGTTTGTATCGATTCAAATTACGTTGGCCGCCACCGAAAAGTCGGCCCAGAAGGCCCACCTTCTTTTTGCTCAACCGCAGCATGGGGTCTGAAGAATGTTGGCGAGGCAGGGCAGGCAGGGCCGATGGAGCCAAGTCGGCAAGTATACCGGCGGGGCGGGTCCGAACCAAATGCCACGACTGCTCCAGACCCACCCAATTTTGCGCCGCCTCGCGTCCTTCCGCCAGCAAGGGTGGCCGGCGCTTGACGCCGTGCGAGTCGGTGGCCAGCACATGCACTCGGCCCTCGTCGAGCAGGCGTTCACCCCAGTAACGCGGGCGTGCGCCAAAGCGCCCCGTCAGGCTGCCCGCCGTCACCTGCAGCCAGGCCCCCTGGTCCGCCAGCGAACAAATCTCCGCGTAGTGATCCTCGATCCAGGTCAGGCGTTCGGGGTGGGTGATGAGCGGCACAAAGCCACCCGCCAGCAGGTTGAAAACAAAATCCGCGAAGCGCGGCGGCGCCACATGATGCGGCGGCTCCAGCAGAAAATAACGGCTACCTGCCAGGCTGGGCGCCTCGCCGCTGCGCAGCCTGGCCGGCAGCTCGGGCGCCAGGTGCGCGTCGGCCCCGGCAACCAGCGTCAGCGCAATGCCGTGGCTATCGAGCGCCGTCTGCAGTTGTTCGATGGCCTGGCGGATGCCGTCGCCGGTGTTGTCATAGACGCCCGGGTAAATGTGCGGCGTGCAGGCCATCGTGGCGATGCCGTCTGCCACGGCCACGCGCGCCATCTCGAGCGAAGTTTCGAGATCCGGCGAACCGTCGTCAATGCCTGGCAGGATGTGGCAGTGCAGGTCGATCATGCTGGGTTCACTGCGGCTGGCTATCGATATTGCTGGCGCGACAGAAATTGCCGATGCACCGGTTGTGGGTATTTGTCGCATGGATTCCGGGTCGAGGCCCGGGATGACGGATTGGGTTGACTGGCTTAGCAAGGTCAAGAGTCGAACGGGCGAATCAGAAAATCGATGATGAATTGATCTTTGCCTGCCAAAACCATCGTGATGACCTGGCCCATGTCGATGTTCATGTAGTCGTGAACGATACGGTTGCGCAGCCCGACCACCGCGTTCCATGCGGCCACGTCTGTCTGCGCAAGCAGTCCACAATTGGCCAAGGCCGTAATCGCGTCATAGGCCGATACCGGAACCGATTGGTTGCGGGCAGTCTCGGCCTGGTACAGGTCAAGCCGCATGCTGCTTGTCCCAGTAAAAGTCTTCGAGTTCACGCCAAGTTCGCCTCAAGAAGTGCGCCCAGGCCAGCGAGTCGGCGCCCGACAGGGGGATGCCTTGTTCGGCCACGCAGGCGCGCATGGCCAGGTTGGCACGACGCAGCTCGATAAGATCAACGGCTGATTCAGGAGTCTGCAGTGCAAGCGCGAGCTTGTGGCGCAGAGTCTCGGTATTGGCAAGAACAGTCAGCCAGTCAAGCTGTGCTGACCATTGCAGGGCGATGTCCCAGTCACTGCCGTCATGCGTCTTGCCGGTGGCACGACTGCCCACGAGCACGGCGAATTCGAGTTCTGGCTGATCCAGCAGGACCGCGCTCAGGGCCTCAAAGGGCGAGCTGGCAGCTGTTTCGTTGGTAATCATGGTTGTGGATCGAGCGCAGCGAATTGGCAATGCTACAGTTTAGCGACTTGCGCTCGCGGAATTCTTGTCACGATTTATGGGTCTCATTATTGAGACTCATAAATCGTGAGAATACTGGCGGTCATTGCGATTGCCACGTCGTTTCACTCCTCGCAACGACGGCCAGCGTGGCAATCCATTGACTGCATGGATCGCCACGGCCTGCGGCCTCGCGATGACGAAAGTGGACCTCATCGATTATGCAAGGATCAATAATTGGAGTCTGACCCCAATTACACAATTACATGGATCGCCACGGCCTGCGGCCTCGCGATGACGAAAGTGGACTGCATGGATCTGTCATTGCGAGAAGCGCAGCGACGCGGCAACACGGCCTGCGGCCTCGCGATGACCGCGGATCGCCTGGGCCTGCGGCCTCTCGATGACGAGGGTGGACGTCATCGAGTATGGAAAAATCATCAGTCGGCGAACGGGTTGGGTATGTCGATCGCTGGGGACGGCAGTGTTGCACTTGGCTGCGTGTCCGGCTCCAAGGGGGCTGGCATGACGCGCTGTTGGGCGAGCTTGTGGCCGGCGCCTCGATGAAAGAAGATGCCGGCGATGAACGCAAAGAAGGCGGCGTTGGCCGGTATGTGCAGGTTGAAGTCGATAAGTCCGTGCAAGCCCATCAGCAGCAGACTGATGCCTGCGGCGATGCGCACAAAACTGATGGCCTCCCAGCGCCCGCTGCCCCTGGGCCAGATGGCACGCCAGCGCAGCACGTAAAGCGCCAGGAAAGCCAGCATGAGCATGGCCGCTGCGAGCCCACCCTCGAACAACCATTCAAGATAGTCGTTGTGGGCGTGGTTGACAAACAGGGGAACGTCCCCGGGCTGGAAGCGGCGGAATACGGCGGGAAAGGAGCCCAGGCCGCTGCCGAAAGGAAAGAATTCGCGGATGCCCTGCAGGGTGCCGGCATAGATCGACAGGCGTGTGTTGTCGACCAGACCGCCGTCCGCGAAACGCGCCAGGACCGGTGCCAGGCCGATCTCGAGAGCCAGCGCCAGGCCGATGACCGTGAACAGGCTGACGAGACGGTTGGAGCGCTGTCCGCCGACCCTGGAGCCAAAAACAAGGGCGCAGAGCAGGATGCCCAGCATGGCGAGTGCAATGCCGGTACGCGAGCGACTGAAGATCAGTCCAAGCAGGATCGCCAGCGCGGCGCCGCTGTAAATGGCGACGGTGTTGAAGCGCAGACCGCTGCTGAAGAGTTGGGACAGGCGCTGGCGCAGCGTGCGGCGACGCTGCTGGCGCGGTACTCCGAACTTGCCAAAGTCGATGTGGGCAATGAGCAGCGCCAGCGCCAGCGGGAGCGCCATTTCGAGCAAGCCAGCGAAATGATCGTAGTTCGGGTAGGTGCCATAGGCGCTGCTGACACTGCCGCCTTCGGACGGCCAGAGCACCGTCAGGGAGCCGGTGCCGAACTGGGCCAGACCGATGATGGCCTGCAGCACCGCGAGGCCGATGAACAGCTTGAGCAACTGCTTGAGCTGGGCTTCACTGGTGCAGACGGTTGCCAGGAAGACGGCCACCGGCACCAGCAGAACGAGCAGGGCCGATTCGGTGGCCTGCGGGATCAGCGACAGGGCGCGCTGGCCGGCTGCAGTGCCGACGGCGCTCAACGCAGCGGCGTAGAAATCATGGCCGGCAAGCCAGTTCCAGGCGGACTCCGGGATAGGCAACAATTGCACCAGCGGCAGGGCCAGCAACAGGCCCAGCGCGATCAGCAGCGGGCGCGAAAAATGCTGTTTGATGCCGGGGCCAAGCAGCAGCAGACACAGCAGCAGGATTGCCGCGAGCTCCAGCATCAGAAGCGGCAGCGGGCGGTTGCCCCCCTTGATCAGGGGGGCAAAAACCAGCATGGCGCCAAGCAATGCCACGCCAGAAAAAGAAAGCCCTGCTTCATCAGAAGCAGGGCGCACAGAAGCCCTCATGCAAGATGTGATCGATTACTGGGCGCTGATCGCGTGGTTGTCCATATTGTTTTTGACGATGAGGCCGGTGCCAATGACGGTTCCAAACGACACCACACCCATCACGGCATCGCTGGCGATCAGACCTGCGGCGGGCGCCGGCGCGCCGGCTATCGGCAGGGCCTTGCAGCCCAACTTGGCGTCCATGACAAAAATCTTGTTTTCATCGAGGTTGACCGAGCAACCGTCCGGGAAAACGATCCTGGCCGCCGATTTATCGAGGGTGACAATGCGGTCGCCGTCCTTCAGCGCGGCGCCTGGGGTGCCCGACACGTTGCCGCTGCCCTTGTTGACCAGCACCTTGCCATTGAGGTCTTGCAATGTGGCCGAAATGCCTTGTGCAGACGCCTGACCAAAGGCAACAATAGTGCTTGCGAGCAGAAATGCGGTGACGACTTTCATATTGAACTCCCCGTGCTTTGAATTAGTCCGAAATCATTATACGTAGGCAAATCTACATCTCATCAGATTTGAAGTTGCGCCGGGTTCATGTTTCGCTCGGCTCTCAAGGTTTAAGGTAGTTGAAGGGGTTGAGCAAGTTGATGAAATCACTGACCACAGAATCGCGCAGAAACACGCGGGCGGGTTTGCGCTGCACCACCACCACGTCTTCAGGCAGGATCACGGGGTCGGGAATCTCGCCACTTCCGATCTGATCGAGGTCGTACTTCATGCTGGAGAGCGTGCCGTCCGGCGCCTTGCGATAGACCATGACATTGTCCAGATTGGCCAACGAACCCTGGCCTCCCGCCAGCGCCATGGCACGGATCAGCGTGATCTGACCGGTCAGCGGGTAAATGCCAGGTCTGGCCACCGCGCCCTCGATGGTCACGCGCTGCGTGGTGAACTCCTTGATGAACACCGAGATCTGCGGGTTCTGCAGGTATTTCTCGCCATAGCGGGCGGCAATGAGGTCCTCGGCCTGCTGCGACGTCAGGCCCGCCAGCGGCGTGCTGCCGATCAGCGGCAGCGACACCAGGCCGTTGGAATTGACCCGCACCGTGCGCTTGAGATCGGCCACGCCGTAGACATCGATATCGAGCAGATCGTTCGGACCAATCTTGTAGTCGGCGCCAAAACCGGCCAGCGAATTCATTGGCTGCGCCTGGCCCGCAAGAGCCGCAGCCTTGGCGTCAAGCAGATCGCGCGGGGCCTGGTTGGCTGCAGAGTCGCTGGAGACCGGCTGGCGCACCGTGTCGACCCGCGCGGGCAGCTGCGCCGCTACCGGCGCAAGCTGCTGCGCCTGCGCCAGCCAGGGCTGGGCAGCGAGCGCCAGCAAGGCCAGCATCTTCCAGAAGTCTCTCATGTCGTGTGTTTCCCTTGGTGCTGGTTATTAGCCTGTGCTGGCCCAGCGGCTCGATTCTAGCGACTTCGCCCCGGCTCACCACCCCACCCACCTGCCGACCATCTCTTTCATCGCGCGGCCGCTGCCGTCCAGCGCAAGGGCGTCGGGGAGCCAGGCCTGGATGCCGGGCGGCGGTGAGTGCCGGGCCTCGAAGTCAGTGGGGGCGGGGACTGGGTGCAGGCCTTGCGCGGCAAACAGGGGCAGGGCGCGCGGCATGTGCAGGGCAGAAGTAACCAGCAGGATGCGGTCGATGCCGCGCGCCTTGAGCAGCGAGGCGCTGAAGGCGGCATTCTGCCGCGTGTTGCGACTCATCTCTTCGAGCACCATGGCCTGCGGCGGCACGCCGAGGTCCTGCAAGAAAACGGCCATGGCGCGAGCTTCAGAATACGCGGCAGACGGGTCGCTGCCGCCGCTGAGCAGCAGCAGCGGCGCCTTGCCCGCATGAAAGAGTCGCGCCGCGTACCAGACCCGGTCTGAAGCCGATTGCAGGTCGATCTCGGTTGACCGGCCCGATGGCGGCGAGAGCGCACCTCCCAGCACGACCAGCGCCTGCGCCTGCGGCACTGACGCGATGGGCTGTTGCGGATAGCCGTCCTCGATGGTGCCGCGCAGCCACAGGCTCAGCACGGGCGTGGACCAGGCCCACAGCCAGAGCAGCGCCAGCGCCGCCAGAGCCATGCTGCTGCGCAAACGCCGGCGCCACGCCAGGAGCAGGGCCAACAGGCCCAGACAGAGCGCTGCGCCCAAGGGGGAGAGCAGCCAGATCACGAACTTGGACAGCGTCGTCAAGCGTCACCCTTTGGAACAGGAAATGAATTCAATGGGGAACATGTCGGGATTTAATTGGAGTCTGACCCCAATTAATTTTTCGACAATGCAGAAGTGTCCACTGCGGGGTATCGCTGTCTTAATGCCTTGAGGCCCTCAAGCGCGCGGCGCCTCCAGCCCGGACCCTGACTGATTAGCGCGTCCCATGTCTCGCTTAGCAGTTCGGAATCGTTGTTGGCAAGGTACTCGATGAGTGATGCCGCCTGGTCCAAATCCTTGGTTGCCTTGACACGCATATTTTGGGGTCTCTCACCATAGACCAGCAATTTGTGCAGAGCGTATTTTTCCGGCGGCGGCGCGTTAACCGTGATGGGCCCGCGCTGTGCAAGCAGAGTGATCTGAATCGGCGCCTCCATGGAGAACTCCATGAATTTCAAGGGCTGCATTGTTGCGTTCAGCGCCTTGATGAGAACGGGAGTGTCACCGCCCCGGTGTCGACAGGTCACGAAATCGATTTGCAAATCCTGTTCATCAGATTTCACATAGGTGGTCAGACTCTTGACTGGAACGAATCCCATCTTGAGGGCTTCGATTTCGCTGCCCATGTCCATGGTGACGCCAGACGGAATAGCAACCGAGACGTTGCGCCCCGCATGCGCAAAGTCCAAGTCCACGGTTTGTGCCGCCGATTGCCAGCTAACGCCAAGGTAGTTCTGGTAGGCCATATAAGCGTGCGTCCCCACCAGTATTCCCCCAGCCCGAAAGAAACCAGCATCCGCCAGGCGTTCAATGATTCTTGCGTGGGCCGCGACAAGGGACGGGCAACCAGCGGCGATAGCTTGGCGGGTGAGCTGGCGCAGGTGAACCTTCTTGACGTCGCCGCTGCGATGGAGCTCTATCAACTCTGAGAGCTCGTCAGAAGCAGAGCCCAAGAAAATCTGCATTTGCTTGCCGGTGAGGTCCGGTGTCTGGTAGTACCAATACTCCTTTCCCTTCACCACTTTCTTGGAAAAGCTGCCCGGTAACGCAGCCACCGTGCGTACGTCCTCCAACCGGCTGGCGCTGGTTAGCGACGCATAGGCAGTTTGGGCTGCGGTAGAGAGTGAGGTGTAAAGCATTGAAAAGTTATACTGATATTTTAAAAGCTCAGTATAACTACCAGCCACGCAAAAGTCGATCTAGAGAAGAGGGGACGCTACCTTGTTGTATTTTTACGTTAATTGGAGTCTGACCCCAATTAATCAGGTCCAATTGAGCAGAGTCAGGGGCGCTTGGATGGGTTCAAAATGGCGCCGATTGTTTGTCACCAACACTGCGCCGGCAGAAAGGGAGTGCGCAGCGATCATCATATCCAGCTCGCCTATCGGCTGGCCGCTGCTCAGGAGTTGATGTCGGATATCGGCGTACCAGTCAGCTGCCTCGCTGTCCCAGGACAACACCTTCACGATTTTTAGAAACTGGCGCACCGCCAGATGCAGGCGATGATCAGGCGACAAACGTTTAAGGCCGTAAAGCAATTCAGCACGCGTTATCACGGAGACGCACACCATCGCGGGCACAATGGTGCGAAGCTTGGCATTGAGCTCGGGCGAGCGCCCTTTGATGACATAGCTGGCGATATCCGTGTCGAGCATGTGCAACATAAGCCGATGTCCTTATGACTGCGCCGCATCGTCAAACACACCAAA
>Ga0315271_10003355_pt1 | contig 10120 bp, 6 predicted proteins | sample C3_top_MG_FD_204664 | JGI IMG/M metagenome (GOLD analysis project Ga0315271, IMG submission 204664) | Sediment microbial communities from Yellowstone Lake, YNP, Wyoming, USA - C3_top | ecosystem: Environmental > Aquatic > Freshwater > Lake > Sediment | place: USA: Wyoming | collected 2017-08-01
CGGGCGACAGGCCCTCGATCACATCGACATCGGGCTTGTCCATCAGCTGCAAAAACTGCCGTGCGTAGGCCGACAGGCTCTCGACATAGCGGCGCTGGCCTTCGGCATACAGCGTGTCGAACGCGAGCGAGCTCTTGCCCGAGCCGCTCAAACCCGTGATCACCACGAGCTGGTTGCGCGGGATGTCGAGATCGATATTCTTGAGATTGTGGGTGCGGGCGCCGCGAACGCGGATCGCGTTCGCGATCAGTGACTCCGGCGCGCGGGTCGCGTTCGCGCTCTCCGGGTGGATGCCGTCGCGGCTGGCGTCAATGAGGGCTTCGGGGGGGACGGGCATCGGTGGGCGCAGCAAAACCGCGCATTTTAACGACCCGCGCCCGTGCGGCGGGGTGGGCTGCACCCGGCGCGCTCAGGCTGCGCTCGGGCCGCACTCGGGCGTCGATCAGGTTTCGATCAGGGCGCGGCGTCGGCCAGCGTGCGTTTCAGGTCGGCGAGTGTCGCGGGCGGCAGCGCGGCGCGCGACGCGTGGGCGCCGGGCGCGGCGGGAGTGAGCCAGACGGCGTCGGCGTCGAACTGCAGCGTGGTGTGCAGCGCGTCGTCACGGTACAGGCGCAGGCTGGCCGCTTCGGCTGGCGGCATCGTGCTGTCCGCGGCGCGCCACTGCGGCGCGGTGGCGCGATCGAGTTGCAGCAGCCAGCGTTGCAAGGCCGGGCTCATGGCCTGCGCTTCGGCGTTGCGCTGCCAGCGCCAACGCTGCGGGTGGTCGGTCACCGCGGCCAGCAGCGCAGCCAGCGGCGTGGCTTGGGTGCGACTCTCCCGTTGCTGGGCCGAGGCCAGGGCACCACTCGTTGATGGCGGCGGCGCGGCCTTGGCGAGGGCGCGTGCGGCTGGGCTGGCTGAGGGCATCGTCGATTCGTCACGCGCCGCTGCGGCCGGCGTATCGGTGGTGGAGGTGCTGGCCGATTCGCGCATGCGCGCTGTGGGTGCGGCCGCCAGTGCGGGTGCAGGCGCAGGTGCAGGTGCAGGCGCAGTTGCCTGCGTCTTGCGCTCGTCGCCAAATGCCGCGGGCTCGGCGCGATCCGCCTCGGCCGGCTGGGGGGCAGGGGGCGCGATGGCGCGTGCCGCCGCCTTGTCGGCGCGCGCGGGTGATGTGGGTGGCGTGGGGGCGGCTGTGGCGACGCGCTCTTTCGCAGGCGCCGCGCGATCGGCCGTGGCCGAGACCGTCTCGCCGGTCGGTTCGGCGGCGGGCGCTGGCGCGGTGGCCTCGGGCCGCTGCACGTCGGGGGCGGGTACCGATGCAGGTGCCGGCAAAGGTGGGCGCGGCAAGGTCTCGTCCATCGGCCGGTCCCACCACATCAGGCCGACCAGCGTGGCCACCATCACGCTGGCAAAACCCGCCGCCACCGGCGGGCGCGCCAGCCACGACCACGCGGCGAGCAGCCGCGGCACCAGGCCCACCGCGGGCGCGACTCGCGGGTTCACGCTCGCGGCACGCGCCTGGCGCAGGATGGTTTCGCGCAAGGCCATCGGCGGCGCTGCGTCGGCATCCGGCGCATGGCGCAAGGCCTCGGTGAGCCAGGCGTCGCGCTCAATGTCGTCGTGTTCTGCCGGCGTCATCGCGACGGCCCTCCGGGTGCCGTACCCAGCGGCGCGAGGTACGCCCCCATGCACGTGCGCAGTTTGCTCATCGCGTAGCGCAGCCGGGTCTTCGCGGTCTCGAAGCCGACCTCGAGCGCGCTCGCGACTTCATCGAGTGCGAGGCCGTCGTCGTGGTGCAGCAGAAAGGCGCTGCGTTGCGGCAGCGGCAGTTGATCCAGGCACGACAGCAGCTTCTCGCCGGCGCGGCGCCAGAACGCGAGCTCGTCGCCGTGCGCCGCCGTGCTCGCGGGCGCAGGCCAGTGCTGCCAGGCGCTGGACGAACCAGCCGCGGGCTCCCACGGTTCGCCGTCATCACTCTCGAACGCATCGATCGAGACCTCGCGGCCGCTCCGCCTGAGCATGTCGATCGCGCGGTGGTGCGCGAGCGTGAACAGCCAGGTGCGAAAACTCGCACCCTGCGGCGCCCAGCGCGCGCGGGCATGCACCACGCGCAGCCAGGTGTCTTGAAACACCTCGTCGGTCTGCGCATTCAGCGCGGTGCCGAGCAGGCGCCGAATGAAGCGGTACAGCCCCGCCTGATGCCGCGCATAGAGCTGCTCGAACGCCCGCGCGTCGCCGCCCGCATAGGCGGCCATCAGCGTGTCGTCGGTGGGGTCGTTGGGCGCGGTTGGCACGGAGAGGAGTCTGCCTGATGAGCCCTGGCTGATACGCGGGCCGTCATCGAATGGGGTGATCCAGCCGCTTTGGCACCACGATTTCTAGGGAGGCCGCGACTCTTCCCAGCGCCATGCCGACGGCCTACCATCGAAACGCCACGGCTCGTTGGGGCACACGATGACAAAACGCAACACAGATCGGCAGGCGGCCACACGCGGCGGCTGGCGCCGCGCCGGGGTCTGGATCGCAGCGCTCGGCTTGCTGGGCGCGGCCTCGCAGGCGAGCGCGATCGTTCGGCTCGAACGCTTCGCGCTCGAAGCGCGCGTGCAGTCGCTGCGCGATCAGATGCAGGCACCGGCCGATGCGGTCGATGCACCCGGCGCAGCAGCGGCGCCGGGTAGCACCCGCATCGCGCAGATCCCGCCCTGGGCGAACTGGAACAACTGGAGCAACTGGAACAATTGGCCCAACTGGGGCAATTGGGGCAACTGGTTGAACCGATGATGGGCGCGCAGGCGCAGGTCCAGTGGCTGCCGCGGCGCCCGCCGCAGACCCTGCCGGGCCGCCTGCGCCTGTCGCCTGCCGATTTCGCACCCGCGCTCAAGACCCGGCTGCTGATCCTGCAGCCCACGCCGTTCTGCAACATCGATTGCGATTACTGCTACCTGCCCGATCGCCAATCGAGCGCGCGCATGAGCCTGTTGACAGTGCGCCGCGCGGCCGAACGCCTGCTCGACGACGGCCTGGTCGGTGACGAGCTCAGCATCGTCTGGCATGCCGGCGAGCCCTTCACCTTGCCCCCCGCCTACTTCGATGACGCGATCGCGGTGCTGCACGGGGTGCTGGGCGCGGCCTGCACGCTGTCGCACTCGGTGCAGACCAACGCCATGCTGATCGACGACGCGTGCTGCGAGATGATTCTTCGCCACCACATTCGCGTTGGCGTCAGCGTTGACGGCCCGGCCGCGCTGCATGACGCGCACCGCCGCACGCGCCGCGGCCAGGGCACGCACGCGCAGGTGCTGCTCGGCATGCAGAGCTTGCGCGAGCACGGCATCGGTTTCCATGCGATCGCGGTCGTCACTGCCGCCACGCTGGCGCAGCCCGATGCCTTCGTCGATTTTTTCGAGGCCGAAGGCGTGCACGATCTGGGCTGCAATTTCGACGAGGCCGAAGGCCTGCACACGCGCTCCAGCCTCGCTGGCCACGAGGCGGCGCATGCCGCGTTCGTCGCGCGATTGCTCGAACGCACGAGCGCGCCGGGCAGCCAGTTGCGCATTCGCGAATTCGCCCATGCGATGCAACTCATCGCCGCGGGGCTGACTAGCTATGCATGGCAGGGCCGGCACTGGCCCGAGAACGCCCAGGCGATGCCGTTCGCGCTCGTGAGCGTGGCGCACGACGGCAGCTTCAGCAGCTTCTCGCCCGAGCTGCTGGGCCAGCCCTCGGCCGAGTTCGGCGACTTCGTGTTCGGCAACGTGCACCGCGAGAGTTACCTCGACAGCAGCACCGGCGCGCCCTTCACCAGCGCTTGGCAGGCGATCGTGCGCGGCACGCAGGCCTGCGAGGCGGCCTGCGCGCACTTTCGGTTCTGCGGTGGTGGCGCGCCCGCCAACAAGCTCTATGAGAACGGCGATTTCGGCAGCGCCGAGACACTCTATTGCCGCAGCGTGCTGAAGCGCCCGTTCGATGCGGTGCTGGCGCGCCTGGAGCGCGACGCGACGCGCGCGCAACGGGTGGGGCCTTGATGAGCGAGCGCGCGTTCGCCAGCTACCGCTACTGCGCGTTCATCAGCTACGCGTCTGATGACGACGCGGCCTGGAACTCGTTTGTCTCGTGCTTCACCGACGAGCTCAACCTCGCGCTCGGCTCGCGCCTGCACATGACGCTGCCGCCAGCGCACCTGAGTGGCGACGACCCGCTCACAAAAGGCTCGATCACCGACGAGCTGCGCAAGAACATCGAAGACTCGTTCGTGATGTTCATCTTCGTGCACGACAGTTACCTGCTTTCCGGCTACTGCCGCCAGGAGCTCGAACACTTCGCGAGCCTGTACGGCGAGGCGGGCTTTCGTGAGCGCCTGTACCTGATCTCGATGTCGGATTCGGCGACGCAAAAGCTGCTGGCCAGCGACGACTGGAAGCGCCTGTGCCCGATCAAGGACCTGGTCTGGCAAAAGTTCTTTCGCGAAGACAAGCACGACCGCCCGATCGAGATCTACGCGAGCAACGCACGCAACAAGCGCGCGGTCGTGGCCGAGGCGTTCTGGAACCGCTTCGTCGATGTGCGCGAAGACCTCGCCGATCGCATTCGCGCGGTGCTCGCGAAGGAGCAGGTGGCTTCGGCCTACCCGCTCGCCGCGGCAGTGCGCGAGGTGGCGCTGCCGGAAGACCAGGCGCTGGTGCGCGTCTACATCGAGAACAACACCGAGCAGAACAAGTACTGGGATTCGATGAGCCAGCAGCTCGTGGCCAGCTGGGACCGTGTCGCCAGCGCGCTGAAGACCGAGCCGCGCCTGTACCTGCGCCCGACCGGCCTGCCGATGAACGAGATCGACAAGCGCCCGATGCTCGACGATGCCGATGGCGTCGTGCTGTTGTGGGGCGCGAAGACGCCCGACTCGCTCGCCGCGCAGATCAAGAAGGTCGAGCCCAAGCTCTCAGGCCCGAACTACGCACCGGGCGTGATCGCCTACCTGATGGAAGGGCCGGACGACCTGCCCGTGGCCAGCTCGGTCACCAACTGGAACGTGGTGCGCTTTCTGGCCCACCCCGACGGCACCGCCAGCGTGCTGCAAGAAGACGCACCCGCGCTCGAAGTGTTCGTGAGCAATGTGCTGGTGCGCAAGCGCTGGCGCCTGACGCAGCGCGAGCCCTGACCCGCGCCATCGTCGAGACACCCCGTGGACAAGACCCATCCGACCGCTGCGGCCTTCAAGCTGCCGACCGAGCCCTACCCCGGGCTGCGGCCGTTTCTCGACTACGAGGCCGCGCTGCTGCTCGGCCGCGGGCGCCAGGTGCGCGAGGTCATCGAGCGCCTGCGCGAGACGCGCTTCGTGGCGGTGATCGGCGGCTCGGGCTCGGGCAAGTCATCGTTGATTCGTGCAGGTGTCGTGCCCGAGCTGCGCGGCTTTGCGATCCCCGATGCCGGCGACTACTGGATCCCGGTGGTGTGCACGCCCGGCACGACTGTGCAGTCGGCGCAGCCGGCGGCCGAGGGTGGGCCGGTCGCGCAGACGCCGATCACGCGGCTCGCCTGGAAGTTCTCGCAGCTGCTCAAACCCTGCGACGAGACCGCTGACGACAGCCACGACAACGACCCCGGCGAGAGCGTCGTCACCGAGCGCGACGCCGCCGCAGCCCGGCGCGCCGAGATTGCCGCGGTGTTCCGCCAGGGGGCGGGTTTCTCGCGCCTGGTCGACGCCTACTTCGACGATTTGCCGGCGCTCGGGCCGGCCTGCGAGAACGCGCGTTTCCTGTTCGTGATCGATCAGTTCGAGGAGCTGTTCCACCCCAACAACCGCGGCCTGGCAGACGCCCGGCTGTTGGTCGAGGCGGTGATCGACCACTTCTTCAACCCGAACCCGCGCTGCTTCGTGATCCTGACGATGCGCAGCGAGCACCTCGCCGATTGCGCCGGCTTCCTGGAGCTGCCCGACGCGATCAACAAGTCGTCTTACCTGGTGCGCCGGCTCGACGATGCCGAGTTGCGCGAGGCGATCGTCGGCCCGGCCAAGTACTTCCTGCGGCTGCAGCGCCGCGGTGCGCCCGCCGGGCCGGGCTTGCCGGATGACATCGTGTTCGAGGAGCCGGTGATCCGGCGGCTGCTGGCCGACGTGGAACGCATCACGAGTGACGCCGATCACCTGCCGCTCCTGCAGCATGTGCTCGCGCGCATCTGGGAGGCGGCGTGCCGGCGCAACACCGCCGATGGTGGGCCGGCCTTGCCGGCGCAGATCCTCTGGCGTGACCTGGAGCTCGCGGTCGATCCACGCAGCGCGAAGCCGCCCGGCTGGTTGCAGGCGCAGCCGGCCGTCAACACACTGCGCAGCAGCCTCGAAAACTGGGCCGAAGCGGCCTACCTCGAGCGCACACCGGAGCGCCGCTTGATGATCGACACGGTCTTGCGCCAGCTCGCCTTCAAAGACCCGAACACCGGCCAGTACTCGCAGCAGCGCCTCGATGTGGATGACCCACACCTGTTCGACGGCGTCGCCTCGCCGCGGCCACTGCTGCGCGAGTTGCTCGATCACGGGTTTCTCGATTCGGTCAACTACCTGTTCTGGGACCAGGAGAACCCGGAGCGCGTGACGCTGAAGGTCTCGCACGAGTCGTTCATCCGCGGCTGGGCGCACTTTCGGACGCTGATCGATGCCGAGGCCGATCGGTTCGAGGAGTTCGTTGCGGTGCTGCGCAAGTGCGTGCTCTGGAAGACCGACGAGAACCCCGAGTTGCTGCTCGAAGCCTCGGAGCTGATGCGCTTCGAAGGCTCCGGCCTGGTGCCCGTGTTTGCCAACCACGCCGAGCGCGAGGGCTGGTTCCGTGTGCTTCTCCAGTACCGCGATGGCGAGCGCCTCGCGAAGGCCGAGCCCAGCGTCGATGCCTTCATCGCCGCGTCACGCGCGCGCCAGGCCGCCGAGGAGCAGGCGCTGCGCGATGCCCAGGCCGAGACCGAGCGTGCCGAGGCGGTCGGCCGGCGCAACTTCTGGATGGTGGTGGCCGCCACCGTCGTCGCCTTCGTGCTGCTGCCGTATGCGGCGTTTGCGATCCTGATCCAGGCGCCGGTGATGCGCAGCGTCGAAAAATTTGCGACCGCGCGGGCACTGGTCGAGCGCCGCGAGCGCGCCGACAGCAACCCCGTCGCCGGTGCCGCCAGCCACGAACTCGGGCTGCTGCTGCGCGCCGCCACGGGGGTTGAAGAGGCCAAGCAATTGGTCGCCTTCTTTGAGCGTCGTGGCATGCGCGGCGGGCTCGATTTCTTGCCGCCGGTGGCTGAATCGAAGCGGCTGTTCGCGCTGTCGTCGTCAGAACCACTCGTCAACGGCAGCCTGCGCGGGCTGCTGACGAGCGGGCTGTGGCGCAGCACCACCGACCCGGCCACCGTTGAGCCGGCGCTGATGTCCAGGCCGGTGCGCAAGGAGCTCGACTGCAACGTGCTCGGCCCGGCCGGAGGGGCCCAGGTGCTGCGCGGCAGCGTGTTCGTCGGCAACGAAGCGGGCCGCGGCCTCTTCGTGCCGATGCCGGGTGCCGAAGACCCGGACATCGCGTTCTACGCCGCCTCGTTCACCAACGGCCACTGCGCGGCGGGTCGCATCGCCTGGTCGGTGCCGCGCTACCTCGGGCCGCTGGTGCTGATCGATGCGCGTGCGCGCTACATGGCGGTGGCGCTCGAGCGGCCGCTCACCGGGCCGCCGTCGGTGTCGCTCTACACGATCAGCTGGGAGTTCGGCGGTGACGCCAGGCTGCCGGCCGCGCAGATGCGCTTTCGCTCGGTCGTTACCGACGCCAGCGCGTTCGCGTTGGTGCGCGACGAGATCCGGGTCGATCCGTCGGCCAGCGTGCCCGAGGTCAAGGGCATTGATTCATGGCGCGAGCCCGGCGGCGTCGGCGTGATGGTCGGCGGGCGCGCGTGGCGGGTGTTCAACGAAGGCGCGCAACGCATCGACCACCCCGACGCGGCTGACTGGGCCACGCTGGTCGCGCCGGTCGAGGGCGGCGGCTGCGAGCTGCTCGCCGAGGCGCTGCGCAAGAAACTGCAGCCGGGGTTCCGGACGCAGATGTTCCAGGACGGCAACCTGTGCGTCGAGATCCAGCGCGGCAACCCGGTGGCCCGCGGCGCCGGTGCGCCGCCGCCAACGCCCGCCGCCACGGCCGAGCCGCCGCGCGAGCAGGTCTTGATCGCGGTCTATCCGCAGCCCCGGCCCGCCGATGTGACGGCGCCCGACGCAACGCTGCCGGCCTCGACTGCCAGCCTCGTGGCCTTCGCGCGGCTGCCTGCGGACGAAGGCGATTGGCTCATCGGCAAGCGCGGCGACCACGAAGGCTGGATCGCGCTGCGCCGCCACACGGCGGAAGGCGCCGAGACCTACACCGGCGCGCCGTGGAGCACCAGCGCGCTGGTGCGGCTGGGCTCGCAGGTGCTCGCGCTCGCGAACGACCCGGCGCTGGCGCTGCCGCCAGTGAGCGCTTCGGCACCGACGCCCCCGCCGGTTAGCGACCCGGTGCTGGCGCGCCCTCCAGCACCCGCAAAATCTCTCGCCCATACGCCTCCAGCTTCTTCGCACCCACGCCGCTGATTTCGCTGAGCGCATCGAGCGAATCGGGTGCGGCCTGCGCCATCTCGGCAAGCGTGGCGTCGTGAAACACGACGTAGGCGGGCAGGTTGTGTTCGCGCGCGACCTCGGCGCGCCAGGCCTTCAGGGCCTCGAAGCGCAGCAGGCCGTCGTCATCCAGCGGCAGCGGCGGCGGCTTGCCCTTGCCAGCGCGCGGGCTCCCGGCCTTGGTGGTACGGCCGCCGCGCGCGCGCTTCGGGGCATCGCTGGTCTGGCGCAGCAGCATCGTGACCTCGCCGCGCAGCACCTCGCGCGCCGTGGCCGAGAGCTCCAGCGTGTTGTATTCGCCTTCGGTCTGCAGGTAACCCAGCGCGATCAGCTGGCGCAGCACCACGCGCCACTGCGCCTCGCTCACGTCGGCGCCGATGCCGAAGGTGCTCAAGGACTCGTGGCCGCGCTGCACGACTTTCTCGGTCGGCTTGCCGCGCAGCACGTCGATCAGGTGTGCGGCGCCGTAGCGCTGGCCGCCGTTCTGGTGAAAGCGGTAGACGCACGAGAGCGCCTTGCGTGCGGCCTCGGTTGCGTCCCAAGTGGCGGGTGGGGTCAGGCAGTTGTCGCAGGCGTTTTGATAGGCCGCGCACGGGCTGCTTTCTTCGCCGAAGTACGCGAGCAGCCGCACGCGCCGGCAGTCGTGCGCCTCGGCCAGCGAGAGCAGCGCGTCGAGCTTGCCGCGCTGGCCGCGCTTGAATTCTTCGGCGGCCGGGCTCTCGTCGATCATGCGGCGCTGGTTCACCACATCGGCCAGGCCGTAGGCCATCCACGCATCGGCGGGCAGGCCGTCGCGGCCCGCGCGGCCGGTCTCTTGGTAGTAGGCCTCGATGTTCTTCGGCAGATCCATGTGCGCGACGAAGCGCACGTCGGGCTTGTCGATGCCCATACCGAAGGCGATGGTCGCGACCATCACGATCGCGTCTTCGCGCAAGAACCGATCCTGGTGGCGCTTGCGTACGTTGGCCTCGAGCCCAGCGTGGTACGGCAGTGCGGTGATGCCTTCGCCGCTGAGCCACGCGGCGGTCTCGTCCACCTTCTTGCGCGACTGGCAGTAGACGATGCCGGCCTCGCCCTCGTGCTCGTCTTGTATGAAGCGCAGCAGCTGCTTGCGCGCGTCGTCTTTCTCGTGCACCGCGTAGCGGATGTTCGGCCGGTCGAAGCTGCTGATGAAGATGCGCGCTTCTTCGAGTTGCAGCCGCTGGATGATGTCGGCGCGCGTCAGGTCGTCGGCCGTCGCGGTGAGCGCGATGCGCGGCACACCGGGGTAGCGCTCGTGCAGCACGTTCAGCGCCAGATAGTCTTCGCGGAAGTCGTGGCCCCACTGGCTCACGCAGTGGGCTTCGTCGATCGCGAACAGGCTCAGCAAGCCGCGCTCTTCGAGCGAATCGAGCTGGGCCAGCATGCGCGGCGTGGTCAACCGCTCCGGCGCGACGTACAGCAGCACGAGCCGGCCGCCCATCATCTCGCGCTCGATCTTCTGCGTTTCTTCGAGCGTCAGCGTCGAGTTCAGGAACGCGGCGTGCACGCCGGCCTCTTCGAGCG
>Ga0315271_10003358_pt1 | contig 10118 bp, 5 predicted proteins | sample C3_top_MG_FD_204664 | JGI IMG/M metagenome (GOLD analysis project Ga0315271, IMG submission 204664) | Sediment microbial communities from Yellowstone Lake, YNP, Wyoming, USA - C3_top | ecosystem: Environmental > Aquatic > Freshwater > Lake > Sediment | place: USA: Wyoming | collected 2017-08-01
CAGCCGGTTCGGATTCGACGTCATGGACGCGACCGGCCTGACCAGCGGCACGGTCTACCCTGCGCTCGACCGGCTCGAGTCGCTCGGCCTGTTGGAGTCCGAGTGGGAGGACGAGGATGACGCCCACCGGAACGGGCGGCCCGCCCGCCGCTATTTCTCGCTCACCGCACCCGGCGAGCTGGCGCTGTCCGAGGCGCTGAAGCGCTACAAGAGCCTGCGGCCGATCGGCGGCCTCGTGGCAGCGCCCGCGTCGCGGAAGGCGTGAGATGGGCGCCGACCGTCGGCCCACTCCGCCGGCGACCCCGGGACTGCGCCTGGCGCTCGCGCTCGTCGCGATTGCCGCGCGGTTGGTCCCGCTGTGGCACCGCCGCTCGTGGCGGCGACAGTGGGAAGCCGACCTTCACGTCCACGCCGCATACCTCGGTCGCCGCACTGAGCCCGACACCGGCGCGGGCCTCGACCTCGTCGCCCGTGCCCTCGGCGTTTTCCGTCACGCCCTTTGGCTTCGCATCCGTGAATGGAGTCTCGACATGCTCCTGCAGGATCTTCGATACGCGGCACGACTGCTCCTTCGCCGTCCCGGGTTCACCGCGGTCGCGGTCCTGATCATCGGCCTTGGGATCGGCGCCACCACCACGGTCTTCAGCTGGGCCGAGGCGCTGCTGCTCAACCCGTTGCCGGGCGTCGCGAACGCCGATCGGCTTCTCGTGCTGCACGGCACGATGAAGCAGCGCACCGACCTGTCGGTCTCGTATCCGAACTTCGTGGACCTGCGCGACCACCCGCCGAAGGGCGTCGAGGGCATCGTGGCGCAGCGGCTCGAGCCTGCGACGATGCGCGCGGAAGCGGCGGCCGAGCGCGTGTGGACGTCGCTCGTGTCCGGCAACTACTTCCGGGTCGTCGGCGTCCGGGCCGCTGTGGGCCGCACCTTTTCGGCCGACGAAGACGTCACACCCGAAGGCCACCCGGTCGTGGTCCTGTCGCACCGCTTCTGGCAGCGGCGCTTCCAGTCCAGCCCGTCGATCGTCGGTCGCACGATCATGCTGAACGAGCACGCGTTCACAGTCGTCGGCGTCGCCGCTCCGCCGTTCCAGGGGACCGTGGTCGGCGTGGCAAGCGACATGTTCGTCCCGCTGGCGATGCAGAAGACGATCATGGGAACCGAGCGGCTCACGCAGCGCGGGAACTCGTGGCTGAAGGTGCTGCTGCGCCTGGCGCCCGGCGTGCCGGCGGACCAGGCGCGTGCCGGCTTCGACGTGGCCGCACGCCAGCTGGCCCAACACCCGGAGAACGTCGGCCGCGGGATCGCGGTGTTCCCGCTATGGCGCGCCCCCTCCGAGGCGAGCGGGATGATGGCGCCCGTGCTGGCAGTGCTGATGACGGTCGTCGGCCTGGTGCTGCTGATCACCTGCGCCAACCTGGCCAGCCTCCTGCTCGTGCGCGCGACGGCGCGCGAGCGCGAGATCGCGATGCGGCTCGCGCTGGGCGCCGGCCGGCTGCGTCTCACGCAGCAGCTGCTCACCGAGAACCTGCTGCTCGCCTCGCTCGGCGGCATGGCGGGACTCACATTCGCGCACTGGTCCGCGGGACTGCTCACCGCATTCCTGCCGCCCACGCGCATCCCGCTGTTTGTGGACGCCGGCATCAGCCCACGGGTCTTCGCCTTCGCGGCCGCCACCACGGTCCTGACCGGCATGGCATTCGGCCTGCTGCCCGCGTGGCAGTCGTCGCGCACGCGCGTGGTGTCGGGATTGAGGGGCGATGTCGGCCTGCACCGCCGGTCCACGCTGCGCAAGGGGCTCGTCGTGGCCCAGGTGGCGCTGTCGCTCGTGCTGCTGGTCACCGCGGCGCTGTTCCTTCGCACGCTCGGCAACGCGAAGACGGCCGACACCGGCTTCAGCCTCCGCCAGGGCATCGTCGCGTCGCTCGACCTCGTGCCGGCCGGGTACGACCCGACACGCGGGCGCGCCTTCTACCGGCAGGTGACGGAACGGGTCGGTGCGCTGCCCGGGGTGCGGTCGGCGGCCGTCACCGAGAGGCTGCCGCTCTCGCTGGGTTCGAGCGACATGATCGTCGAGGTCGAGGGCTACCAGCCTGGGAAGAACGAGGACGTCGACATCTACTACGCGCGCGTCGGCCCGGGCTACTTCAAGACGATGGGCATCCCGGTGCTCGCAGGCAGGCCGCTCGACGAGCGCGATACGTTCGAGGCGCCCGGCGCCGTGACGATCGACGAGGAAATGGCGCGCCATTACTGGGCCGGCCGCCGAGCCCTCGGCGGACGCGTCCGGATTGGCGACGCGTGGTACACGGTGGTCGGCGTGGTGAAGTCGGGCAAGTACGAAGAGCTCAACGAGTCGCCCAAGCCCTTCATGTACCTGTCGGGCAACCAGTTTTACAAGGCCAACGCGATCCTCGTCGTGTCGTCCGACCGCGACCCTTCGGACCTGCTCGCCGCGGTGCAGCGCGAGGTGCGGAAGATCGATGCGCGCGTGCCGGTGTTCGACGTGATGACGCTGGAGGAGCACCTGCAGATGAGCGTCTTCCTGCAGCGGATGGCGGCGGTGTTGCTCGGGCTGTTCGGCCTGCTGGCGCTGCTGCTGGCGACCATCGGGCTCTACGGCGTGCTGGCGCATCTCGCCGCGCAGCGGACACGGGAGATTGGCGTCCGGCTGGCGCTCGGCGCCGAGCGCGGCGAGATCGTGCGACTGATGGTGAAGCAGGGGCTGGGGGTGACGATCGCCGGACTGGCCATCGGCCTCGTCGTGGCGGCGGCCGGAACCAGGCTGCTGGCCACGCAGCTGATTGGGGTGAAACCGATGGATCCGCTCTCCTTCGCGGCGACGGCAGGGCTGCTGTTGGCGGCGGCGCTACTGGCATCGTACATGCCTGCGCGGCGCGCCGCGAGGCAGGATCCGTTGGAGGCGTTGCGGTACGAGTGACTCACGGCAGCGGCTTCGCCAATGAAGTCGGTCGCTCGACGTCACGCCGCTCCTGGAGGCTGATCAGCACGGTGGGCCGGCAAGGCCCAAAGAGTCGAGCAGCGCGCCGAGATCGGGCGGGATCGGGGCGGTGACGGCCAGCGGCGCGCCGGTCATCGGGTGCGCCAGCGACACGCGCCAGGCGTGCAGCGCCTGGCGACCGAGTGGCGGCGCGCCCTCGAATTCGCCCGGGCCGTAGACCGGGTCGCCGACGATCGGCCAGCCGCGGGCGGCGAGGTGCACACGAATCTGGTGCATGCGTCCGGTGAGAGCCGAGCACACGACGAGCGACGAGGAACGATCCGAGGCCTGCGAGCCGAGGCCGGAGGGCCGTTCGCCGGACGGACGTGAGCAGAGCACCCGATAGCGCGTCACGCTCTCCTTCCCTTCGGTCTCCGACGCCGCCACGCGCCTGGTGTCCTCCGGGTCTCGCCGCAGCCGCAGCGTGATCTCGCCTTCCGGCGGGTCGGGAACGCCGTGGACGACGGCGAGGTACTCCTTCCGCACGCCACCCGCCGTGCCTTTCGTCATCGCCCGGATCACCCCCGCGTGCGCGAGCATCGTCTTCGAAACGAGCATCACGCCCGACGTGCCCTTGTCGAGGCGCTGCAGCAGGCGTGGATGAGCCGCAGGGTCGCCCTCGGGCGCTGTTGATCGCAGGTAGTCGAGCAGCGCGTTGTAGAGGGTGCCGTCCGGGTGCTTGTAGCAGGGATGGGAGACGACGCCGGCCGCCTTGGAGACGGCCATCAGGTGGTTGTCCTCGAAGAGGATCACGAATCCGGGTTCAGTGCTTGTCACCACCCGCCCGCGATCCTGATGCGCGCCGGCCTCAGGACCCAGGCCGCAGCCAGCGCGTCGATCACTCGCCCGCGCCCTTGAACTGGTCGTCCTCGTCGGCAAACAGCACGTTGAAGCTGGTCAGCGAGCCGTAACAGGCGGTGACGTAGGCCTGCAGCTTCACCTTGGCCTCTTCAGGGATGTCCATCGAGTTGACTTGCTGCTCGAGCGTGCGCAGGCGGTTGCGGATCATCACGACCTTGTGAAAGAAGGTCTCGATCGGCCAGGATTTCTCCTGCACGCCCGGTTTGCCGGACCGCAGCACCAGCAGGCCGTCGCGCCACTTCTCCGCGGGAACGGCCACGGTGACGCCGCTCTCGGCGCGGATGACGCGTCGGAGCAAGGTTTCGAGATCGGCTTCGGATGCGTTCACGGTCACGGGCTCCGCGAGGCGTTCGCGTTCGGAGATGTCGGGGACGGTGGACTGGGGGGGCGCGAGGCTGCGAACGCGGCCGAGGGCCTGGGCCGCGTCGGGAACGTCAGTCGCGCGGGGCGCGGCCGACCCGCCGCCGCGAAAGTTGTGCTGGCTGCCGCAGTAGTCGCACTGCACGCGGATGGGACGGCCGGACATGTCGGCGGCGATGACGGTATGCACGCGGTCGATCTTGCACGCGCGGCACAGGTCCTCGACGTTCTCGCCCGCTCGGTACGATCGCATCAGACGCGGGCTCCAGGCCCTACTCCTCGACCGCCAGGTAGGTATACCCCTCGAGCGCTTCCTCGTAGCGCTTCATGAAGCGCCCCGATTCAGCCATCGTGATCCGCTTCTCTCGCAGCGCCGACTCCACCGACCTCCGCAGCCTCGAGATCAGGTCGTCCTTGTTGTACTGCAGGTAGGACAGCACCTCGGCCACCGAGTCGCCCTCGACCACGTGCTCGACGCTGTAGCCGTCGCCGTCGATCTTCACGTGCACCGCGTCGGTGTCCCCGAAGAGGTTGTGGAGGTCACCGAGGATCTCCTGGTAGGCGCCGACGAGGAACGTGGCGATCAGGTACTCGCCGCCGTTCGGGTTGTGCAGTTCAAGGAACCCCTTCACGTCGCGCAGGTCGATGAACTCGTCGATCTTGCCGTCGCTGTCGCACGTCAGGTCGGCGATGATGCCGCGGCGCAACGGCTGCTGATTCAGCCGCTGGATCGGGATCGTCGGGAACAGCTGCTTCACGGCCCAGTGGTCGGGCATCGACTGGAACAGCGAGAAGTTGCAGTAGTAGGTGTCGCTCAACTGGCGCTCGAGGCCTTCGAGTTCGTCCGGGACGTAGTCGAGGTCGCGCACGATCTTCAGCAGCTTCTCGCACGTCGCCCAGAACATCTGCTCGACCTTGGCGCGCGCGTTCAGGTCGAGGACGCCGAGGTTGAACGCGGTGATCGCCTCTTCCTTGATCTGGAGGACGTCGTGGTACGCCTCCTGGAAGTTCTTCCGCGTGACGCCGCTGTACGCCTCCCACAACTGGTGGAGGACGTGGTGGTCCTCCTTCGTCGGCGCCGACGGCGCCTGCCCGCTCAGGATCTCGTTCGTCGCCAGGACGTTGTAGACGAGCACCGAGTGGTGCGCCACCAGTGCGCGCCCGGACTCGGTGACGAGGTCGGGGTGAGGGACGCCGCACGCATTGCACTGCTCCGCCACCTGGCTGACGATGTCGGCGGCGTATTCCTGCAGCGTGTAGTTCACCGACGAGTGGAAGTTCGTCTGGCTGCCGTCGTAGTCCACGCCCAGGCCGCCGCCGCAGTCGAGGTACCGCATGTTCGCGCCGAGCCGGTACAGCTCGACGAAGATGCGGCTCGACTCGCGCAGCGCATCCTTGACGGCGCGGATGTTCGTGATCTGCGACCCGATGTGGAAGTGCAGCAACTGCAGGCAGTCGAGCATCCCGACTTCGCGCAGCCGGTCCACGGTCGCGACGATCTCGGCGGTGGTCAGGCCGAACTTCGAGCGGTCGCCGGTCGATTCCACCCACTTCCCGGCGCCCTTCGTCGTCAGGCGCGCGCGCACGCCGATGACCGGCCGCAGGTCGAGCTCGCGCGCGGCGGCCAAGATCGTCTCGAGCTCGCCCACGCGGTCGATCGTGATCACGACGCGGCGCCCGAGCTTCTGCGCGAGCAGCGCGGTTTCGATGAACGCGCGGTCCTTGTAGCCGTTGCAGAGGATCAAGGCCTCGGGATTCTCCTGCAGCGCGAGCGCGACCAGCAGTTCGGGCTTCGATCCGGCCTCGATCCCGAGGTTGAAGGGGCGCCCGTGCTCCATCAACTGCTCGACGACGTGGCGCTGCTGGTTGACCTTGATCGGGTAGACGCCGCGGAACGAGCCCCGGTACTCGTTCTCGACGATCGCCTGCTGGAACGCGCCGAACAACTGCGACAGGCGCGTCTTCAGGATGTCGGAGAACCGAATGAGGATCGGAAGGTTCAGCCCGCGGCTGCGGAGGTCGTCCACGAGTTCCTTCAGGTCGATCTTGAGCGTGCCCGGGCCGGCGGGCGTCACCGCGACGTTGCCTGCCTCGTTGATCGAGAAGAAGTCACGTCCCCATCCCCCGATGTTGTACAGCTCGGCGGAATCCCCAATCGTCCAGGCCCTGAGTTCAGTTTGCAACGTCTTGACCCCCTCCATGCCGCCACCGCGCGCAAGGCCCCAACTTGCGCCGCCCAGTGAGTTTACAGCCTTAGGCGCCGCGTGAAAAGAAAAGGCTCGCGCCGGGCGCGCCGACGCTCTGGGTTAACATGGTGCGACGCTGGAGCAAGAGGAGAAGAACTTGGCAATCAAGCGCGTGGGTGTGCTGACGAGCGGGGGCGATGCGTCGGGCATGAATGCCGCGGTGCGAGCGGTGGTGCGGACGGCGCTCGACCGCGGGCTCGAAATCTACGGCATTCACGAGGGGTATTACGGCCTCATCGAGGGCGGCGACCGCATCCGCCCGATGAACTGGAACTCGGTCGGCGGCACGATCCACCGCGGCGGCACGATCATCGGCACCGCCCGGTCGCCCGAGTTCGCCACGCGCGCGGGCCGTCTGCAGGCCGCGCGGAACCTGCTGGACCTCGGCATCGACGCGCTGATCGTGATCGGCGGCGACGGCAGCCTGACCGGCGCCGACGTGTTCCGTCGCGATTGGCCCAGCCTGCTCGACGACCTGGTGTCGAGCGGCGCGATCCCGCTCGACCTGGCGATGCGGCATCCCCGCCTGACGGTCGTCGGCCTCGTGGGCTCCATCGACAACGACGCGTTCGGCACCGACATGACGATTGGCGCCGACACGGCGCTGCACCGCATCACCGAGGCCATCGACGCGATCAGCAGCACGGCCTCGAGCCACCGGCGCGTCTTCGTCGTCGAGGTCATGGGCCGGCACTGCGGGTACCTCGCGCTCATGAGCGCCGTCGCCACCGGCGCCGACTGGGTGTTCATTCCCGAGCAGCCGCCGTCCAGCGACGACTGGGAAGCCGAGATGGTGGCCGCGCTCAAGGCCGGCCGCGAAGCCGGGCGTCGCGACGCCATCGTCGTGCTGGCCGAGGGCGCCACCGACCGCCACGGCAAGCCGATCGTCAGCGAGCACCTGCGGCACGTGCTGGAGGCGGGCCTCACCGAATCGGTGCGGATCACGGTGCTCGGGCACGTGCAGCGGGGCGGCTCGCCAAGCGCCTTCGACCGCAACCTCGGCACGATCATGGGGCACGGCGCCGTGGAGGCGCTCGTGGCCGGCGCGGCCGACGAAGAGTCGCAGGTGATTGGCATGCGCGGCAATCGCGTGGTGCGGATCCCGCTGACCGAGTGCGTCTCCAAGACGCGCGAGATCAACCGGCTGCTCGAATCGCGCGAGTACGCCAAGGCGCTCGACCTCCGCGGCAACAGCTTCAACCAGTCGCTCCGCAGCCTGCAGACCTTGCTGCGCGCGCTGCCGCACCCGCCGAAGCCAGGCCAGCGCCGCCTCCGCCTCGCCATTCTCAACGTGGGCGCTCCCGCCGCCGGCATGAACACCGCGGTCCGCGCCGCCACGCGCATCGCGCTCGACCAGGGCCACCAGGTCTTCGGCGTCCGCCGCGGCTTCCAGGGACTGATCGACGACGACATGCAGGAGATGGCGTGGATGAGTGTCAACGGCTGGGCGCCGATGGGCGGCTCCGAGCTGGGCACCAATCGCGTCGTCCCCAACGGGCCCGACTTCTACGCCATCGCGCGGACGATCGAGAACCGCGAGATCGAGGGCCTGCTGATCGTCGGTGGCTGGGAAGGCTACAAGAGCGCCTACCGGCTCTACGAGGAGCGCGCGAACTTCCACGCCTTCCAGATCCCGATCGTCTGCCTGCCTGCCACCATCGACAACAACCTGCCGGGCACCGAGTTGAGCATCGGCGCCGACACCGCGTTGAACAACATCGTCGGCGTGGTGGACAAGATCAAGCAGTCGGCCGTCGCCGAGCGGCGCTGCTACATCGTCGAGGTGATGGGCCGCCGGTGCGGCTACCTGGCGCTGATGAGCGGGCTGGCCACGGGCGCCGAGCGCGTCTACCTGCACGAGGAAGGCGTGACGCTGAAGTCGATGAAGGAAGACCTGGACATGCTCATCCGGGGATTCAAGGAAGGCAAGCGCCTCGGCCTCGTCATCCGGAACGAGGACGCGAACCCGACCTACGACACGTATTTCATGTCGCAGCTGTTCGAGGAGGAGAGCGGCGGCGCGTTCGCGGTCCGCGAGAGCATCCTCGGGCACCTGCAGCAGGGGGGCGACCCGTCGCCTTTCGACCGCATCCAGGCGACGAAGCTCGGGCGACGCTGCGTCGGATTCCTGATCGAGCAGGCCTCCGAGCAGCGGCCGGCAGCGGCGTTCATCGGGATGGTCGCGGGTCGCGTGCACTTCCACCCGCTCGACGAGCTGCCGCGGATGATGGACGAACCGAACCGCCGGCCGAAAACGCAGTGGTGGCTGGGGCTGCGGCGGATCGCCGACGCGCTGGCGCGATCGGGCCCGGCCGCGGTGACCTCGACCGAGGCGCTGGAGTTGGAAGAGGCGGGGGAAGACGAGTAACGCGCGCCGTGACAGGTGGCTGGTTCTTGACTGCCTGAGGATGTCGCCGAGGGGCGTCAGCCCCTCGGCCCGGCACGAGGTTGAAGCCCCGTTACATCTGCTTCTGGCCCGGCTTGTAGGTCTTCTCCGCGTTCTTCTCCACGTCCTCACGGTAGAAGAAGACGTCCCGCAGGTTCCCCGTCGCGTAACGCATGGCCTGGTCGGAGAAATGCGGCGAGGCCGGGTCACCGCTCTCGCCCCCGGCGCTCACCGCTTTCGCCCGCACCCGGTCGCCGAACTCCACCACGGCGACGAAGCTGTTCCCGCTCGTGCCATACATCTTCTTTGTCCCGGGATACGTGCGCGCGCCAAACGACGCGAGCGATCCCCAGCGCGACGAGGTGAAGCCGACGGGGAGACTCGGACCGGAGTCGGTAAAGTTCTGCACGATGTCGCCGTTCAGCCGCTGGTAGCGGTTCACCTCGCCCCACGGCGTCTTCCACGTGCCGAACTCGGTGGTCAGTCGATCGACGACCGTCGCGAGGGCCTGCACGAGCGGTTCGGGTGATCCGGCCGGGGCGGCCCCGCCCGGAAGCGCGCCCCTGCGTCCCTGGCCCGCCGCCCGCCGACCCGACTCTTCGCCCCAGTAGACCGCCAGCGTGGTCGGCACCGAGCCCACCGCCCAGCGGTAGTCCCACGCGCGCAGCAGGCGAATCGGTTCTTCCACCTTCGTCTTCAGCGCGTCGCCCGCCGGCAGCCGGTCCCAGGCGGCGACGAGCAGAGGGATCTGCGACTCGAACGCGGGGAGGAAGCTGTCGTAGGCCGCGGTGATCAAGCCGTCCAGCGTGAAGTCCTTCCTGTTCTCGAGCACCCGGATCGCGTGCGGGCCCCGCGGGTTCTCGCCGCCGTTCTCGACATAGGCCGGGAAGTCGGCCTTCTTCGGGCTGCTGGCGCCGGCCGCGGTCCACGGCCAGTTGTTGCAGTTGTAGAGCCAGCCGCTCGCCGGGTTGAGGAGCTTCGGCGTCTCGTCCACCGAGAGCAGGCCCTGCCACTCGGTCGCCGGGTCGCTGCCGTCCACCGGCTTGGTCCAGTCGAACTTCGGGTCGCGCTTCGGGATGAAGTTGCCGTGGAAGTAGGCAATCGTGCCGTCGGCGTCGGCGTAGATCGTGTTGTTCGACGAATTGGTGTGCAGGTCCATCGAGTCGCGGAACGCGTTGTAGTTCTTCGCCTTCGTCCGGGTGTAGGACTGCGTGAGCGCCTTCAGCGGCTCCTGCATCAGCCGCACGGCGACCCACTTGCCGT
>Ga0315271_10003359_pt1 | contig 10115 bp, 8 predicted proteins | sample C3_top_MG_FD_204664 | JGI IMG/M metagenome (GOLD analysis project Ga0315271, IMG submission 204664) | Sediment microbial communities from Yellowstone Lake, YNP, Wyoming, USA - C3_top | ecosystem: Environmental > Aquatic > Freshwater > Lake > Sediment | place: USA: Wyoming | collected 2017-08-01
GAGACGGCAATCACCGACTGTGAGCCTTCCCTGGAGCTGCGCTGGTCGCTCGACGGAGACCAGCTCGACCTGACGATCGCGAACTCCGAGCCCATCGGCGTGTACGACGTGACCATCTTCGAGGCACTCCTCGGTGGTCCCTGGACCAAGGTGGAGTGACCTGATCTCCGCTCAGGCCTGACGCGCCCCGCGGCTCACCGGGATGGTGACCGTGAGGCGCGTTCCCATGCCCGGAGCGGACGCGATGTCCAGCGTGCCGTCGAGCGCTTCGACCCGGTCCCGGAGGCCGCGCAGCCCGGTGCCCGCGCCGAGGTCCGCGCCGCCAACGCCGTCATCCTCAACGACCGCAGTGACGGTCTCGCCATTGCGGGCAACCCGCAGCCTGATCCGCGACGCGCTCGCATGGCGTGCGGCGTTCGCGAGTGTCTCGGCGCAGACGAAGTAGATCGTCGCGTCCACCTCGGGGCCGGCCGAGATGTCGCCCGGTACCTCGACGTCGACCGGGACGGTCGACCGGCGCGCGAGATCCTGGAGCGCCGTCGCGAGCCCGTCCGTGGTCAACGCCCGCGGGAACAGGCCACTCGCCAGGTCCCGGATCTCGTCCCGTGCGACATCCAGTTGCTGGGCGGCGCGCCTGACATCCCCTGGTTCATCCGGGGCCGCACCACCTCCGTCGATGTCGGCGAGGCGGGAGGCAAGGGCCTGCAGCGGCACCTGGACGTCCGAATCGACCTGGGCTGCCAGCTCGCGTCGTTCGTCAAGCGCGGCGTTGACGAGGCGGCGCCTCGAGGCGGCAACCTCGACGAGCTGCGTCTCCAGCTCGGCGCGAAGGCGCGAGTTGTGGGCAGCGAGCTCGACGGCCATGGCGACGGACGCCCGGATCTGCGGATCCGCGAGGGTGGCCGGATCGTGCTCGATCGCCGCCAGCGTCTCGGTTCCGCGCAGGATCGGCGTCACGACGAGCTCGTTGGCAGGGGCCGGACGACGGGCCGGCCGGCCAGTGGCGTCCACCCACCCGTCGTGGTGCGGATCGGTGAAGGCGATCCTGAACCGGGGGTCGCCGAGCGCCGACGCCAGCGCCTGCCCCAGCCCCACCGCGCGGTCCGGTGTCAGGCTCGCCCGTCGCGCATCCGCGGCGAGCAGGGCGGCAAGGACCGCGAGCGAGCCGAGCGCGACCGCGACGGCCATCGCGGTGCGGGCACCCAGCAGCTGCGCCGGTGGGGGCACCAGCCCGGCGAGGCTCACGGCGATGACCGCGAGGTACGCCACGACGACGGCGGCTCGGCGCCCAGGGCTCCGGAGGCGACCGTCCGGGAACGACGCTGCGATGTGGCCGAACACCCCCAGCCACGCCCACGCCAACGCCCCAGCCGCGTCTCCCAGCGGGCGGGGCTCCAGGCAGCGATGCGCGAGCGGCTCGATGTTGAGGCAGGTCGAGAAGTCCGCCGCGAACCAGGCGAGCCCCAGCAGGCAGAGGAGGGGACCGATGCGGCTCCAGCGGACCCGGATCCCCCCGGCCAGGCCGCACCCGATCGCGACGAAGCCCGCAGCCGCGTGCGGGATCGCGTCGGGGAGTCGCCCCGGACCGTACGCCACCCAGACCGCAAGCAGCCCGACGAGGGCAGCCCCGGCCGCGAGGATCGTCTGTGACCTGTCGGCGGACCGCATTGTGGCGGCGCACCTCCTGCGGGCGGTGATGGCGCATCGTCGCACGAGCGGGGAGCGGCGAAGACGGAACGATTTCGCCGGACGGTCCCCCATGATGGACAGAACGGCCGCGGGGCCGTCGCCCAGGGGATCGCGAAGCCCATGCAGCACGAGCTCGTCCGACGCGCGCAGGCCGGCGACCACGACGCCTTCTCGGCGCTCGCGGCCGCCGCGGTCTCGCGCCTGCAGCGGACGGCGCGCCTGATCCTCCGCGACGAGGAGCGTGCGCGCGACGCCGTCCAGGAGACGCTCCTGCGTGCATGGCTCGACATCAGGGCCGTTCGGGATCCAGATCGCTTCGACGCGTGGCTGTATCGCGTCCTCGTCCGCGCCTGCTACGTGGAGGCGGGGCGGCACCGGCGCCGGCAGACGGTCGAGATCCGGGTCGAGGCGCTCGATGCCCCGGGCGACCGGGGTGACGGCGCCGGGGTGGCCGCCCGCGACCAGCTCGACCGCGGCTTCAGGCGCCTCACGCCGGACCAGCGCGCGGTCCTCGTGGTCCACCACTACCTGGGGCTTCGAGATGCGGAGGCCGCCGAGGCGCTGGGCATACCGCCGGGCACCTTCAAGTCCCGGCTGAGCCGGGCGACCGCCACGCTCCGCGCCGCCATCGAGGCCGACGAGCGACTGGCCGCCAGTTCCGTGGAGTCCGTGGCATGACCCGCTTCGACGACCTCGACCGCGGCCTCGTCGCGTTCCTCGAGCAGGAGGCGGCGGCTCCGGTGTCGCCCGACGTGCTCGATGACGCGCTCCGGGCAACCTCGCGAGTACGGCCGCGGTCCGCCTGGCGTGCCCGCCTGGACGACCGCGGCGGGATCCGCCTCGCGATCCTGCCGACCTCCGACGTGCGCGGGCTGGCCCTGCTCGCCGCCCTGGCGGCGCTGCTGCTCGTGCTGGCGGCGATCGGCTTCGCCGGAGGGTCCCGCGTCAACCCGCGGCCACTCGGGGATGCGGAGCCCCCGGCCGTTGCGGTGCTGCCGAGCGCATCGGCCGCCGATGGGGGCGCGACGCCGTTCCCCGTCCTGCCGGGCGAGCCGTGGATCGCCTACATGACCAACGTCGGCGGCGATGGCACGGACCGCCTGCACCTCGTCCGTCCCGACGGCAACGGTCGCCACCGGCTCGAGACTGGCCTCGACGGCCAGCAGGAACACCCAGACTGGTCGCCGGACGGGTCGCGCATCGCATTCGACCACTGGACTTCGGACCCTGCCGCTTCCGGCCGGGATCTGATCGACATCTGGACGGTGGCGGCCGACGGCTCGGACGCGAAACGGGCCGCCGGGTGCGAGCTCCCGTGCTTCCAGCTCGCATATCCCGCCTGGTCACCGGATGGCAGGCAGCTCGCCGTCGCCCGGTACGACGAGCAGGTGGGCGGGAACTGGGGCCCAAGCGCCATCGAGGTCATCGACGTCGCCACCGGCGCCCGTCGCGTGGTCCACGAGTCGGCCGACGGGTCGACCGCCTACTACAACCCCCGGTGGTCGCCGGACGGGTCGCGGATCGTGTTCGGGCTCGAGACCTACACGGACGCGACCGAGGCCACGTTCGTCTCGGCTGCGCTGGCCGTCGTGGCCGCCGACGGTTCCGACGCGACCCCGCGGATCATCACGCCACCAGGTGTGGAGGCCTGGGAGCCGGACTGGCACCCGGACGGGTCACGGATCGTGTTCCGGACGCACTTCGACCCGAGCGATTCCGCGGACCGGACGAAGCCCACGGACCTGTTCACGATCCAGCCCGACGGGACCGGCCTGACGGCCGTGACCTCGTTCGGGCTGGGAAACCAGCGGGCCATCGAGCCGACGTGGACGCCCGACGGCTCGGGGCTCGTGTTCACGCTCGTGGACGGCTTCGGCGCCGGGCAGATACCGGCGGTCGCGCTCGTGGACGCCGACGGCGGCAACGTCAGCCGCCTCGGGTTCGCCGCCGGGACTGTTGGCCGACTCAGACCCACCCCCTGACCGAGAGCATGCCGGCAGGCCTGCTCCGGGACGACTCAGCCCCTCTCTCATCCATCGCCAGCCACTGCATGCCCGGTCGCGGCGTGCGCACGCTCGAAGGAGACCCTCGTCAACCTCGCGCACCGACCCGCGATCGTCCGGTTCATCGGCATCGTCGTTATCCTGTCTCTGGCTGCCGCGTGTTCGCCGGCCGCAGGTGGCGGATCCTCGACCGCGCCCGCATCGGCGGCACCCTCGCCGTCACCCGTCGCGGTCGTGCCCACGGCTGCCGCGACGCCCTCCGCGACTGCGCGACCCTCGCCGAGCCCCACCCCGGAGACGACTGCGATCGCGGACGGCGAGGCGTGGATCGCCTACATGGGAGGCACCGGCGGTCCACCGAAGGTCAGGCTCGTCCGCCCGGACGGCAGCGGCGACCATGCGCTGGCGCCGGACATCCTCGCCGGCGACCAGCTCCACCCGGACTGGTCGCCCGACGGGATGCGCATCGCCTTCTCGGCGGACGACAGTGACGGCACACGCGACCTGTGGATCGCGAACGCTGACGGCACCGGCGCGCTCAAGACCTACGACTGCGCGGATCCCTGCGCCTGGTCGGACGACCCGGCCTGGTCCCCGGACGGGAAGATCATCCTGTTCCAGCGGGGGGTCGCAGTGGACGGCGGCCCGAACGGCGCCGGGGAGCTCGCGCGGCTGGATCCTGGCACCGGAGCGGTCGCGGTCGTCTACACGGCGCCCGGACCGGGCGACTACGTGTACGTACCCCGCTGGTCGCCCGACGGCACCCACGTCGTCTTCGAGATCGAGGAGTACAAGAGCGCAAGGCTCGACGATGAGGCGGTCAAGGGCGGGACGATCGCGGTCATCGCGCTGAAGGATGGCGCGGCGAATGGCGCGCCCAGCGAGCTCCTGCCCCGGACGTCGCGGGCGACCTACCCGGATTGGCACCCGGACGGGTCCAGGATCGTCTACGTGATCCCGGCGGCCGCGGGCGGCACGGCGGCGCCATCGGACCTTTGGACGATCGCGCCGGACGGGACGGATCAGGCGCAGCTCACGCGGATGGCCGACGCGGGTGGCCGGGCGCTCCAGCCCACCTGGAGCCCGGATGGCACGCAGCTGATCTTCGTGGCCGAGAAGGCGATCGGGACACCGGTGGCCGGGATCAGCGCGTCCGACGGGACCGGGCTCGAGCTCGTGCCCGGCGCGCAGTACCGGACGCATCCGCGCCTTCGGCCGCTGCCGTAGGCGATCCGCTGGGTGACCGCGTGCCCGCGAGTGTCCCCGGGGCCTGGATCGGTTCACGCCGCGGGGCGTGGGCCGTGGACACGTGCACCCTGTTCGGAGGCCGCTTGCCACGGACACCGGTGCACCGACGCACCGGCGAAGTTGACGAAGATCGAACGACTCCGCCCCTTCCGACACCCATACCGGTAGAACCCACAGCTCGCACTCCCCGGCGGATCACGACGGCTCCTCCTCCGCGATCCGACCGATCCCGGCCGACGCCCTTGCTCGAGGGCGTCGGCCGGTGTTCTGTTCCCCGGCCGCGGGCATGCCGAGGGTGCGGCGTGAACCAATCCAGCAGCCCGCGAGGTCGCGGAGACGCGGGGAATCACTTGGCGCCCGGCGGGCATCTGTATGGCACGCGGTCCCTGGAGCCGCCCACAGGCCCGGAGGAACGATCTAGTGACGATCTCGATCACGCTCAGGCGGAGCGCCCGCATCCTCGCGGCGGCACTGGTGCTGGCGGCGGCGATGCCAGCCGCGGCGCTTGCCAAGCCGAGCGAGTTCAGCTGCGCCGCAGCTCGTGCAGTGCCCTTCTCCACCTCGGTGCCGCAGGACTTCCGGTCGCCGGGCGTTCACGGCTGGGAGTGGTACAGCGAGTACGACAACGCCGATGGGACGAGCGGTGCCGACCTTGCGACCAACGAGATCCTGATCGACCCCGCCGCGGACGCGTACCCGAACACCGTCCTGCTCCGCCTCTTCGGCCGGACGACCCTGTTGGCGAACGGTGACGTGATCGGCGTCGATGCGATGCGGCCGGACCAGGACGCGAGGTTCTACATCGCCGCCTACTCCATCAAGGGCGACACGGTGTTCCTCGACTCGTTCCGGACATGGTTCCGGTACGAACGGGCCCCGGGTGACTGGACCGCGTGGGTGGAGCTCGAGCGCGGACCGGTGACCAGCTTCTGCAACCAGGTCACCAAGTCGGCATGGAAGAAGGCGTACGGCTGGGACTGACTGCCGCTTGACAGCCAACCCACCATCCAACCATGGTCAGCGTCCCCGCGAATGACGTCGGTCTGCCCTCCGAGGGCCTGGTCGAACGCGCCGCTCGCGGGGACGAGGCCGCCTTCTCGCGCATCGTTCGCCTCCACCACGCGGACATGACGCGAGTCGCCTTCGTCGTGTGCGGGGACCCGGGGCTGGCGGAAGAGGCGGTCGCTGCCGCCTGGCCCATCGCCTGGCGCCGGCTGTCGTCGTTGCGCGAGCCGGACCGCCTCCGTCCGTGGCTCTGTTCGGTAGCCGCCAACGAGGCCCGCCAGATCATCCGCAGCCGCCGCCGGCGGGCGGTCATGGAGATCCCGGTGCCTGACATGGGCGGAGGCGTCATGGTCGATCACGGCGGGCGAGCGATGGACCCGGCACTCCGCGCGGCCGACCTGGACCTCGCGAACGCGCTCGCGCGGCTTGCCCCGGACGATCGCGCGCTCCTGGCCCTGCGCTACGTCGCCGGGCTCAACTCCACCGAGCTGGGTCGTGCCCTCGGGATGTCGGCGTCCGGCACCCGCGCGCGACTCGCCCGTCTTCTTGAGCGCCTCCGCCAGGAGCTCGACGATGGCTGAGATGGACATGGACGCCTTCGAGGCCCGGTTCGCCGAACGACTGGCGACGTACGCGGCTATCCCGGTCGCGCCCATCGACGCCGACTCGATCGCGCACGAGGTGGTCGGGGTCCGACCCGGTCCGCGCGGCTCCCTTCGCCTTGTCGGCCTTCGCGTCCCGGCCGTTGCGTGGGTGCTCCTCGCCCTCGCAACGGCCGTGGCGGCCGGGCTCATCGCGGGCGCGTTGCTGCATCGGCTGGCCCCGACGCCACGACCGTCGCTGGTGCTGGCAACCGAGACCGGCCTGTACCTCGGCGAGCCGGGCGAGGGGACGCAATCGGGTCTCACACTGCTCCGCGATGACGGGTCGTTCATCGGGCCCCGATGGTCGCCGAACGGGACCCTCATCGCGGTGATCCACGGTCCGCCGATCCCGCCCCAGCCGGGCACCGAAGGGGCGCTCCCCCTCACCCCGGCGCTCTACAGGCTCGTGGCCACCGACCTCCTTGTGCTGCGTCCGGACGGGACGACCGCATTCGCCTTTCCGGGGGCTGTCGCAGGGTTTGCATGGGCTCCGATCGGTGCGGACGGGGCGTCGTTGCTGGCGGTGCAGACGGCATCCGGGGAGATTGCAGTCCTGGACGCGGGCGGTCGGCGCGTGGGCGGGTCGGGCGCACGCGGGCTCGAGATCGATCGCTCCCTCGAGGCGACCCTGCTGCCGCCGCGGCTTGTGTGGGCGTCGCCAACGGTGCTGCTGTTCGCAGACGCACGCGGCGTCTCGGCGATGGACGTCGCCTCGCCGGACAAGCTGACCACGGTTGTCGGAATGGGTTCCGATGCCGGGCCGGACGACCGCGTCACGGCACTCGCGGTGACACCGGACGGATCCGCGCTCGCGCTCCTGGTCGCCCCGTGCGACACTGGGTGCGACGGCGAAGTGCGTTTCGCCCGCCTCCCGCGCGAGTTTGACGGCTCCGCCGAGCCCGGGCCCGACGGACGATCCCTGGCGGCGATCGTCGGTGCCGCCACCTCGTTGAGCTGGCAGGACGATGGCGAGCACGTGCTGGCGTGGCCGCTGCTCGCGTCCTCTGGCGACCGCGCAACGCGTCTGGCCGCGTCCGACGGGGCGGTGGACACGCGGGACGTCGTCGCCGCGTGGACCCGGCGCGTCGCGGACGGCAGTAGCCGGACCCTCGTGGTGACCCGGTTCTCGGCCTTCAACGACCGCCACTTTGACGCGTGGCTCATGGCCGCCGACGGGTCCGCGACCCGGATCGGCGAGCGGTCGCTCGGCGCTGACCTCCGACCGACCTCGCGGGCGGGGAGCGCGCCCTGACGATGATGTTCTGCATCGTTGCGCCGACGTCGACCCACCAGAACGGACCTAGGCGCGTGGATCACGAGGACGAAGGTGGAACCTCGCGGGGTTGTCGCTCCCCATACCCCCGCGGCGCCGACATCGGCGCCGTCCGCGCGGGACGGGGTCCTCCCATCGAGACCACCCGGTCTTGTCCGGGCGATCAGCGGGCCGCTGCCCGACTCCGGGGCGCGCTCGCGCCGGCGGCTCGTGCCGTCAACGCGGTGATGACCTCGGCGGTGCGGTCGCGGAGCCGTTGTCGCCCGAGCAGAAACAGAACGAATCCCGAACGGTCGACGCCATTAACAGAGTGATGCGACCCAGACGGGCCGCCACTCATCGGAGGAATCGAATGTTGTCCCACGCGTCCCCCCGCCGCCAGGCCACCCGGGCCCTGGTCGCCGCGCTTCTCGGCCTGGCCGCCGTCGCCGGGCCCGCCGCGGCGCGAACGCCCGTCGATCCCGGCACCCTGAACCCGCCCCCGCCCGACTTCTTCAACGCCGAGTGCTACGCGGGTGCCGGTGGCACGGTCTGCACGCTCCACTTCAGCGACGACCCGATCGCCGACGAGCCCAGCGGCATCGTCTGCGGCGGCACCGAGCTCGTGTTCTCCCAGGAGCGCTCCGTCATCGGCAAGCGCATCTACGACGCGGACGGCAACCTCGTCCAGCGCCACTTCCGCGAGTGGATGTCGGGCACGTTCACGAACCCCGACACGGGCAGGAGCGTCCCGTGGGAGCAGCACGACACGATCATCCACAACCTCTCGGTGCCCGGTGACCTCGACAGCGGCACGATCCGGACCACCGGCCTGATCACCCGGGCCTGGCTGCCCGGCGGCGGCTCGATCCTGCTCGACGCGGGCACGATCCTCGAGGACGTCGGCACCGGCGAGCTCATCCACGCGGGTGGCCCCCACCCGTTCCGGGACTACTTCGCGAACGGCGACGCCGCAGCGCTCGACGCCCTCTGCGACGCCCTCGACTGAGCCGGTCGCCAACAGCCCCTAGCGGCGCCGTAGCTGGTGCTCGGCATCGCGAGGGGCGCATCCCGCAGGAGTTCCCAATGTCGCCCCGACGCCCAGCGCTCCTCATCGCCGCGCCATTCCGCGGCATCGCTGCGTGGCAGCACGGGGACTGTTGGTCCCGTGGCTGGTGGTGGCCACGATGTGCAACTGCCCCAGGATCGGGATGATCGGGTCGACGAGCGCCGGGGCCCAGCTCCTCCGGGCTCCGGCGTTCGGTTCTCGCGAGCCGTGACGCAGCACTTCAAGGGCTGCAACGAATCGCCGGCTCGCGGCGCCATACGGGGTACGGGAGCAGGCGCACCCGCGGCGGATTCGCCAGGTCGCGTCCCAAACCCGCCACGTCCAGGAACGTGGCCGCACGAGACGTGCGAGCCACCAGCAGGAGGGAACCAGCCATGCGTCCTGTCTCCAGGATCGCGCAGATCGTCGGGGCGGCAATGCTGCTCGCCGCCATGCTCCCGGCCGGAGCCGCCGCCGTGCAGGACCCATTCTCCTGCGGGGCCAGCAAGGCGACGACGTACACGATCCCGGCGCCGGCCGGGCTCCGGACGACCGGCACCCACCGCGTCCAGTGGAAGGTTGAGTACACGGACGCCTACACGGGCGAGCAGGTCGTCGACGACTCGATCATCAACCAGGTCACCATCGACAACGCCGCACCTCTGTACTCGAACACCGTGCTGATCCGGCTCTTCCGGAACACGACAATCCTCGCGAACGGCGAGGTCATCACGGTCGACTCGATCCGTCCGACGCAGGACGCGCGGCTGTACGTGAACGTGTCCTGGCTCAAGGACGACAAGTTCTTCACGGGCGAGTTCAGGATCTCCGTCCGCTACGAGACCGCGAAGAACAAGTGGGCCGCCTACCAGCAGGTCTCGGCCGGCCCGGAGCAGAGCTTCTGCGTCGAGCTCAACGACGCCATCTGGCGCAAGAACTACGGCTGGGGCTGAACCCCGGCTGCTCCCTCGACGGGCGCGTTGCGCCGGCTCAGGCCGGCGTCACGCGCCCGTTTCGATTCGCGGGATCGGTGTGCAACCGGGCCTCCCAGGCCCTGAGCGGCTGGTCGCAGCCGGTGCGGCGAATTGCGGCAGAGATGGAACGATCGCGCGCTGAGACGCCCCATCATGAAAGATGCGGCACCCTGCCGCGACACTGGGGACACCGATCTGTGATGGATCGCGAACTCGTCAAGCGGGCGATGGCCGGCGACCACGGTGCGTTCA
>Ga0315271_10003361_pt1 | contig 10113 bp, 8 predicted proteins | sample C3_top_MG_FD_204664 | JGI IMG/M metagenome (GOLD analysis project Ga0315271, IMG submission 204664) | Sediment microbial communities from Yellowstone Lake, YNP, Wyoming, USA - C3_top | ecosystem: Environmental > Aquatic > Freshwater > Lake > Sediment | place: USA: Wyoming | collected 2017-08-01
GGAGCGCACCCTACTGGAGTCAGTCATGACCGATAAAGACCAGTACAAGGTTCACCAGGAACCGTACTATCAGCAGCAGCGCAACGAGGTCGCGCTGTACGAAGCCGCTTACCGTAACCGCCTGCCGGTGATGGTGAAAGGGCCGACCGGCTGCGGCAAATCCCGCTTCGTCGAATACATGGCCTGGAAGCTGAACAAGCCGCTCATCACCGTGGCCTGCAACGAAGACATGACCGCCAGCGACCTGGTCGGTCGCTATCTGCTGGAAGCCAACGGCACCCGCTGGCTGGACGGCCCGCTTACCACCGCCGCGCGCATTGGCGCGATCTGCTATCTGGATGAAATCGTCGAAGCGCGCCAGGACACCACCGTGGTGATTCACCCCCTTACCGACCACCGCCGCACCCTGCCGCTGGACAAGAAAGGCGAGCTGATCCACGCGCACCCGGATTTCCAGCTGGTCATCTCCTACAACCCCGGCTACCAGTCGCTGATGAAGGATTTGAAGCAATCCACCAAGCAGCGCTTCACTGCCTTCGATTTCGACTACCCCGACGCCGCGCTGGAAACGCAGATCGTGGCGAAGGAAACCGGTATGGACGAAGCAGTGGCCGCGAAACTGGTGAAAATCGGCGGCGTGGCCCGCAGACTCAAAGGGCATGGCCTGGATGAGGGCATTTCCACTCGCCTGCTGGTGTATGCGGCCACGCTCATCAAGGATGGTGTCACGCCGGGCGACGCCTGCCGCATGGCGCTGGTGCGTCCCATCACCGATGATGTAGACATCCGCGATACGCTGGATCACGCCATCGACGCGACGTTTGCGTGAAACGAAAAGACGTAGGGTGCACTTTGTGCACCGTTTTCTTTAACCGCGTGCGCGAAGCGCACCCTACATAAATGCCGCACTATCGCCGTGCCCGGACTGGTGGCGCCACTTACTTTTTCACGGTGGTGACCTATCGTTGCCAGCCGCTGCTGACCCGGCCCGAGGCGATGGATGCCCTACGCGAGGCTTTTCGTTCCGTTAAACACGCCCATCCTTTTGAAATAGATGCCGTGGTCATCCTGCCTGATCATTTGCACACCTTGTGGACGCTGCCGCTGGGCGACGAAGATTTCAGCCGCCGCCGGGCCATGATCAAATGCCTCGTATCCAGAGCAGCCGGTCATCTTGCCGCGCCCATCACCGCGTCCTCCATGAAGGCAAGGCACGAATCCGGATTCTGGCAGCGGCGTTTTTGGGAGCACCTGATACGCGACGATGAAGACTACGGCCGGCATATGGATTACATCCACTACAACCCGGTAAAGCATGGCTATGCGAAGAGCCCGGCGGATTGGCCGCACTCCAGCTTCCGAAAATGCGTGGAGCGGGGCATCTACCCGATGGATTGGGCATCGAGCGTGGAAATCGAAGGTGAATTCGGTGAATGATTATCGTGAAAGCGGTGCACAGAGTGCACCCTACGTTGACCGTACCCTTTGTAGGGTGCACTCCGTGCACCATTCATGGAGTAGACGATGACCGATACCGACTACCAGCACCCCTTGATGCAGGCCTACTGGAAGCTGCTCGACACCCGTTTCCCGCAGGTCGAAGAAGTATTCGAGGACTGCATGGCCGAGGCGCTGGCAGTGCTCTCCCGTGACGGTCTCGATGCCTATCTGGAAGCCGCCCGCGTCATCGGCAAACTGGGACGTGGTGTCGAGCCGATGCTGGCGTTTCTGGAGGCGTGGCCATCCACCGTCAAGGCAGTGGGCGAAGCCGCGCTGGCGCCGGTGATGGACACGGTTCGCGCCATGCAAAAATCGCCCAATAGCCACGCCATTGCCCCCTTTCTGCAAACGCTGGCGCCGGTGGCGCGGCGGCTGCAATCGCAGGCGCAGTTGCAGCATTATCTCGACATCACGCTGGATTTCATGGCGCGCACCACCGGCTCCATCCACGGCCACCACACCACCTTTCCCAGCCCCGGCCTGCCGGAGTATTTTGCCCAGGCGCCCAATCTGCTCAACCAGCTCACGCTGTCCGGCCTGAAAAACTGGGTGGAATACGGCATCCGCAACTACGGCAGTCATCCCGAGCGGCAGAAGGATTACTTCAGCCTGCAATCGGCCGACAGCCGCGCCGTGCTGCAGCGCGAACGCCATGGCACATTATTGGTGGACGTGGAACGCAAGCTGGATCTGTACCTGCGCGGCCTGTGGCAGGACAGTGATCATCTGGTGCCGTACTCCACCGCGTTCGACGAAATCCGCAAGCCAATTCCGTATTACGACAAGCTCGGCATCCGTCTGCCCGATGTGTACGACGATTTTCTCTCCCCTGTAGGGTGCATTCCATGCACCGAGAACGGTGCGCACAGCGCACCCTACGAGTTGCAACGCATCTCCGGCATCGACCGCTACCGCGCCGTGCTCGCCCACATCGTCGGCCATCGCCGCTGGTCCGAAGCGCAGATCGCCGACAATTGGAGTCCCTTCCAGCGCATGGCGGTGGAGTTTTTCGAGGACTGCCGCATCGAGACGCTGCTGATCCGCGAATACCCCGGCCTGCGCCGCCTCTTCCTGGCGCTGCATCCCAAACCGGTTGAAGACGCCTGCGATCCGGAGACCACCTCCTGCCTGCGCCACCGCATGGCGATGCTGTCGCGCGCGCTGCTCGAATCGGGTGGTGCACAAAGTGCACCCTACGACGAAGACGAATCGGAGCCTTCCCGTAGTAGTACACAAAGTACAGCCTGCGACGAATCCGAGTTTTCCCGTAGGGTGCGCTCCGCGCATTATCCCGATCATTCAGGCCACGGCTATACCGACCCCGCTTTGCGTGAATTCGTGGAGCGCTTCCATGAAGTGATGGCGAAGGGCGAATCCTCGACCCGCGAGATCGCGGCGCTGGCTCTCTCCTATGTCGCCAAGACCCGCCGCCAGAGCGACCAGTTCGCCAAGGTCCACTTTGACGACACCGTGGTGGATTACCGCGACGACAACCGTCAACTGTGGAAATTCATCGAGGAAGGCGACGAGGAAGAAGCCTTCGACGAGAAGCGCAAGATCGAGCCGGACGAGGAAATCCACGGCCTGCCGCCGCGCCATTACTCCGAGTGGGATTACAGCAGCCAGACCTACCGCCCGGACTGGGTCAGTGTCTACGAAGCGCTGCATCCCAGCGGCAATGCGGCCGACATCGACCGCCTGCTGCATAAGCACAGCGCACTCGCCAAGCGGCTGAAGAAAATGCTCGACCTCCTCAAGCCGCAGGACAAGGTACGCATCCGCTATCAGGAAGAAGGCAGCGAGCTCGATCTCGACGTCGCCATCCGCTCGCTGATCGACTTCAAGGGCGGCGCCAACCCCGACCCGCGCATCAACATGAGCCACCGCACCGATGGGCGCGACATCGCCGTCATGCTGCTGCTCGACCTGTCGGAGTCGTTGAACGAAAAGGCCGCCGGCTCCGAGCAGACCATTCTGGAATTGAGCCAGGAAGCGGTTTCGCTATTGGCCTGGGCGATTGAGAAACTCGGCGACCCGTTCGCGATCGCCGGCTTCCACTCCAACACCCGTCACGACGTGCGCTATCTGCACATCAAGGGCTACGGCGAACACTGGAACGACGACGTCAAAGCGCGGCTGGCCGCGATGGAGGCGGGCTACTCCACCCGCATGGGCGCGGCGATGCGCCACGCCGCGCATTATCTCGGCGCGCGTCCGGCCGACAAGAAGCTCATGCTCATCCTCACCGACGGCATGCCGTCCGATGTGGATACCCACGACGAACGCCTGCTCATCGAAGACGCCCGCCAGGCGGTGAAGGAACTCGACCAGCAGGGCATCTTCCCCTACTGCATCAGCCTCGACCCCAAGGCCGACGAATACGTCAGCGACATCTTCGGCCGCCAGTTCACCGTCATCGATCACGTCGAGCGGCTGCCGGAGCGGCTGCCGCAATTATTCATGGCGCTCACCAAATAATCCGGTTTGGGCAGGTAGTATTGCCCCTGCATCCGCCGGCAGAATTCGTGTGCCCTCGGCAAGGCGGAGATGAACCTGGTGGTTCGATCGCCCGTCCATAATCCTGTATCCAACCAGAGATCGATTTTTTCATGCGCCGTCTCACCATACTTCTGCTCGCCGCCCTGCTTTCCGCATGTGCGGCTCCACCCCCGGCACCGACGCCGCCCATCCCGACACCCGTCCCGGTTCAAAAGCCACCGCTCAAGATCGCTCTGGTTCTGGGCGGCGGCGCGGCGCGGGGCTTCGCCCATATCGGCGTGATCAAGGCCCTGGAGGCCCAGGGCATCGTGCCGGACATGGTGGTGGGCACGAGCGCGGGGGCCGTAGTGGGGGCGCTCTACGCGTCGGGCATGAACGGCTTCGACCTGCAGAAGCAGGCCCTGCAAATGGAAGAGGACATGGTGGCGGACTGGACCCTGCCCAACCGGGGTGTGTTGAAGGGCGAGGCCATGCAGGACTTCATCAACCAGAAGGTCAAAAACCTGACCATCCAAAAGATGCCCAAACCCCTGGGCGTAGTGGCCACCGATCTGCAAAGCGGCGAGATGGTGCTCTTCCGCACGGGCAACACGGGCATGGCGGTCCGCGCCTCCAGCGCCGTGCCGGGGGTATTCCAACCCGTCGAGATCAGCGGCCGGGATTACGTGGACGGTGGACTCACCTCGCCGGTACCGGCCCAATCCGCGCGCACCATGGGTGCGGACTTCGTCATCGCCGTGGACATCTCCAATGTGAGCCGCCAGGACAAACTCACCGGTACCCTGGATGTACTGCTGCAGACCTTCTCCATCATGGGCCATGCCATCAGCCGCCACGAGCTGGAGGATGCGAACGTCGTGATCCGGCCGAAGACGTCAGCGGTGAGCAGCACCGATTTCGAGGGCCGGCACCTGGCCATCCTGGAGGGCGAGAAGGCCGCCGCCGCCATCATGCCGGAGTTGAAGGCCAGGCTCGCCAAGGCGCGGGCGCGCTAATGGCGGCAGCAAGCAAAGGGATCAGCAGTGGTACGTTTTCTGCGACGGAATCAATCTCACGCCTGCCAAACCCCGTACCCTGCTTCACGGAAATCAATCGCCAACTCCACTTCCAGGTCGCGCGCGCCGTCATAGGGCATCGGGTTATAAAGTTCGTATAGCTCAGGCAATAAGCGCAGACCGAATTGTTTTACGAATCGGTTGGACTGGATGCCTGCCTTGTGTTTGTCGAAGCGCACGTCGGGATCCAGTCCTGTCATGCCGACGTAAACGCACGGCTTGCCCGTGACGTAACCGGGGTTGGCTTTTTTGAATCGGCATTCGTACAGAACGTCTTTCGACAGTTCGATCACATAGACGTGATAGTGGTCTCGGCGTCCCATCGCCTTATTCGTAGAGATCGAACTTCTCGATGCGCTCGGCTTCCACCACCGCATCCGCCACCCAGGCCTGCATGGCGGGCAGCGCCAGCAGCGCATCAGCATAGTCCCGCGCCGCGCCCTCCAGCGCCACGCCATAGGTCTGGAAGCGCAGCACCACCGGCGCATATATGGCATCGGCAATGCCGAAACGCCCGAACAGAAAATCGCCGCCATGGCCAAACTGCGCGCGGCAATCCGTCCAGATCGCCACGATGCGTTCGATATCCGCCAGGCATTCCGGCGTGCGCCCCTTGTCCGGATAGCGGCCGCGAATGTTCATCGACATGCTCTGGCGCAGCGCATCGAAGCCGGCATGCATCTCCGCGCTCACCGAACGAGCCACCGCACGCGCAGCCGCATCGGCCGGCCACAAGCCATGCTTCGGAAACCGCTCGTGCAGGGTTTCGCAGATCGCCAGCGAATCCCACACCCGGATGTCGCCATCATGCAGCGCCGGCACCTTGCCCGAAGGCGACCAGGCCGCCAGCTCTGCGGCCGACTCGGGTCGATACAGCGGAATGCGCACTTCCTCAAAGGGAATACCCGCCTGACGCAGCACCAGCCAGGGCCGCAGCGACCAGGACGAGTAGTTCTTGTTGCCGATGACGAGGGTGAGGGGAGTCATGGTGCTGATCCTTGGGGAAGATTCCGAACTTAGCCACTTTGATTGGGTGGCCCCGGAATCATATGCAGAAGTGAGTTGGCACAGTGGACTGAGTGCAGTGCGCTGGTGTGCGAGAAGTTGAGGGGTGCTCCCTTAACGAAAAACTTTGTCGGAGCGCTTGATGAACTCGATAAAATTTATGCAGGAAACAGCCACTTCCTGCATATCGCAGACCGCCGGAATTTTTCTCTTAGTAGCCTCTGTGGGCACCACGTTTTGCCGCCTCTCGTCAGAGACTAATTCCACTCCATGTATGCGCGCAGTGGCAATAATTAGTATGTCGTTTTCCCCAACTCCCTTGGAATGATAGTTGTCCCCCACAACGCCAAGCAATCCCTTGATGCGCATTGCGTCTTGCAGAATAGTGCCACTGATTTCAAGCCTCTCAATACCCTGATTCTCGAGCCATTCCCCGCAATCTGGAGCTTTGTTTGCCACCTCTTCAAATGCCACACTTGGCATCATCAATTCTTTTTCCAATATCTGATCTGCTATCCATTCCCACAGCCCTGGAAACTGTTGCACGGGATAGTTATCCCATGCGTAGATCATGGATGACGCGTCAAAAACCAGCATAGTGGCGTTCAAGCTGGTGTAGGTCTTTGATCTTTAAACTATCAAGATAACTGCTGGCCTTGGCGAGTGTGATATTGCGGGCATCCAGCGCATCTAACACCGTCCGCACAAACGTGTCGCCGAAAACATGCTTGGGTTCCCGATGGCGGTACATCCTGTTTCCGCCGTCTTTTTGCGGAATTACCGACTGTGCTCGCCATCGCCGATAGGCGGTATATTGGGTTTGAGGCAGGCGGCCAGTATCCAGCAACCGGCGCAAAATAACCTCAGCGCTCACGCCCCATTCCTTGCGCGACTGTTCAAGCCATGTGTCGTATTGAGATACCTCGTCGGGGCGGTCTGCATCCTGGATGCGCGCCAAGAAAGTATCCGGCACTAATAGATGGCCTGCAAAAGCATTGGAATCGCGTTCCCGGCCTTGGTGGGAGTGGAGGTCTTGATCGTCATCAATCGAACTGATCTTGTGCAATAGTAGATGACCCAGTTCATGCATTAGCGTGAACGACTGCTGGGGTTCCCAAGTTTGCTTCTTGATGACAATGACCGGGCAGATTTGATCGTAAAGAGCGAAACCGAGAATTGGACTCTCTTTGGCAATCTGCCACTTCCCGTTGTAACCATTGCTGCGAAATACCAGCATGCCTCGCGCTTCCACCGCAGCGCGGTATGTGTCAAAACTATTTTGGTCAGCCAGGCCGAGCCAGCTGCGGGCTATGCGAGCCGCCTCGCGTGGGTTATGACTGGATAAGTCCGGTGGGTTGAACCATGGTCGGTCAGTTTCATCGAGGTCTTCTCGCAAGCTCAAATACACCGCCCGCTGTTTCTCTACACGCTCGATCAAAGCCTTGAGTCTGGCGGACAACTCCGGCTTCTGGTTGGCAAGGGTGCGGAACTGGGGCGTATGCACCTGCGCCTCATCGACCGGTCCAGGCTCAAGGAAAAACAGCACTCCCCGGCCGAAATACTCCGCGATCTTACGTAGCTGGTTGAACGTTATGCCGCCTTCTCTCCCTATCACCCGTTCGATGCTAGTTGGCGCGATGCCCACTTCAGACGCAAGCTCGTCTGGCGTAATGCCATGGTCAGCACAACACCAAGCAATGCGTTCCGGGTTGATCGATTGAATACGTTCCATAAGGGTCATTATATTGGTGTGAGATACATTTAGCCCAACTGGTGGCGAACTGGGCGACCTACATTTACCGAAGTGAGTGCGACCACATATTGACGACTACCAGTTGGTCGTTGTCCCCGTCTTAAGCTGGCTGAATTCACCCAAGCCGGTCCACGTAGTTACTTTCTTTTACCCGCCGTAACAGGCGCCGCATCCTCCCGCCCGAGCAGATAATCGAGAAACGCCCGCGCTACCACGGAGAGCTGGCGGCCGGCCGGATAGACCGCATACCAGTGGCGCAGGATGGGGAAGCCTTGTACATCCAGCACAGCAAACTGGCCGGGCTGATTCAGCGTGAGCGCGTGGCGGGAGAGGGCGGAGATGCCGAGGCCGGCGAGGATGGCCTGCTTGATGGCTTCGTTGCTGCCCAGTTCCAGGCGCGGGTGGATGTTGAGGCCGTGGCCGGTGAAGAGCCGTTCGATGGCGTTGCGTGTGCCCGAGCCTTTTTCGCGCATCAGCCAGGTTTCCCGCGCGATGCGTTCGAGCGGGATTTTCTTCTTGTGCGCCAGCGGATGATCCGGCGCGGCCAGCACGACGATGGGGTTGTCCATGATGGGGGTGGCGATGACGTCGATGTCTTCCGGCGGCTGACCGACGAAATACAGGTCGTCCAGGTTGTCGGCGATGCTGGCCAGCACCTGTTCCTTGTTGGTGACGCGCAGGCTGACGTCGATGCCGGGATAGAGCTTGACGAATTCGCCCAGCAGGCGCGGCGCGAAATACGAGGCAGTGGTGATCGCCATCAGGCTGAGTTTGCCCTGCTTCAATCCCCGCCGCTCGTCCACCGACATGGTGTAGTGGTCGAGGATGCTGAAGATTTCGCGGGTGGCCTGCGCCAGTTCCTGGCCGTCCGGGGTGAGTTTGATTTTCTTGCCGATCTGCTCGATCAGCGGCACGCCGACCGCCTCCCCCAGTTTTTTCATCTGCATGGAGACGGTGGGCTGGGTGAGAAACAGTTCTTCGGAGGCGCGGGTAAAGCTGCCCAGACGGGCGATGGCTTCGAAGATTTCGAGCTGGCGGAAGGTGGTGTGGTGGCGCATTTCAGTGAGGGGCGAGGAGTCATATTTTCGTAGGGTGCACTGTGTGCACCGATTTACGTCGAATGGTGCGCATAGCGCATCCTACATTTACACATAGATATTAGTCTATCGTATAAATAGAAAATATCGACTGTTATTGATGGTTTGACTCCCGCATGATGCATCCCATCGTGTGGGGCCGCTGGGGCGTTACACGGAAACCCGACCTTCTTAAATAAGGAAATTTACATGAGTGAAGAGCTAAAAGGGAAAGAACGCTATAAGTCTGGTGTCATTCCGTACAAGAAAATGGGTTACTGGGATCCGGATTACCAGATTAAAGAAACCGACGTGCTGGCGATGTTCCGCATGACCCCGCAAGCGGGCGTGGAAGCGGACGAGTGCGCGGCGGCTGTGGCGGGCGAATCGTCCACCGCGACCTGGACGGTGGTATGGACGGATCGTTTGACCGCCTGCGAAATGTATCGCGCCAAGGCTTACCGCGTTGACCCTGTGCCTAACACCGGCCCTGGCACCAAGACCGAGCAGCAGTACTTTGCTTACATCGCGTATGACATCGACCTGTTTGAAGGCAACTCGATTGCCAACCTGACAGCGTCCATCATTGGTAACGTGTTCGGGATGAAGGCCGTGAAGGCGCTGCGCCTGGAAGACATGCGCATCCCGGTGGCTTACCTGAAGACGTTCCAGGGCCCTGCCACCGGCGTGGTCGTCGAGCGCGAGCGTATGGACAAGTTTGGCCGTCCGCTGCTGGGCGCCACCACTAAACCGAAATTGGGTCTGTCTGGCCGTAACTATGGCCGCGTGGTGTACGAAGCGCTCAAGGGCGGTCTGGACTTCATGAAAGACGACGAGAACATCAACTCGCAGTCCTTCATGCACTGGCGTGACCGTTTCCTGTATTGCATGGACGCGGTGAACAAAGCGTCTGCCGCCACCGGCGAAGTCAAAGGTCACTACATGAACGTGACTGCCGGTACCGTGGAAGAGATGATTGAGCGTGCCGAGTTCGCCAAGAGCATCGGCTCGATCATCATCATGATTGACCTGGTGATCGGCTACAGTGCCATTCAGACCATGGCGATCTGGGCACGCAAGAACGACATGATTCTGCACCTGCACCGCGCGGGTAACTCGACCTACTCGCGTCAGAAAAATCACGGCATGAGCTTCCGCGTGATCTGTAAGTGGATGCGCATGGCCGGTGTGGATCACATCCACGCCGGTACCGTGGTGGGCAAAC
>Ga0315271_10003362_pt1 | contig 10112 bp, 9 predicted proteins | sample C3_top_MG_FD_204664 | JGI IMG/M metagenome (GOLD analysis project Ga0315271, IMG submission 204664) | Sediment microbial communities from Yellowstone Lake, YNP, Wyoming, USA - C3_top | ecosystem: Environmental > Aquatic > Freshwater > Lake > Sediment | place: USA: Wyoming | collected 2017-08-01
TCCGTGGGGCGCGGCCAGTTCGAGGCCGCCACCACGGTGGGCCTGGGCGATTTCGCGGCCATGCGCCTGATCGTGCTGCCGCAGGCCCTGACGGCGGTGGTGCCGGCCCTGGTGAACATCATTATCGCCGTGATCAAGGAGACGACCCTGCTTTCGGTCATCGGCGTCAACGATCTTCTGGGCGCCGTGGAGACCGGCGCCAAATCGCCCGACTGGGTCGGCGAGTCCAATATCCTGGCCTCGGGTCACGTCTTCCTGGCGCTGGTTTATCTGGCCGTCTGCTATGGTTTGTCACGCTACAGTCGCCGGCTCGAAGCCCGGCGCTGAGCCTTCTTGCATCCACTCATGACCATCGACTCTTTCGCCCCGCCCGACCCGCATGCTGCCGTCGTCGAGATGACCGGCATCAACAAGTGGTACGGCCCCTACCATGCGCTGCGCGACATCGACCTGCAGGTGGCAGGCGGTGAACGCATCGTGATCTGCGGACCATCGGGCTCGGGCAAGTCCACGCTGGTGCGCACCGTGAATCTGCTGGAGCCGTTTCAGCAGGGTCGCCTGCAGGTGTGCGGCGTGCAAGTTGGCGCGGATGACATCACGCGCGCGGCGCGGCTGGCGGTGAACCGGCGCGTCGGCATGGTGTTCCAGCAGTTCAACCTGTTTCCCCACATGACCGTGCTGCAGAACCTCACCGTGGGCCCGGTCTGGGGCATTGGTGTGAGCCGGCGCGAGGCCCATGAGCGCGCCCTTCATTACCTGGAACGCGTCGGGCTGATGGACCAGATCGACAAGCATCCGGCGCAGCTCTCGGGCGGCCAGCAGCAACGGGTGGCGATCGCGCGCACCCTGTGCACGCGACCGCAGGTGGTGCTGTTCGACGAACCGACCGCTTCGCTCGACCCCGAGATGGTCAACGAAGTGCTGCAGACCATGGAGAGCCTGGCCGGCGAGGGCATGACCATGATGATCGTCACCCACGAGATGGGCTTTGCGCGGCGCGTCGCGGACCGCGTGATCTTCATGGACCAGGGTCAGATCATCGAGACCGCGTCCCCGGGTGATTTTTTCGAGCGACCGCAAAGCCCGCGGCTGCAATCCTTTCTGGGGCAGTTGCTGGCGCATTGACGGCGGCACGGCGCGCGGCCGCTCCAGGGCCGCCAGGGGCGAGCTTAGAATCAAAGCAGGCCACATCCGGAGACTTGATTCATGCCAGTGATTGACGTCCACACCCATATGTTCACGCCCAAATGGCTTGAACTGCTCAAGGCCGAGGGCGGCCTCTACAACATCAAGACCCGCCCCGACGGACAGCAGGAAATATTCAGGGGCAACACGCCGGTCGTCATTCCGCAGAAAGGGCATTTCGACTACGCGCTGCGCATCAAGCACATGGACGCCGCGGGTATCGACATCTCGATCGTGTCGCTCACCTGTCCCAATGTTTACTGGGGCAACGAGGACGTCAGCTGCCGCGCCGCCAGGGAGTCGAACGACACCATGGCGCAGGCGCAGTCCACCTACCCGGGTCGGATCCGCTGGTTCACCTCCCTACCCTGGGAATATCCCGAGCGCGCGGTGGAGGAGTTGCGCCGCAGCTGCGACAACGGAGCCTCCGGTGTCATGGTGCTGGCCAACGTGTCGGGGCGCAGCCTGACCGATCCGCTTTTTGCGCCCATCTGGGCCGAGATCGACCGGCGCGCCTTGCCGGTCCTGGTGCACCCCACCGATCCGCCCGGCGTGGACCTGATGGACATGACCAAGTTCGATCTGAGCTGGTCGGTCGGCTTCATGTTCGACACCACCCTGGCCATCACGCGCATGATTTTCGAAGGCTTCTTCGACCAGTATCCGAACCTCAAGATCATCGCGTCGCACGGCGGCGGCACGCTGCCCTATCTGGTCGGGCGTTTCGAAAAAGGCGATCAGGTGGAGATCCCGCAGCGACGCCAGATGAAGCGCAAACCCACCGATTACCTGCGTCACATCTATTACGACTGCATCACCTACGATCCGGGCGCGCTGCGCTATTTGATTTCGGTCGTTGGCGCCGACCACGTGATGCTGGGCACCGACTGGCCGCACCAGGTGCACGACACCCAGGGCGCCTTTGCCAACACGGCCGCCTTGCCCTCAGAGCAATGCAGCGCGATTCGAGGCGCGAACGCGCTGCGGGTGTTCAACATCACCGGTTAATCCAGTCACCCGATGACGCCTGCCGCGCAGCGCCCCAACATCATCTTCATCGTTTGCGATGACCTCGGCTTTGCCGACCTGGGCTGCTATGGCGGCCGCGCGGCCAGGTTCGGGCCGGTCTCGCCGGTGCTCGACGACCTGGCGGCGAACGGCCTGCGGTTTACCCAGGGCTACGCCAATTCCCCGGTCTGTTCACCGACCCGCTTTGCCCTGATGACGGGGCGCTACCAGTACCGTTTGCGCGGCGCGGCGGAGGAACCGATCAACAGCAAGAGCCGCGGCAGCACCGTGCTGGGCTTGCCGCCCGAGATCGCGACGCTGCCGTCGCTGCTGCGCGCGAGCGGCTACCGCACCGCCCTGATGGGCAAGTGGCATCTGGGATACCCGCCCGCGTTCAGCCCGCTCCGCTCGGGCTACGACGAGTTCTTTGGACCGATGGCGGGCGGCGTCGACTACTTCAGCCACTGCAATTTCACCGGCGCCCACGACCTCTGGTTCGGCGAAGAAGAGCGCGCCGAGCAGGGCTACCTGACCGACCTGATTACCGATCATTCTGTCGACTACATCGAGCGCATGGCGGCTGGCGCGCGGGCGGGCCAGCCGTTCTTCTTGAGCATGCACTACACCGCACCGCACTGGCCCTGGGAAAGCCGCGATGACGCAGCGCTGGCTCGCGAGATTGAGGGCAACATCATTCATCTGCAGGGCGGCAACATCCACACCTACCAGCGCATGATCCACCATATGGACGAAGGCATTGGCAAGGTGCTGCAGACGCTGCGCCAGCATAAGCTCCTCGATGACACCCTGGTCGTTTTCACCAGCGACAACGGCGGTGAGCGTTTTTCGGACAACTGGCCCCTGGTGGGCGGCAAGATGGACCTCACCGAAGGCGGCATCCGCGTGCCCTGGATCGCCCATTGGCCCGCCGGCATTGCGCCGGGCGGCGTCAGCGCGCAGTTGTGCATGACGATGGACTGGTCGGTCACCATGATGGAGCTCGCCGGTGTGACAGCGGCTGCGGACTACCCCTGGGACGGCGTGTCGCTGACAGAGGTTTTGCGAAATCCATCGCACCGGTTCGCCCGTCCCCTGTACTGGCGCATGAAGCATCGCGGACAGCGCGCGCTGCGCGACGGCGACTGGAAATACCTGCGTGTCGATGACAACGACTACTTGTTCAACCTTGCCGGCGACGAGCGCGAGCGCGCCAACCTGGCGCCGGTCCAGGCGCAGCGCCTGGCCGAGATGCGGGCCGCGTGGGAGGCGTGGGAGGCCACCATGCCGCCGATTCCCGCCGACGCCACCGTCAGCCTTGGCTATACGGCCAAGGACATGCCGGCGCGCTAGCGTCAGGTCGGACTGAACAGAAAATTCATGACATCGCCGTCCTTGACGATGTACTCCTTGCCCTCGCTGCGCATCTTGCCGGCATCCTTGGCGCCCTGCTCGCCCTTGCAGGCAATGAAGTCGTCGAAGGCGATGGTCTGGGCACGGATGTAGCCCTTTTCGAAATCGGTGTGGATGACACCGGCAGCCTGCGGACCGGTATCGCCGACATGGATGGTCCAGGCCCGGACCTCCTTCACGCCGGCGGTGAAATAAGTCTGCAAACCGAGCAGCTTGTACGCCGCGACAATCAGGCGGTTCAGGCCCGGCTCCTGCTGGCCAATCTCGGCCAGGAACATCTTCTTGTCCTCTTCTTGCATATCGGCCATCTCGGCTTCGAGCTTCGCGCAGATCGCCACCACCGGGGCATTTTGCGCTGCCGCATAAGCAGTCAGACGATCCAGAAAAGGATTGTTCTCAAAGCCATCTTCGGCGACGTTGGCAACAAACATCGCCGGCTTGGCCGTGATGAAGAAGAACTGCCGCAGCAGGGGCAGTTCTTCCTTGCTGAAGTCCAGCGTGCGAACCGGCTTTGCCTCGTTCAGAGCGGTCTGGCATTTCTCCAGAATGGCGACCAGTTTCATCGATTCCTTGTCACCGGAGCGCGCCGTCTTGGTGACACGGTGCAAGGCCTTCTCGACAGCCGTCAAGTCGGCCAGGCACAACTCGGTCTGGATCACCTCGATGTCGGAGACCGGATTGACCTTGCCCGCCACATGAACCACGTTGGCGTCTTCAAAGCAGCGCACCACATTGATGATGGCGTCGGTCTCGCGAATGTGCGCCAAAAACTTGTTGCCCAAACCCTCGCCGGTGCTGGCGCCGGCGACCAGGCCAGCGATATCGACAAACTCGACAATCGCGCGCTGAATCTTTTGCGGCTTCACGATGTCGGCCAGCGCGTCTAGTCGCGGATCCGGCACCTCGACGATGCCGACATTCGGCTCGATGGTACAGAAGGGATAGTTCTCGGCTGGGATGCCAGCCTTGGTCAGGGCGTTGAACAGGGTCGATTTCCCCACATTCGGCAAACCCACGATGCCACATTTCAGACTCATCAAAAAATCCTTAGAAATCAGTACCCCGATAGCACCATCGAGCCGAATGTCGGCATCATCGAAGTGCCAGACTCGCAATCGGACTCTGGGTCGGGGAGGTCAAAACAAACCGATCTGAACCCTGCAAGCGCGCAGCTTTTTGTCCTCGTTTTGTCCTGCATATAAGGTGTCGATTGTACTAATCAGCGAGTCCCTGCTTTGCAGGGCGACCGCCACTGACGGTCGAATCGTGCGGGATCGGGTCCTGAGTGGCTTTGGCGTGCGGCTGAATGCTCGCAAACGGACTTTCCTGATCGCCACCCGCCGGCTTCAGCACGCAACAACCCGGTGCAGCCGCAACAGGACCATGATGGCGTTCAGCACCTCGGGCTTGAACCCAACGCGCCTCAAATCCACCGGATCGGAGCCATCAAAGACAAGTCTCTGCAGATAGTCACCACACTCATGGAAGCCCCATGTCGACTGCAAGGCGGTGGCAATCCGGGCGTGATGCGCGCGAATTACCTCCAGCGCATATTCCTTTTCCTCTTGCTCGCTGACAGGGAACTTCGACGCCCGACTTGGCTCGTCCGGAAAAGCCAGCGGCGGGAACACCAATTCCTGCCCCAGATCATTGTGCATTTCCATCATGAAATTCCTCGCTGAGGCCTCGTTGGGGCGATGGTAGGTGATATGGAAGCCGTGCGCTGACGCATTGAAATTGCCACACGGAAATTAGGATATCGGTCCGGTCGGCCAGCAGAGACGCTGCCGCTCCAAGGCTCAACAGTTGCCAAGGCTTTGCCCGTTGCCCCTATCGGACAGCAAGCCGGCAAGACAGAATGCAGGGAAGCGCCGGCTACGCAGCAAGCGCAGCGATGGCCTGAAAGCATCGGGTTTGTTCATTTGTGACAGATCAAGTCCGATGCATTTAGTCGACATGCAGGATTGATTCGTGGCCGACAATCTTCTCTGGCACTGCATCTTGCCAATCATGAACGCCCTCTCCCGCACTCTCGCTTGTCTTGTGATCACCCTGCTTGCCCCGTTCGCGGTGGCGCAAGACCTCCCCGTCAAATTTGATCCGCAGCGGGATGCGGCGAAAGATCTGATGACCGCTCAGAACCTGGCCAGGACCACGGGCAAGCGCGTAGTGGTGGACGTCGGCGGCGAGTGGTGCAGGTGGTGCCGAATGCTCGATCGATTGATTGCTTCACACCCGCAAATCGATGCGTTCATTGACCGTCACTACGTCTGGCTCAAGGTCAGCTATTCGGCGGAAAACAAGAACGCAGCCCTGCTCTCGAGATGGCCCAAGATCCGGGCTTACCCGTACCTGCTGATACTGGACGTAGACGGAAGATTGCTGCACGCCCAGGGCGTTCAAGGACTTGAAGTCGAAACGGAAGATGAAGCGGAAGAGGATTACGATCCAGACAGAGTCATGGCTTTTCTGAAGCGTTACGCCAATAGGGCAACCACGGCGGCAAGGCCAGTTCCGTCACATGATTGAGCTCCGAAATTCAGGACACCGTTCCAGCCGGGCCTGCGTGATGCAGATTGCTTTCGCAAGTCAAGAGCGGCGCCACAGGCGTGTGTGGGTCGAGGGCGCCGCAATGGACGCCGCGAATGCCCCGCGGTCTGAAGTTGGATTCGCTTGGGCTGATGGAAAATGCTCACCACGGTGTCGCACAATCGCTTCGAATTCAACGGTGACTTCATGAATCAGCAATCCACATCCCATTACGACGCCCTCAGTCGGGCTTTTCATTGGCTCACGGCCATCGTCGTGACCATCGCCTTCATCCTCGGACCGGGCGGATTCGGTCGACTCATGCGACAAGGCGTCGACCCAGCAACACGAAGTGACATTGTCTGGCACGAAACCCTCGGGATATTGGTCTTGGCGTTGACCTTGTTACGCCTGCTCTGGGCGGCATTTCGCCCTCCAGCACCGCAGTTCACAATGGCCGGCTGGATGCATCTGACGGCAAAGTTGGTGCGGGTTGCGCTATGGACGCTGCTGCTGGCTCTGCCAATCACCGCGTTCCTGGCCCTGGGCAGCGAGGCCCATCCACTGACGCTGTTGGGCGGTGTGCGTGTCGACCAGATGCCCCTGATTGCCAACTCCGCGATCGCGAAACTGGCGGACTGGGGCGACGTGCACCAGTTCCTGGGCGACACCATCATGTGGCTTGCCGGATTGCACGCGGCCGCAGCGATCTACCATCACGTGGTTCTCAAGGATGGCGTTCTCTCGGCGATGCTGCCACATCAAGTGCGACGCTGACAAGTGCTCCAGGTTTTGCAAAAAAATGATGGCGACAAGAGTCGCAAGCCCTCGAGTTGATCCGCTAGTTGATCGTCAGATTGAATGAAGCCGTTGCCACATCGCCCGCGGCATCCGTCCCGGTCACGGCCAGATTGCTGTAGGTTCCTTTTGTGGCCGATCGGTTCACCGACAGGGTCAAAGTCGCGGATCCGCCCCCACTGGTCGCACTGACAGGATTCGTCGAGAAGGTCGCGCTGACCCCCTTGGGAAGGCCCGACACACTCAGCGTTACCGGGAAGCCAGAACCGCCGTCCCCATTCGTTGCCTTGACCGAGACCGAATTCCGCGAACCGATCTTCACGCTGACCGAAGTTGAACCCATCGCGACGGCGAACGGCGCAGTCACCGTGATCGCGACATTTGCGCTGTGAGTGAGTGAACCGCCCGTGCCCGTGACGGTTTCCGTGTAGGCCCCGGGAAGCGTCGATAACGATGGCGCCATGGAAAGACTGGAACTGTACGTTGGAGTCCCGGAGGTTGGATACAGCGAACAAGTGGCGGTACCCCAGCCTGCCGGACAAGCAGTAGTCAGGGATACGCTGCTCGCGTATCCGTTGAGCGCGGTTACAGTGACCGTCGAAGAGCCTGGATTATTGCGTTGGATCCGCGCCGCGGTCGCGCTCATCGAGAAGTCCGCGCTGGTCGAACAACTGTTGAATTTGAAGGAGCCGATCCGCGTGTACCAGCCGGCGCTCGAGGTGACCGGGAAATACTCGTTCACATACCAGAAGGTGCAGTCGTCGCCGGGATCGATGCGCAGCGATGTGTAGTCGCCCCAGCGCGTATAGCCGGTCTGGGAGCCCGCGCCGCTGATGATTGAATTCTCTGCTTGCATGGTACCGGCCGCGTCGCTCGGCACGCGCCCGGTGTAGCGGATCGACGGGTAGACCGAACTCGCATTCGAGACGCTGTAGCCGAGTGCGATGTTCCCGGCCTGGTCCATCGCGGCGCTTCCCATCCAGCGATAGCTGGAGTCGGGCGCGTAAGTGCCCTGCTGGTAGACGGAGAACTGAGCGGTCGTCGAGACCGGCGATCGCAGCTCGTACCAGCGCACGCCCGAGTTCCCCGCGCTCGCTGCGACGGAGTGATTGACGACCATAGCCTCGTGATCGGAGAACATCCGAAACGCGAGCCGGTACATCAATCGATCCGACAGGGAGTCGAGGGCCTCTGTCGTCCCGGGCTGCGGGCTCGACGACGCACTGGTGTAGCCCGCGACGCCGAGCGTAGAGAAGGGGCTCAGACTGGCCGTCTTCGATGCGAAGTTCGGCGTCAGCGAGTAGACGCCCAAGTTGGAGCCGTACAGGTCGACGAAGTAGGCCGGTGTCCCGTCCAGCGGCGGCGTGGCACCGTCGAGGTCGGCGGGCAGGTAGCTGGCACCAGTGATGCCCGTGTAGCAAAGGGAAGTCGGATTGGACGCGCCAGCGAGCATGGCAGCCCGGTCGTAAGCGCAGATCTCGGCGCTCTTGAAGGTCGACCCGTTCGCGAACAGGTTGTAGGTCGCCAGGTAGGCGCTGTTGGTCGCGGTAGGCCACACGCTCCACTTCGGATAATCGTTGAGGTCGGTGCCGAACGAGTATGAGTACAGGTTGTACGCACCGCCCGGATCGGCGGTTTGCGACACGGCAATGCATTCGGAGTAAGGGCTCGACAAGCTGCCCAGTTGCGTCACCAGCCAGCGATCAGCCTGTCGATCGTACTGGACGACAACGTCGCCCCCGTTATTGGCTGCGCAGGCAGATCCGGTCAGGCTGGCCCACAGGTTCTTCATCGGCACCGGCGCGACCAGTTGTGTGCCGGTCTTGCTGTACACGGCAAACGCGGCGTTCACCACCTCGACAACATGGCTGGGACCGACCGCAATGTTGTTGTCGGACGGGATATAGCCGCCGTTGTAGACGCTCATGCCGTCAAAGCCGGCGCCCGCAGTGGCGCTCAGTGCTGTTCCGGTCGACGTCTGCTGGGCGCCATCGGGACGAGGCTGGTTGGGCGCGAGATCGGGCACGGCCGGGCGATGGATCACGGTGGGGCCGCTCACCATCGGCGCCCCCTTCAGTTGCGACATCCTCGGGGAGACGCTCTGATGCGTCGGATAAGTCACCGTCAGGGTCTGCGCCCCCGCCAGCAACGGGATCAACGCGTAGGCCGCAAGAGCGAGCGCTTTAAGGATTGGTTTCATTCTAGGCACATCCATCATTGAAGGAATTGGCAACTGCGCAACACGATATTCGGTCTGGACCAGCGCTGAACGGAGCTTTCAGCGCATGGAACTCGTCAAGTCCGATTTCAATGTAGCGCCTCTTCGTGCGCCAGCTCTGTGTCAGCGCGTTTCATTGGTAACAGGGTGTTACCGAACCAGCCAAATGCTTGCTGCTAACTCTGGGGGAATATCGGTTGAACTGCGGGCGGGTTGCGGCGCCCCTTAGCCCTGGGGTTTGACAACCGGCCCAACGTCACCCTCCAGGTTCGAGACCAGCGCCTTGCGGTACTCCGAGACGTAAAACTCAACAGCCCTCGCCTGGTCTTGTTCGGCGCCGCTGTGGGACAGGAAATTGAAGGCGTTGTAGCGGCCGGCGGCGAACAGGATGGCGGCGCTGACTTCGCCGTCCTTGCCCTCCTCGGCCAGTCGGTTGGCAAGATGAATGAACTCGTCAACGAGCTTGAGAAATTCGGGAGGATAGGCCATGGTGGTCTTTCTTGTGCGTGATCAGCTCAACAGGAGTTTAGCCACCTGAAAGGTTTCAAGCCCGCGCTCGACGGCTGGCTGCCTTCTACAATTGCCGCCATGACCCAAGCTCTCGATATCTGCATTCGCGGCGGCGGCATTGTCGGCAGCACGCTGGCGCTGCTGCTGGCGCGCGGGCGCCTGCGCGTTGGTCTGGTGGCGCGGGCCGCGGCGGCGCCCGAGCGCGACACGCCGGCCAGTGGCGACGTGCGCGCCTATGCCCTCAACGCGAAATCGCGGGCCTTGTTTGAATCCTTGCGTTGCTGGCCCGATGCCCAGCATGCGACCGAAGTGCTGGCCATGCAGGTGAAGGGCGACGATGGCGGCATGGTCAACTTTTCAGCCAGCGAGCTCAAGGTGCCGGGCCTGACCTGGATCGTGGATGTGCCGGCGCTCGAAACCCGCCTGGCCGAGGCCGTGCGCTTTCAGGCCGAAA
>Ga0315271_10003363_pt1 | contig 10110 bp, 8 predicted proteins | sample C3_top_MG_FD_204664 | JGI IMG/M metagenome (GOLD analysis project Ga0315271, IMG submission 204664) | Sediment microbial communities from Yellowstone Lake, YNP, Wyoming, USA - C3_top | ecosystem: Environmental > Aquatic > Freshwater > Lake > Sediment | place: USA: Wyoming | collected 2017-08-01
GCAAATCGAATCTGGGCGAACTGGCGATTCAGGAAACGATGAACGACTTTGCCCTCGATCAGCCGCAGAAAACCGGCGTCTTCCTGTTCGAGGATCACAAGATCGCCCGCGCCAGTTTTCTGGTGCCTGACAACTGCCGCAAGATCAGTACGCGAGCCTATCTGCTTTTTCTGGAACAGAAAGGCTGGCTGGCGTCGGCAGCGGAGATCGAGCGGCGTGCGATACAGGCCGGGCGTAACTTTTCCAGGCTGCGTTTCCCTCCCGAATAAAGTAGCCCGCCCGAATAAAGAAGCTTTCCAGGATTCCCATGCTCGACACCGCCACCAAACGCCGCATCGACACCGCCCGCGACATCCTCGTCGGCAAAGTGCCCGACCCCAAATCCCAGGTCGAGCAGATCACCATTGCGCTGATCTACAAGTTCATGGACGACATGGACGCCGAATCCGAGGAACTCGGCGGCAAGCGCAAGTTCTTCACCGGCGACTTCGCCCGCTATGGCTGGGCCAGGCTCATGCGCAGCGGCCTCGGCGGCCACGAAACTCTCGCGCTTTACGCCGAAGGCATCACCAAAATGCCCGAGAACCCCGGCATCCCGCCGCTGTTCCGCGACATCTTCAAGAACGCCTACCTGCCCTACCGCGATCCCGAAACGCTGAAGAGCTTCCTCAAGATCATCGACGAGTTCAGCTATGACCACAGCGAGCGCCTTGGCGACGCCTTCGAGTACCTGCTCTCCGTGTTGGGCAGCCAGGGCGACGCCGGACAGTTCCGCACCCCGCGCCACATCATCGATTTCATGGTCGAAGTGCTCGACCCGAAGAAGACCGAAACCGTGCTCGACCCCGCCTGCGGCACCGCCGGCTTCCTGATCTCCGCCTACAAACACATCCTCAAGGCCAACACATCACCCCCCTCGCCCTCCGGGAGAGGGGCCGGGGGAGAGGGAAGCCGGGCGGGTGACCAGCTCACACCCGACGATAAAGGCCGCCTCGCCCAAAACTTCAGGGGCTACGACATCTCGCCCGACATGGTGCGGCTCTCGCTGGTCAACCTCTACCTGCACGGCTTCACCGATCCGCACATTTACGAATACGACACCCTCACCAGCGAAGAGCGCTGGAACGAATTCGCCGATGTAATACTGGCCAACCCGCCCTTCATGTCGCCCAAAGGCGGCATCAAGCCGCACAAGCGTTTCTCCATCCAGGCCAAGCGCAGCGAAGTGCTGTTCGTCGACTACATGGCCGAGCACCTCACGCCCCAGGGCCGCGCCGGCATCATCGTCCCCGAGGGCATCATCTTCCAGAGCCAGACCGCCTACATAGACCTGCGCAAGCTGCTGGTGGAAAATTCGCTGGTCGCCGTCATCTCCCTGCCGGCGGGCTGCTTCAATCCCTACTCCGGGGTGAAAACCTCCATCCTCATCCTCGACAAATCTCTGGCCAAGGCTGCCGACACCATCGCCTTCTTCAAGGTGGAAAACGACGGCTTCGGCCTCGGCGCCCAGCGCCGCGCCTTCGACAAGAACGACCTGCCGCAGGTCAAAGCCGAACTCGCCGCCTACCTCCACGCGCTGCGCAGCCAGCAAGCCACCGCCGACCTCCAGCCCACCTGCGGTCTGATCGTGGCGAAAGCAAAGATCGCCGCGAATGGCGACTACAACCTCAGCGGGGAGCGGTATCGGGAGAACGGGGCGAAGACACACATCTTCCCATTGGTGAGAATCAGCGATGTCTGCACCGTCAATCCGCGCAAAAGCCAGTTGAATGGCCTCAAGCCGGACACGCGCGTCTCGTTCGTTCCGATGGCAGACCTGAACGAACACCGTATGACGTTTCAGCCCAGCCAAGAAAAACAACTCTCTGAGGTAACAACGAGCTACACCTACTTCGAAGACCACGATGTACTCCTCGCCAAGGTCACGCCATGTTTTGAGAACGGAAAGGCTGGCATCGCACGCGACCTTCTCAATGGAATCGGATTTGGGTCGAGTGAATTCTACGTCCTGAGAAGTAGCGGACAGGTCTTGCCCGAATGGGTTTACTTCTGCGTCATGCATCCACTCTTCCGAAATTCCGCAGTTGCCCAGATGACCGGCACTGGAGGATTGCAGCGAGTACCGCGCGACTATGTGGAAAATTTCCAAATTCCCCTGCCGCCGCTAGAGGTGCAGAAGGAGATCGTGGCGGAAATCGGGAGCTACCAGAGCGAAATTTCACGGCTAAAAATCGCCATCGAACTTGAAGAAATAAAAATCCAAGCGGCGGTCGCCCGTGTCTGGGGCGAAGAAACGCCCCCTGCCCCGGAGCTTTGAGTCATGGCAGAAGCCGCCGAACTTGCCAACTATCTACCGATCTCCTTCAAGACCCCAAAGGAGCAGGAATATATCGAGTTCCTGTGGGACGTTTTTGAAACGAACTACACGCACGGCAAGTATCAGTTCGCCTTCCTCGCCTACCATATGCTCACGATGAGCTTCGTCTATTTCAACATCTGGCAGATCAAGCAAACAGTACCGAGTGATTTCGAAAAAGGTCTCATCGGATTTGGCAAGGATATCGAGAAAAGCCTGTTGGGCGCGACCTCACCGTTCGTCTTTAGCAGTGTGAATGAGCGCACCATGCTGCGCTTTCTCAAGCTCATCGCCTGCGATAACAGCAAGATCGGTACCTACGCCAAACTGGTGGACGACCGTAATGATTCCGCCCACTCCAACGGCAACATTTTCTATAGCGAACAAAGCGCCCTTGACCTCAAAATCTGCGAAATCCTACGCGTGGTGGACGAAATCCAAACCCACTCCGCTCCAATGATCCAGCGCTGCTATTCCAACTTCCTCGTCGAGAGTTACGACCAAGAGGATCGCGAGTATTCAGACGATGTCGATCAAATCCGCGAAGTTCTCATCCACGAAAATTATCTTTCGCAAAAAGACATCGAGCTTTGCGCCGCCTTCGATATCTCGGAACACGAGAATCACCCAAGCTTTCCCAGCATCGAGTCCCTCTACCAAACCCTCAAAAAGCAGTACGCCAGTGAATAATTTCCTCGCCACGCAGCAAGCCATCGTCGCCGAGATCGAAGCCGAGCAAGCGCTGGTTGCCGCCAACCGCGAACTGATCGCCCGCTTCGAGCAAAAAATCCAGGCCACCCTCGCCCGCGTGTGGGGCGAAGCTGCGCCCGCCTCTTCAACGCAGCCACAGAATGTGGTTGAGGGTGCTGCGCTGGTTTTCAACCCCCTCACTGGAGATAGACCATGACCGATAAGCGCATTGCTGAACAGCATCACGCTACCTTCGAGAGTATCCGCCAGCAAGATTCGACGGGTAACGAATACTGGTCTGCGCGAAAGCTCGCCAAGGTGCTGGAGTATTCGGAGTATCGGCACTTTCAGCCTGTGATCGAGCGGGCCCGTGAAGCCTGCCAAAACAGTGGATATGCGGTGGCAGACCATTTCGAGGACATCCTCGAAATGGTCGATATTGGCTCGGGTGCGAGGCGTGAATTGCCCGACGTCAGGCTGTCGCGCTATGCCTGTTATCTGATTGTGCAAAACGGCGATCCATCCAAACCGGTGATCGCAAATGGGCAAACCTATTTTGCGATGCAGACACGTCGGCAGGAGTTGCAGGATAACGAAAAGTTTGCGCGCTTATCGGAAGATGAAAAACGTTTGGCCATTCGCAACGAGTTGGCCGCGCATAACAAATATCTGGCTGCGGCGGCAAAAGATTCCGGGGTGGAAACCAGCCTGGATTACGCCATTTTTCAGGATCATGGCTACAAGGGTTTGTATGGCGGCCTGGGCGCAAAAGATATTCATGCCCGCAAGGGTCTGAAGAAGAGCCAGAAGATACTCGACCATATGGGGAGCACCGAGCTGGCGGCTAACCTGTTCCGCGCTACGCAGGCGGAAGAAAAACTAAAGCGGGAAAGCGTGCGCGACAAGCAACGCGCTAACCAGACGCACTATGAGGTTGGCCAGAAAGTACGCCAGACCATCAAAGACTTGGGCGGCACCATGCCAGAGTCGTTGCCAACGCCGGAACAGAGCGTCAAGCAGGTTGCAAGCGCGAAGAAAAAACTGGACACGAAAAAATGAAACACGCCTCCAAGAAGGGCTTTAAGACAGCGAGGGTCAGCATCGCCGCCCTGCCCGCCCTGTCGTCATCCACTTGTTTATTGTTGGGCACTTCACAATCCGATTTTCGTCATTCCCGCGAAGGCGGGAATCCCACAAGGGGACTCCGACTTTCTACGGGCTAAAGCCCGTGAAAGATCGTATGCCCAGTTAAATCAAACGGCTGGATTCCGGGTCAAGCCCGGAATGACGGATTGATGGAAGTGCCCTGTTATTTGCCCTAGTCGCCGCCGGAGACCCCATGCGCACCGAAACCCCCGTCACGCTTTTCCTGAAGGATTACACCCCGCCCGCCTGGTGGATCGAGTCGGTCGATTTGCATGTCGCCATCCGCGACGATCACGCCGAGGTTCGCTCGCGCTTGTGCTGCACACGCAACCCGGCCGCCGCTGGCGGGGCACTGGTGCTGAATGGCGAGGCGCTGGAATTGATCAGCATCACGCTCGACGGCGCAGCGCTTGACGCTGCGCGTTACGCCTATGCCAACGACCTGCTGACGATTGCCGGGCCGCTGGCGGATGCCTGCGTGCTGGAAACCGTGGTGCGCATCGCGCCCGATAGCAACACCCAGCTTTCGGGCCTGTACCGCTCGCACGACGGCTATTTCACGCAATGCGAGGCAGAGGGTTTCCGGCGCATCACCTTCTTCCCGGATCGTCCGGATGTGATGGCGAAGTTCACCTGCACGGTCGAGGCGGATCGTGAGCGCTTTCCGCACTTGCTGTCGAACGGCAATCCGGTGGCGGCGGCGATTTGCACCGATGATGCAACGCGGCACTGGGCGCGCTGGGAAGATCCCTACGCCAAACCTTGCTATCTGTTTGCGCTGGTTGCGGCCAGGCTCGACGTGCTGGAGGACGCGTACGTGACTGCTTCCGGTCGCCGCGTTCGGCTCGCAGTATATGTGGAGCCGGGCAAGCTCGACCAATGCGGGCACGCGATGGCGGCGCTGAAAAAATCGATGCGCTGGGACGAAGAACGCTTTGGACTGGAGATGGATCTCGACCAGTACATGATCGTCGCGGTCGGCGACTTCAACATGGGGGCGATGGAAAACAAGGGGCTCAACATCTTCAACACGAAGTATGTTTTAGCGCGCCCCGATACCGCGACCGACGCCGATTACCAGGGCATCGACCGGGTGGTGGCGCACGAGTATTTCCACAACTGGACCGGCAACCGCGTGACCTGTCGCGACTGGTTTCAGCTGTCGCTGAAAGAAGGCCTGACCGTGTTCCGCGATCAGGAATTCGGCGCCGACATGCATTCGCGCGCAGTCACCCGCATCCAGGAAGTGCGCGCCCTGCGCGTGGGCCAGTTCCCGGAAGACGCGGGGCCGATGGCGCATCCGATCCGGCCTGCGTCGTACGCCGAGATCAACAATTTCTACACTGCCACCATCTACAACAAGGGCGCGGAAGTCATCCGCATGATGCACACGCTGCTCGGGCGCGAGGGCTTCCGGCGCGGGATGGATCTGTACTTTGAACGCCACGACGGCCAGGCAGTGACCTGCGAGGATTTCGTCGCGGCGATGCAGGACGCATCGGGCGTCGACCTCACGCAGTTCCGCCGCTGGTACGCGCGCGCCGGCACGCCACATTTGCACGCCGCAGGCGTGTGGGACGCGACGACGCGGCGCTACACGCTGACCCTGACACAAAGCCTGGCACCAACGGCTTACGAAAAACGTCTGGCTGAATCGGGGCAGGCGATTGTCGATGGCACGCTGCATATTCCGGTCGCGCTCGGGCTGGTGTTGCCGGACGGCAGCGACGCGGCTTTGAGGTTGGCGGATGAGACTGAAGCCGCCGGCACGACGCGCGTGCTCTCGCTCACCGACGCCACGCAGACTTTTGTATTCGAAGACATTCCCGCCGCCCCCGTCGCCTCGCTGCTGCGCGATTTCTCCGCGCCGGTGTTGCTTGAGCTGGAGCAGACCGACTTTGAGCTCGCGCACCTGATGGCGCACGATTCCGACGCCTTCAACCGCTGGGAAGCCGGGCAGCGTCTGGCGACGCGGGTCTTGCTCGCGGGCATCACGGCGGGCGGGGTGGGAACGCGCTGGATTCCAGAAGCGTTCGTCGCGGCCTGCTGGCGCGTGCTCCACGATGGCCTGACGCTTGACCCGGCACTCGCCGCCGAGGCGCTGAACCTGCCTGCCGAAGCGGTGCTCGCCGAAGCTGTGGTCGCGCAAGCTAAACCCATCGACCCAGAAGCAATCCACGCTGCGCGCGTGGGCCTGCGCCGCCATCTCGCTGCACGCCTGCGCGACCAGTTCGAAGCGGTGTGGACGGCGCTCGCGCCGAGCGAGGCGTATGCCCCCGACGGCGCACAGGTCGGCCGACGCGCGCTGCGCAACGCGTGTCTGGCTTACCTCGGCGAGAGCGACGCCGGGTATTTGGAAACCTCAGTCGTGCCGCGCCTCACCGCGCAACTCGCCCCCGGCGGCAACATGACTGACGAAATCGCTGCGCTGGCGACGCTAGCCAACCTCGATCTGCCGGAACGCGAGACCGCGCTGGTCGGCTTCTATGCGCGTTGGCAACACGAGGCGCTGGTGGTCGACAAATGGCTGTCGGTGCAGGCGACGTCGCGTCTGCCTGGCGGTGCTGCGCGCGTGCGCATGCTGATGCAGCACCCAGCGTTCGATCTTAAAAATCCGAACCGGGTATACGCGCTGGTGCGTGGTTTCTGCGGCGGCAACCCGCGCCATTTTCACGCCGCCGACGGCAGCGGCTACGCGCTGGCGGCCGACGTGATCAGCGAATTGCAGGCGATCAACCCACAAGTGGCCTCGCGCATTGCGCGCAGCTTCGACCGCTGGCGGCAGTTTGACGCCGGGCGGCAGGCCCACGCGCGCGCAGCGCTGGAACGGATCGCCGCCGTCGAGGGCTTGGCGAAGGACGTGGCGGAAGTGGTGGGGAACGCGCTGAAAGCATGAGGTTCTGGGCGCGGTTAGCCTTCCGCCACCACTGCCAGCACTGCTTCGCCATACGCTTCCAGCTTCTTCGTCCCCAGCCCCGATATCTCGCCCAGCTCCGCCAGCGTGGCGGGACGGCGCGCGGCGATTTCGCGCAGGGTGGCGTCGTGCAGGATGACGTAGGCGGGCACGCCTTTTTCGTTGGCGGTTTCGCGGCGCCAGGCGCGCAGGGAAAGGAACAGCGGATCTTCGTCGTTGTGGACGCCTTCGCCGGAGCTGGGGGCGAAGCGCGATTTTTTGCTGCGCTGGGTTTGATCAGAGCGGCGGCGCACTTCGATGGCGCGCAGCATCACGGTTTCCTCGCCCTTCAATACCGGCTTGGCGGCGGCAGTGAGTTTCAACGCGCCGTAGGCGGTGTGATCGACTTCCAATAGTCCGCGCACCACCAGTTGCCGCAGCACGGCGCGCCAGACTTTGTCGGTCTGGCTCGCGCCGATGCCGAACACGCTCAATTGGGTGTGGCCAAATTTGTCGACTTTTTCCGTGGTCTTGCCGAGCAGCACGTCGATGACGTGGCCAGCACCGAAGCGCTGGCCGGTGCGGTAGACGGTGCTCAGCAGCTTTTGCGCGGCTTCGCTGCCGTCCCACAGCGTCGGCGGGTTGAGGCAGACGTCGCAGTTGCCGCAGGGCTGGCTGGTTTCGCCGAAGTAACTCAGCAGCGCGACGCGGCGGCAGCTTGCCGCTTCACATAGCCCGACCAGGGCGTCGAGTTTGCCGTGGGCGCTGCGTTTGTGGGTGTCCTCGGCGTCGGTTTCGTCGATGAAGCGGCGCTGGGTGACGACGTCCTGCAAGCCCCACGCCATCCACGCTTCGGCGGGCGCGCCGTCGCGTCCGGCACGACCGGTTTCCTGATAGTAGCCTTCAACCGAGCGCGGCAAATCCATGTGGGCGACGAAGCGCACGTCGGGCTTGTCGATGCCCATGCCAAAGGCCAGGGTGGCGACCATGACGACGCCGTCTTCGCGCAGGAATTTTTGCTGATGGCGGCGGCGGGTGTCGTTGTCCATGCCGCCGTGGTAAGGCAGCGCGGTGAAGCCGGATTGGGTCAGCCCGGCGGCGGTTTCTTCGACTTTTTTGCGTGTGCTGCAATAGACAATCCCGGCCTCGCCTGTGTGCTCGCCCAGAAAATCCAGCAACTGGCGGCGCGGGTCGGATTTTTCGCTGATGCGGTAGCGGATGTTGGGGCGGTCGAAGCTGGCGACGAACACCCGCGCGGCGCCCAGGTCGAGCCGGGTGAGAATTTCGGCGCGCGTCGCGGTGTCGGCAGTGGCAGTGAGCGCAATGCGCGGCACGCCGGGAAAGCGCTCGTGCAGCACCGACAGGCCGAGATATTCCGGGCGGAAATCGTGCCCCCATTGCGACACGCAGTGGGCTTCGTCGATGGCAAACAAGGCCACCTGCGCCTGTTCGAGCAGGCTCTGAAAACGCGGCGTAAGCAGGCGTTCCGGGGCAACGTACAAGAGCTTGAGTTGCCCGGTCGCGAATTCGCGTTCGACCTGCGCCGCAGCAGCGCTCTCCAGACTCGAATTCAAAAACTCGGCGGCAATGCCAAGTTCCTTCAACGCCGCGACCTGATCCTGCATCAGCGCGATCAGCGGCGAGACGACCACCGCGCAGCCGTCGCGCAGCAAGGCCGGAATCTGGAAACACAGCGACTTGCCGCCGCCGGTCGGCATCAACACCAGCGCATCGCCGCCCGCCACCAGGGTGTCGACGATGGCTGCCTGCTCGCCGCGAAACGCGGGGTAGCCGAAGACGCGGTTGAGCAGGCTTAAAGGGGTGTCGGACATGGGTGAAAAATGGGTAGCTGGCGCTGTTTGAATTCAGATTTTCCGGCTGGAAGAGAAGAGGTTTAATTTGGATTTTTCCGGGGGAAAATCATGGTGTCACATCGGCTATAATTGTGTCACGTTTTGCCGCCTGGAGGCTGCTCACATGAAAACCATGACCATCCGCGAAGCCCGCGAAGGCCTGTCGCACCCCGACCAGATGTTCGCCGACAGCGACGAAGTGCTGGTAGTGTGCCGCGGCGAGCCGGTAGCGCGGATTTTGCCGGTTACGCCTGCGGCACCTGCACGCAAATTACCTTCACTCAAGTGGCTACGCGACCAATCACCGTTCCAAGAAATCCCCAGCGAAGTGCTGATCCGTGAAGATCGGGACGCGCGTGACTGAGGTTTATCTCGACACCAGCGCGCTCATCAAATTGTATGTAGCCGAGGCTTTTTCCAGCGAAGTGGAACGACTCGTCGCCGAGGTCGATGGGCTCGTCATCAGCCGCTTGAGCATGCTGGAATGGCATTGCGCCATGGCGCGCCGGTTCCGCACCGGGCAGATTACCGAAGATTATCTAAACCTTGCGCGCACTGAATTTACCCGCCACCTGGCTGAAAGCTATTTCCGCATCGTGCCGTTCGACGACACCTTGCTGATCGACGCACTGCGCATACTCGACAGCGTCAAACCGGTGCCATTGCGCACACTCGATGCCATTCACCTTACCTCTGCGCGCAACGCCGGTGTCGCCCGCATCGCCACCGCCGACAGGATCATGGCCGATGCAGCAAACCAACTCAAACTCGCAGCAGACTCCTTTTTTGTATGACCTTGCCTACCATGAACACTGAAACCCCCGCCCTCGACGAAAATCAGATCATCGCCGAGCGCCGCGCCAAGCTCGCTGCGATCCGCGAACAGGGCATCGCCTTCCCCAACGACTTCGAGCGCCGCGACTACGCCGGCAAACTGGCCGCTGCCCACGGCGACAAAACCAAGGAAGCGCTGGAAGGCGAAGCCATCGAGGTGCAACTGGCTGGCCGCATGATGCTGAAGCGCGTGATGGGCAAGGCCAGCTTTGCCACGCTGCAGGACATGAGCGGGCAAATTCAGGTGTATGTGTCGAATGACCATGCCGGGCTGGATTCGCACGACGCCTTCAAGCACTGGGATCTGGGTGACTTCATCGGCGTGAGCGGCGTGCTGT
>Ga0315271_10003364_pt1 | contig 10110 bp, 8 predicted proteins | sample C3_top_MG_FD_204664 | JGI IMG/M metagenome (GOLD analysis project Ga0315271, IMG submission 204664) | Sediment microbial communities from Yellowstone Lake, YNP, Wyoming, USA - C3_top | ecosystem: Environmental > Aquatic > Freshwater > Lake > Sediment | place: USA: Wyoming | collected 2017-08-01
CGCAGCCTGGATCGCGCCCCGTTACCCGCCGCCGACGGCGCGTCGCACTCAAACCTGGCCACATGCGGCGCTTGGGTCAAGCGCCTTCCGGCGCCGGCCTTATTTCCGCACTGGTGAAGCCGGGGCGGCGTTATTTTTCTGCTTGCGCTGCTTATCCGCACGGACACAGGAAATATTGCAGGCTTCTTTTTCTTCAACGCCGGTTTTACCCCGGCACTGGTGAACACACTGCGTGAGTTCAGGGCTGTCCTGTTTAATCAGTGTGTCAGCGCTGGTGAGAACAGGTGCAGTGATTAAAGCGATGCTGACCAATAGTAAGCGGCGCATGGTTCGTTACTCCTGGTTGAAATTAGCCTGTAGAGATTGCCGGCACTACTTTTTCCAGCAGGTGGTCGTTACCGTACCGCCGCTGTTCTTCGAAGTTTTAGCGCCGGTACTGTCGAGCGTCAGCGTCCGGCAGTCGGTATCCTGATTTTGAACTCCTCCTGGATTGGCCGTGGCGGTGATGGTATAGGGCGGTGTGCCGGTGGCGATGGACAAAGTGTAGTATCCATTGGGAGACTGGTTACTGCCGAGACCGAGCGTGCCTGGACCGGACGTGGGTGTTGTGCAACTGACCCCACCGGTCGTGGTGATGTCAGTCGTGTAGGCGCTGCATTGTGAATAAAATTTTTCGAGATTGTTGGCAAGCTGCGTTAAGGCCGTAAACGCGTCGGAACGGCGCGACTGCTTTATGTACTGGGTATAGGACGGATAGGCGATCGCGGCCAGGATACCGATGATGACCACCGTGATCATCAGCTCTATCAAGGTAAAGCCGTTATGCTTTGATGTGCTGTTCTGGATCATGTTTCCTCATTGATCATTGATGGACGCATTCTGGTCGGCAACCTCCCCCCGGCCCGGGGAGAGGTTGATTTCCGGCTTCAGACGTTTTCTATTGTTCAAACCAGTAATTGCGTTTGACAGTGTTGTTCAACACGCCCTGCACACCGGTTGGCAGACCTCCGTTACTACCCGCGTTGATGAGTCCCGTCGTTCCATCGGGACGGAAGACAATGACAACCTGCGAAGGAATACCGGTTCCCACAACCGTGCCTCCGGCCCGGCTACCGGGGGTGGTGGTGACTCCCGGCGCGGCGGTTGCGTTGAGCGCATTGAGCGCGTACACCGTTGCGGTACCCGTTGCTGGCTGACAGGCATTGGTGGCGGACGATGCGCTATTGGGTGGTGTATAGGTCGAGGCAAATAGTACACCCTGAAAAATCACCGTCGGCGCCAGCACCTTCTCGCCGACCCAGGTCGTGCTCAGTCCGTTGGTGAGTGTGGTGGCAGAGCTGAGCTTGAGGCTGATGTACCATCCCTTGTTCCCGCTCAACGAGCTGATGTCGGCCGCCAGGGTGCTGCCGGTATCGGTGCCAATACTATTTGCCGTGGCATCGTAGAGGTAGCTTTCCGTAAGCGGCACTGGAAGCGCGCCGCTGCCCAGCGTAGCGCCGTTTGTGCAATTTTTGGTGGGTGCACCGGGTGCGTAATTGCAATCACGGAACGCGTACAGACGGTTATGCACGGGTTCGTTGCCTGACGAGTTGGCTGGCGTCACGCGCGTGAGCGTCAGCAGATCGAGCGGATCCTCACGATCGCCGCTGCCGATGGTGATCAAATCGTAGGTGGCGTTGCTCGAATAGACGCCATCGCTGACGGGCGCCCGGTCAGGCGGATAGAAGAATTTGCGAATATCCTGCACAACGGTGCCCGTAGGACAGGCGCCGCTGCTGGCGTGTACGGCGCCGCTGCTGCAACCGACGTCGGCGAAGACGTAACCCGTGGCGCCAGCGCCGCTGCCGAGCGTGGTGGCGAGATCGATGCGCCACAACTGGCCGCCGGTGTCGCCAACGTAAATGCGATCGACATTGCCATCGTTGTTGCTGTCGACCAGCTGTAGATCCGATGGAATGCTGTACAGCATTTTTGGCAACACGAGATCAGCGCCCGTGTCACTGCTGGCCCACCAGATCCGTGCTCCGGTCTTGGGGTCGACCATATAAATGGCATTGCCCATGGTATCGATACCGGCAGGGAGCGCCGTGTCCTGATGCGGATCGTAGCCGCCGGCAAACAACAGCACTTGACGTGAGTTACTATCGTCGGTTTTGCTGTTGTTGTCATCGCAGACGCTACCAGAGCAGCTGAACCGCACGCGCACGCGCTGCGGCTGCGACCAGGTCTGACCCAGCTTCGCAAAATCGCCGCTACCGCCCTGGATGACCCACATGAGTTTGGGCGGGGTAGTGGATTTGTCAGTCAGGCTGGTCAGGGCGTGATCCGGTGTGATGTCGAAGGCATAGATATTGCGCCCACCGCGGCGCATGCCGATGAACAGGTAGACATGATCGCCGGTACCCGCCGCGCCCGGCGTGACGACGCCGTCGTTATTGACGTCCTGAACCCAGATATATGGAACGGCGTCAACGCCATAGAGATGGTTCCCGGGGGCATCTAGCGATAGCGCGTACTGCATGGCGTACAGCTCCTGAGGCAGGAATGACCATTCCTCGACGCCCGTGCTTTCATTGATCATCCGGATAATGCCGTCATTAGCGCCGACGACCAGCTTGGTGATCGGATTGCCGCTGCCATCCTTTCCAAGAGTGACTGGCGCTACGGTACTGTGGAGCGGATCGCCAAAGTTCCACGCGCGTTGCCCCGTGATAGTACCGGCGCTATCGCTGTTGGCGCCGAGTATCCAATTCACCAGGCTCTTCACCTGAGCGCTGGTGGCGGTGGCGGGCAGGCCGAGCAACGCCGGGTTGGCCGTTACCGCCGTGTAAAAACTATTTCCAGACGTTGTCGCGACCTGAACACCCGCCGATGGCGTCGTCAAACCGCTATAACTGCCGCCACTGCTGTAATAGGTATACATGCTGCGCGCGGCCGCAGCTGGAACGTCACCACCTGCACCGCCAATGGTGATGGTCGCACCGTCTGCAGCACTGCTCCAATAGCTTTGAGCAGTAGTGAGAAAGTTTCCCGAGCTGTCGAGGACTTTATTATTATTCATATCCAGGACGTCGCTCAGCGCGCTGCAGCGCGACAGGGCAATATCGGCACTCGTGCAAAGCCGGTATTTCTTCACGTTGCCGTCCCAGCCAACATCACTGTCAGGAAAGAACAGCGACAGATAAATATAGTCGTTGTTGAATTGCTTATTGAACGCGTTGATGGACAAGCTTGGGGCCGAAAACGATGTCGTGATGGCCTGGATCGAGGCCAGGGTGGCGTTCAAGGAAGCCGCCAGCGCCGTGGCGTTGGTGGCGGTATAAGCCTGTCCGGTTCCGCCATATTTTGCCGTGTTGTTCAGCAAGGCTAACCCGGCGCTGCTAAGCCCGGTACCGAAGCCGAGGGTATAGGTGGCGACACCGGATTTTGAGACGCTGGGGTTTACGGTGTTCGCGTACATCCAGGAGGCCAGTACATCGAGGCAGTCCGATCCCGCGGCCACCATGTTACACATTTTGGTTGGATCGGCCGTAGTTGGACAGGCGTACTGCAGCGCGTTGCCACTGGGGCCTTTGGCCGTCAGGCCGGAGCAACTGCTGGCGCTCGTGCCGGTGGTTAATGTGGTGATGGCTGAATTGGCATTGGTATCGCTGGTCGGGTCGCCGTCCGTGATGATAACAATGTTGTTAATCTGGCACGAGAACTGCGTTGGTGCGATGTAGGTTTCCGATGAGGGAACTATCCAATCACCCGATGGCGCCTGCGTGCCGTTGGTAATCGCGGCGGTTTGCGTTGTGTAGGTTTCGGCGCCGAGGTCGCGTGGCGGAACAGGCTGGTATTCGCCGTTTCCGAATACCAGAGTGCTGCCCGCATAGTAACGGTAGGCCTCATACAGGGCTTCCGCGAGCGGCGTGCTGGTTTCCGCGTTGATTTGAGCGATGATGTTCGACATGTCGAGGCGCCGTTGGTCATCCATGTCGTCAACCGCGAAAATGATGCGCCCGCCACTGCAGTTACTACCCAGGTTCGCGCTCAGGCAGGTGGTGCCACTGGTGCTGTTCGTGTTGAATACCTCCAGGCCGAAGCGCACCGTCTTATTGCTGTTGATGAGGCTGATCAGGGCTTGCTTGGCGACCTGGATCTTGGTTCCGCCGGTTGAGGCCAGCACGTAGTTATTCAGGAAGGCCAGGTAGTTGGCGGTATACAGACCCAGTGTCGAGCCGCCTGAATAGGAGAACAGGCCGGTTGTGCCGGATTTGTAGGCGCTTGCCGGGGTTGAGCCCGACGCTGGCGACGTGCCGTCGTTCGACGCCAGGCCGTCAGCAGTGTTATTCCCGGTCCGCTTATTGTCATTCTGGCAGTCAACATAGGTAATGCCGCCGTCGGCGATACCGCCGCCGTCAAGCAGCCTGGACCATTTGGTGCCGTTCCAGTAGGCGACGTTGTCGCCGGTGTAGAACCCCGAGGTCGTAAAGGAAGATGCTGACGCCAAGCATTTATTCTTGCTCGACGTAAACCACTGGCTGCTGGTCAGGTCCGGCGCGCCGAGACCGTCAGCGATATAGTAAATCCGGTTCGCGTAGGTGCTGCAATTGGCCGGGATGGCCGCTCCCGCCCCGGCGGCAACAGCCTCAACCGCCGTGCTGCTGCAGTAGTTAATCGCCGAATTATAGGAAACCGGGTTGGAGCAGTTGTTTGTGCCGTCCGGGCAATCAGCCATGCTGCCTGAGTTGTCGAGCAGCAGCAGCACATTCGGCGCACCAACCGTGGCGGTTGATTGCGTGTGCAGATACACGTCCGTGTCCATCGCCCTGACTGGGGAGCTTTCCAGCGCCAGCAGCGCAATAGCGATTGCCAGGGCAAAAAAGACAGTCTTGGTTTTCATGACTGGGTTCCTCTCTGAAAATTAGGGGGTACAAGGGCCGGGTGCGCCGGTCATCAATCCTTGGTGAAGCGATGCCCGGGCGAACGTGCCAGTGGTGGCGCCGACGGCTGATTGATCGTAGTAGGCGGCACAGACGCGGCTGCCCGAAGGCTGGAAGCTGCGTGGGGCCGGACCGATCTGTGGGGTCGGGATAGACGCCACTCCCGCCGGGCCGGTTGCCACACTCACCGTGGCGACTGACTTCGTATTCTCTTTTGTGACGCCACTAGACTGGTAAGTGTACGTACTAGCGGCGTATCCGGCGGGATCCACGGTCGTGGAGCTGGTCGACATAACGTTGAGCGCCCTGCTTAAGCCGGAATCACCCGCCTCGAAGGCGCGCGTCTGTTCCTGGGTGTTGCCGGACATCAGTTGTTCCAGCGATGCGGTGCGCAGGGTGCTGAGCCCGAGGATGGTCAGGATCAGCAATATGACCAGGGAGAAGACCAGCGTCATGCCACGCTGGCGGCGACCAGCCGCGGGCGATAACGAAGGGGCTGTTATTACTTTCTGGCGTTGTTTCATGGCAAAACCTGGTTTTTCAGGAGCGCCGTTGCTGTGAAAACCCGGCGCACATTGCGGTCGCCGAAAGGTCCAATAACGGTGCCATTGACGTTGTAGGTATTGTTGTCGATATCCGTGTCCTTGATGTTTGGCGTGCGCGCCAGAATGCCAATTTTGACGCTCACGACGTTGGGCCAGTCGGTTGCCGTCATTGCGCTTGCCTTAAGGTAGCGACTGGGTTGAACATTCGGCGGTGTGGCGAGACCGTACAGGATTTTTATACTTTCGATGCCTTCCACAAGCTCAACGGTATTGCCGCCATTTTCGTCGCGATAGAGTGAAGGCACGCCGTTATTGTTGAGGCGGATGTAATAGGTGCGCGTGCTATAACGATAAACCGATGCAGAGTTGTCGTACTGTTTGCTTAAACTGGCGGCGGGGGTCAGTTGCGTTGTGTTTGTGACGCTTACCTGAACCAGATCCGATTTCAGGCAATCGGCCACCAGGACTACAGAATTATTTGCGTAGCTCGATGTGCTGGAGACGGTGAGCGCGCCCGACATAGATGTCATGAGAGCACTGACAGGTTGTCTCGATGTCGTGTCCACCCCGCGTATCGCGATTAAATCCGGCTTGGCTATCGTGCCAGCGGTCCAGAGGCTTGCAGGCATCGTTGTGGCGCCGGAAGGCGACCAGGCCGAGCCAGACGTCGCGTCATCGATTCCTTCGATCGGCTTGGCCAAACTCGTTGTGTCTGAGTAGAAGCTCACTGGGGAAGCCAGGTTGTTCGTGAGATTGGTCTCGACATCTCTCGTGCAGCCCATATAGCCGGCCATGCGCAAGTCGCGCAGCAGGTAGAACATGGCGAACCGGCCGTTTTCCTGGACGCGAGCGAGGCGGTTCTGATTGTTCGAGGCCTTGTTTGTGCTCACGAACATCTGCGAGACCGCCGCGAGAATAATCATCCCAATAAGCATCGCGACCATCATCTCCGCGAGACTGAATCCGTTCTGGGACCGGCGGGTATGGGCGAGGGTGGTCATTAGTAGATTTCCAGCAGCCAGGTTTGCGAAGTCGGGACTGAAGCGGCGACACCACTGGCGTCTCGCTCCTGCTCCAGCCAGTAGATAGTGACGGTCGCTATATTACCGGCGCGCACGATGGTGGCGGGCCTCGGCGAGGCCAGGTTCACGGCATCCTTGGCGCCGGGCAGGAGCCTGTCCAGATTGAAATACCATTGCCCGAGGTCGTAGCTCGCCATCACCGCGTTGCTGCACGTGCCGGTGTCGCAAGTACAGCTTGGAGTGGCGCTCTGATTACAGCTGTAACTGGCACTACTTCTGATCGCAGCCGCAGCTGCCGTACTTACGTCGTAGTTGCCCGCCTGAAAGGCCGGTACATTGGCACGCATTCGTTCCGCCAAGTCATAGGCCATATAGGTCGCCTGGGTGCGGGAATAGGAATTGGTGTTGTAGCGCAGTCCGGTTGTTTGCAGCATGGCCAATCCCAGAAGACCAATGGCCAATATCACCAAGGAAACGAGCACTTCGATCAGGGAGAAGCCATGGTTCTCCCGTTTTGGATTCCGGATGGAAATTGGTGTGGTGTTTTTCATGGGCCGCATGCCGCAACGCTGTTATTGGCAGCGACCATGGCGCGACCTGTCCCGCCGCTGAGACAAATCACCCGTTGCTGGTTGATATTGGCGCTGGTGAATTGCAGGTAGGTAAGAGAAGTCACCATGGACCCCATGCCATTGAAAGTGAGCGTGCTTGTAGTGGGACTGGTGGTCGCCGTGAGACTGGCTGGCAGCGCTTCGTGGATTTTGAGACTGGTGTCACCTGTGTTGAAGTTGCCGCTGACATCGGCGTCGACAAAAACGATCCAACCGGCTTGCCATGCTGAACCCGTGCAGCTGGTGCCATTCGATGAAGCGCACACCACCGTTTGCGAACCCGTTCCTCGTTTCATGGCCTCGACTCGGGCATGACTGAGGTCGCCGATAAAATCGTTGGTTGCTGTGGTCAGACGGCTGGACTCGACAAATTGCCGGAAAGCGGGCACGGCAATCGCGGTCAGGATACCGACCACGGTTAATGTGATAATCAGCTCGATCAATGTGAATCCATTTTCCTTGGGCAACAGGAAAACACAGGATCGCGGTGACCCAGAGCTCATTTTTTGTTTTGAATCGTCGCCGCGCATATAATTATGCTTGAGTTTCAATATCCGTCGTGTAAACCCGCTGCTGCATGTTCACCGGGGGCCGATCTGCCCCGCCCCCCGCACATTACTACTAGCGCGCTATTGGTAAGACTCTAGAGGCAACGTCTTACTTTGGGCTTACAAAGAGCCCCGTTTCTTACTGGAGGCTTACAAACCAGTGGATTGCCTGGTTTAGGTGTAGGGCGCCCTTTCATGGGCGACACGCTTGCTCCCTTCATCTGGAAATTCCAACGTTAGCCATCCGGTTATTTGCTCCGGCGACCAATCCAGACTCAGTTTGCACGCGACGATGAGCTGAAACTTTAAAGGGTTTACGGCCAGCTGGCATGGCTTCGGGTGCCTGGGCCTGGTACATACGAAAGTACGCAACACCTGTAACGGGCTTTCCCCAGCCGCTGCGATGACATCCGGCCACAGTGAACGATAGCGCGGATAGGGCGCCAGCCCACTTCAGCTTGGACATCTCCTAACCGCTAGATTATAATGATTCTAAATTGAATGTGAGCTCGTTATCGATGACAGCGACAAATAAGACATACACGCATGATGAGGTCGCGGTGCTGCTTCGGTCGCATGAAATCAATCCGACCAGCCAGCGAGTCGAGATTGCACGGGTGCTGTTCATGCGTAGTGAGCACATGTCGGCGGAAGACGTATTTGCCGTGGTGAACGGTGAATCCGCGCGTGTTTCAAAGGCTACCGTGTACAACACCCTCGACTTGTTTGCCGAACGCGGTTTGATACGCGAAGTGATCGCCGATCCGGCGCGTGTTTTCTATGATCCGAACACCGCCCCGCATCACCACTTCTATGACACCTCAACAGGAAAGCTCATGGATATTCCCGCCGAGGACGTGCAGATCCATGGTCTCCCGGCATTGCCTGAGGGCATGCGCATGGAGGGCGTCGATGTGATTGTGCGCATGCGTCCCGGCATGTCAGACGCTGGCTGATTTCCCCTGTTTAGCTGTTGTTTCGCCAGCAACAATCACTTTATACTTGCCGGCCTTCGCCGGTGTAGCTCAGTTGGTAGAGCAACTGATTCGTAATCAGTAGGTCATCGGTTCGATTCCGGTCACCGGCACCATTTAACCCGGATGTCGCACTCTTTGACCACTGTGCCGTTTCGGTACTGTGGCAAGAGGCTTCATGCGGCTGTTCACAAGCAGGAACTGCACTGTTTTCTCACACGCATTCCGTGCAGGCCGATTCACGGCCCCGTGTCCAAGTTGAGTCTAATCGCAAAACCGCCTCCCAATAATCGGCCGTCGCACGTGATCCCGGCATTTTCAGTGTCCTGCTTACCGCGCATCGTTTTTGGCGAGGGAACGCTCAGGCAGGTGCCGAATCTGTCCGCAGCGTTCGGTAAGCGCGCGCTCCTTATTACTGGCGGCCATTCCCTTCGTATTTCTCCTCATTGGGACATTCTGACCGCCGGCTTGCGTACGCAGGGTTTGTCTTGGGAAGAGATGCGTATTGAGGGCGAGCCTTCGCCACATCTCGTGGATGAAGCTGTGCGCGCCTGGCGGGGCGCGCAAATTGAGGTCGTTGTCGGCATTGGCGGGGGCAGCGTGCTGGATGCCGCCAAGGCGGTGGCGGGGCTGCTGCCGCATGGCAATTCAGTCATGGATCATCTTGAAGGGGTGGGACCGGAGATTCCCTACAAAGGCCCGGCGACACCGTTCATTGCTGTGCCCACGACTGCGGGAACCGGCAGCGAGGCCACCAAGAATGCCGTGCTCAGCGTTCATGGCGCGCAGGGCTTCAAGAAATCCTTCCGCCACGACCTTCTGGTACCGCGTTACGCTGTGGTCGATCCGCTGCTGCTCGCCAGTTGTCCACCGAGTCTCATTGCCGCGAACGGGATGGATGCGCTAACCCAGTTACTCGAATCCTATGTATCGATTCGCGCAAATCCCTTTACCGATGCGCTGGCGCTGAGCGGCCTCGATGCTGTGCGCGGGGGTCTGTTTGATTGGTATGAAGGGAACGAACATGCGGCGTCCGGGCGAAGCAAGATGGCTTATGCTGCACTGCTCTCTGGCATCACACTCGCCCAGGCAGGTCTGGGCTCGGTACATGGGTTGGCATCACCATTGGGGGCATTCTTTCCTGTTCCGCATGGTGTGGTGTGCGGGACACTCGTGGCTGCCGCGACCGATGTGAACATCCGGGCGCTACGCGAACGTGCACCGGATAGTCCGTCACTGGAGAAATATGCACAGATAGGCCGCATGCTGAATGACAGACCACGACTGCCGCGTGAGGAGGCCTGGGAACTGCTGATTCAGAGGCTCAACGACTGGACACAGAGAATGGATTTGCCGCGGTTACGCGCCTATGGAATTCAGGAGCCGGATGTCCCGAGGGTTGTGGCCAACTGTCGTGGCAGCAGCATGAAGACCAATCCGGTGGAGCTGACAGACGCTGAGGTCCGGGAAGTGCTAATGCAGCGC
>Ga0315271_10003365_pt1 | contig 10109 bp, 8 predicted proteins | sample C3_top_MG_FD_204664 | JGI IMG/M metagenome (GOLD analysis project Ga0315271, IMG submission 204664) | Sediment microbial communities from Yellowstone Lake, YNP, Wyoming, USA - C3_top | ecosystem: Environmental > Aquatic > Freshwater > Lake > Sediment | place: USA: Wyoming | collected 2017-08-01
GCCAGATCCTCGCGGCCGCCGGCACCACGTTCAACCACAACTCACCGAAGCAGCTGGGGCAGGTGCTCTTCGAGCAGCACCAGATGCCCGTGCTCAAGAAGACCCGGACGGGTGCCTCGACCGACGCGGACGTGCTCGAGCAACTGGCGGCCATGGGCCACGAGGTGCCCCGGCTCATCCTCGAATACCGTGAACTGCAGAAGCTCAAGTCCACGTATGTGGACGTGCTCCCGCTGCGGGTCAACCGCGGCACCGGCCGGATTCACACCAGCTTCAACCAGACCGGCGCCGCCACCGGGAGGCTCAGTTCGTCCGATCCCAACCTGCAGAACATCCCGGTGCGGACGCCGCGGGGAGAGGCGATTCGCGCGGGATTTGTCCCGGGGCCCGGCGCGGTGTTCCTGGCGGCGGACTATTCCCAGATCGAGCTTCGGCTCATGGCGCACCTCTCGGGGGATCCGGCCTTCACCGAGGCCTTCCGCCAGGGCGCCGACATCCATCGCCAGACGGCGGCGATCATCTTCGGCGTTCCGCTCGCCGAGGTGACCGGCGAGATGCGGGCCCGCGCGAAGACGATCAATTTCGGCACGATCTACGGCCAGGGGCCGTTCGCCCTCTCCAAGCAGCTGGGCATCTCGCAGGAGGAGGCCAAGGAGTTCATCGGCCAGTACTTCCAGCGGTTTGCCGGGGTGCGGACCTTCCTCGATCGGCAGGTGGAAGTCGCCCGCGAGCAGGGCTACGTCGAGACCCTCCTCGGCCGCCGGCGCTACATCCCCGATATTCGCGACAAGAACTTCAACGTGCGGGCCTTTGCCGAGCGCACTGCGCAGAACACGCCCCTGCAGGGCTCGGCGGCGGACCTCATCAAGGTCGCGATGCTGCACATCCACGAGGCGCTCCGGCGCGAGGGCTTCCACGCGCGGATGCTCCTGCAGGTGCACGACGAACTCGTCTTCGAGGCGCCGGAGGGCGAGGTGGAGCGGCTCACGCCGCTGGTGAAGCGGCTGATGGAGGGGGCGGCGACGCTGTCGGTGCCGCTGGTCGTGGATGTGGGAGTCGGGAAGAACTGGCTGGAGGCCAAGCGGTAGGAGTGCGTCCCGTTCAGTCCTCGGTTTTCCCGCGCACTCCCGGCCACCAGTTCCAGCGCCCCGCGATCTGCATGAACGCCGGCACCAGCACCATCCGGATGAGCGTGGCGTCGAGCAGCACGGCCACGGCCAGGCCGAAGCCGAGGAACTGCACCATCAGCACCCGCGCGAAGGCGAACGCGCCGAAGACCAGGATCATGACGAGCGCCGCGGAGGTGATGACCGACGCGGTGGCCGACAACCCCTCCATCGTCGCCTCCTTGTTTCGCCCCGTGCGGTCGAAGGCCTCCTTGACCCGGCTCAGGAGGAAGACCTCGTAGTCCATGCTCAGCCCGAACACGATGGCGAACACCAGCACCGGCACCACGACGTAGATGGCCGAGGTCGGTCCGTCCAGCCCGAGCAACTGCGCCCCCATGCCGTACTGGAAGACGAGCACGCTGAGCCCGAAGGTGGCGCTGACCGACAGGCTGTTCATCACGATCGCCTTGATCGGGACCAACACCGAGCGGAAGGCGATGGCCAGCATGATGGCTGTCACGCCGAGCACCACGGCGATGAGCGTCGGGAAGATCGCCAGCAGGTCGTCCTGGAAGTCGGTGGCGGCCGCGGTGTAGCCGCCGACGCTCAAGCGGGTTCCCTTGAGGCCGCGGATCGGCTCCTGCCCGATGCGGCGGATGTCCCGCACCAGGTCCATCGAGGTGGTGAGCGAGGTCGTATCGGCCGGAAAGACGTCCACCAGCGCGATCCGCTGGTCCGTGCTGAGGTAGGCGTCGAGGAAGTCGCCCAGCTCGGCGCGCGCCGACGTGAGGTCGCTGTAGAGCACGGAATACTCCAGCAGCGAGGCCCCCTTCCGCACGGTCACCAAGCTCGTGACGCGGCTCACCCGCGGGTCCGCCATGAGCGAGTCGGTCAGGTTGCGAAGCCCGCGAAGCCGGGTGGCCGTGACCATCGTCTCGCCCTCCGGGGCCTCCACCAGGACGCGCACCGGGAGCATGATTCCGGAGGCGCCCATCGCCGAGAGCGTTTCGGCGCCGCGGCCCGCTTCCGTCGCGCTGGGCCACCAGTGCCGCGAGGGGAGCCCGATCTTGAGCAGGAAAACGGGGGCCGTCAGCAGCCCAACCGTGAGGCCGCCCAGGGCCAGGGCACGGTAGGGATGACGGCTCAGGGTGCGCGCCCAGCGCTCCCAGATCGTCGGCGCGTGATACCAGGCCAGGCGCCGTGCCAGCCAGCGCGGCGAGTCGATGGCCCGGCCGAGAATGGCCAGGAGCGCCGGCAGCAAAGTGACGGACAGCAGGACGGCCACCGCCACGACCACCAGGCCGCTCAACCCGATGCTGCGCGTCTCGACCATCGGCGTGATCAGGAGCGCCGCGAAGCCCACCAGCACGGTCATGCCCGAGGTGATCACCGCCATGCCCGCGGTGGCGAGCGTGCGCCGCGCAGCCTCGTGCCGCCTCGCACCTCGCTTGAGCTCCTCGCGGAACCGGGTCACGATCAGGAGCGAGTAGTCGATGCCCACCCCGAGCCCGATCATGGTCGTCAGGTTCAGGACGAACACCGACATCGGTGTGACCAGCGCCAGCTCGCCGATGATCGCGAGGGCCACGAAAATCGCCAGGACGCCCACCGCGACCGGCAGGAGCGCTGCTACCAGCGCGCCGAAGGCCAGCACCAGCACGACCAGCGTGAGTGGCAGCACGCGGATTTCGCTCTGTCGGCTGTCCTCGGCGCTCACGGCGCGGAAGTCGAGGTCGAGCGGAGCGCGCCCTGTCACGGCGACTGCATAGTCGCCGGCGTCTGGAAAGGTGGCCATGGCGCGTTGTACCGCCGCGCGGGCGGCCTCCACAAAATTGCCGGCCTTCTCCCCCTGCACGTTTAACGCGGCGAGGAGGAAGGTGGTCCGGCCATCGGCGCTGATGAACAGGGAATCGTGGGTGGATTCAAACGTGAGGACAGACCGCACGTAGGGTTCGCGCGAGAGTACGGCTGCCAGCGTGTCGAGCACGGCTTGGGGCCCGGGCCGGTCCACCGGGCTCGGTGCCTCGAGGGTGATGGCGTAGAACTCCCCGATGGATCGGCTGAACCGGGCCTGCAGGAGGTGGTCGGTACGGACGGCTTCAGTTTCGTGGGTGCTGCCGCCGTGGACGTCGAGGCGCTCCGGCGTATGCTGCGCCTGAATGACGGCGAAGCATCCGAGCAGCACCCACGCCCCGATGACCAGCCAGCGGAGCTTTACGACGGCCCGCGCGAACCACTTCATGACCACGGCGTTTTGATCTCCTCGAACACGGGGCGGCCCAGTGCACGCCCGGTCCGGCCAATGTTAGGCGCCCCCAATGCCGGCGTGCCACCCGGTGTGGCGGGGACTCCGGCTTCGGGCCCATATTTCCTGCCTATGCGACGCCTGCTGAGCCTGCTCATTGCTGTGCTGGTCGTGCTGCTCGCGGTCGGGACCGTCCGCCGCACGCGGGCGGGCGGCCCATCACGGACACAGGGTGCGGCCCACGCGACGATCGCAAGTTCGGCCGCACCCCCCTTGCGCGACAGCGCGCGACAGGCGGCACTCGCCCTGCTGGCAAGGAACTCTGGACAAACATACCTCGATTCCCTGCTTCTCAGCACCGATTCGCTGGTGCGGCGGTGGCCCGACCGGGGCGGCGCCCCCTTCCGGATCGCGCTGCTCGAGGGCGACTCGCCGGACTATGGTGCCCGGATGGCGGGCTTCGTGCGGGAAGCTGCCGGTCAGTGGGAGGCGGCCGGCACCGGATGGCGGTTCGCGTATTCTGGCGACAGCGCCAGCGCCGACATCGTGGTCCGCTGGCGTGCGAGCTTCGGGAACGGCAACCAGGCGGGGGTCACCGATCTCCGCTGGACGAATGCCGGCCCCGTCCGACACGCCTACGTGTCCCTCGCGACTCGAAACGAGGGGGATTCGACCTTTCCCGACCCGGTCCTGCTCGGCGCCGCCGTTCACGAGCTGGGGCACGCCATGGGGCTCCCCCACTCCGCCGACAGCATGGACGTGATGTTCCCGGTCACCCGGGTGACCACGGTGTCGGACCGGGACCGCGCCACGGCGCGGCTGCTCTACGCCCTTCCACCAGGGTCCCTCCGGGCCCGGCAGCCTTGAGGCACAGGCACGCCATGCACCGGCTCGGCGTCGTGCCTGCCCTGCTGCTCCTGGCGACGGCACCGTCGCCGCTCCTCGCCCAGCGGAGCAGGGCCTACGCGCCTGTCGCCGCCGAGGTCCGGCGCGGCATTGCGCGCGGGCTCTACCCCGGCGGGGTCGTCGTCGTTGGCCGTCATGACGCCATCCTGTACGCGCGCGGCCTCGGGCATTTCACCTGGTCCGCACGGAGCCCGGTGCCGGACCCTGCGCTCTCACGGTGGGACCTCGCTTCGCTCACCAAGGTCGTGGCCACCACCGCAGCCGCGGCGCGCCTGGTAGATGCGGGGGCCCTCGATCTCGACCGCCCGGTGAGCAGCTACGTGCCCGGCTTCACGGGCGAGGGCCGTGAGCTCGTCACCGTGCGCATGCTGCTCGAGCACACGAGCGGACTGCCCAGCTTCGTCCCCCTGTACCGTCGCGCGGCCACGCCCGCCGCGGCCTGGGACTCGCTGCTGGTGACCCCGCTGCTGACCACCCCCGGCTTCCTGACCCGCTACAGCGACCTCAACGCCCTGCTGCTCGGCCGCGTGCTCGAGTCCATCGCGGCAGAACCCCTGGATCGCCTGTCGGCGCGGCTGGTGTTCGATCCGCTCGGCATGACGCACACCGGGTTCACCCCGTCGCTGTCTGCGTGGCGCCTCGTCGTGCCGTCGCAACTGGAGTACGGCCGTCCGGTCGTCGGCGCGCCGAGCGACCCCAACGCCGCGTTCCTCGGCGGAGTCGCGGGGCACGCGGGGCTCTTCGCGACCGGGATGGACCTGGCCCGGTTCGCCCAGATGTGGCTCAGCGACGGCCGCACACCGGACGGGCCCTTCCTCTCGCCGGCAACCGTGCGTGCGTTTCTCACGCCGTCGCTCGTCGGCGGCGTACGGCGCCTGGGGTGGGACGCGCCCGACTCCTCCGTCCATCCCTCCGCCTTCGGCCGGCTCGCGGACAGCACGGTCGTCGGACACACGGGCTGGACCGGGACCTTTCTCTGGATCGACCCCGAGCGGGATCTCTTCGTCGTGTTCCTGACAAACCGAAGCCTCGACCCGCACCGCCGGCAGTCGATCGTCGCGATGCGGGATGTGCGCTCCCGGGTGTCGGACGCCGCGATCCGCGCCAGCGGCGGCTGCGGGCCTGCCCTGCCTGTGGCGGTCGAGTGCTGACGCCGGTCCCCGGCTCCCCGCGTTGACGCGGAAAGGTCCCGGGAGATAGGTTGCCCCCAGGAGGTGGACCATGCTGACGGCGGATCTTGTTCGGAAAGCGTTGAAGGGCGTCAAGGACCCGGAACTGGGCCTGAACGTCGTGGATATCGGACTGATCTACGACATCACGGTGTCTGAGGCGGGCGACGTGCACATCACAATGAGCCTGACTTCTCCCGGGTGTCCCTCGGGGCCGGAAATCATCGGCGACGTTAAGCAGGTGGTGGGAGATCTCGATGGCGTGGCCAGCGTCGAGGTCGACCTGGTCTGGGAGCCCTACTGGACGCCGGATCGTATCGATCCGCGGGTACGCGCCTTCCTCGGCTAGGGGCCGGTGGCCGGTGCGGCACCGGCCGACGTGTCCTTGCTCGCTGCCACGAGTTCTTCCCCAAACGCCTCCCGCTGCCACCGCCGGAGCCCCGGCACCCCTTCGAGTTCTTCCACTCGCGTCGGCGCCCGCCTGGCGATTTCCTCCAGCGTGCCATTGGGACAGGTCACGCCCGGAGCCAGATCGAGACGAAGCGCCACCGCATTCCGGGCGGCCTTGAGCCGTTCCAGCCGCGCGTCGAACGCCGGATCGGGCGGGCGACGCGGCACCCGGGGCAGTCGCGGAAGGTCGTGTTCGGGAATCGCCATCGCCTGCTGGATGGCGTCGAGGATCTCCCCTCCCCGGCGCGCGATGGTCTCGGGACCGACGCCCCGCACCCGCTGCAGCTCCTCGAGTGTACTCGGCGGGGTCTTGGCCATCTCGAACAGCGGCTCGTTGTTGAGGATGCGGAACGAAGCGCGGTCCAGCCGGCGCGCGGTGGCCTCCCGCCAGTCGTAGAGCGAGCGGAGCAGCGCCAGCTCACGGCCTTTCAGTGCCTTGGCGCCCTTGAGTCGCAGGTATGAGGGCTCCGCGGCGTCCGCCGGCGCCCAGGCCACCCCCTCGAGCAACTCGAACTCCTCCTCGACCCAGGTGAGCCGGCCCCGGCTCTCGAGCTCGGTGCGGAGGAGGTCTCGCAGCGCCGGCAGGTGGTGGGTGTCGGTGGCGGCGTAGGCCAGCATTTCACTCGACAGCGGCCGTGCCGACCAGTCGGCCCGCTGGTATTTCTTGTTGAGTATGACGCCGAGGTGTTTCTCGAGCAGGGCGGCGAGGCCGATCCCTGGCTCGTTGAGGAACTGGGCTGCGATCCGGGTGTCGAACAGCCGGGCGGCCCGGATGCCATACTGGCGCTGCAGCAGTCGCAGGTCGTAGTCGGCGTCATGGAAGATGATTTCGATCGCGCCGTCAGCGAGGAGCGCGGCGAGGCGCGAGAAATCCGCAACCGCCAGCGGGTCCACGATCGCCGTGCGAGACCTCGACGACATCTGGAGGAGATAGACCCGATCCTCGAAGCGATGAAAGCTCGCCGCTTCGGTATCCACCGCCAGCAGGGGCTCGCGGGCGAAGACCTCCATGAGGCGGTCGAACGCGGACTGATCGGCAACGACCTCCACGCCGGTCGGGGGAGTGGAGGCGGATTGGGTGGGAGTCTCGGCAGGGCCAGTCATGGCGGAATAGTGCCGGGACGGGTTCCCAGCCGCAACTGTTCGATAATCCTCCTTACTAGAAGCACAGCGACGTAACACTGTCATCTTACTGACGTATCGCTCAATCTGACTTCCGGCCCCGCTCCACCTAGATTCCCCTGCCTCGGAGTGCATACCCTATTCAGCCGTCGTTCCTTGGAGATCCGATGCGTCATCGTGTGCTGTGGTCCCTCGCCTCGCCAGTTCGCTCCCTCGGCTTGCCTGGTTTCGCGCTGATCGCCGGCGCGATGCTGATCGCCGCCTGCCGGGAATCGCCGCCAGCCGTTCCCGCCGGCGATGCGGGGCCGCTCGTTGCCGACACAGCGGGACTTCACATCGTCACCGACACCGTAGCGAGCTGGGGCAACGGTTCACCGTGGACCATCGGGGTGGCGCCGACGCTCGATATTGGCTCTCCGGCGCAGGCGCTGCTCGGGGTCGCCAACCCGGTCTGGCTCTCCGATGGCCGGGTGGTCGTGGTCAACGCCTCGAAGCAGCAGATCCTCTACTTCGCTCCGTCGGGCGCGCTGCTGGTGACGGCGGGCGGCCCCGGGGTCGACCAAGGGCAATTCCACGGACTGGGGTGGGTTGGCCTCGCGCCCGCCGACACGATCGTGGCATTCGACTTCGTGTCCAACCGGTTCTCGCTGTTCGATGCCAAGGGCAAGTTCATCCGTGGCTTCGGTCTGCCGCTCGACAGCACGGCCGTGGGCCCGGAGCCGCTGGCGAGCTATCCTGACGGCTCCGTGCTGGTGCGTCTCGGCCGTTCGAGACCGTTCGTGGGCAAGCCGGGGTCGGTGCGTCGGGACTCTGCGAGTTACGTCCGGGTCGGCCTGGACGGCGCCGTGCGGGCCACCATCGGGACCTTTCCCCAGAGTGAGAGCTTTGGGGTCATGGCGCACGGGAAGACGGGTCCGACCACTCCGTTCCCGGTGCCCTTCGGGTTGCTCACGGCGGTGGCGGTCCGTGGCGACACCACGCTGGTCGGCACCGGCGCAAGCTTCGAAGTCGCCTCGTTCGGGCCGGCGGGCGCGCCCGTCGGGCTCCTGCGCGCGGGCATTGCGAGGCCACCCGTGACGGCCGAGGAGAAAGCCGCGTTCACCACCGCCGCGATCAGCCGGCTGCGCACGGCCTCGGTGATGATGAAGACGCCGCTCGACAGCGGCTTGCTCGCCGCAATTTCCGAGGCGCCGTTCCCCACAAACAAGCCGGCCTTCGGGCGGTTCGTGGTGGACGCCACCGGCGCGCTCTGGGTTTCGGACCCGCTCACGCCGCCCCAGCCGCCCACCAACTGGAACATCTTCGCCCCGGATGGAACCTGGCTGGGCTCGGTGGTGACACCGACCGGGTTCCGGGTGGACGTCATCGGCCAGAACGCCATGCTCGGTGTCTGGCGGGCGCCGCATGGAGACGAACGGGTGCAGGTGTATCCGGTCTTCCGGGGTGCCGGCTCCTGAGTCAGTCGCGCTTGCTGACCTGCTCCAGGCCTGCCGCGATCTCCTCGAAGGCCTTGGCCAGGGTCTTGTAGAACTCCGCGTCGGCAACGGGCGGAGCGCTCGCGGCCGCATCGAGTTGGAGCTTCCGGGCCAACCGGGCGGCGTGACGGATGTAGTCAGTGGTTGGGGGCATGGCGAGACTCGCGGGAGAGGGACATGGACCTGACGGCGTCGATGAGCACGGGGATGGTGGCCCGTTGCAGCCGATCGCGCAACGGCGCCGCAGTTCGAGGGGTGGCGGGGTGGGGGCGGGACGCGTGACCCAGCCTCCGGTGATCCTCTCCGTCTATCCGGATGACTGCGACGCGTTCGGCCACCTGAATCAGGCCGCCTTCCTCACGCTCTTCGAGCGTGCCCGCTGGGAGGCGCTGGCCCTCGGGCCCGGCATGGATCTGTTCGAGCGCGCCGGCGTCTGGCCGGCGGTGCGCCGGGCCTCCATCGACTACCAGGCCCCCGCCTTCCCCGGGCAGCGACTTCGTTTCCAACAGGTCGTGACCCGCCTCGGTCGGACCAGCTTCACGATGCGTCAGGTGGCACGCCGCGATCTCGACGAGACCCTTATCGCCACGCTGGAATCGGTGTTCGTCTGCATTGACCGGTCGGGGTCGGCCGTCGCGGTGCCGCCGTCGGTCGCCGCGTTCCTTGCTCCTGCTCCGCCCCTCATGGATGCCGGACCGCCGCACCGTGTCGCCGTGCACGGCGTCGAGCTCGCCCTCGACGACCGGGGCACCGGTCCTGCCATCCTGTTCATTCACGGCTACCCGCTCGACCGGACGCTCTGGCGGCACCAGCTGGATGCCTTCCCGGGGTGGCGAACCCTGGCCCCCGATCTTCGCGGGCTCGGACGGTCGGACGCTCCCGACCTCGGCTACAGCATGGCGACCTATGCCGACGACCTCGTGGCCCTGCTCGACCTAGTCGGCGTGGACGACGTCGTGCTCTGCGGCCTGTCGATGGGCGGATACGTCGCGTTCGAGTTCCTCCGGCGCCACCGGCCCCGCGTCCGGGGGCTCGTGCTGGTCGACACCCGCGCGAGCGCCGACAGCGCCGAAGGCCGAAAGGGGCGCGAGACGGCGATGGCCGACCTCCGCGATGGCGGGCCGCCGCTCATCGCCGAGCAGATGCTGCCACGTCTCCTCGGGCCCAAGGCGTCCGACACGCTCCGCGACGAGGTGCGGTCCATGATGGCGTCCGCACCGGCCGCGGGAGTCCACGGCGCGCTCGCCGCGATGCGCGACCGTCCGGACTCCACCGGCCTCCTGCCGTCGCTCTCAGGCCTTCCGACGCTCGTCGTAGTGGGCGCCGAGGACAGGCTCACGCCCCCGCGAGATGCCGAGGCGATCGCGAAGGCGATTCCGGGCGCGCGGCTCGCTGTGATTCCGGACGCGGGGCACCTGCCGCCGCTCGAGCAGGCGGAGGCGTTCAACGGTCAGCTTCGATCCTTCCTGGATGGGATGGCTGGAACGGTGTCCGTGCCCGGGTGAAACCTTTTGCCCTGCCCGGGCGTCTAATCCACTGTGGCGCCGGTTCGGTCGGACCCACTCTGGCCTCCGACGCCTCATAACATCCTTCCTACCCTACGGCTCCGGGACCGCGGCCAAGCAGTACGGTT
>Ga0315271_10003366_pt1 | contig 10109 bp, 7 predicted proteins | sample C3_top_MG_FD_204664 | JGI IMG/M metagenome (GOLD analysis project Ga0315271, IMG submission 204664) | Sediment microbial communities from Yellowstone Lake, YNP, Wyoming, USA - C3_top | ecosystem: Environmental > Aquatic > Freshwater > Lake > Sediment | place: USA: Wyoming | collected 2017-08-01
CGCGGATCCCGACCGTCGACGTCACGGGGGGCGCTCCCGAGCTCCACCCGCACTTCCGCCGGATCGTCACCGCGGCGCGCGACCTGGGGCGCCGCGTGATCGACCGGTGCAACCTGACGGTGCTCCTGCTGCCCGGGCAGACCGACCTCGCCGACTTCCTCGCGGCGCACCGCGTGGAGGTCGTCGCCTCGCTGCCGTACTTCCAGGCGACGCAGACCGACGCGCAGCGCGGCGAGGGCATCTTCGAGAAGTCGATCCGGGCGCTGCGGCTCTTGAACGACCGCGGCTACGGGGTCCCGGGCTCGGGGCTCTCGCTCCATCTCGTCCACAACCCCGTGGGGGCGTTCCTGCCCCCGCCCCAGGCCGAGACCGAGGCCCGTTTCAAGGCCGAGTTGTCGCGGCGGCACGGCGTCACGTTCGACCGGCTGTACACGATCACGAACATGCCGATCAGCCGCTACCTCGAGTACCTGCGCACGACGGGCAACCTCGAGGCCTACGTGGAACGACTGGTCTCGGCGTTCAACCCGGCGGCGGCTGCGAACGTCATGTGCCGCACGACCCTGTCGGTCGGATGGGACGGCACGCTGTACGACTGCGACTTCAACCAGATGCTCGACCTCCCCGTGGGCCCGGGCGCTCCCCGACACATCCGCGACTTCGACCCCGCGGCCCTCGAGCGGCGCAGGATCGAGACGGCGCGCCACTGCTTCGGGTGCACCGCGGGGTCGGGCTCGTCCTGCGGAGGCGCGACCGTGTAGGCTTTCCCCGTCCACGTCGTCCGAGCGGGGCGGTGGGGGCGCGCGGGAGAGGGTCCTTCATGGCGCGATCGACGGTCTGGGTTGCCGGGCTCCTCCTCGTGGCCGGTGCGGGCGCGGGCCTCTGGTACGCCTTCGGCGGGGGCCCCTCCGCGCCGGGACCGACGACCGACGGCGAGGAGGAGGCCGCCCGCGCGGACGCCGCGGCCGACGCGCCGGGGCTCGCCGGGCGCAAGGCGCCTGCGCCCGTCGCCGCCGTCCACCCGATCGACGTCCACCTCCGCGGGCGCGTGATCGACGGCAAGGGGAAGGCGGTCGAAGGCGTGCGGGTGACGGCGCGGCGCACCGGTGCGGTGCACGACCCGAATGACCCCTCGACGTGGGGCACCACATCGCCGGCCGAGCTCGTGCGCAAGACGCTCGAGGCCATCGACGCGCCGAAGGCGACCGCCCCGAAGCCCGATGTCGAGGGCAAGAGCGACGCCGCGGGCGCCTTCGACCTCGCGATCGCCATGGCGGGTCAGTACGAGGTCCTCGCCTGGCCAGAGCCGCCCCGACACGGCGGGAGCGCCGGGGCGACGGTCGGCGGCGACGCGCCGCCCAAGGAGCTGGTGCTGCGCGTGTTCGACGGCCACGCGTTTCGAGGGCGCGTGCTCGGTGCCGGCGACACGCCGGTCTCGGCGGTCGTGAAGGCGTCGGTGATGCCGCCGGGGAGCGAGGCGTGGGCCGAGAGCCCGCCCACGGCCAACGACCCGCAGACCGGCGACTTCGGGTGGCCGGGGCTCGCCGACGGCAAGGGCAGCCTCAGCGTGAGCCTGCCCGGGCGGGGCAACGGTGCGCGGCAAGATCGCGGACGCGCAGGGCGCCCCGGTCGCGGGCGCCGACGTCGTCGTCAGCACCTGGGTCCAGGAGAAGGCCACGTACCGCCAGGGCTCCGCGCGCGGCAAGTCGGGCGGCGACGGGACCTATCGCCTCGAGGGCGCGCCCGCCGGCAAGATCACGACCGTCTACGCGCTGGCGGAGGGTTTCCTCCCCCGCACGACGCCCTCGCCCACGGCCTCGTGGGTCGGCGCCGAGCTGAAGGACGGCCAGGAGCTGGTGATCGACCTCGTGCTCCAGCACGGGGGCACGGTCACCGGACGCGTCGTCGAGCCGGGCGGCACGGTCCCGGTCGTGGACGTGGAGGTGACGCTGCTCCTCCCCCAGAACCGCTACTCGGAGCGTGCGCCGACCGCGACGGTCGACAAGGACGGACGGTTCCGGATGGAGGACGTCCCGCTCGGGCGCTACGTCGTGTTCGGCAAGAGCCCGACGCACTACATGGCCGCCCTGGCGAGCGACAACAACTCGATCAGCTGGGGCCCCGACGGCCCCATCGGGGGCGCGCCGCCCGCGCTCGTCGTGCTGTCGAAGGACGGGGAGACCGTCACCCGCGATCTCGAGATGAAGGTCGGGCTCGGCTTCCGGGGCAAGGTCACGGGGCCGGGCGGCGCGCCGGTGGCCGGGGCGAAGATCTCGGCGCCCGGCTACGGGATCGGGCAGCTCAGCTGGATGTGGGGCGTCTCGTACCAGGGGAACAACGAGTCGCTGGCGACGACCGACGCGGAGGGCGCCTTCCACGTGACGGGTGTGGCGCCCAAGGACCGGTGGGTGCTGACGGCGGCGAAGGCACCGCTGTCGGGCGTTCCCGGCGCACCGTTTCGCCTCGCGCTCGGGGAGCCCGAGCCCGACGTGGCGCTCACGATGGAGCCGGGGGCGACCGTGGTGGGCCGCATCATCGACGCCGACGGTTCCCCGATCCCGGGCCGACAGGTCTCCTGGTACAGCCAGGACGGCAGCCGGCAGGGCTGGGGCGACGCCACGAGCGCCGACGACGGCACGTTCCGCCTCGAAGGCGTGGCCCCCGTGACGATCTCGGTGCACTCGTGGAGCGGCGGCGGCGGGAACGCGAGCGTCAACGTCGAGGCGCTGAAGTCGGGCGAGGTCCGCGAGGGCATCGAGCTGAAGTTCACCGCCCTCGCCAAGATCTCCGGCGTCGTCGTCGACGCGGAGGGCAAGCCCGTCGCCGGGCGCTATGTCCTCGCCCACCAGCCGCAGGGCGGCCGCATGGCGCGTGCGCAGACCGGGGACGACGGGTCGTTCGAGCTCACCGACACGACCGAGGGGACGTGGAACGTCTCGATGAACCGCTCGAACGACGAGAACGGCTCCTGGTCCACGGAGGGGGAGTCGCAGGCCGTCAAGGCGCCGGCCGAGGGCGTCCGCATCGTCGCCACGCAGCGCAAGACCACGATCGTCGCCGGGCGCATCGTGCTCGCCGACGGGAGCATCGTGCCGCTGTGCACGTTGAAGCTCGGGAGCGGCACGCAGAACTTCGGCTACAACCCAGGGGGCCAGGCCGTCAACGAGGTGGTGGGCGGCGAGTTCCGGCGCGAGTTCACGGCGACGCCGCCGTTCGACATCGCCGTCTCGGGCGTGCGGGGGTCGACGGGGACCTCGCTCAACGTGCGCCCGAAGACGGTGAAGATCACCGAGGCCGTGACCGACCTCGTCATCACGCTCGAGACCGGCGGCGAGCTCTCCGGGCGCGTGATGGATGCGAGCAACGGCGGCGTCGAAGGGGTGACGCTCTCGTCGGGCAGCACGTCGACGGTCTCCGACGCGACGGGCGCGTTTCGCCTGTCGGGGCTCGGTACCGGCGAGGTGTCGATCACCGCCAAGGCCCCGGCGAAGTACGTGTCGCCGCCGGCGTTCAAGGCCACGGTGGGGGCGACCGACGTCGTCGTGCGCGTGACCACCGGCCTCGCGATCAGCGGCAAGGTGGTCGGCATGGAGCAGGTGCCCGGCGTGAACGTCAACGTCCAGGGGCAGGCGGGCAACGTCAGCCCCTACGTGCAGGTCGGCGCCGACGGGTCGTTCCGCCTGGAGGGCTTCGCCGAGGACGCGGTCGCCACGATCCACGTCCAGGCGTGGTCGCAGTCGAAGGACCGCTCGTTCCGTCCGCTCGTCGTGAAGGGCGTCCGCGCGGGGACGGAGGGCCTCGTCCTGCGCCTCGAGCTCGGGGTCAGCGTCTCCGGCACCATCGTGGACGCCGACGGGAAGCCTGCGACCGGCATCTACGTGTCGGTGCAGGACCCCGAGGGGCGCGGCTACGGGGCCGAGATGGCCGTGGACGGGGCGTTCACGATCAAGGGGCTGACGCCCGGTCCCGTCGAGCTCAACGTGCAGTCGCAGACCGACGGACGGTCCCGGGCCGCCGGCATCAAGGTGGAGGCGCCCTCGAAGGACGTGCGCATCGTGCTCCCGCGGATGCTGAAGCTCACGGGCCGCATCCTCGGCAACGATACGAAGGGCTTCTACGTCGCGGCCATGCCCGCGGGCCCCGACCGGGCGAAGGGCGGCAACGCCATGGGCGCGGCGACGGCCGCCGACGGCACGTTCTCGATCGACGTGCCCGGAGAGGGACCCTACCGCCTGACGGCGCAGAGGTCGGGCGACGACCGGTACGGCCTGATGGAGCCGGTCCGCGTCGGCGCCGAGGTCTCGGTGCCGCTCGAGACGGGCGCCACGATCGAGGGCACCCTCGAGGACGCGGCAGGAAAGCCCGCGGGCGAGAACTCGTGGGTCATGCTGACGAGCGAACGCTGGAACGGCAACGGAAAGGTCGGGGCCGACGGGGCGTTCCGTGCGAGGGGCCTGCTCCCGGGCCGCTACAAGGTCGCCTTCTCGGTGAACGGCTCCTACGAGCGCTGGCCCGAGGAGGTCGAGACCGGGGCCACGGGCCTGCGCCTGAAGGCCGGGCAGAACCCGGGGCGCTGACGCCCGATCGCGGGGACCCCGCCGCGCACCGGTAGGCTCTGGCCCGCCCGCGCGGGCTCCCATGACCTTCCTCCTCCTCAACCTGATCACCGCGTCGCGCCTCGTCTTCTGTGCGCCGATCTGGCTGTGGTGCTGGTGGAAGCGTCCCCGGGGGATGACGCTGTGGATGTGCCTCGATTTCCTCTACTTCCTCGTCACCGACCACCTCGACGGGGCGTGGGCGCGCGAGTACGGGCTCGTGTCCGAGCTCGGGTACTGGCTCGACCACCTGGGCGACTTCGTCTTCTACGGCTCGATGGTGCTGACGATCCTCAAGGGCTCGCGCGAGCCCGAGGCACGCCGCAAGAAGCCGTCGGAGGTGCTGCGCACCGCCGGCACGGCGGCGGCCCGGGTCGGGCCGGCCCCCGCCGCGAGCCCTGCGACCCCGGACGCCTCGGCGCCTACGCAGCGCCCCCCGTCGGACCCGCCGCCGCAGGCGTAGCGCCGTCGCGCGCGCGGGCCCGGGCGACGCCGACGCGGGCGAACGCGAGCAGCACGGCGCTCGCCGCGAGCGCCACCCAGGCGGTCCCGAGCGCTCCGTACCGCGGGATCGCATAGAGGTTGCCGACCACGGTGACGACGAACGCGGCGCCGGGAGAGATCCACGTCAGCGCGGGGGCGCCGCGCCCGAGCATCTCCTGCACGAGGAGGCTGCCCCACGACATGAGGAGCGCCGACGGCACGAGCACCCGGACGACGGGCGCCGCCGGCGCGAACTCCCGGCCGTGGATGCCGACCACGAAGGGCCCGGCGAATGCGAAGAGGAGCACCGCCGCCCCGAGCACGACCGCGATGCCCTTGGGCCCCAGGGCCTTGGGCAGCGCGCGCGTGCCGGGGCCCCTGAGCGCGCTCTCGCCCGGCGACGAGGAGCCGGCCGCGGCGCTCGCTTTCGCGACCCGGGGGAAGAGGAGCATCCCGGCGATCCACGGCAGGAAGAACACCATCTCGCGGGCGATGCCCGCGGCCGCGAACTGCCCGAGCTCGGCGGTGCCGCCGAGCGCGCCGAGCAGCAGGACGTCCGAGCGCAGCACCGCCCAGGTGAGCATCCCCTGCACCCAGGCGACGCCGCCGTAGCCCGCGAGCTCGCGGACCAGGGGAAGGTCGACGCGGACCCGGAGCGGCGCCTCGCGGCGCACGAATGCCAGGGCCGTGGCCGCCGTCGCGAGCTCGGCCGCCGCCAGGCCCACGACGATCGTCTCGACGACCCGGAGCGGCGGGAACCACGCGAGCGCGATCAACGGGAACACCAGGCCGCGGTTGACGACCGTCAGCGCGTTCCACGCGCCGATGCGCTCGGCCCCGAGCAGGACGCCGCCCTCCATCTGGGTCAGCAGGATGGGCGGCACCGAAGCCGCGAAGACGAGGACGGCCCAGAGCCCGACGGGCGCGTAGGCCGACGGGTGGGACCACGCCCACGCGCCGACCGCCAGGGCCGCCGCGGTCCCCACCGCGAGCGAGAGCCCGAGCGCGGTCGAGGCCACGCGCCCGATCGACGCGGGGTCGCGGGCGACGCGAAACGTCGCGGCACCGGGGACGCCGAGCGTCGCGATCGCGTGCACGCCCAGTCGGAGCGCCGCCAGCGACTCGATCGCGCCGCGCGCCGAGGGCCCGAAGAAGCGCCCGACGGCCGCGCCCAGCGCGATGACGGACCACGCGCCGAGCTGGCGGGCCGCGAAGGTCGAGGTCAGGGGGCGCACGCCGGGAACGGTACCCGGCGCCCGCCGGACGCCGTCACGACGACGAGGAGGCGGGGCTCTCGACGCTCACGTGGAACCCGTCGCGACCGCTCTGCTTCACGTGATAGAGGGCCTGGTCGGCGTCCGCCATCAGGCGGGTCACGATGCTCGTCGTCTCGCCGGCGTGCCGGCCCGGCGGCAGGACGGCCACGCCGATGGACGCGGTCACCTTCATCCCCGGGCGGATGTGCTCCCAGTTGCGCGCGCGGAACGCGCGTACCAGGCGGTCGGCCAGGTCGCGCCCGTGGAACGGCTCGGCCGCGACGGCGGCCACCGCGAACTCCTCGCCGCCGACGCGGGCCACGTGCTCGAGCGCGCCGGCGTTCTCCCGGAGGAGCGCCGCGGTCTCGACCAGCACCTGGTCCCCGACCGGGTGGCCGTATCGGTCGTTCAACTTCTTGAACCAGTCGAGGTCGATGATCAGCATCGTGATCGGCCAGGAGAAGCGCTCGGCCCGCTGCAGCTCGCCGTCGAGCTTCTGCAGGAACGCGCGGCGGTTCTGCAGCGACGTCAGCGGGTCCAGCATCGACTGGACCTCGAGCGTGGCGACCGTCTCGCGGTGGGTGACCGCGAAGCGCGTCGAGATGCCCGCCGACACCAGCGCGAAGGTCGAGTGGATGATGATCGCGGACACCGTGCCGCCGAGCCCGAGCCCCGGCACGGGCTCCGCCAGGAACCGGATGCCGAGCGCGTACGTGCCCACGAGCGTGGCCGAGAGCAGCATGGCGCGCGCCGGGCGCAGCGTCAGGCCCGCGAACGCACAGGTGCTGGCGACCAGCAGGAAGTAGGGGCTCGCGAGCCCGCCCGTCCGCAAGCAGACGAGGACTTGGAGCAGGCCGACCACGACGAGCAGCAACCCCTTCGGGCTGCGACCGCGGTTCGCGGGGCTCTTCTCCATCTCGGCGCCGAGCGCCGAGACCAGCGCGAGGCTCGCCAGCGCGCCGAGCCGCAGGGCGTCGACTACGTCGCCTGACAGCTCGGCGTACGTCGTGATGGCGTCGAGCACCAGCATGAGCAGCGCGAGCCCGAACGAGACGCGGTAGTGCGACGCGCGCAGGCGGCGACCCCGCTCGGGGTCGCGTCGGTCGTTGTCTCGCTGCGATTGCGCCACGCCCGGGGCCCCAAGGGATTCGGCCCCGTCGGGGGCTTCTAGGTCCGCACCTATCGACCACTCCCCCCCCCGGAATCAAGCCGGCGTTCAGATCGACTTCACAACTGCATAAATCGTTCGCAGCGAACGATTTATGCATGGGCCGAGCCACACAGGGCATCGACCCACGACGCGTAGGGAGCGAGGGCGGAACAAGGGGCGAACACGAGGCCTTCGGGGACCTCGTACGGGTGCGCGTCGGCGAGGGCGGTCAGGCAGGCCGAGGCGCGAGCGGCGGTCGTCTTGATGAGGAGAAGGGACTCGGAAGCCTTCTCCACGCGGCCCTTCCATCGGTAGATGCTGGCGACTCCCGGGAGGATGTTCACGCAGGCGGCCAGGCGCGCGTCCACCAGGCGGCGCGCGAGGCGGGCCGCGGCCCGGGCCGGGGCCGTCGAGAGGATCACGCGGATCTCCCGTCCGGAGGTTTCCGCGCCCGGGTTCGTGCGACTTGCGCGAGTCCGAGCCTTCTGCGACGTTGCCATGGCGCCTCCGTCCTCCAGGGACACCCCCGGTCCGGCCGATGATGATGCGGCATGGGCCGTCCGTCGAGGGGCGGATCTGGGAGGCGTCGGCATGTGCGGCATCGTCGGGGTCGTCGGCGCCGACACCCTGTCGGTCCCCGATCCTCTCGGCCCGGCGCTCGCGGCGCTCTCCCCCCGCGGCCCCGACGGCGGGGGGCGGGTCAGCGGCCACATCGGCGCGCACCCCTTCGCCCTCGGTGCGCGGCGGCTCGCGCTCGTGGACGTCGCCGGCGGCAAGCAGCCGTTCGTGCGCCCTTCCGGCGCGATCCTCGTGATGAACGGGGAGGTCTACAACCACGCCGCGCTGCGCGTCGACCTCGAGGCGCACGGCGAGACGTTCCGCTCCCGCTGCGACGGAGAGGTCCTCGCCGCGTTGCTCGACCGCGAGGGCCCGGACGGGCTCGCGAAGGTCGAGGGCTCGTACGCGTTCGCCTTCGTGGCGGCCGGCGGGCGGCGCCTGCTCCTCGGTCGCGACCCCCTCGGGGTGCGCCCGCTCCTCTGGGCCCCGACCGAGCGCGGGTTCGTGTTCGCGTCGACGCTCGACGGTCTGCTCGCGACCGGGCTCGTCCTGCCTCGCCCCGAGCCGGCCGCGATCGTCGACGTGCTGCGCGACGGGGTCGTCCACGGGACGCGCTGCGCGGTCGCGGGCGTGCAGCGGGTCGCGCCGGGCGAGGTGATCTCGTTCGCCGACCAGCTGGCCCCCGTCCGCACCCGCGTGCCCGCCGCGATCCTGCCGCCGCTCGACCCGCAGCTCGACCCCGAGCGGAGCGTCCTCGACGCCCTCACCGCGGCCGTGCTCGATCGCCTGCGCCTCGACCGCCCGGTGGGCGTGCTCCTGAGCGGAGGCGTCGACAGCGCGCTCGTCGCCTCCTTCGCGCGGGCGCACGGCCGCGTCCCCACGTTCACGCTGACCTTTCCGGGGCACGGCGAGGTCGACGAGGGCGCCCGCGCGGAGCGCACGGCCGCGCGCCTGGGACTCCCGCACACGGAGGTCCCGTGCCCGCTGGACCCCACCTCCTGGGTCCTCGGGGCCGCGCGGGCGTTCGACGAGCCCTTCGCCGACGCGAGCGCGGTCCCGACCTGGGGCCTCGCGAAGACGGCCGGGGCGACCATCCGCGCCGCGCTGTCGGGCACGGGCGGCGACGAGGTCTTCGGCGGGTACCGCCGCTACTGGCTGCTCGGCGCCGGGCCCTGGCTCCGCCAGCTGCCCGCGGCGGTGCGCGAGCCGTTCGCCTCCGTCCTCGGCCGCGCGTATCCCGCCGGCGCCCGCGTGCTGCGGGCCTCCGCCGACCCCGAGGGCCTCTATCGCGGGCTCCTCCGCCTGCAGACGCCCGACGAGGCGCGCCGCATCGCCGGGCCCCTCGGACGGGAGCTCGAGACGCCGGTGGAGCCGGGGCCGACGACGGCGAGCGAGGCGATGGCCGACGACCGTCGGCGGTACCTGCCCGACGACCTCCTCGTCAAGGAGGACCGCGCCCTGATGAGCCAAGGCATCGAGGGACGTCACCCCTTCCTCGACCGCCGCGTCGCCGCGGCCGCGGCCCGGCTCGAGGTGGGGGGAGGCCTCGGGCGCGGCAAGCAGAAGCAGGTCCTGCGCGCCTACGTGCGGGAGGTGATCGACCCGGACCTCGCGCAGGCGGGCAAGCACGGCTTCGCGTTCCCCGTCGACGCGCTCTACGCCGGGCCGCTCTGCCCGCTCGCCGAGGACCTGCTCACCTCGCGCCGCGCGCGCGAGCGCGGCTTCGTCGACCCCGAGGCCGCCCAACGCGTCCTCCACGACCACGTGACGGGCGACCGGTCGAGAGGATCCGTCCTCCACGCCCTCGTCATGCTCGAACTCTGGGCTCGTCGAGTGCTGGATCGCGCGTCGGTCGTCTGACATCGCGCCCGTACGTCTTGCCCCCCGTCGCGGGGGCGCTACGCCCGCGGGGGGCCCGAGACGGCCTCATCGTTCACGAAACATGCGGGCTATCGCGGCGCGACGGGGACCATCGTCGCGAACCAGGTCGCGGGGCCGGGTCGCACGCGGGCGACGACCTCGTCGGAGAAGCCGCCGGCGTGGAGGTAGAGGTCGAGCTCGCGGTCG
>Ga0315271_10003367_pt1 | contig 10109 bp, 9 predicted proteins | sample C3_top_MG_FD_204664 | JGI IMG/M metagenome (GOLD analysis project Ga0315271, IMG submission 204664) | Sediment microbial communities from Yellowstone Lake, YNP, Wyoming, USA - C3_top | ecosystem: Environmental > Aquatic > Freshwater > Lake > Sediment | place: USA: Wyoming | collected 2017-08-01
CCTTGACACGTACTCGCCCGAGGAACGACGGCGGCACGACGTCATGCCTGGGATCACCGGGTGGGCGGCGGTGAACGGTCGCCACGCGCTCAAGTTCAAGGAGCGGCTCGCGCTCGACACCTGGTACGTCGACCACTGGAGCCCCTGGCTCGATCTCAGGATCCTCGCCATGACGCTGCACCAGGTCATCCTCCGCAAGGACGTGTCGGCCGTACAGGACATCGAGGTGATCGGCTTCCCGCTCCCGGCCGCCCGCCCCCCGGCCCAGGCGCGGCAGGTCCGCCAGGCGGAGCCGACCCACCGGGTCACGGGCGCGGGCGCGACGGGGGCCGTGGTCGGGGGAAGTGAGGGCGGGACGGAGGCTCACTGAAGGACGCTGGTCGAGTCGAGGAGATTCCAGGGGGAGAGGGATGGCGCGCATCTACCTGTCAGTTCCGCACATGGGCTCGGCCGAGGAGAAATACGTCCAGGAGGCCTTCACCTCCAACTGGCTCTCTTCGGTCGGCCCCAACCTCGACGCCTTCGAGGCGGCGTTCTCGAAGCGCATCGGCCTGCCTTCGCTCGCGGTAGGCAGCGGCACCGCGGCTCTCCACCTGGGCCTCCGGCTCCTCGGCGTCGGTCCGGGCGACGAGGTCCTGGTCTCCGATTTCACCTTCGTCGCGAGCGTGAACCCGATCCGCTACCTGGGCGCCACGCCGGTGTTCGTGGACAGTGACCGCGAGACCTGGATGATGAGCCCGGCCCTGTTGGCGGAGGCGCTCGAGGACCGGGTGAGCCGGGGCCGGCGCCCGCGCGCCGTCGTGGTGGTCCATCTCTATGGCCAGAGCGCCGACATGGACCCCATCCTCGAGACCTGCAGGCGGTTCGAGGTGCCCGTGCTGGAGGACGCCGCCGAGGCGCTCGGCACCACCTACAAGGGGCGGCCGGCCGGTTCGCTCGGGGACGTGGGGATCTTCTCCTTCAACGGCAACAAGATCATCACCACCACCGGCGGTGGAATGCTCGCGGCCCGCCGCGAGGACTGGATCGCTCATGCGCGCTTCTGGTCCACGCAGGCCCGGGATCCCGGGGTCGCCTACCACCACACCGACCTCGGCTACAACTACCGAATGTCCAACGTCCTGGCCGGCATCGGGCGCGGCCAGCTCGAGGTGCTGGACGAGCGGGTGCGGCAGCGCCGCGCCGTGGCCTTCCGCTACCGGGACGCGCTCGCGGAACTGCCGGCCCTCTCCTTCATGCCCCAGGCGCCGTACGGCCTGAACACCAACTGGCTGTCCTGCTTCCTCGTCAACCGATCGGCCTGCCCGTCCTCGCGGGACGACATCCTCCGCGCGCTGGCCGAGCAGGACATCGAGGCCCGGCCCCTCTGGAAGCCGATGCACCTCCAGCCGCTCTACGCCGGCGCACCCTGCTTCGGGGGGGGCGTGTCCGAGGATCTCTTCAATCGCGGCCTCTGCCTCCCCAGCTCGAGCAGCCTCTCGTCCACCGACCAGGACCGGGTGATCCGCACGGTCAGGAGGATGGCCGAACGCCGCCGGGTCCGCAGGCTCGCCTGGCCTGCGGCGCTGGAGCACCGCCACCAGGCCGCCTCGCCATAGGACCACATGCCGCCCGCCCCACGCCCACCATGCAGCAGCTCGAGCACGAGGGTCCACGCAGGAACCCTACCTCCCCATCGACACCGAGCGGAGGCCACCTGGACATGCGACGGGAACAGCCCGGACAGGATGGGTCCCGAGTGGTAGACCCCAAGGCACCCGAGCCGGCCGTGGTGCGGCTCGCGACGGCCAGCCCCGCCTCGCCCCGCTTCGGCGAGACGCCGACGCTGGCCGGCTACGCGTGGATCCTGGCGGATCGGCGGTGGACCGTTGCCGCCATCTTCGGCGCGACCCTGGCGGCCGCGGCCATCTACCTCTTCCTTGCGACCCCGATCTACCGCTCCAACGCCGTCTTCCAGGTCGAGGACAGGACCAAGACGGTGGCTGGTCTCGAGGAGCTCTCGAGCGCCTTCACCGAGCGGACGCCGGCAGACACCGAGATCGAGATCATCCGCTCGAGGATGCTGGTGAGCGCCGTGGTGGACCAGCTGGACCTGGACATCCAGGCCGTGCCGCGGAGGGTCCCCCTGCTCGGCAGGCTGTTGGCCCGCCGCCATCGCGGCGGGGATCTCGCGCCGCCCGTACCCGGGCTGTCCCGCTTCGCCTGGGGCGGCGAGCGGATTTTGGTCACCCGCCTCGAGGTCTCGGAAGACCTGGTGGGCCGGCCCCTTCGCCTGACGGCCCTCGATGGTGGCCGGTACCAGGTCGAGGACGGCGACGGCGTTCTGCTCCCGGTCGGCAAGGTCGGTGAGGCGGCTGCCACGCCAATAGAGGACCTGCGCCGCATCGAGCTCTTCGTGTCCGAGCTGGTGGCCCGACCCGGGACGCAGTTCCACCTGGCCAAGCTGCGCCGCGACGACGTGGTGGCGACACTCCAGGACGAGCTACGGATCGGCGAGAAGGTGAAGAAGACCGGCATCCTCACCGTGTCGCTGGACGGGCCCGACCCGGTCCTCGTCGCCCGGATCATCGAGGCCGTCTCCAACACCTACGTGCGGCAGAACGTGGAGCGAAAGTCGGCCGAGGCGGCCAAGACCCTCGAGTTCCTGGAGTCGCAGCTCCCCACCCTCAAGAGGACCGCGGATGCCGCCCAGGCGGCGCTGAACGACCTGCGGATGAGGAAGGGGAGCGTCGACATCACCATGGAATCGCAGTCGGTGGTCAACCGCACCGTCGAGGTCGAGAAGGCGCTCTCGGAGCTGGAACTGCAGCGCTCCGAGCTGCGCCAGCGCTTCACCGAGAACCACCCGGCGTTGACCTCGCTCAACGACAAGGAGCAGAAGCTCCGCGCCGAGCGGGCCGCCATGGCCGCGCGCATGCGCGGCATCCCCCTGGCCGAGATGGACTCGGCCAGGCTCACGCGCGACGTGAGGGCCTCGAGCGAGCTCTACTCGCTGCTCCTCAACAAGGCCCAGGAGCTCCGCATCCAGCGGTCCGGGACCATCGGGAACGTGCGCATCCTCGACCGGGCGGTGACGCCCACCAAGCCGGTCAGCCCGAACACGGGGGCCGTGCTGGTGCTCTCGGTGATGCTGGGGCTGGTGGCCGGTGTCACGGGCGCCTTCGCGCGCAATGCCTTCGACCAGGGCGTGGAGGACCCTGAGGAGATCGAGGCGGGGACCGGACTGGTGGTCTACGCCACGGTTCCCCACAGCGACCGGCAGGGCGTCACGCTTCCTGGGCAGCGTGGCCGCCCACCTTCGCTCCCGGTCCTCGCGGCCGTCGACCCTGGCGACGTCGCGGTCGAGAGCCTGCGGAGCCTCCGCACCAGCCTCAAGTTCGCCTTCGTCGAATCGCACAACAACATCGTTGCCATCGGGGGCCCCGGTCCCCAGGTCGGCAAGTCCTTCGTCGCCGTGAACCTGGCCTGGGTGCTGGCGGCGGCCGAGACCCGTGTGCTCCTCGTGGACTGCGACCTGCGCCGGGGCCGGCTCCACCGCTACTTCGGCGTCGAGCGCCATCCGGGGGTCACCGACATCATCGGCGGCGCCATCCAGGCAGCCGCCGCGATCCGAAGCACCGGCAATGCCCACCTGGACCTGCTCACGACCGGGCACATCCCACCCAACCCGGCGGAGTTGCTGGCGAGCCAGCGCTTCGAGGACCTGCTCTCCTGGGCCTCGAGCCGGTACGGCTACGTCGTGGTCGACACGCCCCCTATCCTGGCCGTTGCCGACCCGGCCATCGTCGCCCGCCTGGCGGGCGTGAACCTGCTGGTGCTCAGGGGCGGCCTGCACTCCCTCCGCGAGATCGCCCTGGCCGTGAAGCGGTTCGCCCAGAGCGGGGTCCGGGTGCAGGGCGCGGTGCTGAACGACGTGAGCTCCTCGGGAGGGCGCTACGGGAGGGACGGCCGGTACCGGAAGTACGAGTACCGCTCCGAGCACTCCGGCTGAGCCCGGTGATCCCGGCCCGTTCCGTGCCTCAGGCCCGGTAGGGCGGGAAGAACTTAGGGCGAGGCGCCCACGGCTCGCCACCCCGCTCCGCATGGCTGGCCCTGTCCCGGACGAGTTCGGCGCATGCAGGCTCATCGTGCACCAGGGTGGCCACCTGGAACGGGACCTCCCCGTGCCGGGCAAATGATCTCTTGTAGTGGAAGAGCCCGTCGCTCGGCAGGTGACCGCCCCCCAGGACCAACGCGCCCAGCCCCGCCGAATCGGCCCAGCAGGCCATGCGGTGCTTGAGCAGGTAGTTGGGCCCGAGCGAAAAGGACTCCTTCAGCGTGCCGCCCAGGAAGTAGTAGGCGTGGGCCCCCGCGTGCAGCACGAGGTCCGACGACACCACACGCCCTCCGACCAGCGCGTGGAAGAAGACGAAGTGACCCGCCAGTCGCGCCAGGATGCCCTCGAAGAACTGCCGCGGGAATCGGTACCAGGGGTCCGCCCCGGTTCGCTGCATCGTGTGGGCATAGACCTCGACGAAGTCGTCCAGCCTGTCGCCCCGCCGGTCCAGCTCGATCTCGACGCCGCTCCGCTCGGCGCGGCGCACCCACCTGCGGACCTTCGAGTCATGCCCAAGCCACAGCGCGTCAGGCCCTGCGCCGAGCGGGACGACGATGTTGGGGGCGATCGGCCCTACCGTCCCGGGCATCTGGGCCAGCTGCTCCGGGAAGAGCGAGAGGCGGGCGAACGTCGTCACGACCTGCCTCTCTGCGCACCAGGTGCGGTACCCACCCCAGAAGGCCTCGAAGGGAGGCGCAGGCCCCCAGGCGAAGGGACCACCATAGCCGTAGGGCGTGGTGGCGTCCCACCGTTGCTCTCCCTGCCGTGCCCACGGTTCCGCGGCGAGCGGCCTGATCAGCAGCGGGAAGAGGATGACGCCCCCCTCGCCCTCGCCGACGAGGCAGACGGTCCGGTCGCATCCGCGCGCGAAGAGGCTTGCGTACGCAGGGTGCGCCATCACGTCGGGTGACGGCCAGGCGCGCCAGAGCTTCGCCCAGGCCGCCAGGCCGGGTCCCTCGTCTGCGTCCAGCTCCCTGAAGGTCAAGGCGCCCACGCTTGGCGGGCCCTCCCGCCGAGACTGGTCACGAGCGTGGAGAGTCGCTTCGCGGCGGGGCGGGGGTCCCGCCTGTCGAAGGTGGCGTCGCAGTGCAGCCCCAGGTAGGGCGCCAGGTAGTCCCGCGCCGAGTAGGCCTCTTCGAACAGGTACCTCAGGCTGTAGGCGGCATCCCGGAAGAAGTCGGTCCAGTAGAGACCCTTGGTGAAATCGCACGGCCCGGGGAGCTCGCCGTACATGAGGTGGCGATAGTGCAGCAACGGGAAGTTGAGGCCGCACCGGACCGCCAGGATGGAGCTGAGGTTGTGTCGGCCGTTGACGTCGAGGATCTTGTAGGCGCCATCCCGCGGGTCCCGCTTGAACTCGCAGCAGGCATACCCCTGGAAGCCAAGGGCCTTCAGCATGGCCCGCCCTGGCCCGATGATCGCCTGGATGTCCTCGCTCACCACGACCCTCGGGGAGCCGAAGCGCGGGGGGGCCTTGCGGAGCTGCCGCGCCGTGAACTCGACCAGCGCCTCCTCCCCCCAGCTGTAAGCGTTGTAGTTGACGACCTCCGAGTCGGCTCCGGGCACGCACTCCTGCAACATCACCTCGAGTCCGGCCCGGTGCGCGGCGCCGACCTGCTCCAGGAGCTCCGCCATGGTCCGGACCTCGACCATCTTCCGCCTGAACCGCTCGTAGAACAGGTGGCTCTGCGATGGCTTGACCAGGAGCGGAAACCCGATGCCGCGAGCCGCCACCTCGGCCTCCTCGATCGTGGAGGGCACGGCGGTCAGCGGCGTCGCCACGCCCGCGGCGGCCGCCAGCTGGTAGGTCCGCCGCTTCTCGATGAAGTGCTGCACGACGTCCCACGCCGGGCAGGCCACCACGAAGTCGCGCTCCAGCGCCTCCTTGTGCCGCGCCACCGCGACCGTGGCCTCGTCCGAGACTGGCAGCAGCATGGAGCCGCCCAGACGGGTGGCGAGGAGGCGGAGCGCCTCGGCGAACTCCGGCTCATGGGTGTGCGGCGGGGGGACCCGGTGCTCGGCCATCACGTACCGGGAGACATGGGCCATGTCCCGGGCGTCGTAGTGAAGCACGACGACAGGCACCCCGGCCTCCCCCAGCGCCCGCACGACGCCGAGCGCCATGGTGTGCGCCCCGACCACCACGACCGCCTTGGCGCCCGGGTCCGTCACCCCGAGGCTCCGATTCCCGCCAGCGCCTCGCTCATCTGCCAAAGCCTCCGGGCCAGGGCCTGGTCGTAGGACGTGGCCGACGAACGGGTCTCCTGGCCCCGGTCGAAGTACCGCCCCGTGACGCCCTCCAGCCCGCTGGCGCTGGCGAGGAGGATGCTGGTCCGCGCTCCCTCCTCGGGACTGACCATCGATCGATCGACGAGGTTCCTGACCCTGACGCGCAGCCATCCGCGCAGGGGACCGTTCTCGCTCCCCAGGTTGGTGGCCACCACCCCCGGGTGGACCGCGTTCGCGGTCACGCCGGTTCCCGCCAGGCGGCGCGAGAGCTCGTAGGTAAAGAGGAGGATGGCGAGCTTCGACCTGGAGTAGGCCTCGAGCCGATCGTAGCGCCGCTCCCCCTGGAGGTTGTCGAAGTCGATCCGGCCTTCCCGATGCGCCTCGGACGAAAGGCTGACCACGCGAGCCGACGGGCTGGCGGCGAGGCGATCCAGCAGGAGGTTGGTCAGCAGGAAGTGGGACAGGTAGTTGACGGCGAAGGTCTTCTCGAGCCGCTCCGGCGTGAGCGCGCGGTCGAACAGGTAGGTGCCCGCATTGTTGACGAGCACGTCGATCCTCGGGCAGAGGCTGGAGATCTCGGCGGCCATCCGGCGGACCTGCTGCTGGGAGGCCAGGTCGGCCACCACCGCCACGGGCCGGGTGCCGGTCTCCCGTCGGATGGCTTCGACCCTGGCCTCGCACCTCGCGGCGCTGCGCCCCGCGACCACCACGGTGGCGCCGCGGCGCGCCAGTTCGAGCGCCGTCACCGCCCCGATGCCCGAGGTGGCGCCGGTGACCACGCAGGTCTTGCCGTCGAGGATCCGCGGGAGCTCGCCTCGGGCGGGGGGAGCGTCCCAAGGGCGGAGCCGGTACAGGATCCCGGCGGCGGCGAGGGTCGCCGCCGCTCCGAGAAACTCCCGTCTCCCGAGCCTGGTCATGGTCAAGAACCTTCCGAGCCATAGCAGCCGGCTTCGCGGCGGGGAACAAGCCGAATGACGCGCCCCAACGAGTCAGCACCGCAGGGGCTCCTGGCGAGGCCCTGCGATCCCGAGCACCGCTTGAGTGGAGAACCGAGCCCGCTCCCCCCGAAAAGGAGAACGCCGGCCCCGCGTGAGCGAGGTCGGCGTCTTTATTGGTTGCGGGGCCAGGATTTGAACCTGGACCTTCGGGTTATGAGTCCTTACTCATAGTGCGGGCAGACGGGCGTCGTCGTTGCGGTTTCGCTGGGAGACAGGGAGTTGGAGAGATGGCTCAGATTACGTGAGTGGACAAGAAATGACCTGAATGGACGCTGGGACGGTCGCGGTTTGGGCGCGGGTTTGACGGGTCAAGAACCCGAAGGTTTGCCAAGCAGCCTGCGAACCCCTGCCTCCAGGGAGTCCATCCGGGTTGTTGCGGTCACCCATACGATCTCAAGGGACGCGCCGAAGTAACCGTGCGCCAGGATGTTCCGCATGCCGCGTACGTTGGGCCATGGGATCTCCGGCACCCCAGCCGCGACCTTGTCCGGAATTCCCTTGGCGGCCTCGCCGATGATCTCGATGTTCCGCATCACCGCATCCTGCGTGCGTTCGTCGGCGAGGAAAGCCTCGTAGGTCATCCCGGCGATGTACCGGCGAACCTTGCCGCACGCCTCGATGATGTCCTCGGCGTAGAGCTTCCAGTCGCGCTTCAAGTCAGGCGACATTCACGGCCTCGCGCTCCACCGCCGGCCGCATCCGCGGCTTCAAGGCGTCAGGCGTGACCAAGTCGACCTTCCGGCCGAGCTGGTCCTCGAGGAAGAGCTTCAGGCCCACGAAGGCGTCCAGCGCTGGGGTGACATCGAACTCCACCAGGATGTCGAGGTCGCTGTCCTCGCGCGCCTCGTCGCGAGCCGTGGACCCGAAGAGCGAGATGCGGCGCACGCCGAAGTCGCGCCGGAGGGTCGGCAGGTAGGTTCGCAGGGTCGAGATGGCCACGTCGCGCCGCATGGGCCTGAGTATACGGGTTTGGCGCACCTGCGGCCATCTGGGCGCCCGCCCCGTCGACTACCCTTGGCCTGGTCCTGGCAAGACTCTCCCGGAGACCACCCGCCGCGGGGTCCTTGGCTCATGGCTGCATTCCTCGATCTACTGGCCCTTTGAGACTTCCTCCTGGAGGCGTTGGCAGGTTGGCGTATCGACCGACGAGTAGTTGCCCATATACGAGACGAATACAGCTTCGGCTGCGTTCACTTCGTCCGGCGAGGCTGCGATGATGGAGAGGATCACGACTCCGAGTGGATGGCCGCGTCTACCTCCTGCCGGTCCACTCCTCCGCCGACGCCAACCGGACCCTGGGTGACGCGGCCAAGCTGGCCATCGAGGACGAACTGACCGCGCTCAAGGGGGAGGTTGAGGGCTTCGTCGCTTCGCCGCCCGATCGGCCGTCCACTCCGGTACGGCGGCTCGATGCCTTCGAGGGGCTCCAAGCCCGCGCCAACCTGTACCGCGACGTCCTCCAGGTCCACGTCGCAGACCTGGAGGCCACGCTCGCCGGCCTCACCAGCGGCGCGGAGAACTTGCTCAACCAAAAGGCGGCATAGAGAGCGAGGGCGCAGCGGAAGGATGGCTCGGTGCTCTCCAACGTTGGGCGGATGCTCCTTGGCCCGAATCACTCCGTGAAGATCTCGGCGGCTCCGGTGCGTACCCAGTTGGGCGTGGCCGGTCTGATCCCGCCGACTACCAACCATGTGCCGTCCGGGAGCTTGGCTGCTCCCAGGAGGTTCCCGTGGTCCGTGATCATCGTCGGTCCGAACTCCCATGCGCCGGCTCCCGGTACATACCGCTCGGAGATCCCACCGGCCCCGCTCGCCCCGGTCCCGCCTGCGAGCAGCACGTCGCCAGTGGAGAGGAGCAATGCCACGTGGCCCGCGTGACCCCTCGTCGTGGCGCCGGTGACGCGCCAGGTGCTCGCCGCGGGGTCATACAGGCTGACGCGCTTATCGTCGGCCCCGTCATCGCAGGTGTTGTCGTTGTGGCAGCCGGCGGCGACCAGCACCTCTCCCGATGCCAGCAGCGTCGCAGTGTGGGCGAAGACGGCGAAGGGGAGCGGACCGACCCCGCTCCAAGTCTTCGTGGCCGGGTCGTAGAGCTCGGCCGACGCCGTCGTGACGACGCAGGGCCAAGCGCCGACGCAGCCGCCCGCGACCAGGACCTTCCCGGAGGCCAGCACCGTGGCGGTGTGCCAGTAACGTGCCGTGGCCAGCGACCCGGTCGGCGCGAAGAGCCCGGTAGCGGGGTCGTACAGTTCCGCGACGGCGGTCGATCCCGTGAAGTCTGCATTCATGCCGCCGACGATGAGCACCTGTCCGGAGGCCAGCGCGGTGCACGTCGCCGTGTCGTGCACGGTCGCCATTGGCCCGGCGGTCGGTGTCCAGGTGTTGCCGGTCGGGTCGTAGACCTCCGCCGTGCTGAGCCCCAGGTCGACCGGGTTGGAGCCGCCGGCCACCAGGACCTTCCCGGACTGGAGCAGCGCTGCACAGGCTGTGGACCTCTTGGTCATCATCGGAGCCACGACGGTCCAGGCCCTGGTGGCGGGATCGTACAACTAAGCTGTAGCTGTGGCCTCCCAGGCCTCGCTAGCGCCGATCTCCCCGCCGGCGACGAGCACTCGCCCTGAGGGGAGAGCCACCGTCATGAAGACTGAGCGAGGTGTGGCTAGCGCACCGGTAGAGGCCCACGCACCGGCGTTGGCACAAGTCACCGTCACCTGGGTGATGTTTGCAGCTCCCACGGTACCGGCGCCGTTCGTCACCACGCACTCCTGCGTCGGGCCCCTCGGCTGG
>Ga0315271_10003368_pt1 | contig 10106 bp, 5 predicted proteins | sample C3_top_MG_FD_204664 | JGI IMG/M metagenome (GOLD analysis project Ga0315271, IMG submission 204664) | Sediment microbial communities from Yellowstone Lake, YNP, Wyoming, USA - C3_top | ecosystem: Environmental > Aquatic > Freshwater > Lake > Sediment | place: USA: Wyoming | collected 2017-08-01
CGCCTACGCGTCGGTCGGAGCCAAGGTCCTCGAACGCGCGGCCGGGCATGCGTGCGGTCCCTACCGCGTGCTCAACGTCCACGTCGACGCCATCGCCGCGGTCACCAACAATCCTCCCTGCGGGGCGATGCGCGGCTTCGGCGCCAACCAGGCCTCCTTCGCCATCGAAGGGTGCATGGATCTGCTCGCGGAAAAGGTGGGCATCGACGGATGGGAGATGCGCTGGCGCAACGCCGTCGACATCGGGGACACCTTCGCGTCGGGCCAGGTGTTCGAAAAGTCGATCGGCATCAGGAAGACGCTCCTCGCGGTGAAGGACGCCTACTACGCGGCGCGGGCCGGGGGCCAGGCGGTCGGCATCGGCTGCGGCCTCAAGAACAGCGGCATCGGCAATGGCGCCATCGAATGGGGCAAGGCGCGGCTGGTGGTCGAGAGCGACGGCACCATCTCTCTCTACAACGGTTATACCGAGATGGGGCAGGGGCTGCTCACCGTGCTCTCCCAGTTCGCGGCCGAGGTCACGGGACTTTCTCCCTCGATCTTCCGGCCGAAGGTCGACTCGACATTCGCGCTCGGCTGCGGCCAGACCACCGGTTCGCGCGCGACCCTCTTCGGCGGCAACGCGGTGAAGAGCGCGGCTACCCATCTCAAGGCGGCGCTCGATGGCGGGCGCACCCTCGCGCAGATGGCGGGTGAGGTTTTCGCGGCCGACATCAAGGTTGATGACACAACCGCGCCCGGCGCCAACGTCGCGAAGGTCAAGACCCACACCTCGTTCGGTTTCGCCACCCAGGTGTGCATCCTCGACGCCAGCGGCCGGGTGGATCGCTTCATCGCCGCGCACGACGTCGGCCGCGCCGTGAATCCCGACCTGTGCGAGGGCCAGATCGAGGGCGCCATCCACATGGGCCTCGGCTATGCGCTCACCGAGGACCTTCCCTGTGAGAACGGCTGGCCGGTGACCGACAAGCTGCGGCAGCTCGGCGTTCTCCGCGCGCGCGACATGCCGAAGGTCGAAGTCATCGTGGTCGAGGATCCCGAGCCCGAGGGCCCGTTCGGGGCGAAGGGAGTCGGTGAGATCGGCCTGGTCCCGACCGCGGGTGCGGTAGCCGGAGCGCTCGCCGCCTTCGACGGCGTGCGCCGCTACGTGCTTCCCATGAAGGATTCGCCCGCCTCTCGAGCCATGAGCGTCGGCCGGATCAAGGCGACAGCACGTTGAACGACGAACGGCTGGTCAACGCCCACACCCACATCTACAGTGGCCTTGCGCCTCTCGGGATGCCCTCGCCGAAGTCGCCGCCCCCGGATTTCGTTTCGATCCTCGAGCAGGTCTGGTGGCGGCTCGACCGCGCGCTCGACGCGAACTCGATCGCGGCGAGCGCCGAGCTCTACGTCGCCGAGTCAGTGGCGCTCGGGGCCGGAGGCCTCATCGACCACCACGAGTCGCCGAACTTCATCGACGGTTCGCTCGACATCCTCGCCGATGTCTGCGAGCGCTTCTCGATGCCGGCCCTCCTTTGCTACGGCGTCACCGAGCGAAACGGCGGGCCGGACGAGGCGCGCCGGGGTCTCGCCGAGTGCGCGCGTTTCACCCGGCGCCACCGAGGCCGGCTGGGGGTTCGAGGCGCCGTCGGCCTTCACGCCTCGTTCACGGTCTCCGACGAGACCATCCGCGAGGCCGCGGGCCTGGCCCGTGACCTCGAGACCGTCCTGCACGTCCATGTGGCCGAAGACGGCGCCGACGTCGAGGACGCGCGCACGCGCGGCTACAAGGGCGTGATCGATCGCTTCACCCGTCTCGACGCCATGGTGCCGGGATCGATCTTCGCGCACGGTGTGCATCTCACCGAGAGCGAAGTGAGCGCCTGCGAGGAGGCGTCGATCTGGCTGGTGCAGAACCCGCGTTCGAATCGCGGTAACCGCGTGGGGTATCCGGCGGCACTTCAGGTCTCGAACCGCGTGGCCCTCGGCACGGATGGGTATCCCTCGGCGATGTCCGATGAGGTCGCCGCCCTTCGCCAGGAGTCCGCGGCCCACGGCGACGACCCGGACCAGGTCAGGGCCCGTCCCGCGGCGGGCGCGCGCCTCCTCACCGAACGCTTTGGCTTTCGGGTGTCGCCTCCCGACGAGGCGGCCCGGGCCCGCGCGGCCGCGGCCCTCGGCGACATACGACAGCGCGCGCAGATCGAAGCGGACGCGTTGTGGGATCGGATGCGCCGTCTCTGACTTCGCACCTCGGTGGTCGCAGCGTCTACCAAGCCGGTGCGGTCCGTCTGCTCCCCACTACGTCATTGCGAGGAGCCACTCCGTCTGTATCGCGACGAAGCAACCCCGTCCCACCACTACCAACCCCCGACCCTCAGCTCTTCCAGTCCTGCTTGTGGTCGCGGCGCACCGGCACGCGCTTCCCCTTGATGGTGGTGGCCCGGAGCGTCTCGATGATGCTGTCGGCGATGTCGGCCGGGACCTCCACCAGCGAGAAACGATCCGTGATCTGGATGGCGCCGATGGCGCGCGCGTCCACCCCGGCCTCGTTGACGATGGCGCCCACCAGGTCGCCCGCCCGCACGTTGGCAGCGCGGCCCGCGCCGATGTACAGCCGGGCGACATCCCATTCCGGCGTGATGCGCTTCTTGCTGAAACCCTTGCCGGGAGGCTTGCCTGGCTCGGCCCCGGAGGCCGAGGCTCTGGGCGCAGGCCCGCGGTCATGGCGTGACACGGGCCGATCGGGCCGGTCGGGCCGGATCGTGACCGAGGGGATTTCTTCGACCTCCGCGCCGTCCTTGGTGTCGGCCATCTTCACCGCGGCGGCCGCGACGTCCATGATGTCGAATTCCTGAGCGAGGGAATCGACCACGGCGCGGAAGTGGTCGAGGTCGCCCGCGACGATGGTCTCCCGCAGCGACGCCTTGGTCATCTCGATCCGGCGCGCTCGCAGGTCGGCCACCGTGGGCACCGCGGCGATCTGGATCTTCTGCTTGGTCAGGAATTCGATGTTGCGGAGAAGCCGGTGCTCGCGTGGCTCGGCGAGAGTGATCGCCACCCCTTCGCGGCCCGCGCGGCCGGTGCGCCCGATGCGATGGACGTAAGCCTCCGCTGACGTGGGGACGTCGTAGTTCACCACGTGCGACACGTGCTCGACGTCGAGCCCGCGCGCGGCCACGTCGGTGGCGATGAGCAGATCGGCGGTGTTGGCGCGGAACTTCTTCATCACGCGATCGCGCTGCTCCTGCGACAGCCCGCCGTGCAGCGCCTCCGCCCGGTAGCCCCGGCCGTTGAGCGACTCGCAGAGTTCGTCGACCTCGGTGCGGGTGCGGCAGAAGACGATGGCCGAGGTCGGATTCTCCACGTCAAGGACGCGACCGAGGGTGGCCATCTTGTGCGCGCGGCCGACCACGTAGGCGACCTGCCGGACGCGGGGAGCCGAGCCCGCGGGCACCACTTCACGATCGATGCGAACCCGCACCGGGTTCTTGAGGTGCTTGTTCGCGATCTCGGCGATGCGCGGGGGCAACGTCGCTGAGAAGAGTGCCGTCTGACGCTCTTTCGGCGTCTCATTGAGGATGGCTTCAAGGTCTTCCGCGAAGCCCATGTCGAGCATCTCGTCGGCCTCGTCGAGGATGACCACCTTGATGCTCGCGAGCCTCAGAGTCTTGCGGCGGATGTGATCGAGGGCGCGGCCCGGTGTGGCGACCACGACATCCACGCCGCGCTTCAGGGCGCGCAGCTGCGTCTCCATGGGCGACCCGCCGTAGATGGGCACCGCGGTGACGCCCATGGCCTTGCCGTACTTGTGCACCGCTTCCGCCACCTGCATGGCCAGCTCGCGCGTGGGCACCAGGATCAGAGCGCCGAGCCGGTCCTTCGCATCGGCGGTTGGGGTGAGGATGTGCAGCAGCGGCAACGCGAAGGCCGCGGTCTTGCCGGTGCCGGTCGCGGCCTGGCCCAGGACGTCCCTTCCGGCGAGGAGGGGCGGGATGGCCTCACGCTGAACCGGGGTGGGTTCTTCGTATCCGAGCGCCAGGAGCGCGGTCACGATGCGGGGATCGAGGCCGAGTCCCGAGAATCCAGGTGGGGGTTCGATGGCGATGGGTGGTTCGGTGCGCGCGGTCATGGGTGCACGATACGCCCCGGCCGACGCGCGCGCCGTGGCGCGGGGGCTCGAGGCTTACTCGTAGCGAAGGGCGATCATCGGGTCCACGCGCATGGCGCGTCTCGCCGGCAGGTAGCAGGCGAAGAGCGCGACGCCGGTCAGGACAAGGGCCACACCCACGAACGTCACCGGATCCCAGGCGCCCACGCCGTAGATGAGGGTGGCCAGCAGCCGGGTCAGGCCAAGGGCCGCGGCGATGCCCAGGGCCACGCCGACCACGGTGATCCTCATTCCTTCGCCAATGACCATGCGCAGGACATCGCCGCCGGACGCCCCGAGGGCCACCCGGATGCCGATCTCCTGGGTGCGCTGGCCGGTGAGGTACGAGATGACGCCATAGATGCCGATCGCCGACAGCAGCAGGGCCACGGCGGAGAAGATGCTGAGCATGATCATGGCCACCCGCTGGGTGGCGATCGAATTGGCGACGACCTCTTCCATCGGCCGGGCCCCGTAGACGACCGAACTGGCATCCGCTCTCGCGGCGGCCTCCCGGATCGCGCCCATGACGCCGAGGGGCGCTGCGTTGGTGCGGGCCACGTAACCGGAGCCGCTGGAGAGCAGCGTCCAGAACCGGTCCGGGACCTGCCAGACCGAGAGGTAGAGCTGGGCCTGCAGCGTCTCGTGCTTCTTGTCGCCGAGGCCCCAGTGCTCCACGTGGCCGACCACGCCGACGATCTCCGCCTTCATGTCCAGGAGCCCCACGTGGATGCGCTGGCCCACCGGATCGACCCCGGGGAAGTACTTGCGCGCGAACGAAGCGTCGATCACGGCCGCGACGGGGGAGCGCTCGTCGTCGTGATCGCCGAGGAAGCGGCCGCGCTCGAGGGGGATGCGCATGGCCTGCTGGTAGGGCGGCGTCACCAGGTAGAAGAGGGCGAAGGTCATGTCGTTCTGGTTCGCGGGCGGCGTCTGCCCCTCGGGCCAGAACGGCACTTCGGAATCGCCGGTCATGGGCAGAGAGCCGCCGATCATGGCCGCGGCCTCCACTCCGGGGACGGCCGCGAATTGCCGCGCGGCCTCGCGATACTTGGCGCGGAGCTGGTCGGGTGTCGCCTTCGGATCGGAAGTCATGGAGGTGGCGAAGGCGAGCACCTGGCGCGGATCGAAGCCGGGATCGATGCCCCACAGCGCGGTCAGGCTTCGGATCATCAGCCCCGCTCCCACCAGGAGGACGAGCGCCATGGCCACCTGCAGGACGATGAACAGGCTTTGCGCGCGATGCCGAGCGCCGCTCGATCCCCGGCCGCCCTCGCGAAGGGTCTCGCTCAGTTGCGGCCGCAGCATTCTCATGGCGGGCGCGAGGCCGAAGACGATCCCGGCCAGGATCGAAATGCCGGCGGTGAAGAGAAGCACCCGCGAATCGAGGGCGATCTCGTCGGTGCGGGGGATGGCATCCGCGAGTCCCTTGAGGATCAGGACCATCGCGGCCTTGGCGATGGCCAGGCCGACGACCCCGCCCGCGATCCCCAGGATGACGCTCTCGGTGAGAAGCTGGCTGATTACGCGCCAGGGGCTCGCTCCGAGGGAGAGCCGGATGGCGAATTCGCGGGTCCGTCCGGTGGATCGCGCCAGGAGGAGGTTGGACACGTTGGCGCAGGCGATCAGGAGAACGAAGGCCACGGCGCCGAGGAGCACGAGCAGGGTTCCGCGCGCGCTGCCGACCACATCCGTCTTCAACGGAACCATGGTGATGCCGGAGCCCTTGTTGGCGTCGGGGTAGGCCGCGGCAAGGTCCCGCGCCACCGCGTCCATGTCGGCCTGGGCCTGCGCCTCGGTGACTCCGGGCTTCAACCTCCCGATCGCGTTCGTGCCCATCCCGATGTGGCGATCGCGGAAGCTCGGGTCCGCCCACTGGCCGATGGGCACATAGACATCGGAAGGGCTGAGTCCGGGAATGAGGCCCTGAGCCACGCCTACGATGGTGTGCGACCTCCCATTGAGGGTGACGCTCTTGCCCACGACTTCGGGCGACGAAGCGAATCTGCGCTTCCACAGGCCGTCGCCCAGCATCGCCACGGGCTCGGCCCCGATCTGGTCTTCATCCCGGCGGAAGGCCCGCCCGATGATCGGATGGATCCCGTAGGCGGGGAAGAAGTCCGCGGAAACCATGTGGGCGTGGAGCCGCTCCGGCTCGCCCGAGCCGGTCAGGTTGTAGTCGTCCGACCGGAAAGCGCCGAGAAGAGCGAAGGAGTGGTTTTGCCGTTGCCAATCCTCGAAATTCGGGTAGGCGATGGAGCTCTGCGCGAAGGTGGAGGTCTTCGCGTAAACGGCGAAGAGGCGGTCCGGGTCCGGGAAGGGCAGGGGATTGAGGAGCACGCCGTTCACGACGGAGAAGAGGGCCGTGTTGGCGCCGATCCCGAGGGCCAGGGTGAGGATGGCGATCGCGGCGAAACCGCGGTTGCTCAGAAGCACTCGTATGGCGAACCTGATGTCTTGCCAGAAGTTGCTCATGGAAACCCTCGAGGCGCGCTGCGCCCGATATCGTACGTACTTCTACTAACGACGGAGGCTCGCCCCGGGTTCCCTGGAGCGGGAATCGAGACCCGTCCCCAGGCTTGATGCAAATGCACTGCAGGATCGGCTGAGCCGCCCTTAGACTGACACAGCTATGAGCCGACCTGCACTAGAGACCGAGATCGTCGACCGCGCGGTGCGCGACCGGACCGTCGCCCTGTTCCGCGAACGCCGAATCGTGCTGCCCACGCTGACCGAACTCGCGCAGCCGGACACCATCCCGGCCGCGGTCCTCCGCGCGCTCCAGGACGTCGACCCCGACGCGCCCGCGCCGGAGAACCTCTTCCGGGTTCATTGGCACAATGGTTCCGACCGGCGGTCGCGCGTGACCGTCCCCGATCACGTGGTGCTTCCGAGCGCCCTGACCGGCGTCGCCAGTCCGATCATCGTCGCCTTCGGCAATCGCTTCCCGATGATTCGCGCTCACAAGGTCCTGGCCGCGTACGGCTGCCTGGTCCCGCGTCTGATGACCGGCCAGTTCGATCCCACCAGGCACCGCGCGGTCTGGCCCTCGACCGGCAACTACTGTCGCGGCGGCGTCGCGATCTCGCGCATTCTCGGCTGCCGGGGTGTCGCGGTCCTGCCCGAGGGTATGAGCGAAGAGCGCTTCGCGTGGCTCGACAAGTGGGTCGCCGTGCCTTCCGACATCGTCCGCACCGTGGGCACCGAGAGCAACGTCAAGGAGATCTACGACAAGTGCGCGGAGCTCGACGCCGACCCGGGCAACGTGATCTTCAATCAGTTCTCCGAGTTCGCGAATCACCTGATCCACCTTCACGTCACCGGCCCGGCGCTGGAGCGGGTGTTCAGCGCGGTGCGTGAGACGAGCCCCGCCCTCCGTCTCGCCGCCTTCGTCTCCGCCACCGGGTCCGCGGGCACGATCGGCGCAGGCGACTACCTGAAGGACCAGCATGGCGCCCAGATCGTCGCGGCGGAGGCCCTCGAGTGCCCGACCATGCTCTACAACGGCTTCGGGGAGCACAACATCCAGGGCATCGGCGACAAGCACATTCCCTACATTCACAACGTGATCAACACCGACGTGGCGGTGGCGGTCTCGGACCGCGCCACCGACGAGCTCAACGTGGTGTTCAACACCGCGGCCGGCCGCTCCGCGCTCGCCGCGCGCGGGGTTTCCGCCGAGGTGATCGCGGCCCTGCCGCACTTCGGCTTCTCGAGCATCTGCAACGTGATCGCCGCGATCAAGACCGCGAAACGCCTGGGCTTCGGCAAGGACGACGCGATCGTGACCGTGGCCACCGACGGCGCCGAGCTCTACGCCACCGAGGTGGACAAGGCGGTGGCGAAGCGGTTCGATGGCGTCTTCGACCAGGACGCCGCCGAGCGCTCCCTCGACCAGCATCTGCTGGGCGCGGGCATCGAGCACGCCCTTCATCTGTTCCCGCTGGATCGCGACCGCATCTTCAACCTCGGTTACTTCACCTGGGTCGAGCAGCAGGGCGTGTCGCTCGCGGACTTCGAGCGCCGGCGAAGTCAGTCGTTCTGGCGCGATCTCAGGCCCGCCATTCCAGTGTGGGATGAGTTGATTCGCGCGTTCAACGCCGAGACGGGCGTGACGCTCGGATCGTGACCACCGCGCCGTTCCTGGTTTGCGCGGGTTGCGGCGCCGTGGCGGCGGGTCCGCTGCCGTTTCGCTGCTCCAACGCGGATATCGACGGGCGCGATCATGTGCTGGCCCGCGTCGAGCCGGCGGCCGACGCCATATTCACGGACGAGGACCCCAATCCGTTCGTCCGCTATCGCGCCCTCTCGTTCTCGTGGGCGGTGGCGCGGGCGCACGGGCTCGCGGATGCCGACTACGTCTCCCACGTGCGCGACCTCGATCGCGCGGCGGGCGACGTCGACGGCCATGGTTTCGCCATGACGCCCTACGAAGCCTCGCCGAGACTGGCGAGGCTCCTCGGACTCGCGGACGACGCCGTGTGGATCAAGGATGAGGCCGGCAATGTCTCGGGCTCGCACAAGGCCCGGCACCTCTTCGGCCTCGCGCTCTATCTCGCGGTTGCCCATCGCATCGGCCTGATCGGCGCGTCCGAGGCCGCTCGCCCCCTCGCCATCGCGAGTTGCGGCAACGCGGCGCTCGCCGCGGCGGTGGTGGCTCGCGCGGCCCGGCGTCCCCTTCGCGTCTTCGTGCCGGTCTGGGCCGAGGCTTCCGTGATCGCCCGTCTCACCGAACTCGGAGCGTCGATCGAGACCTGCGACCGCCGCGTCACGGACCCCCCTGGCGATCCCTGCCATCACCGATTCCGCGAAGCGGTGAGGGCGGGCGCCCTGCCCTTCTCGGTTCAGGGCAGCGACAATGGACTCACCATCGATGGCGGGATGACGCTCGCTTACGAACTGGCGGAACAGAGTGCGGCCGCCCCGGTCGACCGGCTTTTCATCCAGGCCGGAGGCGGAGCGCTCGCCAGTTCCGTCATCCAGGGCCTCACCTGGGCACACGACCTGGGCAGGCTCTCCCGTCTCCCCGCGATCCATGCGGTGCAGACCGCGGGGGGCTTCCCTTTGATCCGGGCGTGGCGTCGGGTCGTGCGGGAGCTGCTGTCCGAAGTCGGGGCGCCGATGGCTCCGGGCGCCGATCTCGCCGCCGACGTCGAGGCGTCGCGCGCCGATGCCTCGGCGGCGCGCTGGTTGATCGCGAACCCGAAGACCGCCGCCGTCCATCGCGCCATGGCTGCCGCGGCCGGAGATCGGGCCCGGTTCATGTGGCCCTGGGAGACCGAGCCGAAGAGCGCGGCCTCGGGCATCCTCGACGATGAGACCTACGACTGGCTGGCCGTGGTCCGAGGCATGCTGCTGACCGGCGGCTGGCCCGTGGTCGCCTCCGAGGCCAATGTTCTCGAGGCGTACTGCGAGGGTCGAGGCGTCGGCATCAAGGCGAGCGCCACCGGCACCGCGGGTCTCGCGGGTGCGATGACCCTGGCTCAGGCCGGACTCCTCGATCGCCACGACCGGGTCGGGGTACTCTTCACCGGAGTCGATCGATGACCCGCGCCATCCGCGTCGCCCTGAGCGAAACCTGCAATGCCTACCGGGGCATGCCCGCGACGGCGGGAGAGCTTGGGGCGCTCGCCGATCGGCTCGAGGCGATCCGCGCGGAAAACGTCGCTCATCATGTCGCCCTGGCCCGGGCCGCCGCCTCGGCGGGTGCCTTGATTCTCGGGATGGGGGAACTCTTCACCGGCCCGTACTTCGCGCTCGGCCGCGACCCCCTGTGGCTCGGCCTCGCCGAAGACGCGCTCACCGGACCGACGGTCACCACCCTGCGCCAGGCCGCGCGCGACACCGGCCTGATCCTCGTCGCGCCCATCTTCGAGCACGATCCGCGTTCCGGTCGGAGATTCAACACCGCCGTGGTCATCGACGAGACCGGCGAGATCCTCGGCCGGTACCGCAAGACCCACATCCCGGTGGG
>Ga0315271_10003369_pt1 | contig 10105 bp, 7 predicted proteins | sample C3_top_MG_FD_204664 | JGI IMG/M metagenome (GOLD analysis project Ga0315271, IMG submission 204664) | Sediment microbial communities from Yellowstone Lake, YNP, Wyoming, USA - C3_top | ecosystem: Environmental > Aquatic > Freshwater > Lake > Sediment | place: USA: Wyoming | collected 2017-08-01
TGCCGCCACAAAATCTTCAACGCGTCGTGGGTGATCGACGGCGAGCCGCAGGCCGAGTCCCTCTTCGGCATGGTGCGGACCACGCACCGGGCGAACCCGCAGGGCACGGTCTCCGCGTATGCCGACAACTCGGCGGTCATGGAAGGCGCGACCATCGGCCGGTTCTTCGCCGATCCGGTCACCGGCCGCTACGGGTATCACGCGACGCCCACGCACACGTTGATGAAGGTGGAAACGCACAACCACCCGACGGCGATTTCGCCGTTCCCGGGCGCGGCGACCGGGTCCGGCGGCGAAATCAGAGACGAGGGCGCGACTGGCCGCGGGTCGAAGCCCAAGGCCGGATTGTGCGGATTCTCCGTCTCCAACCTGCGGATCCCCGGCTACGAACGGCCCTGGGAGGGCCCCGAGTCGCGGCCCGATCGGATCGCGTCGCCGCTGGCCATCATGATCGACGGCCCCATCGGCGCGGCGTCGTTCAACAACGAGTTCGGCCGGCCCAATCTCGCCGGCTACTTCCGCGCGTACGAACAGGTCGTCGACGGCGTCGCGCGCGGCTACCACAAGCCCATCATGCTCGCGGGCGGTGTCGGCAACATCAGCGCCGATCAGTCGCTCAAGGCGGACGTGCCTGCCGACGCGCTCTTCATCCAGCTCGGCGGCCCGGGGATGCTGATCGGCATGGGCGGCGGCGCGGCCTCGTCGATGTCGACGGGCGCGAATGCGGCCGACCTCGACTTCGATTCCGTGCAGCGCGGCAACGCCGAGATCCAGCGCCGCGCGCAGGAAGTCATCGATCGCTGCTGGGCGCTGGGCGAGGCAAACCCGATCGTCTCGATTCACGATGTCGGCGCCGGCGGCCTCTCGAACGCCCTGCCGGAACTGGCGCACGGCTCCGGCCGTGGCGCGCGCATCGATCTTCGGGCCGCGCCCAACGAGGAGCCGGGCATGACGCCGCGCGAGGTCTGGTGCAACGAAGCGCAGGAACGGTACGTCCTCGCCATCGCACCGCGCGACCTCGACCGCTTCGCCGCCCTCTGCGCCCGCGAGCGCTGCCCCTTCGCGGTGGTCGGCCACGCCACCAGCGACCATCGGCTCGTCGTCCACGATCCGGTGTTCGGCAACGACGCGGTGGACATGGACCTGCCGGCCCTGCTCGGCAAGCCGCCCCGCATGACGCGCGACGTGGCGCGCGTCACCCGGCGCGGCCGTCCCTTCGACACGAGCCGGATCACGATTGCCGACGCACTCCATCGCGTGCTGCGCGCGCCGGCGGTGGCCGACAAGACGTTTCTCGTCACCATTGGCGATCGCACCGTCGGCGGCCTCTGCGCGCGCGACCAGTCGGTGGGCCCGTGGCAGGTCCCGGTGGCCGACTGCGCCACCACGCTGCTCTCGTTCGAGGGGTACGCCGGCGAGGCGTTCGCCATCGGCGAGCGCACGCCCATCGCGGCGCTCGACGCGCCCGCGTCGGGCCGGATGGCCGTCGCCGAAGCACTGACGAACCTGGCCGCCGCGCCCGTGAAGGCCCTGTCGCTCGTGAAGCTCTCGGCGAACTGGATGGCGGCGGCCGGCGCCCCCGGCGAGGACGCTGCCCTGTTCGACACGGTCCGGGCGGTCACGCTGGATCTGTGCCCCGCCCTCGGCATCAGCATCCCGGTCGGCAAGGACTCGATGTCGATGCGCACGACCTGGTCCGACGGCGGCGAGCCTCGCGCCGTCGTCAGCCCGGTCTCGCTCATCGTGACGGCATTCGCGCCGTCAGAGGACGTGCGGGAGACGTGGACCCCGCAGCTGCGCACCGACGCCGGCGCGACCTCGCTGGTCCTCATCGACCTGACCGGCGGCAGGACGCGGCTGGGCGCGTCCGTGCTGGCGCAGGTGTACAACGAGACCGGCGTGGCGACGCCCGATGTGGACGATCCCGCCGCGATCCGCGGCCTGTTCGCCGCCCTCGCGCAGTTGCGGGCAGAAGGCCGTGTCCTCGCGTACCACGATCGATCGGACGGCGGCGTGATCGTCACCGCGCTCGAGATGGCCTTCGCCGGACATACGGGCATCGACCTCGACGGCGACGCCATCGCTGGCGATGGCGCGGACCTGATCGCCAGCCTGTTCGCCGAGGAGATCGGCGCCGTGATCCAGATCCGGAACGCCGACGTCCAGGGCGTGCTCGGCGTGCTGCAGAATCACGGGCTTGCGGCGCGCGTGATCGGCCGCCCCTCGTCTGACGGCCGCGTGTCGATCCTGCGCGCGGGCGAGATCGTGTTCAGCGACTCGCGCGTGGCCCTGCAGCGGGCGTGGAGCGAGACCACGTGGCTCCTGCAGTCGCTGCGCGACAACCCGGCGTCGGCGCAGGAGGAGTACGACCGGATCCTGGACGAGGCCGATCCCGGCCTCACACCGGTCCTGACGTTCGATCCCGCGACGAACCCCGCCGCGCCGTTCATCGCGAAGGGCGCGCGCCCGCCCATTGCCATCCTGCGCGAGCAGGGCGTGAACGGGGAGATCGAGATGGCCGCCGCCTTCGATCGGGCGGGCTTCGAGGCGCACGACGTGCACATGAGCGACATCATCGAGGGCCACGTGTCGCTCTCGGCGTTTCGCGCGCTGGCCGCCTGCGGCGGCTTCTCGTACGGCGACGTGCTCGGCGGCGGCGAAGGATGGGCGAAGTCGATCCTCTATCACGGTCGCGCCCGCGACGAGTTCTCCGCATTTTTCGCCCGGCCCGACACTATCGCGCTCGGCGTGTGCAACGGCTGCCAGATGATGGCGGCGCTCAAGGAACTCATTCCCGGCGCGCAGGCCTGGCCGCGGTTCGTCAAGAACACCTGCGAACAGTTCGAGGCCCGGCTCTCGACGATGGAAGTGCTGGCGAGCCCGTCGGTATTCCTGGCCGGCATGGCTGGGAGCCGCATCCCCGTCGTGACGGCGCACGGCGAAGGGCGCGCCGTCTTCGAGCGGGATGCGCACCAGCGCGACGTCGTCGTATCCGGCCGCTTCGTGGACAACCGGGGGCGCGCGACGGAGCTCTATCCGCTGAACCCCAACGGATCCCCTGGCGGACTGACGGCCGTGACCACGGCCGACGGCCGCTTCACCGCCCTGATGCCGCACCCCGAGCGGGTGTTCCGCACCGTGCAACTCTCCTGGCACCCGGACGGCTGGGGCGAAGACAGCCCGTGGATGCGGCTGTTCCGCAACGCGCGCGCGGCCATCGCGTAGCGCCGGGACCAGCGGTCGGGACGTCATCGCGCAGGGGTCGGGGCGTCTGTCCCGACCCCTGCTCCGTGTCAGGGACACTCTCGAACCAAGTAGAATATAAGGGCTGATTTCGGAGGATGTGTGCCTGATTGTCGATTGATTCAACACCCCCGCGGACGCGCGATCGCCGCCTCGGTTCTTGCCTTGTCCCTGCTCGCACCAGTCGTGTCGTTCGCCCAGCAAACGGGCGCAGCAACGGTGACTGCGACACCCGCTCCCGACTCGCCGCTGCTGGAGCGCATCCGTGCGGCCGCCGCCGCGCAGGCGACGCCAGTTGCCGCCGCGCAGGGCTCGCCCGCCGCTGCAGTACGTATCCCGGATTACCAGTCGCCGGAATGCCCCGGGTGCCCGAAGCTGAGCTGGGGCAAGGCGCTGCTCGGCACCGAGGGCGTCAACCTGATGTTCAACCTCCTCAACCTGGCCACCCGCAGCGGTGAGGAGCGAGACCAGTTCAAGGTCACGCCGAAGACCTGGTGGGAGAACCTCAAGTACGGCTACATCTTCGACGACAACCAGTTCGGAGTGAACCAGTTCGGCCACCCCTACCAGGGCGGCATGTACTTCAACGCCGGCCGCGCGAACGGGTTGAACTACTGGGAATCCGCCATGATGTCGGCGATGGGCAGCTTCACCTGGGAATGCTGCGGCGAAACCAACCGGGGCTCCATCAACGACTTCTACTCGACGACGATGGGCGGCATGGTGCTCGGCGAAGTGTTCCACCGCATGGCCGGCCTGGTGCGCGACAGCACGGTGACCAGCGGCCGGACCAAGAAGGAACTCCTGGCCCTGGGGATCGACCCGATCGGCGGCGCGGTGCGGGCGATTAACGGGGACTGGGGCAAGGTGCAGCCCAACCCGCCCGACCAGCGCCCGGACTCCCTGGCCGTGTTCGCACAGACGGGCGCGATTTGGCGAGGGGCGGCCGGGACGCTTCAGGAAGCGAAAGCGTACCCATACCTCGAGATCGACTTCTTCTACGGTGACGCGGTGAAGTCGGCGTGGAAGAAGCCCTTCGACGCGTTCCAGGCCCAGTTCGTTTTGGGCGGCGGCAAGGGGTTCTCCGAGTTCACGGTGGTTGGCCGGTTGTGGGGCACGCCGTTGAAGGACACGCCGACCTCAGCCACGCGCTTCAACATCAACCAGGGGTACCTCTTCGTCTCGAACCCCGCGTACGATCTCGGCGGCCAGTCGGTCGGGAGCATGGTGGCGTACTGGAAGTCGCTCGGGAGCCGGTCGTCGATGCTGCTGAGCGTCGCCGGGTCCTTCCTGCCGCTCGCGGCCATCTCAGCGGAGCACGTCGACGTCAACGAGCGCACGTACGACTACGGCCCTGCGGTCGGCGCCTCGGTGATGCTCGCAATCCGGCACAGGGATGAACAGGTGCTCCGCCTGTTCTACAACACGTCGTATCTCAACGCGGTCAACGGATCCGACGCCAGTCACACCGTCCAGATGATTCAGTCGCGCCTCTCCTGGCCGCTGACGAAACGCCTGAGCGCGGGCGGCTCGTATTCGCTGTTCATCCGGAACAGCTACTACAAGGTCGAAGCCGACACCTACACCAAGTACCCCGAGTCCCGCGTCTTCTTGGGCGTCCGATTTTGAGACGGTGTGAACACCTGCGCCGACGGCCGGCCTCCGGCCGCCAGCGCGGGGATTCACCGTGGTTGTCACGAGGTTGTTTTATGCGGCGGATTCACGTGCTCGTGTTCACCCTGCTCGTGGCGATGGCGGCTCCCGCCATGGCACAGTCCCCGCAGACGGCGGCACCGGTCCACCCCGAAGGGTGGTGGGGCGGGTTCGGCGGAGGAATGGCCGCGCTGCGCTTCGCGTGCGCGGACTGCGGCGACAGCCAACCCGTCTACGAGGCGCCTGCGATGGCGATCTCCTTCGGCAAGTCGATCGGTCGTAAGGTGGCGTTCGGCGTGGAATATGGCGGGGCCTTTCCGTCGTTGGACTCCGGCGCGCGGGTGGTGGCCTCGTCGCTGACCGGCCTGGCCCGGTGGTACCCCTCCTTGACGGCCCCGGTCTTCCTGAAGTTCGGCGTCGGCCTCTCACGCGTCCGCGCCAGCCTTGCCTCGAATGGCGAGACGATTTCCGAAATTCGCAACGGGACGGGAATCGTGTTCGGGATCGGTTGGGACATCCGCGTCGGCCGGTCGGCGGCGCTGACGCCCTATGCGGGCTGGTACATGAGCGCCATCGGCGACATCGGCGCCGAAGGAACGGCCCAGAAGCGCGACGTGTCATGGAACACCTGGACGTTCGGCCTCGGCGTCACGATCTTCTGAGACGGATACGACGCAGATGAGGGGTCGGGACCAACGTCCCGACCCCTCGTCTGCGTTCGGCCGGAAAGGGATCGAGGCTCAGTCCCGACCCCGCCTCGGTGTCCAGTCACGGCACGATCGTGATCCGGGTCGTCCGCGTGTCGATCTGCTTGCCCGCGTAGTAGCCCAGCACGCCGAGGGCGGTGGTGCCGCCGATGAACGTCGACCACCCGGCGGCCCCCGAGTCGGTCTGCGACGCCACGGCGCCGGCCACCCACATCCCTCCGATAATGCCGACGATGGTCCCGAAGGTGCGCCCGCCAGCGCCCCTGGTCCGGCTGACCGTCAGGCCCGTGACCGACTCGCGCGGGATCGTCATGCTGCCCTTGGCGCCGGACTTCGCTTCCAGCAGCAGTTCCGTGTCCCGAACGGCGAGGGCCTCACCGCGGACGACCCGCCCATCCTTCAGCATCACGTCGACGCGCTGATTGACGACGATGGGGCCGAGTTCGCTCCACTTCATTTCTACCGGCGCCGGACGGCCGTCCGTCTCGGCAGGAGATGCCGGAGCGGCAGGCGTCTGCGGCAGGGCCGCGAGCCTGGCGGCCTCACGACGGACCGATCGCTCGATGGGACCGGGGGTCGCCTGGCCGAGCGGGATCTGTGCGGTGGCATGCAGCGGACTGGCGACGATGCCGGCGACGAGAACCGCGGTCAGTGTCGATCGCATACGGGCACCTCCATCACTTCTCAATCTACGCCTCGATGTATGAGGTGTCTTGTCCAAACGATGAAAGATCGATGAAGACGGTCCCGCGTGACACGACAGTCACGCCTCGGACCCGGGGCCGAGGGCTCACCGATCCCGAATTGCGGTCTTCTGTCTAGCGTTTCGCGGGCTTCGGCGCGGCCTGCTGCCGTTGATACTCCGCGTACGCGGCATGTAACTGGCGTATCGCCTCGTCCTTCTGCGCCGGCGACAGCATGAACTGCCGGGCGAAGACCGCCTTCATCGTGCCGCTCGGCGTCCTGATGAACGTCTCAATCGGCACGCTGAACCGCCGTTCCACATCGTCCACGGCCGTCGAGAGATCCGGCCCGATGGGCGTCGGGCTCTTCACGCCGAAGACCGAGACCGGGTGGCACTGGTAGCAGCCCGTCGTCACGAACCATCTCCCGGGTCCCTTCGCCATCTCCGACACCAGCGCCCGTTCCTCGGCCGACTGCGGCTCCGTGCGCGGCAGCGTGCCGACGAGCGACGCATCGACATTCACGCGGCGCCACGACATCACGAGCAGCGCGAGCGCGCGAATGTCGCCGGGCGCCAGATGGAAACTCGGCATCACCGTGTCGGCGACCAGCGCGCGCGGATCCTGCAAATGGGCCTCGTGCCAGGCGAACACGCTGCGGCGGCCGGTGAGCCGGCTGTAGTCGTACTGCTCGGGGTGCTTGTCGCCGGCCCACGTGAGGTCGGGCCCGATGAGGCCGCCTCGACCGTTGATGCGATGGCAGGCGCGGCAGCCCTTGTCCTCGACCAGCCGCCTGGCGCGGTTGATGATCTCCGCGCCGGCGGTCACCGCCTCGTAGCGATGGCACCCGTTGCAGTTGAGCGCCATGAGGGCCGCGCGCCCGGCTCCCGGCAGGAGGCGCTCCGCCGTGGCGGCGTCAAGCAGCGGCTCGGGCCAGTCCGGCACGTGCCCGTGCGCACGCTCGCGATCGACGGCCCAGCCCTGTCCGCTATGGCACAGCGTGCATCCGAACCGGTCCACTGGATGGGAGCGCAGGATTCCAGCAGGGTGCGTCCGCAGCGGCTCGTCTGCCCGCTCGAAGCCGCGCCAGGCCGTCGCAAGATGGCACGTCGTGCAGCGGTCGGCACGGCCGGCGCCTGACACGCAGATCTGCTGGATGCCGGCGGGCACGGCGGCGGCGGCCCTGTCGCTAAACCGGCGCTGCACGTCACCGCGGAACCGCTGCTGATGCTCTCGCCACTCGGGCATGGCCTCGCGATAGACCAGGAACACAGTGACCGCCACGAGCAGCACCGCGAGGACGGCGAGCCACACGCGATCGCGCCAGCCCGGCTCGCCCGATGTCAGCGTGACTCTGGCCATCAGAACCTCGCCGGCACGTCGGCCCAGGCCTGCCACGGCCAGTAGAAGTGCCATGACGGCCCGCGCAGCAGGCCCACCACGGTGAGCGCGAGGATGAACGCGGCCAGCGCGATGAACACCAGCACCTGCGTCCGGCGCTCGCGCGGCATTGTCCGGCCAACGACCGCCGCCGGCGATCGATCGAGCCACGGCCACAGCGTCATCAGGACGAGCAGCGCCGTCGGCAACAGCACACCACCGATGAAGGCGCCGTTGACGACCACCGATCCGACCCGCACCGTCGTGTCGGCCACGATCTCCTGGAGCCAGAGGAAATACCACGGGGCCTTCGCCGGGTTCGGCGTCAGCAGCGCGTTCGCGGCGTCTTCGAGCGGCGACGGGATCACGATCGCGAGCACCGTCACCACGAGCCACGTCGCCAGCGTCACCACGGCTACCCGCCTGGCGACGGCGGGAATCGCGACGACCACCTCGACGCCGTCCTGCGGCGCATCCCCGCGCGCGAGCCCGCCATCCTTGCGCACGCGCCACATGTGATAGCCGACGAGCACCGCCATCGCGATCGGCACGACGACGATGTGCAGGAGGTAGAAGCGCATCAGTGCGGTCTGCCCGATCTCCCGTCCGCCGATCAGCAGGTCACGCAACACCGGCCCGACAAGCGGCGTGGCCGCCGCGATGTTCATGCTGACGGTCACGGCCCAGAAGGCGAGCTGGTCCCACGGCAACAGGTAGCCGGTGAACGACAGCACCACGGTCCCGGCGAGCATCGCCACGCCGATCACCCAGTTCCACTCGCGGTGCTGCTCGCGCGCGCCGCCGTTCCTGTAGGCGCCGGTCAGGAACACGCGGGCCAGGTGCAGCGTCGAGACGATGACCATCAGGTGCGCCGCGATGCGGTGCGCCGCCCGGAACCACCAGCCGAAGGAGACGACGTGCTCGATGTCCTTGATGGACTGGTACGCCTCCCGGGTCGATGGGATGTAGAACACCATCAGCGGGAGGCCGGAGAGAAGCAGCAGGACGAACAGGACCGCCGTGATCGTGCCGAGCCACAGCGACGGCGTCCATGCGAGCGACGTCGATCGCATCCGCGCCGGGAACCAGTGCAGGAGGAAGTTCGCGAGGATGGCCTCGGTGGCCTCGCCAGTCGACGCGGGGAGGAGGCTCCAGAAGCGGCGGCGGGTCACCGGCGGGTCCTCATGGCAGTGTCAGCGCGAAGGCCCGATCGACCTCGGCCTTCAGATCGACCACGATCTGCCCGTCGTCCGGGGCGAGAGTGAGCCGAAACAGGGCAAGCGGCCGCGGAGCCGGGCCCGAGATGTTCGCGCCGTCCGCGCGGTAGCGGGAGCCGTGGCACGGGCAGGTGAACTGCTGCACCTGGGCAGTCGGCCGCGCGCCCGCGTCCTTGCCGTCAGCGACTTCCTGCACATCGGCGTGCACGGTGCAGCCCAGATGCGTGCACACCGCCGACACCGCGCGGAACGCCTTGCTGTCGCGGACAATGAAGAGGCGTTGAGCAGGGAGAAAGGTGAGGCCGTCGGCGAACGACTCGGGCGGGCCGATCTTCGCCGTGGACGGCGGATCGTAGGTGACGTTGGGCACGCAGGACCGGAGCAGGATCCCGCCCTGGGCCGCGAGGCCGGCGAGGCCGGCGGTGGCCCCGATCGTCGTCAGGAACGAGCGGCGGGTGGGCTGAACAGCATCCATGCGTCAACTGGCGGCGCTCAGGAGCGAGCGTCACGGGGCCCCACATCATACCAAGAGTTCCCGGTGTCTCCGGGGACTCCGTGATGGTATCAACAGTGCATTGTCTCTGGTATCATACGAACCATATGACACGGGTCCCGGTGGCGACGCGCGTGTCCGGCCGCTTCCTGCTGCGCATCGGGCCTCAGCTTCATGCCCGCCTCCAGTCGGTCGCGCGGTCCCTCGGGGTCTCGCTGAACGAGTATTGCAGCCGGCGTCTGGGCGTGCCCGGTCCTGCGGTGCTCGTCGACGATGGCGCCGTCGCGGCCGTCGAGCGATCGCGCGCGCAGTTCGGATCCGCGCTGGCGGGGGTGCTCGTCTACGGCTCCTACGCCCGTGGCGACGCGACGTCCGCATCCGACGTTGATCTGCTGGTCGTGGTGGATCCTGCCATCCCGCTGACGCGGGCGCTGTACCGCGACTGGGACGTCGAGCCGGTCGAGTGGCAGGGCCGGCACGTCGATCCGCACTTCATCCACCTGCCAGGCGATCGGCGCACGGCGCCCGGAGCCTGGTGCGAGGCGGCGGTGGACGGCGTCGTGCTCGATGAACGCGATGGCGCGGTGACGCGCCATCTGGCCGCGATCAGGGGCGACATCGCGGCCGGACGCCTGGTGCGGCGCTGCGCGCATGGCCAGCCCTACTGGACGGTGGCCGCCTGATGAGAAACCGGGATCTCGCATCCGATCATGTGCGGCGCGCCGAGGC
>Ga0315271_10003370_pt1 | contig 10105 bp, 9 predicted proteins | sample C3_top_MG_FD_204664 | JGI IMG/M metagenome (GOLD analysis project Ga0315271, IMG submission 204664) | Sediment microbial communities from Yellowstone Lake, YNP, Wyoming, USA - C3_top | ecosystem: Environmental > Aquatic > Freshwater > Lake > Sediment | place: USA: Wyoming | collected 2017-08-01
CTCGCCGGAACGCAGCCCCCATTTAAGGAGGGTATTACCGCTATCAATGCAGAGGATCGTCACGCAGCCTCACTTTGTCGCAGCGACACATCGCCGGACAGGATGCGCTGTATGCCGACAGACGTATCGAGCAACAGCGCACCGTCGTCAGCCACCCCTACACAGGTGCCTTCGGTCGGTTCACCATGCGACGGCATCACGCGCACGGCACATCCGGCCCAGGCATGGCGCGCCAGCCACTCGTCGCGCAGCGTCACAAAGCCGCCGGTGGCAAAGTCATCGCACACAGCATCAATTTCGATAAGCAAGGTTGCGAGTAAAGCGTTTGGATTGACGGCCCGGTCCAGTGCGGCGGACCGCAGACTCAGTTCTGCCGGCATGGTCACAGGCAATCGTACATTGATTCCGATGCCGATCACCGCCGCAGTGTTCGACTGCATTTCGATCAGAATGCCGCCAAGTTTGCGCCCATCCTTGAGAATGTCGTTTGGCCATTTAAGGGAAGTCGCTGCGAGCCCGGTTTTATCGAGAGCACGCGAAACGGCAATCCCCACGGCGAGCGACAAGCCGCTAAGCAAAGTACCCGAAGGGAAGCGGTGCAGGAGCGAAAATGTCAGGCTGTCACCCGGTGCCGAAAACCAGGCGCGGCCCATGCGACCACGGCCTGCCGTTTGCTGAAGGGCCAGGATGACAGTTCCGGATGGAGCGTCGGCACGCGTCAGCAATGCGCCATTGGTCGAGGCGCACACGGCGACGAGGTCAACATCAAAGCGGTGGGCAGCATTGTCCAGTGCAGCAATGATGGCGGGAAGCGAGAGTATTTCAGGATCGGCCACGATGGCCGATTATATGGCCGGGCTAGGCCGCTTCCTTGCCGTCGTCGATGCCAAGTTCCTGGATCTTGCGGGTGATGGTGTTGCGTCCGATGCCGAGTAACTGGGCGGCTTCGATGCGTCGTCCGCCGCTGGCGGCTAGCGCACGCCGAATCAATGTGCGCTCGAAGTCCCGGTTGAGCAGGTCATAGGCCTCGCCCGGTCGCGCAGCGACCATGCGGTCGGCCTCATCAGCCAGCGCTGTTAACCAGTCTGACGACGCGATATTGCGCTGCCCTTCGCGAACCTCGCTAGGTAGGTCGCCAACCTCGACAACCTGTCCGGGCGCCATCACCGTGAGCCAGTGGCACAGGTTTTCTATCTGTCGCACGTTGCCGGGAAAATCGAGACCCTGCAGATAGCGCAAGGCATCCTCGGACAGGCGCTTTGCTTCGACACCGAGTTCCGCCGCGCTCTTTTGCAGAAAGTGTTTCGCCAGCAGCGGGATGTCCTCGCGGCGTTCGCGCAAGGACGGAAGGCGCAACCGGATCACATTGAGGCGATGAAACAGGTCTTCGCGGAACAAGCCGTCCTTGACGCGTTGTTCAAGGTTCTGGTGGGTGGCGGCAATGACCCGGACGTTGGCCTTGACGGGAGAATGCCCGCCAACGCGGTAAAAGTGGCCATCCGAAAGGACGCGTAGAAGACGTGTCTGCAATTCTGCCGGCATGTCGCCGATCTCGTCGAGAAAGAGCGTGCCGTTCTCTGCCTGCTCGAAGCGGCCGCGGCGTTGTGTGGCAGCGCCAGTAAACGCACCCCGCTCGTGACCGAACAGCTCAGATTCGAGCAGGTCGCGCGGAATGGCTGCAGTGTTGATCGCGACGAAAGGGGCGTCCTTGCGCGGACTGTGGCGGTACAGAGCACGGGCGACGAGTTCCTTGCCGCTTCCCGACTCGCCGTTGATGAGAACCGTGGCATGCGACTGCGACAAGCGGCCGATGGCGCGAAACACTTCCTGCATCGATTGGGCCTGACCCAGAATTTCGGGTGCCAGTTCCTGCGGCTCTGGCGCACCGTTTTGGTGCGAACTCTGTTCCAGTGCACGGCGTACGAGGCTGACCGCCTGATCGACGTCAAAGGGCTTGGGCAGATATTCAAAGGCCCCGCCCTGAAAGGCGGCTACCGCCGAGTCAAGGTCGGAATAGGCCGTCATGATGATGACCGGCAGATTGGGAGCGTCGGCCTTGACCTGCTTCAGCAGATCCAGGCCGGACTGGCCGGGCATGCGGATATCCGAGACCATGGCGCTGGGGCGCTCACCCGCATTGAAGACTTCGAGCGCCTCGTTTGCCGAACCAAAGCTGCGGCTGGGAATTTCCTCGCGGCCAAGCGCCTTCTCCAGCACCCAGCGGATGGAACGATCGTCGTCTATTATCCATACTGCATTTGTCATGATTCGGCCTTGTTTCCGTTAGCCATCGGCAGGCGGATGGTGAAGCAGGTGCGTCCCGGCTTTGATTCCACCTCAATACTGCCATGATGCTGTTGTATGAAGCTCTGTGCCAGTGTCAAGCCCAGACCCGTACCATCCGCGCGACCGGACACCAACGGATAAAAGATCTTGTCGCGCATTTCCTCGGCGATACCGGGGCCGTTGTCTATCACTTGCAATTCGAGTGCCAGGCGATAGCGCTTCTTGGCCAGCGTCACCTGCCGCAATACACGGGTGCGAAAAGTCAGGTCACCTTCGCCGCGCATGGCTTGGGCCGCGTTGCGCGCGATGTTGAGAATGGCTTGAATGAGTTGCTCGCGGTCACCGGTGATTTCGGGCAGGGAAAGATCGTAGTCTGCGGTCACTCGCACCCCGCCATATTCCGCCTGAATCAACCGCCGCACACGCTCCAGCAGTTCGTGAATGTTCATTTGCGCCGGCTGCATGACGCGATGGGAAGACAGCAAGCGGCGCATGAGCTCCTGCAGGCGATCCGCTTCCTTGATGATGACCTGGGTGTACTCGGTCAACTGCGGTGCATTTTCATGGCTCCCCAGTTCATGCTCGAGCAATTGGGCCGAACCGCGAATGCCGCCCAGCGGGTTCTTGATCTCGTGCGCCAAGTTGCGCACCAGTTCGCGGTTGACCTGCTGTTGTACCGCCTCGCGTTCCTCACGCGCCGCCTTGAGCTGATGGTCGATGGGGCGAAACTCCAGCAGCAAGCTCGCCTGAGCGGTTTCGATCGGTGTTACGGTGCAATCGAGGTGAATAGGCTTGTCCTCGCCGCGAGCAAAGGGCACGTTGTGGCCGGTGTAGCTCCAACTGTTACGCAGCGCGTTGTCGAGCGCCTCGGCCAGTGCTGCGGGCGTGCCCAGCAACTGGTTGAGCGGGCGGCCCAGCCACACGCGCTGGCTCACCGACAGCAGGTTCTCGGCCGCAGGATTTAGGTGGCGGATGCAAAGCTCGCCGTCGAGGAGGATGACGGCGGACGACAGGAGATCGAGGCCTGCAAAATCCTCGCTACTGGGGGGGACCTTTGGTTTCGTTTGCGCGCTCATGCCGATACAGTATCAGCAAGAAGCACGCCATGCGCTACTTCAGATTGGCGATTTCCTTCTTGAGCGACTCGATATTGCGCTCATGCAGGGCCACCGTATCCAGATAGGGCTTGAGCCGTTCGGCCCGCTGCGGGTTGGCGCCAGAGGAGCTCCCCAAACTGGCCTCCTGCTGCGCCAGAGTCTTTTTTGCATCATCGAGATTCTTGTGCTCGGTGGAGAGCTCCTGATCGAGGATGGCGCGGCGGTCGCCGTCGCGGGTTTTCTGCTCGCCAGCACCAACCTTGGGAAAGTCGCCGGGTGCTGGCGCACCGGCGCTGCCACGCGACGCCCGGGGCGCAGCAATCGTCGATACCGGCTGGTCGCGCGAAATGACTATGCAGCTTTTGGCACTGCCCTTGTTGTTGGTATAAGTAGCATGGCCGTCGGCATCGGTGCATTTGTAGAGCGTATCAGCGCAAACCGCTCCGCTGGCACAGGCAAGGACGAGCGCGAAGGGCAGGAAGGGTTTGGCTAGGGTCATGGTGGGCATGATGGTCGCATTGGGCGGGGGCGCGGAATAAAAAAAGGACGGGGATTAACCCGTCCTTTTTCAACGCACCGACCGAGGCCGGTGCTGACATGCAACCTTAAATCGAGTAATACATGTCGAACTCGACCGGGTGCGTGGTCATGCGGAAACGCGTGACTTCTTCCATCTTGAGGTCGATGTAGGCATCGATGAAGTCGTTGCTGAACACGCCACCGCGGGTCAGGAACTCGCGATCCTTGTCGAGGTAGTCCAGCGCCTGGTCGAGGCTGGAGCACACGGTCGGGATCTTGGCATCTTCTTCCGGCGGCAGGTCGTAGAGGTTCTTGTCGGCGGGGTCGCCCGGGTGGATCTTGTTCTGGATGCCATCGAGGCCGGCCATCATCATGGCGGTGAAGCCCAGATAGGGGTTGCAGGTGGGGTCCGGGAAACGCACTTCGATGCGGCGGGCCTTGTCGCTATGCACGAAGGGGATGCGGATCGAGGCCGAACGGTTGCGGGCCGAGTAGGCCAGCTTGACCGGGGCTTCGAAGCCGGGCACCAGACGCTTGTAGGAGTTGGTGCCAGGGTTGGTGATGGCGTTCAAGGCGCGGGCGTGCTTGATGATGCCACCGATGTAATACAGCGCGAGTTCGCTGAGGCCGGCGTAGCCGTTACCCGCGAACAGGTTCTTGCCGTCCTTCCAGATCGACTGGTGCACGTGCATGCCGGAACCATTGTCGCCGACGATGGGCTTGGGCATGAAGGTCGCCGTCTTGCCGTAGCTGTGGGCGACGTTGTGCACGATGTACTTGAGGATCTGCGTCCAGTCGGCGCGGCGTACCAGGGTATTGAACTTGGTGCCGATCTCGCACTGGCCGGCGGTGGCGACTTCGTGGTGATGCACTTCAACCGGCACGCCGCAATCTTCGAGTGCCAGGCACATGGCGGCGCGGATGTCGTTGAGGCTGTCGACCGGCGGCACGGGGAAGTAGCCGCCCTTGACTGTCGGACGGTGGCCGGTGTTGCCGCCATCGAATTTCTCGGCGGAGGCCCATGCGGCTTCTTCGGAATTGATCTTGCAGAAGGAGCCCTGCATGTCGACTTTCCACTCGACGCTGTCGAAGACGAAGAACTCGGGCTCAGGACCGAAGTAGGCGGCATCGCCCACGCCGGAGCTCTTGAGGTAGGCCTCGGCGCGCTTGGCGATGGAACGCGGGTCGCGATCGTAGCCCTTGCCGTCGGCCGGCTCGACCACATCGCAGGACAACACCAGCGTGGTCTCGTCCATGAAAGGATCGATGTAGGCGGTGGCGGCATCAGGCATCAACTGCATGTCGGACGCCTGAATGCCTTTCCAGCCGGCGATCGAGGAGCCGTCGAAGGCGTGGCCGTCTTCGAATTTTTCCATACCGAAATGGGAAACCGGCACGCCAACGTGCTGCTCCTTGCCACGGGTATCGGTGAAGCGGAAATCAACGAATTTGACTTCGCGCTCGGCAACCATCTTGATTACATCTTGAGGCGTCATGAAAAACTCTCCTGGCTGGTAAATCGAATGAATTCGGGGGTGGAAATTTCGTTGCTCTAGCAATTTAGCACTTAGTGTGCCAAGGGCCGGCGACCGGGAAGGCATTGTGCCACAACTACTTCCCGCCGGATCAGGTCAAGCCGTGCGTTCTATTTTGGTGCATCCCGGGATCAACTTGCCCTATTTTGGTGCAATCCGATCAAGGAGGATCACCGTCGCAAACCATGGGTCGTCTGGCAGCCGCTCGGCCAGTCGTTGTCGCGTCATTTCAATCCGCCCGGGCTGGCTTAACACTTCCGCTCCGAGGGTCCACTCGGCCTCGACGCGATTGCCCAGATAATGCAAAACGACGCGCTGTGGCTCGCCTGCCCCTTCGCCGAGCAGTTCGCTCAAATGAGCCAACAACTCGGCGCGGTCGGGTACATCCCGGGATATTCGCGCCGGATCGATGTCCGCCTCAGCATCCACATGTACCAGCACGTCGAGGACTTCGGGATGGTTTTGCAGGACGCGATTGCGCGCCTGTTCGGCAATGCGATGACCTTCGGAAACGCTGATGCGTCCATCCACCTGGATGTGCGCGTCGACCAGGGCCTGATGGGCCATGCGTCGCGTCCTGAGTTCGTGCAGGTCGACTACCCCCGGCGTCGTGGACAATGTTTCGCGGATGCGATTGACCTCTTCGGCTGACAAGGAGGTGTCGATCAATTCGGAAAGTGCATCCCAGGCAAAACCGGCCCCGGTCTTGACGATCATTGCGCCGACGACGATGGCCGCCACCGCGTCGGCGAATGGGAAGCCCAGCAGGCTACCGCCCACGCCTGCAGCCACCACCAGCGACGACAGCGCATCAGCGCGCGCATGCCAGGCATTGGCCACGAGCATGGGCGACCGCAAGCGTTCGGCCACGCCCAGCATGTAGCGAAACAAGACCTCCTTGGCCAGCAGGGTTGCGATGGCCGCCCACAGGGCAGCAATACCCACCGGTGGCAGACTGCCAAGATCCTGCAGCCGGCCGGTTGCCGAAACAAGGATGCCGCCGCCCGTAAGCGCCAGCAACAAGCCCAATGCCAGCGAGGCGGCTGTCTCGATGCGGCCATGACCATAGGGATGCTCGGCATCGGCCGCCTCGGCGCCCTTGCGATTGGCGTAGAGCACGAAGCCATCGGCCACCACGTCCGACAAGGTATGCATGGCATCGGCGACGAGGCTCACGGAATGCGCCCAAAACCCAACCACGACCTGCATCGCCGTCAGGAAAACATTGACGCCCACGCTGATCCAGGTGATGCGCTGGCCTTCACGAAAACGTTCGGTTTCGACTGGCACTGAGGGAGGGGTATCTTCGCCCAGCATTAGGAAATCGCTATACTCGTTGATCGGATCATCGTCACATTCTAAAGCCGTCGCCATGCAAGCTTCCGCCCCGATCAAATTTGACACTTTCAACAACCTCGCCGATGCGCAGGCGCGCGAGCGCATTGTCGCCGCCAAGGCGCGGCTCGGCAGCAGCACGGTGCTGCTCGCCCACCATTACCAACGCGCCGATGTATACGAGCACGCCGACCTCACCGGCGACTCGCTCAAGCTGTCGCGCCTGGCTTCGCAGTCGGACGCCGACCACATCGTTTTTTGCGGCGTGCATTTCATGGCCGAGGTCGCCGACATCCTGTCACGCCCGGAGCAGATTTCGATCCTGCCCGACCTCGCCGCCGGCTGCTCCATGGCCGACATGGCGAGCCGCGCCAAAGTCGAGCGCGCCTGGCGCGAACTGTCGTCGCTACTCGATCCCGACGCCAAGGTCACGCCCGTCACCTACATCAACTCGGCTGCCGACCTCAAGGCCTTCTGCGGCGAGCACGGCGGCATCGTGTGCACCTCGTCCAACGCGCCGAAAATCCTCGAATGGTCTTTTGCCCGGCGCGAGAAGGTGCTGTTCTTTCCCGACCAGCACCTCGGTCGCTGGAGCGGCTACAAGATGGGCATACCGATGGACGAAATGGTGGTGTGGAACCCCGACCTGGAAATGGGCGGCCTGACGCGGGGGCAGATCGCGAAAGCTCGCATCATCCTCTGGCACGGTTTCTGTTCGGTGCACCAGATGTTCCAGCCGGCCCACATCATCAAGTTCCGCAACCAATACCCCGAGGGCCGGGTCATCTCCCACCCAGAATGCAGCTTTGAGGTGTGCAAACAGTCGGACACCATTGGATCCACCGAGACAATCATCCGGGTCATCAAGGAAGCGGAGCCCAATACGCGCTGGCTGGTCGGCACCGAACTCAACCTGGTGGAGCGCCTGGCGAAGGAAGTTGCGCACGAAGGCAAGATCGTGCAGTTCATGGCGACCACCGTCTGCATGTGTTCGACCATGCAGCGCATCGATCCGCAGCATCTGGCCTGGACGCTGGAGAACCTCGCTGACGGCAATGTCGTCAATCGCATCAGCGTGCCGGAGCACGAAGCTGCGCTTGCAAAAATTGCACTTGAACGGATGCTCGAAGCGTCCTGATATGACCCACTCGTTGCACGTAACGACGTACAACATCCACAAGGGCTTTTCCCAGTTCAACCGGCGCATGGTGGTGCACGAGTTGCGCGAGCGGCTGCGCGAACTCGATTCGGATATCGTGTTCCTGCAGGAAGTGCAGGGCGTGCACCTCGGGCACGCCGCACGCCATGTTGAGTGGCCTGCAACAGCGCAGCACGAGTTCCTCGCCGAGGACGTCTGGCACGCCACAGCGTATGGGCGCAACATGGTCTATGACCACGGCCATCACGGCAATGCCATCCTTTCGCGCTTTCCCATACTCGCCCAGCACAATCAGGATGTGACCCACCTGCGCTTCGAGCGCCGCGGCCTGCTGCATTGCGTTATCGAGGTGCCGGACATGGCCGTTCCGCTGCACTGCGTCTGCGTGCATCTGTCGCTGTTCGGTCGCTCGCGACGGCGGCAGCTGGATGCGCTGGCCACGCGGCTGGAAACCATCGTGCCGCCCGACGCGCCGCTGTTGGTCGCCGGCGACTTCAACGACTGGCGCAACCGCGCCCATGATTTGCTGGCCGAACGACTGGGCATGTTCGAGGTTTTCGGAGGCGCCGTGGGCCGGCCACCACGCAGCTTTCCCAGCGCCCTGCCGGTGTTTCGCCTCGACCGCATCTACGTACGCGGCCTCGCCGTGACGAAAAGTGAAGTGCATTTCGGCGAGCCGTGGTCGCGCATCTCCGACCACGCCGCGCTGTCGACGCAGCTGAGTACAGTGTGAAGCCGCGCTTCGTCTCCGGCAACCGCATTGAACTGCTGGAGACTGGCGCGGCTTATTTTCCGGCGTTGATTGAGGCCATCGATGCCGCCACCGGTGAGATTCACCTGCATACCTACATTTTCGCCAACGATGCCACCGGCCGCCAGGTTGCAGCAGCCTTGGCACGGGCGGCCTCGCGGGGTGTCCTCGTGCGCGTGCTGGTTGATGGCTTCGGCGCGCGTGATTTCGGCGATCATCTGGGACAGATTCTTCAGACTGCCGGCGTTGAGGTGCTGACCTACCGACCCGAGGTCGCGCACCTGCGCCTGCGTCGCCATCGTCTGCGCCGCCAGCATGGCAAGGTCGTTGTCATAGACAGGCAGGTGGCTTTTGTCGGCGGCATCAACATCATCGACGACTGGGACATGGCTGACACCCCCGCGCAGATACCACCGCGCTACGACTTCGCGGTTCGCATCGAAGGCCCACTGCTGAATGCCATCCATGTCTCGGCCAGGCATGTCTGGCGCGTTGTCCGCTGGGCCAGCTTGCGCAGCCGTTCTCTCGAACCACCCCGGCGGTCGGGCGACGACACGCCGCGTGGCGACATGAACGCCGCATTTGTCGTACGCGACAACCTGCGCCATCGCCGCGATATCGAGAACGCCTACCTCGACGCCATCCACGGTGCACGCAGGGAAATCATCCTTGCTTGCGCCTACTTTCTGCCGGGTCGCCGCTTTCGCCGCGCTCTGGTTGACGCAGCGAAGCGAGGTGTGGCGGTGACACTCCTGTTGCAGGGGCGCGTCGAGTACCGCCTGTTGCATCTGGCGACCCACGCGCTGTACGGTGCGCTGCTGGGCAAGGGCATCAAGATTCTCGAATACCACAAGAGTTTCCTGCACGCCAAGGTGGCGGTCGTCGACGGCGAGTGGAGCACGGTGGGCTCGTCGAACATCGATCCCTTCAGCCTGCTGTTGGCGCGCGAAGCCAATGTGGTTGTGCGCAATGCCCGCTTCGCGGCGACCCTGCGGTCCAGTCTGATACGGTCCATGGCGGACGGCGCTCAGGAAGTACGATTCGAGGAGTGGCGTCGCGTTGCACTGCCGGCGCGGATTGGCCGTTGGCTCGCCTACGGTTTGGTGCGAATATTGGTGGGCATTACCGGTTACGGTCGCACCGATTACTCACGCTAGACTTCAATCGACCGCGTTTTCGGCACGCACGTCAGGGTCCAGTGATGGTGCGCCCATCGCCAAAATTCGGCGACACTGACGCGTGCCAACTCCGGGGGCGGTGATTGGCCAAGAAAGGCCAGGGCGGCATGAAGCTGCTGACCGGCCGTCGCGGGATCGATCGCCGGTGCCAGCGTTTGCTTGGACAGTTTCTCGCCTTGCGCATTCACCGCAACAGGTAGATGCGCATAGTTCGGGGTGGTCATGCCCAGGCAGCGTTGCAGGAA
>Ga0315271_10003371_pt1 | contig 10105 bp, 5 predicted proteins | sample C3_top_MG_FD_204664 | JGI IMG/M metagenome (GOLD analysis project Ga0315271, IMG submission 204664) | Sediment microbial communities from Yellowstone Lake, YNP, Wyoming, USA - C3_top | ecosystem: Environmental > Aquatic > Freshwater > Lake > Sediment | place: USA: Wyoming | collected 2017-08-01
TGGCCGCGCGAACGACCTGGACCTCGGTCCGATACCCCGTGAGGCGCTGCTCCTCTCGGGTCCCGGTCTGGACGACCTCGGTCGTGTTGCCGCAGAACTGCTTCTCGGTCCTGGTGCCCGACTGGTACGTCTCGGTGTGCGTGCCGACCTGCACGGTCTCCGTGACGTAGCCGGCGAACTCCTGGCGCGTCTCGGTACCGGACTGGTAGCACTCGCTGCGCGTGCCGCACTGCACGGTCTCGGTGCGCGAGCCGGAACACTGCTGCTCGGTCCGCGTGCCGCTCTGGTACGTCTCGCACCGCCAGCCACACTGGAAGCTCTCGTCCTTGTAGCCGCAGAGCCGGGTCTCCAGGTGCGAACCGCTCTGGTAGGTCTCCGTGCGCGTCCCGCATTGGACCTGACTCGTCACGCCGGTGCAGGGATCGCAGACCTCCTTCATCACCGGTACCTCGCGGGTGCACCAGTCGGCGACCTCGATCTGCTCGTACTGGGGCACCTTGCGCGTGTCGTACACGGGGACGTTGCGCGTTGCGTAGCAGGCGACCTCGACGTCCCGGTACTCGGGCACCTCGCGCGTGGTGTAGACGGGGACCTCGCGGGTCGCGTACGTGGGCACCTCGACGTCCCGGTACGTCTCCTTGCACCGCTCGGCGTAGCAGGGCACCTCACGGCACGCGAAGACGGGGACCTCCACGTCCTGGTACTGGGGCGTGCACTTCGTCTCGTAGACCGGGATCGCGACGGTCTCGTAGCAGGGCACGCAGACCTCGCGCGTGACCGCCGGGCACTCGATGACGCGCTGGCGAGGCTCGCAACGGGCGGGGATCTCCCGGCAGGCGCAGGGCGCGGGAGGACACGGGACCGGACTCGCGCACGGCGCGGGCCGCTCGCAGGGCGGCGGCGGACACGGGTCGCCGGCGTAGACGCTCGAACCCAGGCCGAGCGCCAGGGCGCCGGACCAGAACCAGACGGATCGGATGGCGCGCATGGGTACGTTTCTCCTCGCTTCGTCCGGCCACCGGGCTCCGCCTGGCGAAACGCCTGCCGGGCCCCCGGGTGGAACGAGCGGCTGTGCCTTCGATGCCGAGTGCGTCGCTTCGGCTACGCGACAAGGAAGCAGGGCGCGCGGTTGCCCGCGCGCCCTGCGAGAACGATCTTGCGACGCAGGAGCGTCGCCCGAGGAGCTACTTCAGGTTGATGCCGAAGCCGGAGAGGCCGAGCTTCGTCGACAGGGTCTTGCCGAACAGCGTGAAGTTCAGCTGCCCGTCGCCCCCGCCGCTGCCGGCGGTGTCGAGGCCGACGAGGCGCCACGCACGCGGCTCGCCCTCGACGCGCTCCAGGTTGTACGTGCGGCCGTTCATGACGACCGTCGGGTTCTCGACCGTGTAGGCCTTCCCGTCGTACGTCTCGTCGACCGCGTAGAACGTGTAGTAGCCGGCCTTCGGGTCGTGGACGACCTCGAAGCTGGGGCCTCCCGTGACCGTCACCATCCGCCCACCGCGAGCCGAGGCGTAGACGAGCGGAGCCTCACAGGGCTTGCCGTTGACCAGCAGCCGGATGCTCGCCGAGGTCGTCGTGGTCTTGAACGTATCGTTCTTCGTCATCCACACGCCGGGCTGGCCTTCGACCTTCGTCAGGGTGACGACCGTCGGGCCCTTGGACTCCGTGATCGTGATCACGGGCGCGTCGGTGACGACGACATCCTCGGAGGAGTAGATCGTCAACGTGCCCGTCGCGGGGTCCTGGACGACCTCGACGCTGGCGCCGCACGCGGGCAGCACGAGCACGCGTCCGTTGTGGCGCGTCTTGAAGGCCATGGGCTCCTTCGAGAAGCCGTCCGCCGCAGCCTCGCTCACCCAGACCGTCGTGAGAGGCGAGGTGTACGACTTCCCGGACACGACCACGCGCATGGTTCCGTCGAAGCGCTCGATCTTCACCGTGTCGCCCGACCAGACCCACGTGCCCGGCTGCCCGTCGACCGCCGTGAGCACGACTTCCTGGGGACCGGAAGCCGTCGTCATCAGGACGACCGGCGCGCGCTCGAGCTTCACGGCGGGGTCGGCCAGGCGGAACGTCATCCGACCGGCGGTGGCATCGCGCTCCACGTTGAAGCGCGCGGCGCCGTCGCCGAACACGAGCACGCGGGACTTCACGACCACCACCGGGGCACCCGGGGGCGGGACCGCGTCGTCGGCGCGTGCGAAGGCGGCACCGACGAAGAGAGCGGCGAGGGCCGCGGAAACTGCGAAGGCGAACTTCATGGGAGACTCCTCTGTCAGGGATGAGCAGGGGCCGCAGGCGCGAGCGCCGAGGCCAGAGCGCCGCGTCGACACACGCCGATGGGCGCTGGTCGTTCGCGAACGCGTGCCGAAGGCACGGGCCGATCCGAGGCACCGAGGCCCGGGCCGCGCACTACCCCTTCGATGCCGGCCGCCGCGTTGGAGGCAGAGCAATCCCTCTCTCCTTTCCCACGGCATCCCCGCACGTCGTCACCGGGGGGACGTTCGCGGCCGCTCGGTGTCCGACCGCACCCGCCCGTCGAAGGGCGCCGGCTCTCGTCACGGACCGGCGCGGGGCTCCCCCAAGGACGAAGGCGTCGCCAGGGTCGCGGGCGCGCCGCAGTACCCGCATACGGCGGTCTCGTCGGACCGGTGGACGACCGTGGTGCGGCCGGCGCGCGCGGGGCGGGGCACGTCCCTCGGGCCCTCGATCGGGGACGGTACACTCGCCGACCCCCGCGCGCGCGACGGCCTCCGAGGTCGTCGCACCGCCGCGGTCGCCCGAGCCGCCGATGGGAGGGTCCTCGTCCGCCATGGTCCCGCACCGATGAGCACGCCCCCCCCCGCAGCATCCTCGTGGTCTTCGTGGGCGCAGCAGCGCTACGACGCCCTCATCGGGCGCGGCTGGTGGGTCATCCTGCTCGTGCTCGCGGCGGCTGCCGTGATCCTCGGTCGCCACGCCCCCGACCTCGCGGTCGAGGCGGGGACCTCGGCCCTGCTCAACGAGGGCGACACCGACCTCGCCTACTACGACGCGACGCGCACGGACTGGGGCTCGGACGAGTACGCGATCGTGTGCGTGAGCGGACGGGACTGGGTCTCGCCGGAGGGCGCCCGCCTGCTGCGCGAGCTGGTGCACGACCTGGAGAACGTCCCGGGGACCGACCATGTCGTCTCGCTGCTCGACGTCCCCCTCCTGCGACAGGAGCCGGGCCCGGTCCTGGACCTCCGCAAGATCCGGACGCTGCGCGACGAGACGGTCGACCTCGCACGCGCCCGGGACGAGCTCCTCCACCACGAGATCGCGGTGGGCAACCTGGTCTCGGCGGACGGGCGCGCGACGAGCGCCCTCGTCTACCTGAAGGGCAGCTCGGGGGCGAGCGTCGCAGGCGGCACCGCGTCCCCCGGGGCGGCCCCGCCCGTGCCCGCGGTGGCGCCGAGCGCCGAAACACAGGACGAGCGGCGCAACGCCATGGTCGCGGGGATCCGGCGCGTCGCCGACGTCTGGGGTCCGAGGCTCGGCGAGCCGGTGCGCCTGTCGGGCATCTGCGAGATCAACGTGAACCTCGTGGAGCACCTGCGCCACGACCTGCGCGTCTTCGGCCTCGCGGCGATGGGCTTCTTCCTCCTGACGTTCTTCCTGATCTACCGGCGGTGGCGGTTCGTATTCCTCCCGCTGATCGCGAGCGCGCTCCCCGTCGTCCTCATCGTCGGGGCGATGGCCGCGAGCGGGATGACGATCACGATCATCACGTCGAGCCTCCCGCTCCTGCTCTTCGTGCTGCTGCTCCCCTACACCGTCTACTTCGTCGAGGCGTACCGCGAGCGCCAGCTCCTCCAGCCCGCCGAGAGCAACACCACGAGCACGATCGAGGCCGCGAAGGCGATCTTCCTCCCCTGCCTCCTCTCGTGCACCACCACGATGGCGGGCTTCGCGGCGCTCCGCACCAGCATGACGCGCCCCGTGCGCGACTTCGGCGTGATGCTGGCGATCGGCATGGCCGTCGGGCTCGTCGTCGTCTTCCTCGCGATCCCGTCCATGTCGCGCCCGCTCGGCAAGCCGCGGCCTCCGTCCGGAGGGGCGAAGCCGGGCCCGCGCGGCGCGGTGCGCCTGATGGCTCACCTCAGCCTGTTCCATCCCGTCGCCGTGGTGCTCGCGGCCGCGGCGGTGCTCGGCGTCAGCATCTGGGGCGCCTCGCGGCTGACCGCGCAGTCGAAGTTCACGAGCTACTTCCGCACGGACACCGAGGTCTACAAGGGCCTCGAGTACGTGGACACGCGCATGGGCGGGACGACGCCCCTCGAGGTCCACCTGACGTCTCCGACCAAGGGGTACTTCCTGACCCCGAAGGGCGTCGCGGCCGTCGCGGCCGTCGGGGCGTACTTCGCCGGCGTGCCGGAGACCGGCAACGTCCGCTCGCTCGCCTCGCTGGTGACCGAGCTCGAGAAGAAGAACCCGAAGGCCTTGACGCTGCTCCCGGCGGTCATCCGGCTGCCCCTCGTCCGCTCGGTGACGAGCGAGTTCGTGAACGCCGACGGCGACGTGGCCCGGGTCGTGGTCCGGATGCGCGAGACGGCGCCCACGCTCGACCGCGCGCGCATCCTCGACGGCCTGCGGACCCACCTCGCCACGCGCCCGGAGCTCGCGGGCGTCCAGACCCGCGTGACCGGCGTGTTCCTCCTCTACCAGAACATGCTCGACACCCTGCTCGAGACGCAGCGGTCGTCGTTCTTCTGGGTCATCGGCGCGGTCTTCCTGATGGTCGTGATGCTGTTCCGCGCGCTCGTGGTCTCGACGATCGTCGTCGTGACGCAGGTGCTGCCGACCATGGTCACGCTCGGCACGATGGGCTGGGCCGGCATCCCGCTCGACCTCGTGACCGTGATGATCGCGTCGATCTCCATGGGCGTGGGCATCGACGCGTCCATCCAGTACGCGTGGCGCCACCGCGCCGAGCAGCGGGGCACCCCCGACCCCGCCGAGGCCGTCCGGCGGACCCACGCCACGGTCGGGCGGGCGATCTGGATCGCCACCACCGTGATCGTCTGCGGCTTCCTCGTGCTCGTGCTGTCGGACTTCAAGCCCTCGATCTGGCTCGGCCTCCTGAACGCCGTGGCCATGATCGTCAGCCAGCTGTCCGCGCTCACGGTCCTGCCCGCGCTGCTGTACATGCGCGAGCGCCGCCGGGCCCGTCGGGCTGCGGAGTCTCCTCCACCGGCGCCCCCGACCCCGTAGGGGGCGCGCGCGTTCCGACGCGGGGCCTCACGCCCCGTTCTCCCCGGCGGTCGGGCGGCTCCGCCCCATACAATCCGGGCGCGCCGACCCTGTTCGGACCGGGTCGCGCGCGCCGGAGGGCGGCCATGGCGACGACGACGAGCGTGCGATCGAGGGCGGCGCGGTGGGCCGCAGGAACCCTGCTCGGGTTCGCGGCGCTCCTGCCCGGCAGCACGGTGTGGGCCGCCCCCGAGGACGCGCCGCCCGCACCGGCGAAGGCGGAGGTGCTGCCTCCCGCGCCCACCCCGCCCTACAAGGCGACGTTCCCCGCCGACCTTCCCTTCAAGGCCGAGGAGTGGACGACCGTCAAGGACTACCCCGCGATCGGCGACCCGAGCGCGAAGCGGGTGCCCGGTCGCGCGATGACGCTCTGGTGGCCGTCGTTCCTCGCGACGCTGCGCTTCAACGGGCCGAACTCGAACACGACGGACAACGCGACCGTCGAGGGCCTGATCTACGAGTCGCTCGTCCAGGTGCACCCGGAGACGGAGGAGTTCGTCCCCTGCCTCGCCTCCCACTGGAAGGTCGAGACGCATCCCGACGGGACGCAGACCTTCACGTTCCGCATCGACGAGAAGGCGAAGTGGGCCGACGGGACGCCCGTGCAGGCGGACGACGTGTACTGGTCGTGGTGGCACCGGGCCTCGGAGGACCGCGACGACCCGTCGACCGCGATGACGTTCAAGGAGGGGTACCACGAGCCGAAGATCCTCGACCGTCACACGGTCCAGGTGGACACCAAGGAGGCGAACTGGCGCCTCTTCCTCTACTTCGGCGGCATGGCGATCTACCCGGCGCGAGAGATCGCCATCCCCGGAGCCAAGTACCTCGAGGACTACAACTGGAAGTATCCGATGGGCTCCGGGCCCTACGTCCTGAAGCCGGACGACCTCAAGAAGGGCGAGTCGCTGACGGTCACCCGCCGCGACGACTGGTGGGGCGGGAACGAGCGCTGGGGGAGGGGCACCTACAACTTCGACAAGGTGCGCTTCATCGTGATCATGGAGATCGAGCTCGCCTACGAGCGCTTCAAGAAGGGCGAGCTCGACTGGTTCCTCGTGGGGCAGGCGCGTCGCTGGACGCAGGACGTGCCCCGCGAGAAGATCGTGCAGAAGGGATGGGCGCAGCGGCGCAAGATCTACAACAAGCGCCACGTCGGCTTCGCCGGGCTCGCCTTCAACGAGCGCGAAGCACCGTTCGACGACCGCCGGGTGCGCCTCGCGTTCGCGCACCTCTTCAACCGCGAACGCCTGATGGAGAAGCTGTTCTACAACGAGTACGAGCTCACGAACTCGACGTACCCGGGCAGCGACTGGGGCTCGGGCGACGAGCGCGAGACGCTCGTCTTCGACCCCGGGCTCGCCGGCGAGCTGCTCGCGGAGGCCGGCTACAAGGAACGGGACGCCGACGGGTACCTGAAGGGGCGCGACGGGAAGCGCCTCGAGGTGACGCTCGAGTACGGCCTGCAGCAGTGGGAGCCCATCTGGCTCGTCGTCAAGGAAGACTACGAGAAGGCGGGCGTCCGGTTCAACCTGAAGCTCATCGACTCCTCGACGCTCATCAAGAAGGTCTCCGAGCGGCAGTTCAAGCTCCACTTCCAGGCGTGGGGCTCCCTCCTGTTCCCCAATCCCGAGACGTCGTGGCGCTCGAGCCTGGCCTCGCAGATGAACAACAACAACATCACCGGGTTCAAGAACGCGCGCGTGGACGAGCTCTGCAAGCGGTACAACGTGACGATGGACCGCGCGGAGCAGAAGAAGATCATCCGCGAGATCGACACCCTGGTCTGCGAGGACGTGCCCTACGCGCTCGGCTGGCACGCGCGCTTCGACCGCATCCTCTACTGGGACAAGTTCGGGCACCCGGCTTCGTACGTGACGAAGACCGGCGACCGCATCGAGAACTCGATCCTGCTCCTCTGGTGGTTCGACGAGGCGCGCGAGAAGGCGCTCAAGGAAGCCATGGAGAAGGACCAGGACCTCCCGCAGGGCGAGATGGTCGTCAAACCCTGGGGCTAGGGCCCCGGTCGACCACGGACGCCACGGAGCCCCCCCCTTGCACGGGATGACCGCCTACTTCCTGCGGCGACTGCTGCTGATCCCGCTGACGTTCGTCGTCATCACGTTCCTCGTCTACGCGATCCAGCGCCTGACGCCGGGCGGGCCCATCGAGCAGGCGCGGCTGAAGATGCTGACGGCCGCCACGGAGGGGGGCGGCGGCGGCCGCGCGAGCCCGACGGGCAACATGGACCTGCCGCCGGAGGCGATGAAGCAGCTCGAGCGGTACTACAAGCTCGACCGCTCCATCCCCGTGGGCTACCTGATCTGGCTCGGGCTCTGGCCGGACGCGGACGCGGGCGGGAGGTTCTCGGGGATCCTGGAGGGGAACTTCGGCAAGTCGTACCGCTATTCCGAGCCGGTGCTCGACACGATCACGTCGCGCTTCCCGGTGTCGATCTACTTCGGGCTCATCGGGTACCTGATGTCGTGGGTCGTCTGCGTGCCGCTCGGCGTCTGGAAGGCGCTGAAGCACCGGACCTGGTTCGACACGAGCACGTCGATCGTCGTCTTCCTCGGGTACGCGATCCCGGGCTTCGTCGCGTGCCTCGTCCTCCTGCTCCTGTTCGCGACCGACCTCTGGCACAGCTGGCTCCCGCTCGGCGGCTTCCGCTCCGAGAACTGGGCCGACATGTGGGCTCAGGGCGAGTGGTGGTGGTGCGTGAAGGACCAGGTGAAGCACACGATCATCCCGATCGTGGGCGAGGTGATCGGCGCGTTCGCCACCACGACGATCCTGATGAAGAACTCGCTGCTCGACAACCTCGGCGCCGACTACGTCCGCACGGCGTTCGCGAAGGGGCTGTCCCAGCGTCGCGTCGTGTACGTCCACGCGATGCGCAACTCGCTGATCCCGCTCGTCGTCGGGATCGGGTACGCGATCGGGATCCTGTTCGCCGGCTCCTTCCTCATCGAGAAGACCTGCAACATCAACGGCATGGGGCTGCTCGGCTTCACGTCGCTCGTCGAGCGCGACTACCCGGTCCTGATGGGGATCCTCGTGTTCCTCGTCCTGATCGGCCTCGTCGGCAACATCATCTCGGACCTCGTCCTGGCCCTGGTCGACCCCCGGGTTCGGTTCAAGTAGCGCCGCCGTGGGCCTCCTCCTCACGCTCCTGCACCTCGCCCTGGCCCTCGCCGTCGGCTGGCTGTTCACGTGGAAGCTCGCCCCGAAGCTGGCGCTCCTCCTCGTCCGGGCCGTCGCCGCGCTCCTGTGCCTCGGGGGCGCCGCGTTCGCCTTCGGCGGCGCGCCCCGGATGCTGCGCCGGGCCGGCGACGCGTGGCGCTGGCGCCCGAAGGTGACGCCCGTGACCGCGAAGCGCCTCGTCCGCTTCCGCCGGATCAAGCGCGGCTACTGGTCGTTCGTCGGCATCACGACGCTCTTCGGCCTCACCCTCTTCCTCGAGCTGACCGTCAGCAGCCGCCCGCTCCTGATCCACTACGAGGGCAACACCGCGTTGCCGGCCGTCTCGGAGTGGCTCGACGCGTGGGTGCCGGTCGCCCGCTTCCCGTCGTTCCTGAAGGCGAGCGACTTCGGTCAGGCGGGGGACGGCCCGCTCGACGTCCCGGCGTTCCTGCAGCGGGCGCGCGACCCCGACGCCTTCGGCCGCGAGGTGGAGCGCAAGCGCGTGGAGGTCGCCAAGGACCGCGAGGCGTGGCCCAAGGACCACCCCGCCCCGCCCGCCGACGCGACCGCGGGCCGGAAGGCGACGTGGGAGGCGCAGCGCAAGAGCGCCGAGCGGACGCTCGGGCGCCGGGACGCGGAGGTCGACGCGCTCGCGAAGAGCCTCGAGCCCTTCAAGGCCGGGCGGGCCTGGTGCCTGATGCCGCTCTACCCCTACGGCCCGAGCGACCTGCGGCACGAGTTCGACGCGCCGCCGCCCAACGAGCCGTCGCTCGCCCACGGGCTCCCGCTCGGGACCGACCTCTCGGGCCGCGACGTGTTCCCCCTCCTCCTCTACGGGTTCCGCATCTCGCTGGCCTTCGCGCTCGTCGTGTCGCTCCTCGGCTACCTGATCGGGATCACGGTCGGCGCGCTCCAGGGCTACTATGGCGGCTGGGTCGACATCGCGAGCCAGCGGTTCGTCGAGATCTGGAGCGCGATCCCGTTCCTCTTCGTGATCATGATCATCGTCTCGATGGTCCCCGCGTCGTTCCTGCTGCTCGTCGTCCTGCTCGTGACGCTGCAGGCGTGGATCGGCATCACGTACTACGTGCGCGGCGAGTACCTGCGCGAGAAGGCCAAGGACTACGTGCAGGCCGCGATCGGCTCGGGCGTCGGCGACGGGAAGATCATGCTGAAACACATCTTCCCGAACGCGCTGGTCCCGATCATCACGCTCGGACCCTTCTCCATCGTCGGCTACATCGACAGCCTCGTCGGCCTCGACTTCCTCGGCTTCGGCCTTCCTCCGGGCACGCCCTCCTGGGGCGGCATCCTGCGGCAGGGCCTCGAGAACGTGCGGTTCCACCCTCACCTCGTGATCGTCCCCTCCGCGGCCCTCGCCCTGACGCTCTTCTGCGTCGTCATGGTGGGCGAGGCGATTCGCGAGGCCTTCGACCCGAAGGTCTTCTCGAGGCTCCGATGACCGCCCCCGACGCGCGCAAGATCCTGCTCGAGGTGCGTGGCCTTCGGACGTACTTCGACGTCGAGGGCCGCACGGCGAAGGCCGTCGACGGCGTCGACTTCGCGATCCGCGAGAACGAGGTCTTCGGCCTCGTCGGGGAGTCGGGCTGCGGGAAGTCGGTGACGGCCCTCTCGATCCTCCGGCTCA
>Ga0315271_10003372_pt1 | contig 10103 bp, 10 predicted proteins | sample C3_top_MG_FD_204664 | JGI IMG/M metagenome (GOLD analysis project Ga0315271, IMG submission 204664) | Sediment microbial communities from Yellowstone Lake, YNP, Wyoming, USA - C3_top | ecosystem: Environmental > Aquatic > Freshwater > Lake > Sediment | place: USA: Wyoming | collected 2017-08-01
CGCGGCCAATCCAAAGGACGCCCATGAAGATCCGCCTTATCGAGCCCGACGCCCCCAGCATGCACCTGTGGTCACATTCGTACTTCGTGCGCCTCGGCCTTCCCATGATCGGCGCGCGTCTCAAACAGCTCGGCCACGACGTGCGCATCTACAACCCGCAGCTGGCGCCCATCGATTGGGACGACGTGCACACCGCCGAGCTCGTCGGCTTGTCGAGCACCACCTCCACCACCCCCGCCACCTACACGATCGCCGACGGTCTGCGGCGGCGACGCATCCCGGTGGTCGTCGGCGGCTCGCACGTCACCTTTATGGCCGACGAGGCGCTGGAGCACGCCGACTACGTGGCCCGCGGCGAGGGCGGCGAGACGATCATGGCGGAGCTCGTGGAGGCCTTGCAGGGCAAACGCGAGCTCGAGTCGATCACCGGTCTTTCCTTCCGCCGCGACGGCGTCACCGTGCACAACGAGCTGCACGAGCGGTGCGCCGACCTCGACAGCCTTCCGTTTCCCGATCTCACGCTGATCGCCGGCCACGAGCGCCTCGTCCGCACGCCCATCATGACCAGCTGGGGCTGCCCGTTCGCGTGCAACTTCTGCTCGGTCACGGCGATGTTCGGGCGCAAGTACCGCTTTCGCAGCGCCGAGAGCGTGGTCGCCGAGATCAAGGAGAAGAAGCCCAAGCAGGTCTTCTTCTACGACGACAACTTCGCCGCCGACAAGAAACGTCTCAAGAGGCTCTTGCGGCTGATGATCGACGAGGGTCTCGTGATGCCCTGGGGCGCCCAGGTGCGCACCGACGTCGTGCGCGACAAGGAGTTGCTGGAGCTCATGCAGGCCTCAGGGGCCGACTTCGTCGCCCTCGGCCTCGAGTCGGTCAGCCAGGCCACCCTGGACGGCTACAAGAAGTCGCAGACCGTCGGCGACATCGAGCACGCTATCAGGGTGTTACACGACTACGGCGTACGCAGCTTCGGCATGTTCGTGCTGGGCGCCGACAGCGATACGCCGAGCGCTGTGCGCGACACGGTGACGTTCGCCCTCAAGAACCACATCGACACCGTGATGCTGAACATCCTCACGCCGCTGCCCGGCACCCAGCAGTTCAGCGATCTCGACGCCCAGGGCCGCATCATCACGAAGGACTGGAGCCTGTACGACGCGCAGCACGTGGTCTTCGAGCCAAAGCAGTCGAGCGCCGCCGAGTTGCAGCACGAAGTGCTGCGCGGCCAGCGGCGCTTCTACCATACGGAGCGCCCGGTGAGTAAGTTCGTCTCGTGGGCAGTCCTGCGGCGGAAGGCCAGTTTCCCGCGCATGCTCGAGTACGGCTGGTGCTGGTGGTACGCGCGCATGTGGTGGCGCGAACCCCGCAATCGCAGGCACATGCGCATGCTCGAAGAGCGCAGCCGGTCAAAGCCGGCCGGCAAGCTCGAGGGCGCGCAGCGGGCGTAGCCTCTGTCTGCGCGCTCCGCGCCGCGACCCCGTGCGTGTCTCCCGGCCTTTGCGGGAATCACCATCGTGCAAGGCGTGCGCCGCGTGCGCGCGCCACTGACAGGAAGGCGACACGATGGCCATCGCGACACTCGCGGCAGGATGCTTCTGGGGCGTCGAGCAACGCTTCGCCCAGCTCGACGGCGTCACCCGCACCGAAGTCGGCTACACGGGCGGCGCGACGCCGCACCCGACGTACGAGCAGGTGTGCTCGCACCGGACCGGTCACGCCGAGGCCGTGCGCCTCGAGTACGACCCCGAGCGGATCACCTACGAGCAGCTGCTGGCCGCGTTCTTCGGCATGCACGACCCCACGCAGCTGGACCGCCAGGGCCCGGACGTGGGCAATCAGTATCGCTCGGCGATCTTCTTCCACACGGTGGAGCAGGAAGAGGCGGCCCGCGGCGCGATCCGTGCTCTGGATGCGAAGGGGAAGTCCCGCAGGCCGGTCGTCACCGCTGTCTTGCCGGCGCCGGAGTGGTGGCCGGCTGAGGACTATCACCAGAAGTACTTCGAGAAGCACGGCCGCTTCGGCTGCGCGATCTGACGGGCCGGGCGCGCGCGGCCGTCGGGGAGAGAGGCCGTCAGCTTTGAGAGGCGGTCAGCAAGTCAGCCGCCCGCCAACCCGTAGTCGTGCAGGAGGACCGCCGTCTTCGTCGAGAGGCGCAGCTGGTACTTGACGCTTCCCGAGCGGACGAGATGCCACAGGTCCACGTAGTCTCGATCGACCAGACCGACGGAGCCCACGAAGTCCCAGGAGCGGATGCCGAACTTGTCTCGTGCGGCGCTGCTGGTCGCGGCGACCCTCCGGGTGGGCACGTCGAGTGCGTGGCCGATGAACGGCCGGTTTATCGGCAGGTTCACCAGCACCGGGTGCAGGCCGCGCTCCTGGCAGGCGATGATCAGCCTGTCGAGCAGGCGGGCGTTGTACACATAGCGGCGTTTGAAAGCCGGGTATCGCTTGGCCAGCCAAGTGTTCAGGATCTCTCGCTTCTTCGCCTGAGAGCCGACATCGTCGCTCGCGAACCGATGCTGCACCCAGCGGAAGAGCGTCGCCGGGCTGACAGGGTCGGGGTTGCCGCCGGGCAGCCAGGTAAGCGAGCCCGGCTCGGCGAGGCGTGGCTGTGTGTAGCGGCCCACGTTGACGCCGATCAAGACGATCCCGGGCACGGCCGGCAGTCTGTTGACTATCAGCAGATCCTCGTCGTAGCTCTGACCTGACGTGCCGAGGTTGAAGGCGCGGACATTGGTGCCTGCGAGCCGGGTCAGCTGGTCCGTCCAGTCCCGGTCGCTGACCGTCGCTTCGCGTGCGGCGGAGCCGCCAAGCAGATAGACCACGGGGACCTTTGGCGGCGAGACCTTCAGCGTCGCGAGGACCAGCTTGAGGTGGCGCCAGTCGCTGCCTGGCTCGTAGGCGCTATTCAGGCCGAGAGGGGCCGCCGCCGCGGGCGCCGGAAGCCGGAAGCCGGCGATGCAGGCAAGCGCCAGCAGCACGACGGCGACTGAGACAACACGCCGCGCGAGACACTGCGCGCGGGGTACGACTTGTGGGTGTGTCAAGACCGGCATCGCGCGCGATGGTACCGTGCGGTCGGACCGCAGTCGAGACTCATGCGCGGTCTCGAGCATCGGCTCAGCCGCCAATGCCGTACTTCCTGAGGAGATCCACGGTCTTCTCCGAGAGAAGCCGTTGCCATACTGTGCGTCCGGGCTCGACGAGGTGCCAGAGGTCGTAGAAGCTCGAGTTCGGCAGCTTTGCTTGCGCGACGAGACTCACGTACGGGATGTCGTACTTCTTGGCCAGCGCCTGCAAGGTCTTACGGTACCGGGAGGCCGGCGCATCGAGCTGTCGGCCGATGATGGCCGCGTTGCGCGGCAGCTCGAAGAGCACTGGGTGCGTGCCCTCCTTCTGCAGGCACACCTTGATGAGCTTCTCGAGGACGCCCGCGTTGATGGCGTAGTTGCGCGTGAAGACTGGGTAGCGATCGGAGAGCCACGCCTGGACGAGCATCTTCTTTCTGGCCGTGGTGAGGATGTGGCTCTTGCTGTACTGGTGCGGCTGCTGCAGGGACACCGGCGAGGAACCGGGCTTCGGCAGAGTGATCGCGGCCGATCTCTGGGCCCATGTGAAGGCGCTCAGATTGAGGCCGATGTAGACGATGGTGGGCACTTTGGGGAGCGCCTGCACGAGGGCCACGTTCTGGGCCAGCGTGCGATTTCGCGAGCCGAGGTTGTAGGCGACGGTCGCGCCGCCGCCCCTGGCTTCGATCTGCGAGCGCCAGCTGCTGTCGCTGATCGTCGACTCGCGAGCCGCCGAGCCGCCGAACAGGACGACGACCGGTTTGCTCGGTGGAGCGGCCTGCAGGTCGGCGACCACTTGGAGGACGCGCGCCCAATCGGCGCCGGAGGCGGCCTTGGCGCCGGCGGAGGCGGCCGCCTTGGGGCTCGATCCCGGGGCCACGACGGAAGCGGGCACTGCGCCCGTGGTCGCCTGCGCGGAGCAGGCCCCGAGGAGGGCGGCGGCGACGAGCAGGCAGGCGGTCCATGCAAGCGTTCGCGCGCGCGACGCGTGCTCTGTCAATCGATGGTGTAGACCAAGGCCCAAGGTTCCCTCCCGTGCTCAGAAGACTGTAGCACCCAGGGCGCGGCGCCGCGACACGGCGGCCGCCGCGGATGTAACCTTGTCGGACAGCACCAGGCCGTCCGCCGAGGAGGTCCGCGCTCGTGAAGTATCGCCGCATGCCCATCGAGGAGGAGTCGCCCGAGCAGCTGGGCTACGACAAGATCCGCTTCAACCTCACCGAGAGCTCGGTTCGCGACCGCTCGCTGGCCGACCTCGGCATCGACGTCGGCGACATGGTCCTCTTCTACGGCGACCACCTCGGCAACGACACGTTTCGCGAGCTGATCGCCGCGCAGAGCGGCGGGCCGGGCGGCGGGGTGGGCCGTGACGACGTACTTGTCACGGCGGGCGCCGCCCAGGCGCTCTTCATCATCGCCACCTCGCTGCTCGACAAGGGCGATCACCTCGTCGTCATCCGCCCCAACTACGCCACCAACATCGAGACGCCGCGGGCGATCGAGGCCGACGCCAGCTACCTCGATCTCACCTTCGACGAGGGCTTTCGCATCGACCCCGACAAGCTCATGGCGCTGGTCACGCCGCGCACGAGGTACGTCAGCATCACGCTGCCGCACAACCCCACCGGGGTGACCATGAGCCCGGCCGACCTGCGCAGCGTCGTCGGCCGGGTCGAAGCTGCCGGCTGCCGGCTGCTCGTCGACGAGACCTACCGGGAGATGACGTTCGGCGAGCCGCTGCCTGTGGCAGCCACCCTCAGCAAGTGCGCCATCAGTGTCAGCTCGCTGTCAAAGACCTATGGCATCCCCGGCATCCGCAGCGGCTGGCTCGTCTGCCGCGATCGCGAGCTCATGGCGACGTTCCTCGCCGCCAAGGAGCAGATCGGCATCTGCGGCAGCGTCGTGGACGAGGAGATCGCGGCGCGCGCCTTCGCGCAGCGCGACACGTGGCTGCCCGAGATCCATTCGTTCATCCGCCGTCAGTTCGAGGTGGTCAACAGTTGGCTCGCCGCCGAGGAGCTCATGGAGTGGGTGGAGCCGCGCGGCGGCTGCGTATGCTTCCCGCGGATCAAGCCGGACGTGCCGGTGGGCGTGGACGAGTTCTACCGTGCGCTCAACGACCGGCATGGCGCCTACGTGGGTCCTGGCCACTGGTTCGAGCAGTCGCGGCGCCACATGCGCGTCGGCTACGGCTGGCCGCTGCCCGACGAGTTGGAGGGCGGCCTGGCCGCCATCTCCTCGTCGCTGCGTGCGGCCCTGAGCCTGTGAGGCCGAGCGTGGAGCACACCTCCGCGCAGTTCGCGGCCGGCGACGGCCTCCTGCTGACGCGCCAGGCGTGGCGCCCCGCGGGCGCGCCGTCCGGCGTACTCGCCGTGGTGCACGGCTACGGCGAGCACGGCGGCCGCTATCGCGGGTTCGCCGAGGACATGGCGGCGCGCGGCTATGCCGTGCACGTATACGATCTGCGCGGCCACGGCCGCTCGGGCGGCCAGCGCGGCCACCTGGGCCGCTTCACCGACTACCTCGACGACACGGCGCTCTACCTCGACGCGGTGCGAAAGGAACAGCCGGGGCGGTCGCTGTATCTGCTCGGCCACAGCCTCGGCGGGCTCATCGTTACGGCGTACGTCGAGGACCGGTCCGCCGACGCACCGGCCGGGCTCATCCTTTCGTCGCCGTTCCTGCGTCTCGGTATGCCGGTCCCGCCGCTGAGGCTCAGCGCCGCGCGGCTGCTCTCCGTCGTCGCGCCGTCCATGAAGATAGGCAACACGCTGGATGCGGCCGCCCTCTCGCACGATCTGGACGTCGTGAGGGCGTACGGCGTCGATCCGTTGAACCATCACGTGGCGACCGCCAGGTGGGCCGCCGAGGTCCTGGCCGCGCAGGGCGCGGCTCTCTCGGCGGCCGGCGCCATCCGTCTGCCGTTCCTGCTTCTGTACGGCGATGCCGACGCGGTCGCCGATCCGGAGGCGAGCCGGGAACTTTTCACCGGCGCCGGCTCCGCCGACAAGACCATGCACTGCTACGAGGGCTACTACCACGAGATCTTCAACGAGATCGGGCGCGAGACGGTCTTCGCCGATCTCGCGGCTTGGCTGGCGGCGCGTGCGCCGGCCGGAGGCGCGAGCTAGCCGCTCGCCGGCCGGCCCACGGTGGTCATGTACACCACCGGCTCTTCGTCCTCGTCGACGCCGAGCAGGGCGGCCGCCTCGTCGTCGAAGAAGGCGGCGATCTGGCAGCTGCCGAGACCCATCGCCACCGCGGCCAGGGCCACGTTCTCGGCGATGTGCCCGGCGTCGAGGAAGATGTAGCGTCCGAAACGCTGGCCGTACTTCCAGCGCGAGCGCTCGAGCACGGCCGTCCACACGAACACCGCGTCCGCCTCGGCGGCGATGGCCTGGTCGAGCGCGGCGTGCGCGACCGTCAGCCGGTGGTCCCCGCCGCGCAGCAACTCCAGCGCCTCGTCGAGCACCGCGTAGTGGTAGACGCCGGGCTCAAGACCGGTCACCGAGTTCACGACCACGTAGTGCTCGATGGGGAAGAGGCCGCCGGCTGACGGCGCGGTGCGGAAGGCGAAGCCCATCTGCCGCGCCGTGACGCCGGCGGCCGCCCACAGCAGCCCGCCGAGTTCCTCGAGGCCGAGCGGCGGAGGCCCGTACTCACGTACGCTCCGCCGCCGCGCCAGCACGTCGAACACTCCCGCATCAGAGGTTGCCTCCGCGCCGGACGTCAGAGGCGGCAGCACGACCCTGGGCGCGTCGGGGTAGGTCTTGAACCACGCGGGCTGGCGGGCCCAGTCCATGCGCCCACCTACGAGGTGGCCGCGGTTGTGGCGCGTCTCACGCAGGAAGCGTTCGCCGATGGTGTCGTCCATGGACCCTCCCTTCTCCGAACGCGGCGTGTGCCGGGCTGCCCGCAAGATACCCGGCATGCTCCACGGTCAAAGGTCGGGCGGCGGTTGCTACGTCGCCGACAGGGAATACCCACTCTGAGACACGACTCTACCCGTGACGCACGGTCCAGACTGGAGACGCGGGAATGATGTTCCAACGCAGACAACCGGTGGACATGACGCCGGCCGAATTGGCCGCGCTGTACCTCGCCGCCGACGAAGCCCGCTGGCTGGCCGAGGATCACGGCCTGTCTTCGTATTGGGAGGTCGCTCGCGTCCTGAGCGAGGCCCTGCCGAAACAGATCGCCGAGAGCATGGAGTACTGCTGGGCGCACGCCGACGTCGTCGCGCAGCAGATCGAGGGAGACACGGGCTACTACCGCAGGCTGATGTGCCACACGGCCTACTTGCGCGAGGCATACCCCGACGTCCACGAGGCGATCGCGCTCCTCGTTGACCAGGTCCGCGAAGCGCGCGCTTGTGCCGTGGACGCCGCCGCCTGAACCTTCAGCCCTCCTGGCCGGGCTCGCGGTACGGTGTTGGGATGAACTCCACCGACGGGCGCCGCTGCGACCGCCGTGAGTACCTTTCCATCAGCTCGTAAACGCCCTCCGGGACCGCATCGCTCACAGGCAGGCCAAGCTGCCGCGCGTGCTCCAGACGAATCGGGTAGTCGTGCGTCCAGCGCCCCTCGCTCAGCGTCGCGGCCAGAGCCTCGGCCTCCGCTGGCATCCTGTCGCGGACCAGCTCCACCACCGTGTCGCGCACCTGGACGACGGCCTTGCGGGCGATGTCACCGAGGATCAGGGTCTCGTCGTCGCGGTTGGGGTTCGGCTGCTCCAGGGCGGCGAGGATCGAGGCGGCCGGCCAGGCGCCGCGCAGCAGGCTGCCGAGCTGAGGGTCGACCGGACCCAGCACCGCGTCGGGGTCCATGAGGATCTCGTCGGCGGCGAGAGCGACCAGCGTGCCGCCCGACATGGCGTAGTGCGGCACGATCACGGTGATGCGACCCGCATGCCGCTTGAGCGCGTAGGCGATCTGGTCCGAGGCCAGGACCAGACCTCCGGGCGTGTGCAGGATGAGGTCGATGGGCATGTGGGCCGGCGTCATGCGGATGGCGCGCAGGATCTGCTCTGAGTCCTCGATGTCGATGAAGCGGCGGAACGGGATGCCGAGCAGGCTCAGGGTCTCCTGGCGATGGATCATCGTGATGACGCGCGAGCCGCGGCCCTGCTCGAGGGCGCGCAAGAGAGCGCGGCGCCGGCGGCCCCGCCGTCGTCGCAGCAGAGGCGGGACGACCAGCGCCGCCGCGATGAGCGCGACGACGAGGATCAGGATGACGGTGGTCATGGTGGAGTGGTGCCCCTTCGCGTTGCCGGCGACACCTCGTCAGGACGAAAGAGGGTGACGGGCGCCTTGCGGCGCCCGTCACCCAGGAGGTGCGTCAGGCCGGCGCCTCGCCGCTCTTCTCGCGACGCCCAAACGGCCACTCCCCGATGAGGAAGCTGATGACGCCCTCGTAGACGAGGATCACCACGACCCAGAGCACGATGCCGAGCCACGACGACGTCGCGAACAGCAAGAGGATCAATCCGGCGACCAGGCCGGCGATGCGCAGCCACGACGCGTAGCGCTCGATCCAGACGGTCAGCGGTGACTCGGCCGCCACCGCGTCGCCCTGGGTCTGCCCGGCGCGCTGGCCCGCCGTGACCACGGCGACCTGCACGTCGTGGCGGCCGGCCAGCCAGGCCGCGACTGCCACGAGGAGGCCGATGACGACGATCCAGATGGTGATGTTCTTGAGTGGTCCCAGGGACGCGTTGACCACGTCTCGCAGCACCGTGACCGTGCCGCCGCTGGGGATGCTGTCGACGAGCGCGGCCGTTGCTTGCTTCACGATCACGTAGGTGAGGATCAAGGCGAACGCCGCGCCGATGCCGAGTTCGATGAGCGTGCGACGACGACGACGCGAGAGCCAGATGGTGACGGCGATGAGCACGATCGTCACGATGAGGAGCACCCAGACGAGCGTGTCGAACAAGCGGACCGCCGTTTGGGCCGCGCCGAGCGAGTCGTTCTGCAGCAGGGTGATCTGGCCGAAGTCGGCGGGGAGCGTACGGCCGGTCCACGCCGAGACCTGCTGGATCGCCTGGTCGGGCGGCGTGCCGGGAGGGATGACCGGCGGCGAAAACTTCGTGCTCAGGGCGCCCGGGAGCTTGCTATCCAGCCAGACGAGCACCTGGCTGATGAGGGGCAGCGTGTCGAGCTTGACGTCGCTGCCCTGAATGTACGCGTTGGTGGTGTCGCCGCGCAGGAGGGCGACGATCTTCTCGTGCGCGACCTCGTTGACCTTGAGCCAGAGGTCATATGCCTGAGGCGTACTGAGCACCTTGGTGGTGCCCTTCGTGATGAAGCCGTCGATGGCGTCGGTGATCGGCCCGGCGAAGATCTGGGCCTTCGGCGGCAGAGCGTCGGCGGTGCGTTGCTGCAAATCGGTGGCGCTGACGATCTGGCCGGCGACGTAGTCGCTCAGGGCCTTGATCGCCTGCGGGTCCTTGCCCACGGGCCCGACGATCTTCATGTAGCCGTCGGTGTTGAAGATGGAGTAGTGCGTCCACCAGGCCACGCCGGTAACCACGATGGCGAGGCAGCTGAGAAGGACGAGTACGCCGACGAGGAGGTTGCGCAGGCGGCTGCCTTTGCGCACCATCACGACCTTCGTCGCAGTCTCGCCGCCGTCGACGCCGTCCACGGCGGGTACGGCCTGCGTGACGGCTGTCTGTTCGGCGCTGTGTTCGGCGATGCCGTCGTCCGCGAGATCGGCTTCGGCGCCGGCGTTCTTGTCAGGGGTCTCTTGCTCGTTCATGCAGACCGTCTCCTCGTTTGCGCTACGTCTCATCGTCGTTGAGTGACCGCTTGGTCACCTTCGCCGCGAAAAGCCGGTCTCCCCCCGGCAGAGCAGCCACGGCAAGCCCGACGAAGTGGACCAGGATCACCGCGGTCGCAGGAATCTAGTACCCCTTCGCGGAGCGGGCGACACCTCACGTGCGCGGATTCGCGGCCGCCGCGCGAGCGTGCCAGGTGGACATTCGTCTAAGGCGCTCGTTGAGCACCAGCATTCTGCCGACAAGAGCCGCAGG
>Ga0315271_10003373_pt1 | contig 10098 bp, 5 predicted proteins | sample C3_top_MG_FD_204664 | JGI IMG/M metagenome (GOLD analysis project Ga0315271, IMG submission 204664) | Sediment microbial communities from Yellowstone Lake, YNP, Wyoming, USA - C3_top | ecosystem: Environmental > Aquatic > Freshwater > Lake > Sediment | place: USA: Wyoming | collected 2017-08-01
TATGCCCCTAATCAGGGATGGGACACGGCGGCATCCATCGATAACGCTGGCGCCACTAAAAATGCTATTGGTGCGCCGAGTGTTGCAATCGATGGTCAGGGTCGGGCCGTGGCTGTATGGGTACAGCCGGACTTGATTACACCGAACGATATCGGCAGTCTGTGGGTCAATCGCTACGACCCGACGACAGGTTGGGGAACAGCCACAGTAATTGATAGTGGCACCAGCTATGTCACGCTCCCCAAGGTGACGATGAATACAGCCGGCACGGCGGTGGTTGTTTGGACGCAGTTCGATGGAACGCATAGTCGTGCGTATGCAAATCGGCTGCGCGCCGGCCAGACCGCTTGGGACGGGCCGATCACACTCGATAACAACACCACCCATGTCGAATCCCTCTGGCCGACGTTTCTCAACGTTGCGGTCGACAGTATCGGCAACACGGCGGTGACCTGGGTGCAGAAGGATGCCACCACAGCCACGACCGATAATCTCAATGCTGCCTACATTCCTGCCACCGCGACCTGGGTAAATGGTGTCGGTGGGGTCACGACCCTCGGACAGGCCATCGACTCGGCGACGACTACTACCACGCTCTTCACGGCGTCGTTGGTGGCCAACAACAACGGCGAGGCTATTGTCGCCTGGGACCTGTGGAGTAACGACACTGCTACATCGACGCTGACATTTGCGCTGCACGCGCGTCAGTATTCGGCAGGCGGCTGGGTGGCGCCGGTGGCGCTCGGTGAAGGCACCACACCAAAGTTGGCGAGCGACGGTTTGGGTCACACCCTGCTCGTGGCCAGCGCGGCTAACAGCGCGATCAACAATAGCAGTGCGTTGGCCATTGCGCACAGTTCGACCAGCGGTTGGGGCAACCGCACCCTTATCGATGGTGCTTCCGGCACCACGCCCGAGGTTGCCATGAACGCCAGCGGCAACGCGATGGCTGTGTGGAGTTATGTCGAGGGCACATACCCAAGCAATCGCTACCGACTGCGCGCCAGCTACTTTAACGGCACAACTTGGTCAACAGCCGGCCAGCTCGATAACCAAGGTACGGGTGACACGTCTAGCCATGTCGTCGGCCTCGATGGCGCGGGCAACGCCACCGCCCTGTGGTTGCAGGATGGTTACAGCGTGTGGGCGAACCGATTTGGCTCGCCCTGAAGCAGGGGGTTGCGATCAGATGCGATCAGACTGGATCCATGGCTTGAGACGTGACCAGGCACAGGGTACCTTGTAGCCGCTTCGGCCGGGTGTTGGGAGGAGTAGCGTAAATCCACCTGGCCGATGACGGCACCATAACGAAAAAAATGAAGGATTCGATGACAGCCAAACGCAAACGCGACCTGCTCGAGAACTTGTATCGCGAGCACAAGGATCACGTCTTCAACTACATTGCGCGCCTCGCAAACGATCGCGAGTTGGCGCACGACGTTACGCAACAGACCTTCTTGAAGGCGCTGTTGGACCCGGCCGTCGAGCGTCTCGAATCACCCAAGGCCTACCTGTTCACCGTGGCACGCAACACCCTTTACGATGAGTGGAAGCGCAAGAAAGAGCGCCTGCTCGCCGATGGCGAGGAAGACATGGTGCGCGAGATGCCGGACGATCCGTTACAGAACCCGCAAGAACAGGTGGCCAGCGCCGATCTGCGTAACAAGGTCGAAGCAGCCATGGGCCTGATGCGACCGACTTACCGCGAACTGATGTTGCTGCGCTACAGCGAGGACCTGTCGATTGAGGAAATTTCACAGATAACCGGACGCGGCCTCTCGGATGTGAAGGTGAATTTGCATCGTGCGCGCCTGGCGTTCGACCAGGACTTCACCGCGCTCATGTACTCACGCGTGGCACGCGCACGCGGCAAGTGCGACGAGATATCGGTACTCTTGGCACCGTTCGAAGAGCGCGAATTACCGGCCGAGCAGATTAAAGTCGTCGATCGACATCTGGTGAGCTGCAAGCTGTGCGCGGATGACGCCGGCGAGATGAAGAAACGGCGCGAACTCTTTATTGCGCTGCCCTTGATCCCGGCACCGCTCGCGCTCGATCAGGTAATTCAACAGGCACTCGTTCCCGGCGCAAAGTCAGCCACTGTTGCAGGCGGGGCCAAAACAGCTGCGTCGGGAGCCATGGCGAAGCTGGCAGCGGCGATCGGTGTCGCCGCGGTGTTGGCAGGTGGCGGGTATTTTCTTACCCAGAATCGGGTCGGTGTACCGCTGGCCGAACCGGCGCACACAGCCATTCCCGATCGTCCTGCACCATCAGAACCTGCAGGTTCTACGGGAAAACCCGTTGCGGCGAGCGGCGAGTCGACGGCCGCAGTTGGCGCTGTTCGACTCCAAGCGAGCGCGGCGCCGGGCGGACCGGTGCTCAGTCAAGGCGTATTCTGGGCCGTCTACACCAAGGATCCGAAAACCGGCCAGCGCGTAAACGTCGTTGCAGGCAGCGGCGCCACGCCGACGTTCACGCTTCCGGCCGGTCGCTACAGCGTCGAAGCGCGATACGGCAAGGCGACGGTGGAAACGGAGGTAGTCGTCGAGGCCGGCAAAACTACGGAGCGCCTGAATATTGTTCTTGGTTCCGGTGAACTCAAAGTGGGCGCACGTCTCACACCGCAAGCGCCGATCCTAGCCACAGGCGTGTTCTGGGCCGTCTACACCAAGGATCCAAAAACCGGTCAGCGCCAGAACTTTGCTGCGGACGGCGGTGCCAGGCCGACGTTCATTGTTCCGGCTGGACGCTACATTGTTGAGGCCAGCCTGAATCAGGGCCGGGTCCGCGTCGAGCGCGAAGTTGTTGTCGAAGCGGGCAAGACTATCGAACTCAAAGACTTTGTTCTGAACGCCGGGACCCTGGAATTGACTACCCCAGCGGTGGCCAATGCGTCATCGCGCCAGATCGGCTGGACGGTGCACGAGACGACTACGGGCAAGCGCACTATGGTTGCCGCGTTTCCGGGACCCGGCCGCACCAGCGCCAACGTGATGTTGCCGGCTGGCCGCTACATCGCCGTGCTATTGGATGGTGCACGTAGCACCGAACGTGAGGTGACCGTTGTAGCCGGACAGATCACGCGACAAGTAGTGGCATTGCCATGAGTGGGCAAGTATCACGATCAGTCGTGACTCGTTGGCTTGCGCTGGTTGGGCTCACTCTGCTGTGCTGTTCGCCCGTTGCAGCAACAGACCTGCCGCCGTTTGAGCCGTTAGCATGGGACTTGAGTTACGCGAAATTATTTCAGCAGGCAAAACCTGAATACGTCTCGTATTTTAGATCAAACCTCGAGAAGCTCAGACCAGAGAGCGAACGCCTGCTCCAGTTGGCTCGCCGTCCCGGAGTGCAATCGATGATTCTGCTGGAGGAGCTGCCAGGTGGTTATCCCGCTGTGAAACTCTTAGTCCGTACCAAGAAAACTGCATACTACTATGGACTACAAATTGGTATGCCCGGTCGACTGAGCGATGGATCGAAATACGGTGCCGATGTGCGCGAGATAACCGTCGAGTCGTACGACCATTTGTATGGCCTGCTTGCCAGACGCGCTGCCTCAACGGACAGCACCCCGAAAGACACGGGTACGGTTGCTCATCATCCCGCATCCGGTCGCCACTTCGTGACGGTTGTTAACCTCTACCGCGACGGCCAAGCAAAGCAATTGATGCTAAGTGCGGCGGATTATTTCACGCGTGCGGTCCCGCCGGTGCTGGATGATATCAATGCTCAGCTGTTTGCCGGTATGCACTACCGTAAGTATGCGAGCAAATGGGAGTGGGCGTGGCAGCTTGAAAACCAGATTGTGACGGTGGAAGGGAAAACGCAGCGCGTTGTCTTTGACGCCGCCGTCGCGCGCGGGGACCATTCTGCCGCCGAGGCGATTCTGCTGCAGGGTATGGATGTGAATAGTTTGAGTGCCGGTGGAAATACGGCATACATCGCGGCGCGGGTTTATGGGCAACAGGCCATGGCCGAGTGGCTGGTGAGTCGCGGTGCGGACCCTTTGGGTATAAATGTTTGGGGCGAAACCGCCGCGGACGTCGTTGGGTCCACATCAGCTGGCAGACTGGAAGGCGCTGAGCCAAATATAGATCTAAGGAGAAAAACGTGGGCGCGCGTTGTTGCGAGCCCGCATATGAAAGGCGACACGAATCCCCAGCTTCGCCTGAATCAGTTGTTGATGGAAATGCTCGAAGACGAAGCGGCCATGGATTTCGTCATTACAATGCTCAACAAAGGCGCCGATCCGCATTACGTCAACAATGCCGGGGTCACGCCGCTTATGCTCGCGGCCGGCAACGCGCCCGTTGAAGTTCTCAATGCGTTGCTCGACCGCAACGTGAATGTCAATGCGCGCAATGTGAATGGGAGTACCGCGCTGCACTACGCGGCGTCGGCTGGACGAGCGAAGAATGTCAAAGTGCTTCTCGCGCACGGCGCTGATGCCAATGTCGCCAACCATAAAGGTGAAACCCCATTGCGTCAGGCGCAATGGCAGAGGTTTGACGAGATCGTGACGCTGCTCAAGGCGACGGGGGCGAAATAGATGTTACCTATGAAGTGGGCATACAGCACTCAGATGGCGGTGATATTCGGTGTCGCCATTCTGCACGCAGCATGCGCGGTGCAGGCCGTGTCATCGGGCACAGTACAGGAAGTGCCGGCTCAGACCGTGCACGCCGGTAGTCTCAGCGGAACGCTCGGCGGTTTGTATGTTGAATTCAGCCTTCCACGGGGCGCCGAGCCGCGTGCGCCGCAGAATATCCGCTTGATTCTGCCGCGTGATTACCCAAGCCCAAAGTCTTTGGCGACCACATCCTACATCACGCTGGGTTACTGTCAGCATTCTCAACTGCTGCTTGACCAGTTTCTTGCCAGCCCCTATTGGGGAAAGTCTTTGTACAGCGACATGACGCCGGTGGCGATTCAATGCAAGAGTCACGGTTTTCTGTTTCTGATGGCGCATTCGCCGCAAGCGAAAGCAAATCTGCGTGAGGGTGCGCGCCATACCGGGCCGGAACCGCTGCTGTATCTGTTTATCGACCATGAGCTGTCGGCGCTCACCGACTGGTCGTCCATCGCTGATCCGCTTAGCACACTCAATGGTTCAGCAACCCGCACCAGCACGGAATTGGCCAAACGTACGCTCGGATGGGATCTCAGTTATGCAACCGTGATGGCAGGCGAGAAGCCGGCCGATGTTGCATGGCTGCGGAATTGGGTGCAGTCAGAAGGTGTCAACACAGCCAACAAATTCGTGGAAGGCTGGAAAGGCGACCCAATCGTTTCCTCGGTGCTAATCGAGGTGCCGGCATTACACGCCGGCGAACTTCTCCAGTACTGGTTGGTTCGTACTAAGGAAGCGGCCTACCTTCGTGTTTACGCCAAGAAGCAGCAACGTGGAGTCGCCAACGTGACCACTACAAAATACGACGCGCTTTACGACCAGATCTCATCCTGGAAGCAGTCCCCGCCGTTTCCGGGAGGTGCCGAGCCAGGCGTGACTCCCGGTTACCTCGGTTTTGTAAATCTCTACGACCATGGTAAATCGCACCAGTTTCTGCTGAGTATGGGCGATTTCTTCGAGACCGAGGGCGGGCGATTCAAGATGGAAACACCTGCACAGGGGAAGGTTGCGCAGGGCGCTCCAGTTCCCGGTCGACTGTCGGGTGTACTGGCGATTGTTCAAACAGAAATTTCTGCGATCCACAAGGAGTTCGATGCCGCCACCCGTGCCAGGCTAGAAAAGCGCGATGCGGAGGCGGCGGCGCGCGCGGCAGAGCTGATAAGACGCGATGAACCCCGCCAAGCCTTTCTACATGCCGTGATGCACAATGATGTTGCGAGCCTCAATGCACAGCTCGCCATTGGCACCAAGCCAGCCGATCAATTCGATAATAACGGCGTGCCAGCGCTCATTGTTGCGGCGATGCTTGGCCACGAAGCGGCCGTGCGCTGGCTACTCGATCATGGTGTCGACGTGAATACTCGCATCCGCAAGGCTGGTTCGGATTTCGACGGCGATACGGCACTGATGGCGCTGCAGTCTGATTTTTCCACAATGCAGAGCGAGTGGGATAAGCAGTTGACGCCGCCACCTGAGCCAGAACGTCTTAAATACATGGTGCAATTACTGTTGGCACGCGGCGCCGACGTTAATGTCGCGAATCGTTTAGGTGACACCGCGCTGTCGCACGCGCTGCGTGCAGGGGACCGTCTCGGTATCATTGAAGAGTTGCTGAAGCGTGGCGCCAAGGTCAACGTGAAATTGCAGGATGGCATGACCGTGCTGATGGTCGCACTTGAGACTGACGCAGGGATAAAGCAAGTGCCACTGCTGCTCGACCGCGGCGCGGATGTAAAGGTGCGTACTCGATATGACGTGACACCGCTCATGCTTGCCGCCGGCAATGCCCCGCCCGTGGTGGTGACAATGCTGCTCGATCGCGGCGCGGGTGTGCACACGCGCAATATCAAGGGCAGCACCGCGCTGCACTACGCGGTGTCAGCTGGTCGGGTCGACAACGTTAAGTTGTTGCTTGCACGTGGCAGCGACCCGTCGGTAGCCAACAAAGATGGTGATACGCCCTTACGCCAAGCACAGGCGCAGAGGTTCGAGGAGATTGTGACAGTCCTCAAGGCGGTGGGGGCGAAATAGTCCAGCAAGTTTGCAAACATGTTTTCTGTGAATCCCAACGATGAGTTTCATCGAGCAGTCATCGGGTAGATTGGTGCGACAGGTTTATGGTGTACATATGGCAGTAAAGCATATTGATATGGCGAATGAAGACTTGTTGGGCCACACCAGGTTAGTCCAACCAACCCGGTTGGTTATGCCATGAATAACAATACGACACGGCAAATCACGATCAGATTTGTGGCGCTACTACTCGTGGGTTATTGTGCTCAAGCGGCGCTTGCAAATGATTCCAGCGTTAGTTATCAGATCGAGTACGCAGGCAAGGGCACGGCCACGGGACGAATGATCACGGTCGATAGCATCATCTATGAATTCGTGACCATGAAGCAGAGCCCACATGGCTGGGTGTCACTCGTGTCATTCATGCGACCGCGCGGTACACCAAGTCAGATACCCGACACCGTGGATTTGGAGTGGCAACTCGAGCACCACGACGTATTGCCTGACCCGCGGAAATTATCCGCGCCACACTACATTACGCAGCCATCGCAGGTCGTGTCGGTAACGTCAGGCTGTTGCTTGCCGCTGGTGCAGATGTTTTTGGAAGGAACAATGTCGGAGAGAGGGCAGTCGGTCCGGCTCGGCAGCAGGGAACCAGTGAGATCGTTGCTATACTCAATGTCCGGAGGGTCTCCTAGATGTCACGACGCACGCGCATAGGCACAATTATCGTTACAGTGGCACTCAGTCAATTTACAGTTGCCTCAGACCTGCCGGCCGCCGACGCTCCCGCGGAATCGCAAGTGCGCGAGAAGATTTGCCGCCCCGGTCATTTCTGCGCCGTGACACGCAAAACCGAAGTCGGTCGCGATTCGCAGGGCCATCGCGTGTTCTTGATCGTAAACGACGAAACTCCCCAGGGCGACGCGAACGCCGCATACTCGGGTTGCTGGCGCGCGGAATGGTGGCGCGTAACCTTCGACGGGAACATAGTCCAAAAGGCGGATCGTATTGTCACGGAACGTGATAATCGTCAAGGCGCGCTTCGAGGTGAAGGTCGCGGCGATGAGCCTTGTTCGTACGGTGCCGGTGGAGGCAGCGAGGAGGTATCGCTGATCGGTAGCATTCTCACCCACAGTGTCGAAGGCGGTAGCGGTTGGCGTTGGGGCAACAGCACCACGTGGCGGCTTATTCCGGAATTAGCCGAATGGAGCACACAAACGAGCGAATGGTGGAGGGCGAACCCGGTTTATGGACACACTACATTGGTCGATCGCGAGAATGGAACGACAAGCGAAAAGTTGACGTACACGCTCTGCGCCAAGAAGGGCGAAGAATACGAAGGTTCGACGGCGGAGTCTGACCAGATTCCGGTCATCGATTCGGCCAAGCGCGCGTCGTTCGACTGGCGCAGCAGCGACTGGCCGGCGCGCCTGCGGGTACGGGCTGACGGCAAACGGGAAAAGGGTACTGCGGGTTTTGTGCTTACTAAGACCAGTGCACGTCGCAACGCCGATGGTTCTGTCGCCTCGATCGCGGTAGCAGTTCTCGACAACGACCAACTGCTAATCGAGGTGGATGACGCCGACGTTATTACTGGTAGCCAATCCTGGGTATCGGACTCGCATGTCGAGCTTTGGCTTTGGCCGGGAGGCGCTAACGCATCGCAGCCATGCCTGGTGCCGGCCTGGAACAAGAGCCTGATGCAGCGCGTCCCTGCGGAAGACTTGCGACAAGCGGAACAAGCTTCCGAAGAGGCGCCAAGCGAGGGCCCGATCATGCCCCGGCCGCACTATCAATGGGGCATCCGTGCCGCTGACGGAAAGGTTTTTGGCGGCTTCGGCAGTCCCCAACCGGACATGCTGGCAGTCGAGACCAGCAAGCTCGATGGGCGACGTACGCGTTTTCGGGTGCAGTTACCTGCAGCGGGTCCGTTAACGGTTCTCTACAGCACGCGCTCGGCGGAAGGTAAGCAGCATCTGTTCGGTACCAGCAAGTTACGTTATGGGGATCCAACCAGTCTTGGCGCCATATCCTACGACAAGGATGTAATGAAGAGGCGTAGCCAAGAAGCGGGAGCTGCTCGTACTGCGCTCGTGTCTGTGTTACCGGCGTTTTTTTCCGCGATCGAACGCGGCGACACCAAAGTCCTGCGCCAAAGCCTGGCGAATGATCCGATGCTGGCAAATGCCGTCGCCGGGGACGGATTTACCGCGCTGATGGCGGCGGTCGGTAACGGACAGATTGACGCGGTTACAGTGCTGCTCGACGCCGGAGCGCGGGTGAATGCCGTTACGAAGGATGGCTTCAGCGCGCTGCAATACGCCGTCGGCGCCAAGACGCCGGCCAAGTTCGAGCTAGCGCCATCCGGCTCATCGTCACTCATGAACTACACCGACCTAATTCAATTGCCGCCTGACAAGCGCTTGGCCATCACGACCCGGCTCTTGGCAAGGCACGCGGAGGTGAATGTGCGCAACACGGAAGGCGATACGCCACTGCTCCTCGCGGTATCCGAAGCGGAAGGGTCGCCGCTGGATTTGGTTAAACTCCTGATCGACCACAAGGCGGACACCGCAGTGACCGATAAGGACGGGAACAACATCTTGCACCGGAGTCTTTCGGCAGAACCGCCGAACGTTCCGCTGGCTCAATATCTGCTCGCAAACTTTACGAAGCTGCAACGGCCAACGCAATACGGTGTCACGCCTATTATGCTTGCTGCCGGTAACGCCGATGCAGCCGTGTTAAAGGCAGTCCTTGACCGCGGCACTGCCAACATTAATGCGCGTAACACCAGCGGCAGCACCGCATTGCACTACGCGGTGTCAGCCGGTCGGCTCGACAACGTTATATTGTTGCTTGCGCGTGGCAGTGATCCGGCGATAGCCAACAAAGACGGGGATACGCCCTTACGCCAAGCGCAGGCGCAGAGGTTCGAGGAGATTGTGATGCTACTTCAAAGCGTGAAACGGAATTAATGGCCATAACAAGAAGCCACTTGTGCAGGCATGGCACGCATACAATGCGAGCAATCAGTTTTGCGATTGCAAGTATGAAGAAGTAGTAAACGACCACAAACACATTTTGTCAGAGATAATTGTTTCTGAATCAATTTAGATATAATTGTTTGAGCTGTGCAGCGGGAAGAACGAATGCATCAATCAGATGTGTACCAACATTTACAAAAGAAGCATTACCTACTTACGAGGGAGAAAATATGAAACTAAAATACAGCGGAATGTTCGTATTGTTCCTATCAACAGTGGTCCCCACTATTGGTTGTTTCTCTCAGCCAATAGAAGCCGCTACCTCCACTATTCAGGTTGTGAGCGCAACGATTCGAGACAAAACCATTCCAAACGCGGAAATCATTTTTCAGAAGAACGGGATGAATTCAATCAGCACGCAAACTGATGTCAGCGGACGAGCCAACATGCCGGCTCCTTTCATTG
>Ga0315271_10003374_pt1 | contig 10098 bp, 10 predicted proteins | sample C3_top_MG_FD_204664 | JGI IMG/M metagenome (GOLD analysis project Ga0315271, IMG submission 204664) | Sediment microbial communities from Yellowstone Lake, YNP, Wyoming, USA - C3_top | ecosystem: Environmental > Aquatic > Freshwater > Lake > Sediment | place: USA: Wyoming | collected 2017-08-01
CAGCGTGGCTAATTTGCCGGTTTGCGGATCCCTCATCGATTCTGCTTGGCTCAACTCGAACTCCACCCAGCGCTTCGGAGGAGCGGACGGGGAAGCCGTCTGTGGTAATGACGCAGCGAACACTGGCGCGATCACACCAAAACAGAAAAGTGTCACACAGCACATTCCTGCCGACAGCATGAGCCCTTGATGGAACAGAGCCTTCATTTGTCGCATCCTACCGATCTCACGAACCCTGGCGCAACCCGTCTTGTTCATTTGGTTCATTTGGTTTGTCTTGTTTATTTGGTTGAATGAACTGAACCAGATGAACCAAATCAACCAAACAAACTAGACAGACCGAATAGACCAGACAGACCAGATAGACCGGGCTAGGAGCTCGTGGTATACAATGAACCCATGCGGGCGCTCGTCAAGATATCGGCACAACCAGGATTGACCCCCACCGACAGGCCTGATCCAAAACCTGGCCGCACGGAAGCCGTCATCCGCGTCACCGCCACCTCTCTCTGCGGAACGGATGCCCATATTTATAATTGGGATCCCTGGGCGCACAGCCGTATCCACCCGCCGCGTATCATTGGCCATGAAATGTGCGGTGAAATTATAGAGGTCGGTTCTGATGTCACGCTCGTCAAGGTGGGCGATTATGTCGCCGCCGAGTCGCACATCACATGTGGCCAATGTTTCCAATGTCGTACCGGACAGGCGCATGTGTGTAAGAATTACCGCATACTCGGCGTCGATCGCGACGGGTCGTTCGCAGAATACATCGCGTTGCCTGAAACTGTGCTCTGGAAGACCTTGCCCTCCCTTCCTCCCGAACTCGCCTGCCTTCAAGAACCGCTCGGCAACGCCGTCGATGCCGCCTTAGTCGAAGACCTCACGGGACAGACGGTCTTGATCACCGGCTGCGGTCCGACCGGACTCTTCGCAGCCGCCGTCGCACGAACGGCCGGCGCCGCCATGATCATCGCGATGGATGTCAGTGCCTACCGGCTGGACCTCGCCAAACAAGTCGGCGCCGATCATCTGCTCAACGCCAAGACCGAGACCGCGGACCAGATCGCCGCCGCCATTCGCGAGATCACCGCCGGCGAAGGCGTCGATGCCTCGCTCGAAATGTCGGGGAACCCTACGGCATTGCATCAAGCCTTCAGCGCCGTGAAGAACGGCGGCCGCGTCACACTCTTCGGCATTCCAACAGGATCCGTGTCTTTTGATCTGCCAAACGAAATTATTTTCAAGGGCATCCGCGTGTATGGCGTGACAGGCCGCCGACTCTTCAAAACCTGGTATCGCTTGACCGGTCTTTTCCAGGCCGGACTCAATATCAAGCCGGTGATCACCCATACATTTCCCATGAAAGACTTCACCCAGGGATTCGAGTTGATCAATTCCGGCCAATGTGGAAAAGTAGTGTTATTTCCGTGAGGGTTGAGGTGAGCGATGAATGATTCCGACAACGATCTCCGCACCCGTCCCCTTACCTCTTACCCCTTACCCCTCACCAGCTGAGAATGGCCTACCGCTCACTCAAAAAAACTGTTTCTGAGCGACTCGCTGAAATCCGCACGGCAGGCCTCTACAAATCCGAACGGCAGATCCTTGGCCCTCAGGGGGCCACGATTCGTGTGGCCCGGGGTGAAGTCCTCAATCTCTGCGCCAACAACTATCTGGGGCTCGCCAACCACCCTGACATCAGACAGGCTGCAGCCACCGGACTACAAGAGCATGGCTACGGCATGGCCTCCGTACGGTTCATCTGCGGCACGCAGGATCTCCATCCACAGCTCGAACAGGCGATCAGCACATTCCTCGGCACCGAGGACACGATTCTCTATAGTTCCTGCTTCGACGCCAACGGCGGACTCTTTGAGGTGCTGCTTGGCGAACAAGACGCCGTCATCAGCGACGCCCTGAACCATGCCAGCCTGATCGACGGCATCCGGCTCTGTAAGGCCACAAGGCTCCGCTATGCGCATTCCGATATGGCGGACCTGGAAGCCAAGCTGCGAGACGCGACATCCTATCGCCTTCGCCTAATCGCTACGGACGGAGTCTTCTCCATGGATGGCGATCTCGCGAAGCTCGATCGGATCGTCGAGTTGGCGGATCGGTATGATGCAGCGGTGATCGTGGACGACAGTCATGCGACCGGCGTGCTCGGGTGCAACGGACGAGGCACACCGGACCATTTCGGCGTCGCCGACCGGATCGAGATCGTCACCAGCACGCTAGGAAAAACCTTGGGCGGCGCGACGGGCGGATTTACATCCGGGCGAAAGGAAATCGTCGAGCTGTTGCGGCAACGATCGCGACCCTATTTGTTTTCAAACTCGCTCCCCCCGGTCATCGCTGCAGCAGCCAAACGGGCCGTCGTCCTCGTGGCCCAAGGCGATCAGTTACGGGCCAGGCTGCGAGAGAACGCAGCCTTTTTCCGCGCACAACTCACCGATCTCGGATTCCGGCTCATCCCCGGCGAACACCCGATTATCCCGGTGATGTTGTGCGAGGCCTCACTCGCCACCAGGATGGCAGAGCGGCTGTTGGAGGAAGGGATCTATGTCGTGGGGTTCAGTTACCCGGTTGTGCCGGAAGGCCAGGCGCGAATTCGCGTCCAGATGTCGGCGGCCCATACCCGCGAGCAGCTTGAGCGAGCCGCCGCTGCCTTTGCCACAGTCGGTCGGGAACTGGGCGTGATTGGTTAAGTACGATTTAGCGACTTGGCGATTGAGTGATTTTACAAATTTACAAATCGCAAAATCACCAGATCACCAAATTCTTTCTCACTCTCGGATTGCCTGAGCGCGCTTCTGCAAATAGGCGTTGCGGACGGCAGTATAGAGATCCAGCGTCGCTTCCTCGACTCCCTGGTACTTTTGGAGATTCCGCGACCGTTCATTGACGATCTCTCCCACGCGGGACCCAGTCTGGATGATGCTCGACGTCATACGGTTCGCGTGGGAGATCACGGAAGGTATGCCGTCGACTTCAATGATCGGTACGACCATCCAGTTGATCGGATTGAGAAACACGTCGCCGACATATCCCACAAAGTCCCGGACGGTGAAGGGCGGAAGTAGCGGGAGCACGACATAAGGGCCCGGCGTGACCCCGTAGAAACCCAGCGTCTGCCCAAAATCCTCTTCCGGCGTCACTAGGTTAACTTTTGTCGCAAGATCGAAGAACCCGGCCAATCCTACCGTGCTATTGATCAGGAACCGTCCCACTTCGATGCCGGCGCCTTTGAGCTTGCCCTGAAACACATTGTTCAAAAAGCGGGGAGCGAATCGGAGATTGGAAAAGATGTTGCTGACACCGACTTGAACGACGTCGGGTAAGATAAAATCATATCCCTTCGCCACCGGCTTGAGCACATAGCGATCGACCTTGAGGTTGAACGCGAAGATGTTGGCGTTCACCGGTTCCCATGGATCGTATTCATCACCGGCATCTTCATCAGCACTGGCAAAAGGATCAAGTGGTTTGTCCGATGAAGCCTCTGCTCGCGATGAGGGAGACGGGGCCTGACCCATCGCCGGCATCGAGTCGCTCACCCCCTCCGGCTTCACTGTGCCGGATTTCCCTGCACAGCCAGTAGCAAGCATCATCGTAAAGCCCAGCAAGCAAAACGCCAGCAGACGAAAGGAAATCATCACCCCGGCCTCCTTAACCAGCATTGCTTATGAACGTTCCCACTACGATCGTCGATCCGTTGCGCTTATGCGTGAGGCGCAGTTCGTTCGGGAATAGAGTTGCAAGTTTCTAGTTTCAGGTTTCAAGTTCCTCGTTCCGGATTGCTGAAATTCCGATGTCGAACCCTAAACCAGAAACATGAAACTGGAAACTTGCAACCTGAAACGCCCAGCCGCCGCGCACTGTACCAAATACCGAAGCGTGCGCCAATCAAATTTAGCGTAATTGTGGAATGGCGCGCGAGAAGCGCAATCCGAGGTTCGACGTTCTGGGTTCGAAGTTCCGAAAACCTCGAACTTCGAACCTCGAACCCTCTCTCGCGTCAGCGCAGGCTAGGCTCGAAGAGCCGCCTGAACAAACTCCGCCCATCGTCGGAAGTAGGCCGCACCACCGACCTGGTAGGTATTGTTATGATCGGCGCCTTCAATGACATAGAAGGATTTCGGTGGCTTGGCCGCCTCAAAGACCTGCCGGCCTAATTCGAGGGGGATAATATCGTCTTTGTCGCCGTGAATGATCAGCTTGGGGAGCGAGAGCTGAGGAAGGCGATCGATCAAGGTGAAATCTGCCCCAAGCAGCCAATGGACCGGCAACCCTCCATAATGAAACTTGGCCACCGATCCGATCGACGGGAATGATGACTCGAGGATCAGTCCCGCAGCAGGCTTCTGCGCGGCAAGTTCTCCCGCAACGGCCGCGCCTAGCGAGCGCCCGAAAATGACGATGCGCTCGGAGCGAATCATTCTGTTTCTCGTGAGATAATCGTGTGCCCCGAGCGCATCCTGATAGAGCCCCTCCTCCGACGGCTTCCCCTGGCTCCGGCCATAGCCACGATAGTCGAACAGGAATACCGACAGCCCCAACTGATAGAGGAGCTTCAGATTCTCCAGCCGGTTGATGATGTTCCCCGCGTTGCCGTGGCACCAGAGTATGACCGGACGGTCTGCCTGAGCCTCAACGTACCAACCGAACAACCGCGCCCCATCAGCAGCCTGAAACCACACCTCTTCCAGCGGCAATCCACTGAGCCGAGCCCAATCCCGATCTTGCCAAGGCTCAGGATGATAGACGAAGAATTGGTCAAGGATGCCCATTGCACTTTACTTCGGAGAACGACGACTTAGAAGCGGAGCCCGATGCCAAACAAGGCGTAATGGGAACGGAAATCCAGCGCGAGCTGCATCCAATGGTAGTTGGCTGAGAAGTACTTGTACTCGCTGAACAGAAACACTTTTTCGGTCAGATTGCCCTGCAGCCCGCCAAAGAATTGAGAGCCGAAAGCCCATGAACCTTCGAAGTCCCGATCTGAACGACCCGGAATATCGCCATGGGTGAGCACCCCGCTCGAATAACCTCCCCCGACGCCGATATAAGGGACAAACGCATTCCCCGGGTAGCGAAGAGTCAGATTCACCATCGAACTGAAGACCCAGAGGTTCGTACTGGGGAGGGATCCAGTGTTCACTGGCGAAAAAAATGAGATCTCGCTCCCGTGGCCAGACGTCTCCAGTCCGATACCAACGATGTTTCCCAACCCGTGCGGGAATACTGAAGCCTTGATGCCGGCTCCAGCCCCATTGGAAATCTTGATGTCCGAGGGGTTGCCCCCCTGGGCAAAGAGGCCTCGATCTGATGGAAATGCACCCAGTGCGTACAGGCCAACATCTACGTCGGCGGTCTCAGCGGCTGCAACCAGGACTGGTTGCAGCAATACAATCATGAGGGCGAGCGACAATGGCAAGAGAGCCTGGATCACTAAGGGGAATGGCCACATCTCGAGTCTATCCTACAGCGCATTGGCTAGCAGCGCCGGCCAAAATAAAAGGGCCTCTGGGGCTTCTACCCCAAAGGCCCCTTCGATTGCGGACGTTCGAGAATTAGCTGCCCTTGACGATCGTGCACCATTCGCCAAAGATCCCCAAGACATTCTTGGCGTAATGGTCGACTGACGTGACTTTCGTGATTCCACCATTGGCTTTGGCCGCAACGATACTGGCATCACCCGTAGCAACCCAACCCAAAACCGACGAAGCGCAGGCTTTTCCCTCTTTGGTCGTAGCGGTTTCAGCCGTCGCGATGTTACCGTACTTCGTCTCGTTGAAAATTGTGCCGGCCAGTGGTGAGGCGACGATCTGGCAGGCCGACAAGCTAAGTGCTGCCACTGAGATTCCTGCGAGTGTCAAAGCGACTTTTATCTGCTTCATGAGTCCTCCTTGTGATGGTTATAGTGGGGAGCTTGCTAGAGAGAAGCTGAGTCTCTGTCACAGCAAGTAGTAATACTATGGACGCGAGTATATCTAGTATTGAAAAGATGTCAACGATAAAATCACGGCTTCTGAGACGACTATGGCCAGAGGTTCAGAAGAACGACTGCATACTGAAGACGACATCGTTATCGTGATCGCGATGGTTATACTCCAACCTGAGCGCCCAGTTCTGACTCAACGTATAGCGTTGGCCCACGAACCATCGAAAGTCGTCTGATTTATCCCCCAAGGCATAGCGCAGGTATGTTCCAGATGCCATCAATTTCCATCGGTCAGTGAGGTCGGCCAGTAGACCGGCTGTCCCCCCTCCGCCGATCCGATGATTTTCTTCATAGGCATGACTATAGTCAGCCTCGGTTTCTGCGAAGGCGAACAGCACTTCTCGCTTCAGCAATCGAGACTCCATCGCTCCTCCGATGCCGACATTCATGACACCGTTGCTGCAGAGTTGACAGTCGCCAAAGCGAATCGTGTTCATGCCCATATTGATCTTCCATGATGGTGAGTGAAAGACCGAGTCAATCGGTGAGAGGGACAAGACATTGGCCAGTGTCGCCCGTTCAATTCTCGTCTGATCGAGGCGGTTATAGTGACGTAGGCTGACCGATGCGATCTCAATCTGCGCATCCGGCGTATACCCGACCTCCGGATCGAGCAGATCGTGATAGCCGGCCCGCACCGCAACTTCCTCAAAGGTATCGTCATTCCGCCAACCGGCGCCCACCGTGGCACGGGATGTTTTGTGCCCCAATTCCGGTTGTTTGGCAAAGGGCACCACCTTGAACTCTTCAGATGGAATCCTGAGTTGGCTGCGGGCTGTCAGGACTGCCCGGTTACGCTCTTTCCATTCAGGCGGTGGGGAATCGGTCGTCTCGGATCGATACCGGAGATAATCTGAAGCAAGATCGAGCAGAAACGCTTGCCGCGTAGGATCCAATTGGGAAAAAGTCGGTGAGGTGAGCTCGCCGAGATCCTGCGTGATCCGATGCGCTAGTTCTCGTTCTCCAGCCGGCAACGATTCGCGCTTCCGCCGGATCACGTTGCTGCGGGAGGGCCGATAGGCGATGCCGGAAACCAGCCCCGGTTTCGATGCAATCAGCCGGACTGTGTCGGCAGGAACGGTCCACACAAGAAATTCGTCGGTGAGATGGAGGGTAGGATCGGCATATTCAAGAAGCGCCAGGAGATGATAGGAACAGTTCTCTTTGAAGAAGAAATAGTCAAAGGCGGCATTCCCGAGTTCCCACGAATGCATCAGCAACCGCCTCACTTGATGCTCCGTGAAATTGAGGCGATATTCCCAGATGTCCCGATTTTCGATGTCTCGATACTCCCGTACCTTCAAGTAGTAGGGATACGTCGAAAAATATCCGCTGTACCCACCGAAAATGCCACGGATCGGATAGGCGATTCCAGCGTCAGGAGGTACATACGCCGCATAGTTGATCGTATAGGCCAGAATTCTCGTCTGTTCGGTCTGGCCCTTCTGATCGATCCGAAGAAACGTGTGACCGAACATGGATGCGGGATTGTTCAAGAAAGCAGAGGGGAAAATGAGCGTGATCGATTGGGCTTCAAATTCCGCAATCCATCGTTCGAACCGTTCGCATGCCATCTTTGGTAAACGGGAATCGTCGAATTGCAACCGTTCCCGCAACCATTGATACCGCGCGATAAAGGCGCATTGAGCCGGCTGCCTCGAGCGCCCGACAAGTTCCTCGGAGAAGAATTGCTTCAGCGTCGCGTCGAGTTCTGCTTGTGGGTCAGTTTTCCCATAGGGCGATATGAAAAATCCCGGGTCATCCTGCTCGCTGGTATAGCCCCCGAAAAGATTTTCTCTATAGTGAAGCAGAAGATGCCACTCTCGCTCGCCGGCGAGCTTAGCCTGCGCACTCCTGTTGATCAGTTCGACAAGATAAGGATTATCTGGAGGCTCACCCGCACCAACCGGCAAGGCTGGAGCGAGAAGCAGCGTGAACAGCAGTAGGACGATGTACAAGCGGCTAGCCAGAAAGACACAGGGCTTCGACCTCATGGTCGAAGCCCTGTGCTGATTATTAACGAGAAGACCCCTGGGCAAGGATCGGGTGCGTGGCAATTGCATTGTTAAGCGCTTTCACCATCGCGACCGGAGAAGCTTCCCCTGCCTTCACCAAAGAGGTATATTGATCCTGGGTCATGGCAAAGAACTCAGCCTGATGCTCAGCCGGTACGCCCATCAAGGTCGCCAACGAAGCCAGGTGCTCACCCTGTCCTTGGGCCATCTCCTGCGAGAGATTCTGGAAGTTGAGGGCAGCAAACATATTCGTCTTTTCCTCGGCCCACACCTTACCATTGTTCTTGCAGCCAAAGATTCCGGTGGTAATCCCAAATGCCTGCCATGGAAGGATCGTGTTATTCGTTGTAGAGATTAAGAGTTGGGCTCCAACGGTATTGGTATCTATCTTCGAGTCTTGCCACGCGACTTTTCCCAATCCGCAGCCAGGCCCGAGATCAGACGTCCCGCTCGCTAAAGCAACCCCTGCTTGCGCGACGAGAAACGCAGCAGCTATCTGGACAACAATGAATCCCTTGGACATAGCGCATCCTCCTGATAAATGTGGTTGCGTAAGAGATCACACTTTCTCCAGTTCGATATACAATAATATGAAAACCTCGGCTAGAAGAATTTTCGAAAACGCGAGAGATCTATAGCCACAGATCGGCAGGCGATACTCCTCCCGTTACATCAGCGCACAACCTGCAACTTGGCATTCACCATATATTCGATGCTCACCTCGCGCAGAGCTTCATGGATCGAAGCAGGATCATCTTCTCCATAGTGAACCAAGGATAGATAGTGCTCTTGGGCCGCCGCGAAGAATTCAGGCTGATATTCCAACGGCACGCGCATAAGAGTTGCCAGCGACGCAAGATGCTCGCCGCCTCCACGAGCCATATCCTCTGAAAGGCTGGCGTAATTGATTCCAATGAAGAGGCTCGCCCTCTCGCTGTCCCATATTTTTCCGTCATTACTACAGCCAGAAGTTCCTGAACTGATGGAAAATGAGTAACTGCCAGTCACATTGGTGCTGGCCATGAACATCTGCGGCGCGATCTGTTTTTGACCTTTCCAGCCCTCCCACAACTTCTTGCCCAACCCACAGCCTGGCCCAGTATCGGGATTGGGTGTAGCAAATGTGAGGGTCGCAAGTGAACAGGTCAGGGACAGAACGAACAGTATAGAAATTGACTTCCTCATAGCAGAGGCTCCATTTTCTCCTACCCACCCCCGGCAGTGTCTACAGAAATTCGAGCACGGGCGGAGTATAGCATGACGAACCGTGTAAGTTGGGACCGTTTGATTCACTATAGACGAGCGGCGTTTTGTCGTATTATTCAACTTTCGGCTGGTGGGGTGCAAACCCCTTTTCTCAAACCCATCGACACGGTTTTGATAGTTGTGTGACTAATGCGGCGATGTTATGGAACGATCATAAACTTGCCCGGTTTGGCAAAACGGTACAGCGAAAGCCGCTGTTACGTGTGGTACTGAGTTTCTGCTAATAGATTGCGGTGTACCGTGTTCTTCATCTGAAGATTTTAAGTAGTCAACTCCGGCCAGTTTCACCAGAACCGTGACACATGAAAACGATCGAGAACCTTATCTGAAAAATCTAACGGGTCCGCTGAATCCGCGATAATCTCCTGTAACTGACGTATCGCGTTGTCTTGCTCAGATTCTGGCACCTTCAGCGTGACCAATAGACTCGCAAGATATTCTCCCTGCCCAACGGCCAAGTTTTGTTGAACCTCTGAGTAACCTATTAGCGTGAGATTCCTTACTGTCTTCATTCGTGCAACCCGCTCTCGTTGTTCACGGGAAGGCTTCCTCGGATTCAGCACGACGTGATAGGGACGTTTCAGGAGGAGATTGTGGTCTACATATCCCTCCTTCTTGAGAATCAGGAATGTATTCGGTGTTCGTTCAATTTGTACATCCAGAAGTGGAGTCTCGCCGAGAGATAGGGAACCCATAAGGAACACCTCTGCACCGGGAGGATCTGAAGTAATTCTGATTTTCTGGTCCAGTTCCCCTTTGCTACCCGTGAAGACGATTTTCGTACAGCCCGTAAAGACTATTCCTACGACA
>Ga0315271_10003375_pt1 | contig 10098 bp, 11 predicted proteins | sample C3_top_MG_FD_204664 | JGI IMG/M metagenome (GOLD analysis project Ga0315271, IMG submission 204664) | Sediment microbial communities from Yellowstone Lake, YNP, Wyoming, USA - C3_top | ecosystem: Environmental > Aquatic > Freshwater > Lake > Sediment | place: USA: Wyoming | collected 2017-08-01
TCGTTCAAGGAGATCGTCGCGGGCAAGCACGACGAGGTGCCCGAGCAGGCGTTCCTCCTGCAGGGGACGATCGAGGACGTCCTCGATCGCTACGAGAGGATGAAGAAGGCGGGCGAGGCCTGAGGCCGTGGCGGAGCCCGGCCACCTCACGCTGACGGTCGTCACGCCGGAGCGTTCCGTCGTCGACAAGGCCGCGTGCGACGCCGTGTCGCTCCCGGGCGAGCTCGGCGAGCTCGGGATCCTGCCGGGCCACACGCCGCTCGTCGCGCTCCTCGGGGTCGGCCGCGTCGCATGGACCGACGGCGGGAAGAAGACGGCCGTCGCCGTCCGGGGTGGATTCGTCGAGGTAGCGGGCGACGCCGTCCGCGTCCTCGCCGACCTCGCGGCCGAGAAGGACTCCATCGACGCGGCGCAGGCCCGCGAAGCGAAGGGCGAAGGCGAGACCCGGCGCCTCGCCGTCGTCGGGCAGGAACAGCTCGACTCCGTGAACGCCGACGTCGCCTACGCCGAGGCACAGCTCGCCGTCGCGCAGGGAGCCTGAAGCCATGGCGGACGAGCAGGACGACGGGAAGACCGGCGCGAAAGTCCACGAAGCGTTCGACGCCGTCCGACGGGACCTCGACGGCCGCCTCGGCGTCGAGGAGCAGGCCGCCGTGGAACGCCTTCGCGACGCCGCGGCCGGCGGCGACGCCGTCCGCGCCCGCGAGGAGATGGCATCCGTCCGGGAGCGGCACGCCTGGCTCTACGAGGAGCTCGTGAAGCACCCGAGCCTGGCGACGCTCATCGACGAGCTGGCGCTCTGGGGTTTCTGAAGCCCGCGGACGCCAGCGCGGGGCCGACCCCGTATCATCGTCCTGCTTGAAAGCCGAGACCGACAGAGACCCCTGGTACGCGAGCTGGTTCGGCGAGGAGTACCTCGCCCTCTATCCCGAACGCGACGACCTCGAGGCCCAGCGGCAGGCCCAGTTCGTATTCGGCCTCCTCGGCCCCTACGCGGCGAAGGGTCAAGGCGGGATCCTCGACCTCGCCTGCGGAACCGGCCGGCACGCCGTCGTCCTCTCCCGCCACGGGACGCCGGTCACCGGCGTCGACCTCTCTTCCACGCTCCTCGCGCGGGCGAGGGCCCGCCGGGCAGACCCCGCTCCCGGGTTCGTCCGTGCCGACATGAGGCGGCTTCCCTTCGCCCGCGGCTCCTTCGGCGCGGTCGTCAACTTCTTCACCTCTTTCGGCTACTTCGACGACGCGGCGGACGACGTCCGGGTCGTCGGGGAGATCGGCCGGGTCCTCGCGCCCGGGGGTGCCTTCCTTTCTGACATGTTCAACGCCTCCCGCGTCCTCTCGACGCTCGTCTCGCGAGAGGAGAAGACGGTCGCGGGGGAGCGGGTCTCCATCCGGCGCCGGTACGACTCGTCGACAAGGAGGATCGAGAAGGAGATCACGATGGGGACCGGCTCGGAGGCGCGGACTTTCCGCGAGAAGGTCCGCGTCTACCTGCGCGACGAGCTCGAAGCGCTCCACGGCGACGCGCGCCTCCAGGTCCGTGCCGCCTTCGGCGATTTCGACGGTTCCCCGTTCGACGTGCGCCGTTCGCCCCGCCTCATCCTCCTCGCGGTCGCCCGAGGGACCCGGTGACGGTCCCGCTCGAGAAGCTCCCAGGCATTCCGAAGCTCGCGCTGGGGCACGCCACCGGCGAGCCCGACGTGAGACGGTTCCTGGGAGAGATGGCCACGGTGCCGGCGATCGCGGCGCGCGCCGCGGAGGTCCTCGGAGCGTTCTCCCCCCGCGGCGGGGCCGACCCGGCGCTCGCCGCGCTTGCAGCCGGCCGCCGCGCCGGCGTCTTCACGGGACAGCAGGCCGGGCTCCTGACGGGACCGCTCCTCACGGCGGTCAAGGCCCTCGCGGCCGTGAAGATCGCCGACGCCGTTTCTTCGGCCGGAACGGAGCTCTCGCCCGTCTTCTGGTGCGCCACGGAGGACCACGACCTCGTCGAGGTGACGCGCGTCCCCCTTCCCGGGCCGGACGGCGCGGAAGAGGCGGGCCCCGATCCCGAGCCCCTCTCGAGGAACCGGAGGCCGGTCGGGGCTCTCCCGATCGAGGTGGACGTCGCGGCCCTCCTCGAGCGCGCCCGTGCCGGCGCCGGCGGCCTCGCCGACGAGGAGAGCCTTCGGGTTCTGCGCGAGGCGCACGCGGGGACGTCCTACGCGGCGGCCTTCGTCGCATCGCTCTCCTGGCTCCTCGGAGAGCCCTCGCTCCTCTTCGCCGACGCGGCACGGCGGGAGGAGAAGCCCGTCCTCGTGCCGCTCGCCGTCCGCCTCGTCCGCGAGCGGGCCGAGGTGCGCCGGCTTCTCGCCGGGCGCGCCGCGGAGCTCGCGGCGGCCGGCCACCCGCCGCAGGTCGTCTCGGAGGCGGGAGGGCTTCCCCTCTTCGCTCTCGTCGACGGCGAGCGCCTTCTCCTGCGCGAACGGGACGGCCGCCTCGAGCTGAAGGGGCGCGACGGCGAGCGGTTCGACGCGGAGGACGTCGCCGCGCGCTTCGAGTCGGGGGCGTGGCTCCCGTCGTTCTCGGCGCTTTCCAGGCCGCTCTCCACCTCGACGCTCTATCCCGTGGCCGCCACGGTTCTCGGTCCCGCCGAGCTCGCCTACTGGGCGCAGATGCTCCCGCTCTTCGACTGGGCCGGGCTCGTCCCGCCGGTGCTCGTGGCGCGGCCGATGGCCGCGCCCGTCCACGCCTCGGAGCGTCGCGCCCTCGAGAAGCTCGGGCTCTCTCTCGAGGACCTCTTCGTCGGGACCGAGATCCTCCTGGCCGCGCGCGGCTCCGTCCGCGAGCGGGCGCTCCTCGAGGACCTCGCCGCGATTCGCGACACCGCGCTCGCCTCCCTCGCGGAGCTGGCCCCGCGCCTCGCGGCGGTGGAGGCCGGTCTCGGCAAGCCGCTCGAATCGACGCGCGAGAACCTCCGCTTCGCACTCGACAAGCTCCTCGAGAGGACCCGTGCGGCGGCGGGACGCGCGAACGAAGCCGAGGCCCGGCAGCTTCGCCGCCTCGCCTCGGCGCTCGCCCCGGGGGGCCGCCCGGCCGAGCGCGTCTACGGGCCGCTCCCGTGGCTCCTCCGCCACGGACGGGCGGGCCTCGTCGGGCCGCTGAAGGAACAGCTCCGCTGGGACGTCGCGGGGCTTCAGGAGATCGCACTGTGAGCGAAAGGGAGACGGTCGAGATCCTGGCGGTCGGGGCGCATCCCGACGACGTCGAGCTCGGGTGCGGCGGCACCCTCGCCCTCCTTTCCCGCCGCGGCCGGAGCGTCGGCATCCTCGACCTGACGCGCGGCGAGGCGGGAACCCGGGGAACCCCCGAGACCCGCGCCGCCGAGGCGGCCGAGTCGGCCCGGATCCTCGGGGCGCTCTTTCGCGATGGCCTCGACCTCGGCGACGGGAACCTGCGCACCGACCGCGCCGCCGAGCTGGAGGTCGTCGACGTCATCCGTCGACGCCGGCCGCGCCTCGTCTTCGCCCCCCTCGCGGTCGACCGGCATCCCGACCACGTCCGCGCCTCCCGCCTCGTCACCGACGCCGCGTTCTACGCGGGCCTGCGCTCCCTCGAGACGGGGCGCGCGCCGCACCGGCCGCAGCAGGTCGTCTACTACCCATCCACGTTCCTCGCCGAGCCGACGTTCCTCGTCGACGTGACGGAGGTGCTCGAGGTCAAGCTCGCCGCCGTCCGGGCGTTCAAGAGCCAGTTCTTCGACCCGGCGTCGAGAGAGCCCGCCACGTTCATTTCCTCGCCCGAGTTCCTGGACGGGGTCACCGCGCGGGCACGCGCCTTCGGGCGCCTCGCCAACGCCGGCGCGGCGGAAGGATTCGTCTCGCCGCGCCCGCCGCTCCTGGCCGACCCGCTTGCCGCCTTCGACGGTTTCGAAACGGGGTACTGAACCGATGAAGATCGGCATCGCCTGCTATCCGACCTTCGGCGGGTCGGGGGTCGTCGCCACCGAGCTCGGGCACGAGCTCGCCGTCCGCGGGCACGACGTCCACTTCATCAGCTACGCCCTCCCGTCGCGCCTGAACCTCTTCGCCGAGCGGGTCTCCTACCACGAGGTCACGGTCCCGACCTACCCTCTCTTCAACTACCCGCCCTACGACCTCGCCCTCGCCACGCGGATCGTCGACGTCGCCCTCCACGAGGGGCTCGACATCATTCACGCGCACTACGCCCTCCCGCACGCGATCTCGGCCCACCTCGCGCAGGAGATGCTCCTGCCGCGGCGCCTCGCCGTCGTCACGACGCTCCACGGGACCGACGTGACGATCGTCGGGCAGGACCGCTCCTACCTCCCGATCACCCGCTTCGGCATCGAGAGGTCCGACGCCGTCACCGCCGTCTCCGAGTACCTCGCCCGCGTGACGCGCGAGGTCTTCGACCCCGCCAAGGAAATCGACGTCGTCCCGAACTTCATCGACCCCGAAAGGTGGAAGCCGGACGGCGGCCAGCGCGGCACCACCTGCTTCGCGCGAGGAGGGGAGAGGCTCCTCCTGCACGTCTCGAACTTCCGTCCGGTCAAGCGCGTCCTCGACGTGGTCGAGGTCTTCGACCGCGTCCGGCGGGAGGTGCCGAGCCGCCTCCTGATGATCGGCGACGGCCCCGACCGGCCCGCGGCCGAGGCGCTCTGCCGGGAGAAGGGGATCGCCGGGCTCGTCCACTTCCTCGGCAACACGCCGGCCGTCCAGGAGGTCATGCCCGCGGCCGACCTCTACGTCCTGACGACCAACATGGAGTCGTTCGGCCTCTCGGCCCTCGAGGCGCAGGCATGCGGCGTTCCCGTCCTCGGCTACCGCGCCGGGGGGCTCCCCGAGGTCATCGAGAGCGGGACGACCGGATTCCTCCGGGAGGTGGGGGACATCGACGGCCTCGCGGCCGACGGAATCGCCCTTCTGAAGGACGACAACGCCTGGTCCGTGGCGTCGCGCGCGGCGCGGGAGCTCGCCGTTTCCCGGTTCGCTGCCGACGCCATCGTCGGCCGCTACCTCGCCATCTACGAGCGGGTCCTGGCGGAACCGGCGGCTGGCGCGGGGGGCTGATGGCGGCCGGGGGGCGCAAACGCCGCCCGAAACCCGGCGCGGGCCACGGCGGCGAGCTCGTGCGGCGTCGCCCCGAGACGGGCCAGCCGGCGGTACTCGCCGGGGAGCGTCGTCCCGAAGAGGCCGGGGTCGTCGGTCGAGAGCGTGACGGTCACGCCGGCGCGCAGCAGGGCGAGGACCGGGCTGCGCGGGAGCGGGAAGGCGCCGGTGGCGTCGTTCGAGGCGAGGCAGGCGTCGAGCGCGACACCGGAACGGGCGAGGCGCCTCACGAGCGCCGGGTCGCCGGCGGCTCCGAGACCGTGAGCAATCCGCCGTGGCTTCAGCCAGCGGAGGGCCTCGGCGACCGAATCGGGGCCGCCCGACTCCCCGGCGTGGACGACGGGCGCCAGGCCGAGCCCGGCCAGCCGCCTGTAGACCGGAGCGAAGTCGCGCGCGGGAATGGCCAGCTCGTCGCCGCCGAGGCCGAATCCGACGACCCGCGGCCAGGGATGCCGCGCGTGGAGGTCGAGGACTCGGTGGGCCGCCTCGGGGCCGAAGTGCCGGACGGCATCGAGAAGGACCCGGATGCGTCCGTGGCCGCGCCGCTCGTGCCGGGCGAACACGGTCTCTACCGCGTCCCTCACGGCAGGCCAGTCGAGCCCGAGCCGGTCGACGATGGCCGGAGAAACGTAGACCTCGACGTAGACGATCCGCTCCCGGCGGAGGCGGGCCGTCAGGTCACGCGCGAGGAGGGCGAAGTCGTCCGGGCTTCGAAGCAGGCGGCAGACGTCGCGGTAGAGGGAGAGAAAGCCCGGGAGGCCCTCGAACCGGCGGCGGGCGCGGACCGCCGCGACGTCGGGGAAGAGGGGCGAGCCCGCACGGCGGGCGAGGCGGACGAGCGTCGCGGGGCGGACCGACCCCTCGAGGTGGAGGTGAAGCTCGGCCTTCGGCCGGAGGAGAAGGGTTCGAAGGGGCTCGGGGGGATTCACGCCAGCCCATCCTACGGGACGCCGCGGAGGGACGTCTTCACCCTCGTTCCCACGGAGCGCCTCTGGCTGCGCGCCGCGGCCCTGGGCCTCGACCTGATCTGTCTCGCCGGCGGACCCCTGCTCGTCGCCACGGTCCTCGTCTTCCTCGTCGTCCTCTTCGCGGGGGAGCCTCCCGTGGGCCTGCCGACGGTCTTTCGTGTGGCCCAGCTCCTCTTCGTGGTCCTCTTCCTCCTTCGGGACGCGAGAGGGGCAAGCCCCGGAAAGCTCCTCCTGGGCCTCTCGGTCGTGAGGGAGGGCGGGGAGCGCATGCGCCCGCGCGAGTCGGTCGTGAGGAACCTTCCCCTCCTCGTCCCGGGCCTGAACCTCCTCGAAGCGGTCGCCGTCGTCCAGCGGCCCGACTCCCGGCGGCTCGGGGACCGCCTGGCCGGGACGACGGTCGGCGAATCGTGACCGCCGCGAAACTTTCCGTCCCTCCCGTCCGTTTCTGCTGGTGGAGGCCGCCCATGGACCGATCCCGACCCCGCCCCCGGCTCTTCGCGCCCGTCGCCATCCTCGCGCTCCTCGCGGCGGCCCTCTCGGGCGTCGCGCAAGCCGGGCAGGCCCTCGAGGAGAAGTTCGAGAAGACCTATGCCGGCACGGGTATCGATCGGCTCAAGCTCCAGAACGTCAACGGGGCCGTCCGGGTCGGAACGTGGGACAAGGCCGACATTCGCGTGTCGGCGGTCAAGCGGGCAAAGGGCTCCCGGGCGGAGGAAGCTCTCGAGGGGACGCAGATCCGGGTGACGAAGCAGGGCACGACTCTCGACATCGAGACGATTCTTCCGAAGCCGGCCCGGAGCTGGGGGTTCTTCAGCTGGGGGAACCCGACAGGAGCCGAGGTCACCTACGAGCTCCTGCTTCCCGCCGGGCTGGAGGTCGACGTCGAAACCGTCAACGGACGGGTGTCGGCCGAAGGGCGGACCGCACCCCTGACCCTGAACACGGTGAACGGCTCGGTCCGGGTGGAGACGCACGCCGCCCGGCTCAACGTGAACACGGTGAACGGCTCGGTCGAGGTCGCCTTCTCCGGGCCGCTTCAGGCTGCCGACCTCGAGACGGTGAACGGGTCGGTGACGGTCTCCTGCGCCCGCGACTCCTCCTTCCGCTTCGACCTGCAGACGGTCAACGGGAAGATCCGTTCCGACTTCCCCGAGGTTGCGGTCGAAGGGAAGTGGGGTCCCAAGGAAGCGCGCGGGGCGGTCGCGGACGGCAAGGGTCGGCTGGCCGTCGAGACGGTCAACGGCGAGGTCCGGATCGTCGCGCTCGAGCCCGCGGGACGCTGAAGAGGCGCACTCCCTTTAGACTCCGGCTCGCACCGAAAGGAGAATGCGATGCCGGAAGATCTCGGAGTCCCCGTTCCGCCGCCGCCCCCGCCGCCGCCCCCCCCCGCGCCGGTCAGCTCGAACCGGTCCGTCATGCTCGTCCTGTCCTACCTCGGAATCCTGGCCCTCATCCCGCTCATCACCGAGAAGGACGACCGCGAGGTGCAGTGGCACGCCCGGCACGGCCTCGTCCTGCTCGTCGCCTACCTCGTCCTGACGGTCGGCGTCTTCATCGCCAGCCTCGTCGTCGGCTTCATCGGGATGCTCCAGCTCCCCCTCTGGCTCGGCTACATCGTCGTGATCATTCTCTGCATCACGAACGCGGTGAGCGGGAAGAGGTTCGTCATCCCCGGCCTCTCGGACTTCGCGCAGAAGTTCTGACGGCCAGGGGCCCCGGAAAGATCGAAGGCCCGCCTTTCGGCGGGCCTTCGTGTTCCTGGAAAGTGGTGCCCTGGGCCAGACTCGAACTGGCACGGATTGCTCCACACGCCCCTCAAACGTGCGCGTCTACCAATTCCGCCACCAGGGCACAGTGGTGAGGGAGGGAGATGATACCGATCCGCGGCGAGGAATCAAGCCTCGAAGCGGATCGGGCCGAAACTACTTCTGCGCCGGAGCGGCGGGGGCCGGAGCTGCGGCCGCGGGAGCCGGAGCAACGGGAACGGAATTCGCCGGGGCGGGGGCGGACGGCACGACCGGTGCGCTCCTGGCCGGAGCCTGAGTGCCGAGCGCCTTGAGGACGGACGACTTCGGTCGCGCCTGCATCAGCGAGATCGTCACCGCCAGGACGGAGAACGCGACGAAGGACCAGGTCGTCACCTTCTCGAGGACCGTCGTCGCGCCGCGCGCGCCGAAGGTCGTCTGCGAGGAGGAGGCGCCGAAGGCGCTCGCGACGTCTGCGCCCTTCCCCTGCTGGAGGAGGACCACCAGGATGAGGAAGACGCAGACGATGATGTAGATCGGGACGAGGACGTAAATCATGCAGAGTCTCCGGCCCGCCGCCCGGGGGCGAAACGGGCCGATGAGGATAACCCACCGGCCCGCAAAGGCCAAAACCGGGTGGGAGCGAGGGTCAGCCGCCGGCCGCGACCGCGAGGGCGGCGAAGTCGGCGGGAACGAGGGAGGCCCCTCCGACGAGCCCGCCGTCGATCTCTTCCCGCGAGAAGAGCTCCTTCGCGTTGGCCGGCGTCACGGAGCCTCCGTACAGGATCCGCACTCCGTCCGCCGCCGCCGGGCCGAACCGCTCCGCGAGCCGGGCGCGGAGGAACGCGTGCGCCTCGACCGCCATGTCGGGGGTCGCGGCGCGGCCGGTGCCGATGGCCCAGACCGGCTCGTAGGCCAGGACGAAGCCAGGCGGCAGGGCCTCGCCGAAGAGGTCGAGCGCCTTCATCTGCGTCGCGAGGACGGATTCCGTCCGTGCGCCGTCGCGCTCCTCGAGCGTCTCCCCCACGCAGTAGACCGGGACGAGGCCTGCGTCGGCGAGGCGCTTCATCTTCCGGGAGAAGTCGGCCTCGGTCTCCTTCCGGTCCCGCCGGCGCTCGCTGTGCCCGACGAGCGCCAGGGCCACGCCGAGATCGGCGAGCATCGCGACGGAGACCTCGCCGGTGAAGGCCCCCTTCGGCTCGACGTGGACGTCCTGGGCGGCCAGCTTCACGCGCGTCGGGGCGAGGAGCCGCCCGACCCGCTCCAGGGCCGGGAAGGCGGGCGCGATCGAGAGCTCCACGGTCTCCGGCAGGCCCGGGAGGCGCGAGAGGAAGTCGTCGCAGAACGCGGCGGCCTCCGAAGGAGTCTTGTTCATCTTCCAGTTGGCGACGACGAGGGGCGTGCGGCCGGGCTTCATCGGAGATCTCCTTTGCCGGGGCCCGACGGCGGGGCCCCGGGCGCGTGTGGCGGAGCGGGGAAGGACGGCTAGAGCAGCACCTCGACGCCCGGCAGCTTCTTTCCGCTGATCAGGTCGAGGGAGGCGCCTCCGCCGGTGGAGACGTGCGAGATCTTCGGGCCGAGCCCGGCCTCGTTGATCGCCTCGACGCTCTCGCCGCCGCCGACGACCGTGAAGGCGCCGGAGTCGGCCATGAGCTGCGCGACCCCGCGCGTCCCGGCGTCGAACGGCTTCGTCTCGAAGACTCCCATCGGGCCGTTCCAGAAGATCGTCTTCGCCCCCTTCGTCATGCGGGCGAACATCTCGAGCGTCTTCGGGCCGATGTCGAAGGCGGCCTCGTCGGCCGGGATCTCGTTCATCGCGACGACGTGCGCCTTCGCGGCGTCGGCGAGCGACGGTGCGACGAGGAAGTCGGACGGCAGGACCAGGTTCACGCCCCGCTCCTTGCAGCGGTCGATCACCTTCCGCGCGATCGGTACGCCTTCGGGCTCCAGCAGCGACTTCCCGATGCCGAGGCCGAGGGCGACGACGAAGTGGTTCGCCATGCCGCCGCCGACGAGGAGCGTGTCGGCCCGCTCGACGAGGGCCTCCAGCGCGGCGATCTTCCCGAGGATCTTGGCGCCGCCGAGGATTCCGACGAAGGGCCGGGCGATGTTGTCGACGACCCTGTCGAGCGCCGTCAGCTCCTTCTCCATGAGAAGGCCGACGCCGCGGGCGTCGGGGGCGAAGTGGACCGCCATGCCGGCCGTCGAGGCGTGCGCCCGGTGCGCCGTCCCGAAGGCGTCGTTGACGTAGACCTCGGCGAGCGCCGCGAGGCTCTT
>Ga0315271_10003376_pt1 | contig 10094 bp, 7 predicted proteins | sample C3_top_MG_FD_204664 | JGI IMG/M metagenome (GOLD analysis project Ga0315271, IMG submission 204664) | Sediment microbial communities from Yellowstone Lake, YNP, Wyoming, USA - C3_top | ecosystem: Environmental > Aquatic > Freshwater > Lake > Sediment | place: USA: Wyoming | collected 2017-08-01
CCTGAGCGCGAAGTCGATTACCGGTCGATAGAGCCACTGGAGCAGGCGGTTGACCGGATTCTGCCGCTCGGTGCGGATTCGTCCCCGGACCAGATACCCCATCAGCACCGGCACCAGGGTGATCGACAGGAGCGCCGCGCCCGCCATGGCGAATGTCTTGGTGAACGCGAGCGGCTTGAAGAGCCGACCCTCCTGCTGCTCCAGCGCGAAGACCGGCAGGAAGCTGACGGTGATGATCAGCAGGGAGAAGAAGAGCGCCGGCCCGACCTGCCGCGCGCTCTCATAGACGATGGCCCAGTGGCCCGCCTCCCCATCCGCCTTCCCGCCTGCCCGTTCCAGGTGCTTGTGCATGTTCTCGACCATCACGATCGCGGCATCCACCATCGCCCCGATGGCGATCGCCAGGCCGCCCAGGCTCATGATGTTCGCGGTCACCCCGATCGCCCGCATGCCGAGGAAGGCGACCAGGATACCGAGCGGTAGGGTGACGATGGCGACCAGCGCGGATCGCGCGTGGAGCAGGAAGAGGATGGCGATGATGCCCACGATGAGCGATTCCTCCACCAGCTTCTCACGGAGCGTCGCGACGGCACGGTGGATCAGGTTGCTTCGGTCGTACACGGCGCGGATATGGACGCCCGGCGGCAGGCCTCTCTGGATCTGGGCGAGCTTCGCTTTGACCGCCTCGATGGTCGTGAGCGCATCGGAGCCGAAGCGCATGATCACGATCCCCGCGACCACCTCGCCCCGGCCGTCGAGGTCGGCCGCGCCCCGCCGGGGCGCGGGTCCCGTCTGGACGGTGGCGACGTCCACCACCCGGATCGGGGTGCCGCTGGCCGTGGCCCCCACCGCGACGTCCTCGATGTCACCCGTATTCCGGAGGTAGCCGAGCCCGCGGATCATGTACTCGCGCCCGCCCATCTCGAGCACCCGGGCCCCGATGTCCGCATTGTGTGAGCCGATCGCCTCGGCCACCCGGGTGACCGGAATACCGAAGGCCCGGAGCCGCTCGGGGTTCACTTCCACCTGGTACTGCTTGACGAAGCCGCCGAGGCTCGCCACCTCGGAAACGCCCTGGACGGCGGTGAGTTGGTAGCGGATGTACCAGTCCTGGAGCGTCCGGAGTTGCGCCAGGTCCACCCGATCGGACTCGAGGACGTATTCGAAGACCCAGCCGACGCCCGTGGCGTCGGGGCCGAGCGTGGGGTCCACCCCCTGCGGCAGCCGCTGCCGGATGCCGTTGAGGTACTCCAGCACCCGGGACCGGGCCCAGTAGGGGTCGGTACCGTCCTCGAAGATCACATAGACCAGGCTGAGCCCGAAGAAGGAGTACCCCCGGACCACCCGGGCGCCCGGTACCTTGAGCATCTCCGAGGCGACCGGATAGGTGAGCTGGTCTTCGACGATCTGCGGCGCCTGCTCGGCAAACTCGGTCTGGACGATCACCTGCACGTCGGACAGGTCCGGGATGGCGTCGAGCGGCGTATCCCGGACCGCCTGGATGCCTGCCACGAGCAGGGCCAGGGCGCCGAAGAGCACCAACCCTCGGTTGCGGAGCGACCAGCCGATGATCCCGTCAATCATGCTGGTGCTCCCCGGGCTTGGCCGCGGGCGCCGGCCGCTTCTTGCCGGTGTCCGCCGCTGTGCCATGCTGCATCCCCGGCATCTGGCTTGGCGTGGCCGCCAGCTGCGACTCCGCGTCCACCAGGAAGTTGGCCGATGCGACGATGGATTCGCCGGCCTTGAGGCCGTCGAGGATCTCGACCCGGTCGTCCAGCCGCGACCCAACTACCACCTCGCGCGGCATCAGGGCGCCATCGGCCTCCCGGACGAACACTACGTTCCGGTCGCCGGTGACGATCACGGCGTTAGTGGGGGCCATCAGCACTTCGCCCAGCGAGACGTCGACGTAGATCGTGGCGAACATGCCGGGCTTGAGGCGGAGCCCCGGGTTGGGGAGCACGATCCTGACGCGGTTGGTGCGGCTTTCCCGATCAATGGTGGGGTAGACAAAGGCCACCCGCCCCATCAGGTGCTGGCCGGGATAGGCCGCGACCTCAATGTGCGCCTCGACGCCCGGATGCACGAAACGAAGCTCCTGTTCGAACACCTCACCTTCGACCCAGACCTCGCTCAGGTCGGCGATGCGGTAGAGTCGCATCCCGGACATCACCTTCTGCCCCTGCACGACCTCCTTCTCGAGCACCACGCCCGCCACCGGGGAGCGGAGCGTGACCGTCCGCGGCACGGTGCCGCTCCGCTCCAGCTCGGCGATCTGGGCAGCCTCGAGGTCCCAGGCTGCCAGCCGGCGGCGGGCGGCCTCCAGCATGGACTGGGCATTCCGGTAGGCCTCCGCTGACGACGGGTCCACCTGCGCTAGAAGGCGGCGGGCGGTGAGGAGCTCCTCCTGCGCCGATACCAGCATTGGACTGTAGACCGTGAGGAGCGGCTGCCCCTTCCTGACGGGCTCGCCCATGGCCGCGACCAGGAGTTCCTCGACGAAGCCGTCTACCTTCAGCGTGACGTCCGCCAACCGGCTCTCCGGCGCCTGGATCTCCCCCACGGTGCGGATCGTCCGGGTCACCGCTTGGCGCCTGACCGTGGCGTAGACGACGCCGAGGGCGCGCTCCTGCGCCGACGTGAGCCGCACCGGTTGACGCAGGACCTGCCCGGTAGTGTCCACCGCACCCTGAGTGCCTCCGGCCACCATGCGGGCGTGTTCTTCTGCCGTCATCTCCGCCATCGGCGACTCGTCTGCCTTCCGCTGGCATCCCGATGCCAGGCCCAGCACCGCGACCAGCGCGAGCGCCCGCCTCATGGCAAAGCTCCCGGCCCACCCAGCAGGGCCTCGACCTCGGCCCGCGCCGTCAGGTAGTCGGCCGAGAGGCGGATCCGTTCGATGGCATACCGGTTCACCGTCATCTGACTCTCCACGAGCGTCATGAAATCGGCTTCGCCGACGCGATAGGCCGACAGGGCCGCCTCCACGGCAGCCCGGGCCTGGGGAAGGATGGTGGTCTCATAGATCACACTGAGCCGCTGAGCCCGCTCGGCCATGGCGCGTAGTTCGGCCAGCCGCGCCCAGGTCTCGTTGCGAAGATCCAGCGCCTCGGCCTCCTGCATCGCCTGCATCGCCTGCATCTCCCGGCGCATTGGCACCTGGCGCGAGCCGGCAAAGACCGGCAGCGTAAACCCCAGCATCAGGCTTCCCATATCGTCGTAGCGGGGCCGCTGGCTGTACTGCAGGCCAAGCATCAGATCCGGATAGACCTCGCGACGCGCCCCCTGGACCTGGGTGGCGGTGGCTTGGATCCTGGCCTGCGCAGCCGCCAGCGCCGGTCGCCGCCCGTAGGCCAGCTGGGCCAGGGAATCCAGCGGTGCCAGCCCTGCCAGTTCCGTCGGCAGTTCGAGCGCACCCACCGAGGCATCCGGTGCCCGGGCCAGCGTGGCGTTGAACCGGGCGGCGGCGGCGATCCGCTCCTGCTCCATCACCGCGACGTCGGCGCTCATCCGGGCGACGCTCACTTGGGCCTGGAGCACGTCCTGCTGAATCCCCTGCCCCACCGAGTACATGGACGTCGCGGTTTCCTGGAAGCTTCGGAGCAACTGGAGCGTCTGGCGCATCACGACCAGCGACCGGTCGGTGCCGGCGATCATCGCGTACAACTCCGTGACCCGGGCGGTGAGCATGGCCCCGGCCTCGACGGCATCCAGCGAGTCGGCGGTGGCGCGGCTCCGCGCCGCATCACGCCCGAAGCCCCGCTTACCGGGCCACGGCAGCATCTGCGACACCGCCAGGGTGTTCATGGTCATCGGATCTTCGGTGCCGAACCCCTTGAGCATCCGGTTCTCGAGCCCGAACCGGACGGTTGGATCTGGAAAAGCGGCGGCCTGCCAGATGCGTTCGGTGGCGGCCATGGCCCGGAGGTGTTGCGCCCGAAGCATCGGATTGGCCTCCCGGGCCAGTCGAATGGCCTCGGTCAGCCGCAGGGTGTCGGCGGAGGGGGAAGCCGCGAAGAGCAGGAGAAGGAAGGGGAACATGCCCGGAACGATACGGGGCACAAGCTTAAGGCGGTGGGAAGGTCAGATTAACATGCGGTAATCTCCCAGCTGGTCAGAATCGCCGCACCAGCTCGGTCTTGGTCACCTTCCCCATAGCATTCCGAGGCAACTCGGCCAGCGCCAGGACCCGGGTCGGGATCTTGTAGGGCGCCAGCCGCTCCCGCGCCCAGGTCCGCAGGGACTCCGCATCCAGCCCGGCCCCCGGCCGCAACACCACCGCCGCGCAAACCCGCTCGCCCCACTCCGGATCTTGGACACCGACCACCGCACACTCCCGGATGTCCGGGTGCTCGCGCAGCACCTCTTCGATCTCCAGGGCCGACACTTTGTAGCCGCCGGTCTTGATGATGTCCACGCTCTTCCGGCCCAGGATGCGGTAACCGCCGTCCTCCAGGACCGCCACGTCACCGGTGCGGAACCAGCCGTCGCGGAAGGCCCCCCGGGTGGCCTCTGGGCGGTTGAGGTACTCGAGAAAGACCGTGGGACCCCGCACCTCGATCTCACCAGGCGTCCCCCGCGGCACCAGCTGGCCCTCATCGTCCACCAGCTGCACCTCAACGCCCGGCAGCGGCAAGCCAACATGGCCCGGAACGCGCCTGCCGTGCAGTGGGTTGCTGAGCGCCATCCCGATTTCCGTCATGCCGTACCGTTCCAGCAGGGTGTGGCCGCTGACGGTCTGCCAGGTTTCCAGCACACTCACGGGCAGGGCCGCGGAGCCCGATACCATGAGGCGGAGCCGGCCGCAGGCGGCGGTCATCTCCAGGCGGCGGGCGGGCGTCGCCGCTTGCCACCCCGCGATCAGGCGCGCGTAGATGGTCGGCACCGCCATGAAGAGCGTCGGCCCACCCTCCAGCAGTCGGGCCCACACCGCGTCGGCATCGAATCTGGGCAGCAACTCGCACCGCGCCCCGGCCCAGAGAGCGCAGGTGAGGACGTTCACCACCCCGTGGACATGGTGGAGCGGCAGCACGCCCAGGATGGCATCGTGCGCGCTCCATTCCCACGCCTCCACCAGGCTGGCGACCTGCGCCGCCAGGTTGGCATGGGTCAGTACCGCGGCCTTCGGTTTGGCCGTAGTCCCACTGGTGTAGAATATCTGAGCCCGGCGTCGCTCCTCCACTTGGGGTAACGGTATCGGATCGGCCGCCATGGCGTCGGCTGTCCCCACGAAGGGAATGCCCAGCCGCTTCGCGATCGGGCGCACGCGGTCGGCATGAGCCGCGTCGGCCACGACCAGCGTCGCCTGCGAGTCGCTGATGACATACTCGAGTTCCACAGGCGGGTGCGACTCTGCCAGCGGCACCGCCACGCCACCGGCCCGCCAGATGCCCCACTGGGTCGCTACCCACGCGAAGCTGGGCGCTACCAGGTATGCGACTCGAGACTCGGAGAGGTCGGCCCGCGAACCCTGCAGCCGAGCGGCCACCCGGCCCGACGCACCGATCAGGTCGTCGTACGTGAAGCTGCCATCGCTCGCCACGAGCGCCGGACGGGCCCCGTACCCGCGGGCACGCGCCACGATCGGCAGATCCGGATGCGGCATAAGCGGGGCGGTCAGCGAAGCCCGAGCGGGCCCGCGATCAGGTAGGCGGCCGCGGAGGTCGCCCCGGCGACGGTGGCGCCCCACGCCAGGTCCACCAGCGCCACGATCGTGGGAAAACCCCTCAAGGTGGCGAGGTTGGTGAGGTCGTAGGTGGCGTAGGTGATCAGGCCGAAGAACGCCCCGGTGAGAACCACTCGGGCAAGCGAACCGTGCGCCAGAGCCGGGACGACCACGAACACCAGCAGTCCCACGATGAACAGCAGGTAGAAGACCAGGGCCGCACCCCACCGGACATCCGGGCGCATCAGCGCGCCGAGCTGGTCGCGATAGAAGCCGCGGGCCACGAATCCGAGCCAGAGGGCGTCGAGGATCAGGAACACGATCAGCGTGGGCAGGTAGAGCTTGGTCAGGGCAGCGGGCATGCGGGGTTCCTCCAGGTCATTATTGTAGTAGGCCACCTGCTGGTTCTACACCGAAGGAGCCCAGATGATCTCCCTCGCCCTTCTCGGCATCCCCTTCGACGCCGAATCTTCCTACCGCCCCGGGCCTGCCAAGGCACCGGCCGCCATCCGCGCCGAGTGGGAGCGGGCCCGAAGCTACAGCAATATGACCTCGGAGATGGGGGTGAAGCTCGACCGGCCCGGCCTGCTGAAGGACGTGGGTGACGTCGCGTGCGGCACGCCGGCAGAGACGCGAGCGGCCATCGAGGCGATGGTGACGCGCCTGCTCGATGAAGCCCATCGCCTCCTGTCGCTCGGCGGGGACCACTCGGTCACCTACCCGATTCTCCGCGCGGTGCACGCGCGGCTGGGCCAGGTGGACGTCCTCCATATCGATGCCCACCCGGATCTCTACCCCGAGTTCGAAGGGAACCGGTTCAGCCACGCCTGTCCCTTCGCTCGGGCGCTGGAGGACGGACTGGTCGGCCGCCTGGTCCAGATCGGCATCCGGACCCTGAATGCCGCCCAGAAGGCGCAGGCGGACCGGTACGGGGTCGAGATGACGACGATGTCAGAGTGGGACGGTCCCGGGCCGATCGAGTTCGAGCGGCCGGTCTACATCTCTCTCGACCTGGACGGGCTGGACCCGGCGTTCGCTCCGGGCGTGTCACACCCGGAGCCGGGCGGGCTCACCGTTCGCGAGGTGATCTCGCTGATTCAGCGCGTCGAGGGCCGGGTGATCGGGGCGGACCTGGTGGAATACAATCCCGACACCGACGCGGGTGGCCGGACCGCGCCGGTTTGCGTGAAGCTGGTCAAGGAACTGGCCGGCAGAATCCTGGCCTGATCTCCCGGCGCTACATGCCGGGGATGAACATGATGTGCGCCTTCGGCGTGCCCGGGAACATCAGCCAGGGGATGCCGGCCGCCGGCGTCGCCGAGAGCCCGGTCGTGGCTTCCGTGGCGAACGGCAGATACACCACGTAGAGCGACTGCCCACCCTTCACCTCGTTGGCGACGGGGTCGTAGCTCCCCGCGGGGCCGCTCGTCTGCCAGAGGGCCGCCGGATCCGTTGGCATCTTGATCTTGCCCTCCTGCACCTCACGGAACCGAACGGTGTCCACCTGGTCGCCGGTCACGCCACTGGCGCGCAGCTCCCGGCCCCGCGCCATGAACGGCTCCATCGAGGCCTGATAGCAGGCGACATGGAATGCCGGCGCCTCGGGGTCATCGGCCAGACAGATCATTCCGTTGGTGCCCTTCCGCAGTTCCACCAGTTTTCCCGGCTCGCGGTATCCCAGGACCGTCGCGCCCGCCCGCAGGCTCTCGGGCAGCGGCAGCACGGCCGATGCGACCTGCTGGCCCTCGGCCAGCAGGTCGAGCACCTGGAACTTCTGGGAAGCAATCAGCTGTCCGTCACCGCGACGCAGTTCGAACTGATAGTTGCCGGCCACCGGCTTGAACTCGACGTCCATCGTCTGGCCGATGCTGACGCTGTGCTTGGCGAACTCTTCCACCTGCTGGTACTCGGGAAGATCGTTCCCGTCCCTGGCCAAAAGCTTCCAGCGGGCCGGTGAGCCGTCCCGCTGCAACCCGTAAGTCAGGTTCGGACCGTCGAGGGTGACGTTCATCATCCGGATCCGGTAGGTCTGGCCCGCCCGGAGGCGGAGCGGCTCGAACGCGCCCTGCCGCCCGTTGAGCGTGCGGTCAAAGTCGGGTGACGATCCGGCCTGGTACACCAGATCGTGTTCGCGGTCCCAGGACTGCCCCGGCTCCAATACGAGGATCGGCCCCCAGAGCCCACGGCTCTGCTGCCGCACGTCGTTGATGTGGGTGTGGTACATGAAGCTGCCGCTCCGCGGCGGGGTCACCCGCATCTGGAACGAGTCCTGGGGCATGATCGGCGGTGTCGGGCTGCCAGAGAAGCCGCCAACACCGACCACACCATCGAAGGGGCTCTGGATCTCGAGCCCGTGCCAGTGCACCTGGGTGGGTTCCGGACTGCGGTTGATCACCCAGACCGTCGTTGGCTCCCCGCGGTGAAGAATGAGCGGCGAGCCGGGACTCCGCACCGAGTCGGGCGCCGGTTCCCGGTCACCCTCCTGGACCACGTACGCGAAGCGCCGGGTGGGGTTCCGCTCGCTCGAGTCGGACTGGACGAAAAGCCTGATCGTACGCCGGTCGCCGCTCGCGGCTACGGGGGGCCCGACCGGCTTCACGTAGAACGCCAGCATCAGGCCGCCCATCATCTGCTCGACGTGATGCGCCGGGTCGTGTCCCACGTGCCCGTTGACCACTTCGTTCTCGCGGTCGTGGGTGGCCAGCGTGTCGGGGCCAACGCCGGCGTTGGGGGTGACGTGGAAGTTGAGGTGACAATGGAAGACCCAACCGCCGGGCCGGTCGGGGGCAAAGGCGAGGGCCATCGTTTCGCCCTCCAGGAGCCGCTCCGTCACCCCCATCCGTTGCTGCCCGGCCCAGTAGACGGTGTCCCGCTGCTCGTCGCCCCGCGATTCCACCCGGAAGTAGAAGCCGTGCAGGTGGAGCGGATGGACGTCGGCACTGGCGTTCACCCAGCGCCAATGCACCGAATCGCCCTGGTTGAAGGTGAAGCGCTCGGTGAGGGGCCAGGGCCTACCGTTGATGGTGAGGTGGCCCTGATCGAAGTTGGGATCGCCGTTCTTGAGCCGTGATTGGAGCCACAGGCTGATTACGAAGATCCGCTCGTTGGCACGCGCACCGCCTCCGGGCGGGTCCACCACCATGGCACCGTTGAGCTGGCTGTCCAGGTAGTACCGGTCCGAGAAGGCGGTCCCCAGTTCGGCCGCCCAGTAGTAATAGGTCCCGTCGGCATCGGCGGTGAATCTTGCCTCGCGCTGCTCTCCGGCCGGAATCACCAGGGAATCCATCACGGCGGTGCGCCGTGAGGTGAGCCCGTGCACCACGATGGGCTTGCTGTGCCGGTTGGTCACGCTGACGCGGACGTTGGTGCCGAGAGGCATCCGGAGCAGCGGACCGGGATTGCTGGGCGTGTGGCCGGATTCCGCGAACGCCAGCACCTCGCCCGCCGGCCGGTCCGGCCCGAGGGGGTGCCAGGCACCCTGCACCACCTCGAGTGAGACGGTCAGTGTGCCCCCTGCCAGGCGTCCGGCAACTGTCCGGTTGTCATTCCACTCGATCACGGGGAGCGTGCCGGTCCGGGGCATACTGGGTGCGCGGTGAACCGGGGCAAAACCAGACAGTCCGGCGATAAGCGCCGGAACTGCGCGCCATGCGAAGTTCAAGGATGCCCAATCTGTGAGGGTGTCCTGTAAAGTATGGGACTTTTCTCGGAATTGCAAAACAGTCCGGCTGGTTGCCTTCCCAGGCTTCAGCGGTCGCCGAGGGCCTTCATGAACTGTCTGGCCCGCTGGGCCGCTGGGCCGGGAGAGCGTGGCCCTCCTATGCCCGGGGCCGCCGGGACCGTGAGCAGAATGAACGTCGGACCGCCTGCCTCGAGTGCTCCTGCCATCCCGGATATCCAGTCCGCCAGGGCCGAGAACCGGAAGACCGACTGGAACCCGGCGGCGCGGGCCAGCGCCGCCCAATCCAGGGCATCACCGTGAGTCCGTCCCGCCCCCGAGCCAGGTGTGGGTTGAGCCCCGGTCACCTCATAGGCTCCGTTGTCGCAGAGGATCAGAACCAGATTGGCCGGGCCTTCGGCGGTGATCGTCACCAGCGAGCCGAGGTTCATCAGCATCGAGCCGTCGCCGTTGAGCACGATCACCCGGCGCTCGGGACGGGCCAGCGCCAGCCCCAGCCCCAACGACGTGGCGTGCCCCATGGCCGACGGCACCAGCACGAAGTCCAGGGGGTGGAGCGGACCCAGGGCGATCCATTCGCGGGCCGGTCCCATCGTGGACACGATCACGTCCGTGTCGCGCCGTCCCGTGCGCAGCGCCGCGAGCGCTTCCCGGAGCGGCATCCCTGCTTCTGTCTCGCTCATGCCTTGCCCTCGGCGATCAGGATTGCTCCCGTTTTGCCTTCGGCGGCACAGGCTTCCAGATGAGTGG
>Ga0315271_10003377_pt1 | contig 10094 bp, 10 predicted proteins | sample C3_top_MG_FD_204664 | JGI IMG/M metagenome (GOLD analysis project Ga0315271, IMG submission 204664) | Sediment microbial communities from Yellowstone Lake, YNP, Wyoming, USA - C3_top | ecosystem: Environmental > Aquatic > Freshwater > Lake > Sediment | place: USA: Wyoming | collected 2017-08-01
TCGACACTGATCACGGGGCGCTCGCCAGAAGCTTGATACACGATGATCGTGAAGGAGCCGTCGGAGCCCGTCACCGCATGCCCGGCCGTCGTGTCCACGTGCGCGGCTGTTCGAACGACCAGAACTGAAGCGCCCGCAATGGGCCGCCCAGTGTCTGCGTCGAGGACCCGTCCCGAGACATTGAGTTCGACCACAAAGTTCGATTCGGATGGCCGACCGCCGGGCGCAGCGCCTACCGGTCGCACCAAGAGGGCGGCGCACGCCACGCCCACCACCGCGGCGCCGCGCACGAATGCAAATGCGTTCATTGTAGAAATCCTGCAGCTCTTGCGCGGCACACGGGGGTTGGCAGCGTTGTCAGGCGGCTGCCGGCCGGGAGGCAAACAAACGGCCACTCCCCCGTGGAACCGTGGGGTGTGGCCCAGAAGACAAGAGCTCTCTGAGGCCCGCCTCCCTACGCCGGTCCGAACCGGTTCAGGTTCCTAGGGTATGATCTCAGGCCCACTTCAACCGCGGGCCACCCCTGACGGATGTGCGCAGCCTACTTCCCGCCGAGCGCGCAGGCAACAGCTCGTTCGCGGCGTGCTGTTCGCGGCGAGCGCGAGGGTCAGTGCCTAGTGCAGCACCACCGGCCGCCGCGGGATCGGGCGTGGCAGCTTCTCGAGCGAATCGACGCGCGCGCGCAGGTCGGCGATCTCGTCCTCGAGCCTCTCGAAGCGTGCCTCGATCACGTCGCCGCTCGGCGGCGGGACGGGTTGCTCCGCCAGCTCGACGAACCCGATCCAGCGCTCGCTGCCGTCGCGTGAGATCGTGACACCGGCCTGGAATCCCGGGCCATCGCGCCGGATGCGGCCGATCAACTCCACCGCCGAATAGACCGGCTCGTGTTCGTAGGCGGTGATGATGTCGCCCTCCCTTATACCCTTGAGGTCGGCGGGGCCACCGAGAACGACGTCGATCACGAGCACGCCCTGCTGCACGCCGGCAGCGTGGCACGCCTCGGGGGTGAGGTCGGTGACGAGGATGCCCATGTCGCCGCGCGCGGTTCCGGCGGCGGCGGGAGAGCGGGGGCGGAGCGAGAGTCCGAGAACGAGCAGGATCAGCAAGGCGGGAATCCAGGCGAGGTAGCGACGGGTCATGGCGTCTCCAAGCGCCCGGCGTGGGGGGGCTGCCGGGTTGCCTCCGCGCGGGCGGGCGGTCACCCGGATCTACCCACGCCCGCGCTGCGGGTTCCGGCCGGACGGCGAGTTTACAGGCGAGTGGTGATGTAGAAGTCGACCTGTGGCGTGCGCTGCGTCACATCGGGGAAGTCGGCGTACTGGCGATGCGCCAGGTACAGCTGGTAGTCCGCGCCGATCGTCAAGTTGGAGCCCAGCGGCACTGCCGCCGCGACACGCGACAGGCTCAGGAAGTGGTCGGCGCGGTTGCCGTTCAGCGAGTGGATGTAGAACTCGTAGTGGGACAGGTTCAGCAACTCGGAGCCGCGCCGGATCAGCGAGCCGTTGAAGCGGGCGCCGAAACCGGGGCCATAATCGTAATCACGCGCCGTCTGGTTCGAATAATCCGACTTCGTGGCTCCGATCAGGACGCCGGTGACCTGGAGGGTCGTGCGCACCTCGAACTCCTTCGATCCCACCGGTACGAAGCGCGAGCTGAGCCCCGCGCCGATCGACTGGCCGCCGAGCTCGAATGAACGATTGTAGATGTAATCGTAGAACTGGTACGCGCCGAGCACGTGCTGTGTGCCCGGGCCGGAGGACAGTTCCTTGCGCGCGAGCAGGCCGCTGACGCTGACCAGGCCGAGCTTCTTGACGTCCTTGAAGTTCACCTGGATCGTGGCATCGAACACGTCGTACGGGCTCTTGAACGGCGTGCTGAAGATGTCCCCGTACTTGAACTTCAGGTTCACGAACGCGCCGGTCGTGTCGTCGACGGAGATGTGCTCGGCATAGGTCGTGCGCGAGCCGGCGCGCATCATGACCGACACGTTTGGCGGCGTGTGTAATTCGGGGTTCGGCTGGTTCTTGCCCATGCCCCCCGTGATCAGGCGATTGAAGCCGCCGACCGGGTCGATGAAGAAGCCGCCGATCTCGCTCCAGACGCGGTGCATCCCGGTGCCGCGATTGTCGCGCACCGTGGTCGCGAGGCGGTGTGTCATCTCGCCGAGCGCGGTGCCGCCCAGGCTCGTGTTCATCCAGTCGTTGATCGAAGGCGGGTGGGTCTCGCCGAAGTATTCCCACTGGTAGCTGCCGAGGAACGCGATGCCCGACGAGCCCCAGAAGCCGAGCCCGTTCGCGCGGCCTGCGTTGAAGTAGAGGTTGCCGTGGTAGGGATGCGCGAACTGGTTGGTCGTGAAGTTGTTCGGATCCCACACGAAGCCGTTCTTGTACGCCTCCGCCCACGAGTGCCAGCCGATCCGAAAGCCCTGGCCGCCGCCCTCGCGGATGTAGCGGTTGAACGACCACACGATCGCATTCACGAGCGTGGCCTCGCCGATCGCGCGCAGGGCGTTCGGCTGCGGCTCGGGCAGGAACACGGTGTCGGCGGCCGCGGTGGTGAAACTTGCGGGCACCGGCGTCTGGGCGTGCGCGACCGGCGCAGACGCAGCGCCGGCGGACGCGGCAAGTGCAATGGCGGCGATCAGTGCGCGCGCGCTCACGGTTCCACCGAGAGGCCGAGCGTCCACAGCATCTTCGACTCGTGGGCGGGGTGGTCCCCGTAGTTCTCGTAGATCTGCGTCACACCGGGACCTCCGAACACGGCGACGTGCTGCGACGGGCGGAGTTCGACCAGCGCGCGGGCCATCAGTCCGTAGTGGAGCTGGTCGTTCTCGGCCGGGTCGTCGCTCTTCTGCGGCATCACGTGCGTCATGCCGGCGTCGGTGATCAGGCCCAGCCTGCCTCCGAGCGGGAAGCGGTAGCCGTACGTCCAGGTCAGGAACCCCGCGGTCTGGACATCGCCCTCGAGGTCGAAGCCGCCGGCGGTGAGCATGGACGAGAAGCGGTTGACCTCGGTCCGGATGCCGACGTTGACCGCCGAGTACGTGCTGCCGAACAGGACGACCTCGGCGCGGCCGTTCTTGCGCGACAGGTTGATGGGGCCGAGCGGGATACCGTGACTCTCCTCGGCGCGATTGACCACCCCCAGCTGCACCCCGTGCATCGTGCCCGCCCGGTTGAACATGCCGACCTGCGCGCCCCGGGCGTCGACCGCCAGGTTGCCGATCGCCACCTGCACGCCGGACATGTCGGTCTGGGCGATGTTCATGAAGCCCGCGACCTGGAGGCCGTGGACCCGTCCGCCGCTCGCGTTCGCGACGGCCGCGACCTGGAAGAAGCCGCTCCGGCCCCCGTTCGAATTGAGGATCCCGGCGAGTTGGATGCCCGAAGCGTCCTTGCGATTGAAGTTGAGCAACCCGCCCATCTGGATGCCGCTCATCGAGCCATCATTGAAATTGAAGATCCAGGCGCTCTGGAAGCCCTTCATGTCGCCGCCCACCGAGGACGCGAACATGGCCGAAACGATGCCGCTGGCATCGCCGTGGACGCGCGCGTACGCGCCGGTGAGCAGCACGCCCTGCACGTCGCCCGAGTTCTGCGAGACGATGCCGTGCAGGCCGAGGCCATGCAGGTTGCCGGTGCGGCTCTGGATGATGGAAAGCGCGAAGTTGGTGTTGACGTTCGGATTGGTGTTCGTGCTCACCGGATGGAACAGGGACAGGTGCACGGGCGTGGCGGCGCCAGCCGCGATCGCCGCGGTCGGCGCGAGGCCGACGGCGACGCCGAGGATCGCGGCGATCCATGCGCGAAGCGCCGAACGTGCGGGCGTGACGGGCTGGGCGGTCATCGAGCGGCAGTCTCCCCGAACAGCGTCGCCAGTGCCAGCGCAATCGAACATTTGCGGGCGAACCTGTGAAATTTTTCTGCCCCGATTGCGCCGCTTGGTCTATCGTCCGCGCCATGAAGCGCCTCCTGATTTTCGCGCTCGCCGCCGGCGCGTTGCTCGCATTCAGTCACGCGTGCGCGGCCGGTCCGCTCGATCCACCAACGAGTCGCCCCTGGAGAGTCGGCCTCGGGTTCGGACTCGGCGCGGCGAGCATCAACCAGACCGCCGGCGGATCGTTCGACGCGCGCGACGGCATGTCACCCCGATACAATATCCAGCGCCGGGTCTCGGATCGCCTGCTGCTCGGCGTGTGCGACGAGGCGTGGCTCACCGAGCGCGGCGGCACCGACTCGCTGCGCGTCCGCCGCTCGATGCACAATTACAATTTCATCGGCACCTGGTACCCCGGCAACCTGACCAATGCCTGGTCCACCTTCTACCTGCGCGCCGGGATCGGGCTCGGGACGGGGCGCTACAACGAGGTCGTGCCCGACGAGAAGGGCGAGGACGCGAGCGAGCAGGCCACCGACATGAGCGGGCTGGGCGGGCACATCGGGGTCGGCTACGACTTCTCGATGACGCCGACGGTCACGTTCGGCGTGCTCGCGACGCAGGATTTCGTGAACCTCGGGGGCCCGGTCTTCGACGACGGCTGGTTCCGCCAGGTGAGCGTCAACCTCGGCTGGAGCTTCTGAGCTTTCGAAGCTACGCCCCCGCCATGATGCGCCGCCACTCTTCCAATGTAGGAATCCTGAGGTAGGGATTGCGCGCCCGCTCGCCCGCGAGCGTCGACGTCGGCGTCGTGCCGTAGTCGTGCCCGGGATAGAGGACCGCGCTGTCGGGCAGCTTCGCCAGGCGCTGGGTGAGCGTGCGGTACATCTCGTCGGGGTCCGAGCCCGGCAGGTCGACGCGCCCGCACGCGCCGACGAACAGCGTGTCGCCGCTCACGAGCGCCGGCTTCTGCGGGCTGCCCGCCGCGCCGGCAGCGAGCGTGGCGTCACTCACCAGGAAGCACTCGCTGCCCGGCGTGTGACCGGGCGTGTGCACGAACTCGATCTTCACGCTGCCGACGTTCAGCACGTCGCCGCCCTGGTGCTTCACCAGGTCGGCCTCGGGCACGCCGGTGACCTGCGCGATGCCCGCCGCTTCGGCCGCGTGCGCATGGATGCGCGCGTTCGGCCGGAGCGCCACAAGCTGCGCCAGCCCCTCGATATGGAGGCCAAAGATCTCGCCGCCAACGTGGTCGGGGTGGTAGTGGGTGACGAGCGCGCCGTCGAGCGTGTAGCCTTCACGTTCGACACGTTCGACCAGCCCTTCGACGTCCCACGCGGGGTCGACGAGCATCGCCTTGCGCGTGACATCATCGGCGATCAGGTACACGAAATTGATCATCTGCGCCGCGGCCCGGTCGTTGCGCGCGAAGTCGCGGCCGGCGAGGAGCTGTTCGAGCACGAGCATCCATTGACGTTAGCACAGGCGCAGCGGAGGACCCCATGGTCGAGATCACGATTGAAGACGACGATCGCGGCCGCTGGACGCTGCTCGGCACGGGGGGCGAGGCGCCGGTTCTGATCGCGCTCGCCGGTGCCGGCATGGCGCCCGAGCGCCTGCGTGCCGAGGCCGCGCGCTGCACGGCGCTGGTCGCGGCCGATGCGGGCGCGGCGCTGTGCCTCGCGGCCGGGCTGCTGCCCGACGCGGTCGTCGGCGACTTCGACTCGCTGCCCGCGGAGGCGCGCGCGCGCATCCCTTTGGAGCGTCAGCACCCGAGCGACGACGCTGACACCAATGATCTCGAGAAGGCGCTCGCGTTCGTCGCTGCCGGGTGGGGCGCGGAGACCGAGGTCGTGCTCGCGGCCGGCGGCGGCGTCGACGGCGGCCGCATGGACCACGCGCTCGCAAACCTGGGCCCGATCGTGCGTGAGCCGCACGCGCGCATCTCGATGGTCGACGGCGAGGGGCGCCTGTTTGCGCTTCGAAAGGGACGCGCCACGTTCGACGGCTTCGCCGGCAAGCGCCTGTCGCTGCTGCCGTGGTCCCTGCGCGGCGTGACCGCGAGCGAATCGGGTGTGCGCTACCCGCTCGAGCGCGCCCACCTCGTTCTGGGCGGCCGCGGCGTGAGCAACGAGATCACGGGCGACCGGGCGATCGTCGAGGTGCCCGACGGCGTCGCGCTCGTGTGGGTCGAGGCGTGACGCTCGATCCACAGCTTGCGCGCACGTGGCCGGTGATCACGCTCGCGCTTGCCGTCGCGGTCGCGTACCCGCTGATCGGCCTCCAGCGCTATCGCAGGATCGAGCACCTTCCCGAGCCGTTGCCCTCGCGCACGCGCCTGCGCATCTACTGGAGCCTGATCGCCTCGCAGTGGACGCTGGTCGCGCTCGCCGCGCTCGCGCTCGCGGGCGGCGGACGCTCGTTCGCGGATCTTGGGCAGACGCTCGGCGCGTGGCCGCGCGTGACGATCGGTATCGGTGCCGGTTTGCTGGCGTTGTTCGCAGCGCTCTCGGTCTTCACCACGCGGCAGCTGCGCGTCGCAAACGCGTCGGACCTGCCGTCGCGCATGCGGCGCGCGGGCAAGATCCTGCCGCGCAATGAGAGCGAGCGCGCGTGGTTCGTCGGCGTCGCGCTGACCGCCGGGGTGTGCGAGGAGATCCTGTACCGCGGTTTCCTGCCGTGGTGGATCGCGGGACTGACCGGCAGCGTCGGTCTCGGCTACGGGCTTTCAGCCATTGTGTTCGGTCTCGGGCACGCCTACCAGGGGCGGGGCGGGGTGATCATCACCGGGTTGCTGGGAGCGTGCTTCGGCGCGATCGCGTGGGGGCTCGCGAGCCTCGTGCCTGGACAGGTTCTGCACGTCGCGATCGACCTGGTGAACGGGATCGCGGTCGGCCGCGCGCTCGAGCGCGTGCAGGCGTCCTCCGCGGCGGTTCCGGGCGAAGTTGACGCTCCCGCCGCGCCCCCCGCATAATCGGGGCATGAGCCCCTCCGCAACGACCGAAGCCCCGCGACCGCTCGAAGAGTACGAACGCCTCCCTGACGCCGAGCTGGACGCGCGCATCGGCGCGGCCAGGCAGGCGCTCGGGCCGCGGCTCACGATCCTCGGGCATCACTACCAGCGCGACGAGGTCGTGCAGTACGCCGACTTCCTGGGCGACAGCTACCGGCTTTCGCAGCGCGGCGCGGAGTCGACGGCGGACTTCATCGTGTTCTGCGGCGTCCACTTCATGGCCGAGAGCGCGGACATCCTCGCACGGCCCGCGCAGCGCGTGATCCTGCCCGACCTCGGGGCCGGATGCTCGATGGCGGACATGGCCGACATCGCCGACGTCGAGGAGGCGTGGGCGTCGCTCACGCGCGAGTTCGGCGACACGTTCGTGCCGATCACCTACATGAACTCGACCGCCGCCATCAAGGCGTTCGTCGGCAAGCACGGCGGGCTCGTGTGCACGTCGTCGAACGCGCGCGCGGCGTTCGAGTGGGCGTGGGCGCGCGGCGAGCGCATCTTCTTCCTGCCGGACGAGCACCTCGGCCGCAATACCGGCGCGAGCCTCGGCGTGCCGCTCGCGAACATCGGGATGTGGGACCCGCGCGTGGACCCGAAGCGCGCGCTTGCGACGGTGCCGAAGGACACGCGCCTCGTGGTGTGGCGCGGGCACTGCTCGGTCCACCAGCGCTTCACGCCCGATCAGGCGGTGTTCCTCCGGAAGGAGATCCCGGGGATCCGGATCATTTGTCACCCCGAGTGCCGCTACGAAACCTGCCAGGCGGCGGACCTCGTGGGCTCGACCGATTTCATCATCAAGACAATCGCGAACGCCGCTCCCGGGTCAAAGTTTGCGGTCGGCACCGAGATCCACCTCGTCACCCGGCTCGCGCGCCAGCACCCCGACCGGCTGGTCATGTCCATGCAGCGCAACGTGTGCGCCTGCGCCACGATGTACCGGATCGACCCCGTCCACCTGTGCTGGGCGCTCGAGAACCTGGTGGCCGGTCACGTGGTGAACGAGATCGTGGTCGACGACCCGACAATCGAGTGGGCGAAGGTCGCGCTCGGGCGGATGCTCGAGATTCGCTGAACCGCGCCACTGGGTTTGGACCGGTGGTGGTTTTTTGCTTGTTCCATCGCGGCCGCGGGCCTAGTCTTTCCGAGCTTTGTCACCCCCCAAAGATCTTCGCTGATTTGCCAGGCTCCCCACCCTTCCCCCCAGGGCGCTCGAACGTTCGACTTCGTCCCGAGGAGGCTGTTCCATGCGGTTCGCTCGCGTCTTTGCGCCCCTGCTCCTCGTTCTTGCCGTAGTCGGCGCAGAGGTCGCAAGCGCGGCGGGTATTCACGCCGCGCTCACGCCTGCGCTCGTCGTGGTCCAGCCGGGCGACTTGTTCTCGATCGATTTCGCGATCAGCGAGGCCGATGCCTCGTTCAACGCGTTCGACTCGGTGGTCGAGTACGATCCCTCGCTGATCACTTTTCTTCCCTTGGTCCCCTCGGCGCTCCAGCAGGGTACGCTGATGACCGGCGGGTGCGGCAGCACGTTCCACCTGTTCTCCGCCGCCGCGGACTCTCTCAAGTTCACGTCCGCGATCCTGTGCGCCGGAATTTCACAGACCGGGCCCGGGCAGCTCTACCACCTGAGCTTCCAGGCCGGGGCGACCTACGCTGACACGCCGATCACGCTGCGCCCGACGCGGACCAGATTCTACGACGCCGGCGTGCGCATCACGCCGATCGCGACCACGGACATGCTGGTGCGGATCATGGACCTGACCGGCGTCGCTGGCGGGACGGGCGCTCACGGGTTGTCGCTGCGCGCCGCACCGAACCCGGTGCATGCGGGCACGACGTTCACGCTCTGGTCGGAGGCCGACGGGTCACAGTCGCTCGCGATCTACGACCTCAGGGGCCGCGTCGTGCGCGCGTTCGACCGGACCGATGCGCCGAAGGGCGCGCGTCTCGTGGCGTGGGATGGCCGCGACGATCGGGGACTCATGCTCGCAGCCGGCGTATATCGCGCGGTGCTACGGGTGGGCGCGCGGCACGTGTCGCAGCCGGTGGTGATCGTTCCCTAGCTAGCGCAGGGGCGCTGTGGCGAGGAGCGCGTTTTCCTTCTCCGCCGCGAGTCCTGCCATGCGCGGGGCATCCTCCGCCCGCGTAGCGTCCCAGTCGAGCGTCGCGCGGATCGTGTCCGCGAGCGGCCGGAACGTCAGCCCGGCCGCGAGCGCCATCGCGATGTTCTCGGTCATGAAGCCCGCCATCGACGGATCACTCGCCGGGATCCACAGTGGCAGCTCCATCCACGGTCCGACGCCCTGCGCCACCAGGAACGCGTCGTCCACCCAGACAAGCTTTGAAGCCGCCGCGCCGCGCTCGCGCGCCACGCGCGCGCACGCGTCGAGCACATCGCCGAACGCGAGCGGCCGCGCCGGCCCGGTCGCCTGGATCGTGCCGGCGACGCGGCCCTCGACCATGCGCACCATCCACTCCGCGAGATCCCGCACGTCGATCATCTGGACGACGCGTTCGGGCTTTCCGGGTGCGAGCACGTCGCCGCCCCGCATGAGGCGTACGGGCCAGTAGGTGAAGCGGTCGCTCACGTCATACGGCCCCACGATCAGCCCCGGCCGCACGACCAGCGCGGCGCCGGGGAACGCGGCGCGGGCGACATCCTCGCACGCCGCCTTGAGCGGGCCGTAGAGCTCACCGAGATCGCGCGCGGTGATCGTCGCGCCGAGCGGCAGCGCGTCGAGCTTCGCCTGCTGCTCGGGCGTGAGGCGCGCGACCTCGGTGGTCTCGTCCTGGCCGGGCTGCGCGTGGCTCGCGAACACCGAGATGCTCGAGACGAACGTGTAGTGCCCGATCCGCCCCGCGAGCGCGTCGCACATCGAGCGCACGTCGCGCGGAAGGTAGGCGGCGGTGTCGATCGCGGCGTCCCACGAGCGCCCGGCGAGCGCCTGCAGCCCCTCCGGCCGCGTGCGGTCGCCGTGCAGCTGCTCGAGAGCGGGATAGGCCGACGGGTCGTGCTGCCCGCGGTTGAACAGCGTGAGTTCGTGCCCGCGGGCGCGCGCCGCGTCGACGATCGCGCGCCCGAGGAACTTGGTGCCGCCCAGGATCAGGATGCGCATGCGGACAGTCTCCTCAGGGCCACAGCCGGGTCACGGTCCACGCGCCCCCGGTGCCGCGCTCGTATCGAATGCGATCGTGAAAACGATTGGTGCGG
>Ga0315271_10003378_pt1 | contig 10092 bp, 9 predicted proteins | sample C3_top_MG_FD_204664 | JGI IMG/M metagenome (GOLD analysis project Ga0315271, IMG submission 204664) | Sediment microbial communities from Yellowstone Lake, YNP, Wyoming, USA - C3_top | ecosystem: Environmental > Aquatic > Freshwater > Lake > Sediment | place: USA: Wyoming | collected 2017-08-01
CACGAGGCTGCGCACGGTTACGTGGCACTCTACTTTGGCGACAAGACCGCCTATGTGCTGGGACGCGTCACACTGAACCCGCTCAAGCACATCGACCCCATGGGCACGATTCTGATGCCCCTGCTGCTTTACTTTGCAACCTCGGGCGCCTTTCTGTTCGGCTATGCCAAGCCGGTGCCGGTGCGCTTCGGCAACCTGCGCAACCCCAAGCGCAACATGATCTGGGTGGCGCTGGCGGGGCCGGCCGCTAATTTCATCCAGGCGCTGCTTTGGGGTGCGCTGCTGTTTGTGCTCAAGGGCAGCGGTGTGACCGAGCCATTCTTTCTCAAAATGGCCCAGGGTGGCGTGCTGGTCAACGTGGTGATGTTTGCCTTCAACCTGTTTCCGCTGCCCCCGCTCGATGGCGGACGCATACTAGTCGGCCTGTTGCCCTACCGGCAGGCCGAGATGGTTTCCCGCATCGAGCCCTGGGGCTTTTTTATTGTCATGGGTCTGGTGATCGCCGGCGTCGTCAGCAGCCTCTGGATGCAACCCCTGATGGCGCTGACCTACGGCCTGCTGGACCTGCTTCTCACGCCGATTGCCATGCTCTTCAACTAGGGCAGGTTCCTAACTTTTTGAGCCATGAGTACCACGCGCTTTCTGACCGGCATCACCCCGTCCGGCACACCCCATCTGGGCAATTACGTCGGCTCGATCCGGCCTTCGGTGCAGGCGAGCCGGCGCGCTGACGTCGAGAGCTACTATTTTTTGGCCGATTACCACGCGCTGATCAAGATCGATGAGCCGGCGCGCATCCAGCGCTCGACACTCGAGATTGCGGCGAGCTGGCTGGCCGCCGGGCTCGACCCCGAGCGTGTCACTTTTTACCGGCAATCCGATATTCCGGAAATCCCCGAGCTGACCTGGCTGCTGACCTGCGTCACGTCCAAGGGCTTGCTGAACCGCGCCCACGCCTACAAGGCCGCAGTGGACCAGAACCTGGCGGCGCAGCAGGAACCCGACTTCAGCGTCAATGCCGGCCTCTTCATGTACCCGGTGCTGATGGCCGCCGACATCCTGATGTTCAACGCGCACCAGGTGCCGGTGGGACGCGACCAGGTGCAGCACATCGAGATGGCGCGCGATATCGCGCAGCGTTTCAACCATCTGTATGGCGAACACTTCACGCCGCCCGAGGCGTCCATCGAGGACAGCGTTGCCACGCTGCCCGGCCTCGATGGACGCAAGATGAGCAAAAGTTATGACAACCACATACCGCTGTTCGCGCCGCGCCAGCAGCTCAAGAAGCTGATCGCAGGCATCGTGACCGACTCGCGTGCGCCCGGTGAAGCCAAAGAAACCGAAGGCTCGGCGCTGTTCCAGATCTACCAGGCCTTTGCCAATGCCGAAGAAACGGCCGCGATGCGCCAGGCCTATGCCGACGGCATCGGCTGGGCCGACGCCAAGCAGATGCTGTTCGAACGCATCGACCTCGAGATCAGCCCGCTGCGCGAGCGCTATGCGGCATTGATGGCAGCGCCGGACAAGATCGAAGAGATACTGCTGGCCGGTGCGGAAAAGGCACGCAAGGTGGCAACCCCTTTCACGGCCGAGTTGCGCCGGGCCGTCGGCCTGCGCGATCTGCGCACGGCTGCCAAGCCAAGCAGGGACGTCAAGGCCGGCAAGACGGCGTTGCCGGCGTTCAAGCAATACCGCGAGAGCGATGGTCAGTTCTATTTCAAGCTGTCGGAGCCCGGCGGCCGCGTGCTGCTGCAAAGCGCTGGCTTTGGCTCGCCGCACGACGCAGCCAAGGCGATAGCGCTGCTGCGCCAGAATGGAACGCTGGCCCTGACCGAAATGAAAGCCCTCCTGCAACAGCCAAGCGGCGTCACCGAAGACCAGGTTTCGCTGGCGCTCAAACAAATGATGGCTGCGGAGTAAGCGATGATCCCGGTCGCTCGATTGATATAATCGCGCCGTTTCGACACCGGAGAGATGGCAGAGTGGTCGAATGCGCCGGACTCGAAATCCGGTATACGGTCAAACGTATCCAGGGTTCGAATCCCTGTCTCTCCGCCAGTACAAGGACTTCCAACTGGCTATCAGCAAATGGAAGTTGCCCAATGCCCCGCACCACGCGGGGCTTCGCGCTTAGGGCTCCTGACTGCGCCCTTGCTCCGGGGGTCGAAAAAGTGGTCTCAAACGCCTTTTGTCTCAAAACCTCCTGACTTTTTAGGGTACGGTACGGAGGTCGATACTTTTTGACCATGTCGGTCAATTTGAACCGTTCCGAATAGATCTGATTTGGCTCACTGGTTGCGTCTGAACCCATGCGATCAACTCTTTGAAAAGTCCTTCACCATGCCACGCATTCAGTTGACACCCGCCCAGCGATATCCCTTCGCCACAGAAATCCAGATCTACATCAGCCATGTCAATCAAGGCGGTCATCTAGACAATGCGCAGTTGCTCACTCTCGTTTCCGAGGCCCGGGTGCGGTTCTTCAAGTCGCTGGGCTATTTCGAGTCTGGCGTAGAAGGTGCACTCATTGTGGTGGGGGATATCGTCGCCCAATACAAGTCAGAAGGATTTCATGGAGAGATCATGCGCATCGAGATGGCTACCACCGACTTCAACAGGTACGGTTTTGACCTTCAGTTCCGGATGACCGAAAAGGAAACTCAAAGAGAAGTCGTTCTCGGCAAGATCGGAATTGTCTTCATCACCCGGGGGGACCGCAAGGTGACGCCGATCCCCCAGGCGTTTATGACCAAAGTGAACCGGCTTTGAGCTCTGTTGCGGCCACGACAAAAGTCGTCCAGCCCTGGCCAGAGATCAGTCTGCCGTTGCCACCATCCGAGACTTGAAGTCGGCCCGCGCCTGGCCTCCATACCACGGGCAACTTCAATACCTGAAAACCCACGATCAAAATGGCAGTTTCACGCAAGGGCGTGGCATATAGACCGCTTGCATAAGAGGGCCTTTCTCGCGGTTAAACGATGCGGTCGGGTTTATGCAAGACTTCGCGTTCCAGGGCAGCTAATGCCAGCGGACTCTCCTGCCGAGCAGAGCGCAAAGGAAAAGGAGCTTGCCCATGACGCACAGGCGCATCATGCTGCTCATTGCCGGCCTCGTCGGGGCGCTTGCGTTGGCGCAGGCGAGCTGGCAACCGGCCGCGGCCCAACCAGGGCCATCCCATGTCGAACGCTTGTACATCCTGAATTGTGGAGAGGGCGTGGCCGGGGACATTTCGCGCTGGTCGCCGGGCATCAACATCGGCAAGCCGATGGACTTCGCCGACAGCTGCTACCTGATCAAGCACAGCCAGGGATGGCTGCTGTGGGACACCGGCCTGGCCGACGCGGTCGCCACCATGCCCGACGGCCTGCGCCCGGCCGATCCCCGAGCCATCCACTGGCGCCGGCCGAAGACGCTTGCGGCCCAGCTCGATCAACTCGGGGTAAAGCCCGCGGACATCAAGTACGTCGCCGTGTCGCACAGCCATCCCGACCATATCGGCAACGTCGACATGTTCCCGCAGTCCATGCTGCTGGTGCAAAAGGCCGAATACGAAGGCCCGGCTGGAAGCCCTCCGCGCTTCAAAACCGAGCTACCAGTGACCAAGCTCGAAGGCGACCATGATGTATTCGGCGACGGCAGCGTCATGATCATTGCGACGCCCGGCCACACGGCGGGACACCAGTCGCTTCTGGTCAAGCTGCCGAAAACCGGCGCGGTACTGCTCTCCGGCGATGCCGTCCACTTCAAGGACAACTGGGACAACCGCCGCGTTCCGAGCATCAACTTCAGCGCGGAGCAGACCAGCGCCTCGATGCAGAAATTGGCGGAAATTATCGCCAGGGAAAAGGCCCAGATCTGGATCAATCACGACAAGGCCCAGCGCGACGGACAGAGACTTTCGCCCGATTTCTACGAGTGAATGTTGATGCCTGGGAAGCTCGTCGGGCCCGCAACCGGCAGGCTTGCGCGGCTGGCACGAATCAGCTTGCGGGGAGACTGTCAGTTTGCGTGAGAGAAAGCCAAAATCTTGATGCTCTAAACCGACCGGTCGCGACGGTCTCCTGCTGATCCATCCCTGACCGATAAAGTTCTGACGACTTTCTGGAATATTGGCCCTGCTGAAATGTCATCCACTTTTGAATTGGTGGCGCCCAACTTAGGTGGTTGCTGGTCACGGTGGTAGTTATCGTTCGGCCCTAAAGTACGCGTGTTGCGGCTCCGTCAATCTGAAAGGAGAACAAACATGGTCTATGGAATCGCGCATCACTTTCCTGGTGGTACGAAGGCGCAGTACGAGGCGTCAATCGCAGTGGTGCGCCCCAGTAGAGACTGTCTGCCCAAGGGGCAGAACGCAGTGCGAACGACTCATTGGCTGATGGCTGCAATGCTTGGGCTGCTGCTTATGGGCTGTGCGGGCTTCAGCACTGCCCCGACACCGGAAGCGCGGCAGGCCTTGGCTCCAACCGGAAAGCTACGCGTTGGGCTCCAACTTGGCAGTCCCCACAATGTGATACGGGACTCGATGTCGGGTGAGATGAAAGGGGTGGGATACGACCTCGGAAAGGAATTGGCACGGCGCATCGGGGTCCCGTTTCAACCGGTTCTGTACCCATCGGTCGGAGCCCTTCTCGACGCCGGCAAATCCGGCGCCTGGGACGTCGCTTTTGTGGGCTTTAGTCCTGCGCGAGCGAAGGAGTGGGACTTTACCGCCCTGCATATCGAGATCGAATTCGGCTACCTCGTCCCTAGCGGTTCGTCCATCTCCACAATGACTGATGTGGATCGACCCGGGATTCGAGTTGCCGTCCAAGAGAAGTCCCAGCCGGATATCTTTGTTTCACGCACGGTCAGAAATGCTGTGGTGGTCCGAGCACCAAGTCTGGCTGGCACACTGGAGATGCTGAAGTCCGGTCAAGCAGATGTAATATTCAGCATCAAACCAAGCCTGTTTGAGGCGTTGAAGCAATTGCCTGGTTCTCGCGTTCTAGACGATCGCGCAGGCATCGACCCCCACGCCATGGTGATGCCGAAAGGACGCGATTCCGGAGTGGCATACGCGCACGAGTTCATTGAGCACGCGAAATCAGAGGGTCTGGTCAAGGCGGCAATCGAGAGGGCCGGAATGCGTGGCGCTGTTGTCGCTCCCCTTGAATAATGCTCTCCATCCCGTCGCTCAACTCGGACCCTGCCTGCATTGCCTTCCGCTCTCGCTTAGCTTCTCGCTTTCCCGGCTCCGCTCAACGTTTGCGGGCAGGCATCCTACAAACCTAAACGTAATCGCGTACTAGCCACGGGCTGCTTTCTGAGTGTGCTATTTCGAGGTTGAACTATGGTTGGCGCTCATTAGAGCGGTGGGCTGGGAAAATTTGACTCACGCAGCATCACTGGCTCCCTGGCGCCTTGCGCCAAACGCCGCAGCACCGCTTCGTGGATCTTGTTGGAGTGCATGTTGTAGATGCTTAATAAGTCTGCCGAGAGGTCTACTGACTTGAAACTGTAACGCGGGGCTTGCCGAGAAGCGCAGCCCGCCGGCACCCCGAAAAACGTCGTCCGGGCATTGACGATGTTCTCGGGACTTGTCACCTTTGCTGCTGTCATCGGCATCCGACTCTTGACCAACAGTTTTCCAATGCCATTTCGAGAAATTGCCCCTATTTCGATATCAACAAATTCAACCAAACCAGAGTCCCTTCGGGTGATTGGCGTCCAATGCATTTGCCACCGCTAACGCAGCGCAATGGCAGGCGCGAGTGTTGATTGGCAGACGGGGGTAGACATAGAGCGAAGGAGTTGGAATGAAACATCCGAAAGACATGCATGACTTGATAATCTATTGGGCCTCAGCAGCGATAGCATTGGGATTGGCAGTAGTCCAAATATTCAATTTACGAGCGGCAGTTCCATGGTGACGGGCCCCTGGTGCTATCGTGCAACCGCGTTTGGCAGTCCCCACGCTTGAAGCACCTGGTTCACCAGCTTTGGAGACCACATGAAGACAGACCGCATGCGGTCATGACCAATAGCCATTGAACACCAGTCATAACGAAGATGCCACACATGTCACAGATCGATTTTCCAAAACATCAGCAACTTACGGGTTCTCTTGGCAAGTGGTCTGAAGATCCGCATCGCGGATCAATCTCCCGAACCTTCCTGTTTGAAGGCTTCGCTCAAGCTTTTACTTTCATGACACACATGGCTTTCATCTCAGAGAGGATGGATCATCATCCAGAATGGCTCAATGTATTTGACCGGGTTGAGGTCACGCTAACCTCACATGACGTCGCCGGTTTGACACCCAGGGACATTGAATGGGCCACGCTAGCCGATTCTATTTATTCACGTCACCGCGATGCCGGCACGTAATATGACAATTGTCGAAAAAGTTCAAAAGCACGGGATTGCAGCGGGGGATGCCGGAAGACCCAGCAACTCCGACTGGACAATTCCACAAGGATGGGAAGAGTACACGGCGGCGGAACATGCGACCTGGAAGATACTCTATGAGCGTCAGGCAAAGCTGCTTCCCGGGCGTGCTTGTGACGAGTTCATCGCTGGAATGGATGATTTGCCAATCAGCGCTGACACCATCCCCGACTTCAGACGTTTGAATGATGTCTTGATGAAGCGAACGAGGTGGCAGGTTGTAGCGGTGCCCGGCCTGGTGCCTGATGATGTCTTCTTCGACCATCTTGCAAACAGGCGTTTCCCGAGTGGAAATTTCATACGCAAGCCCGAGCATTTGGATTATCTGGAAGAGCCAGACGTTTTTCACGACGTTTTTGGGCACGTACCCATGCTCGTGAATCCGGCAATTGCCGACTTTATTCAGGCCTACGGTATTGGGGGCCTTCGGGCGCAGAAGCTCGGCAACTTGTCCAGACTGGCACGCGTCTATTGGTACACCGTGGAATTCGGCCTGGTGGAACAGCGCAATGGGCTCAGACTCTATGGCGCGGGTATCGCATCTTCATTCGCCGAATCATTGTTTTGCCTGGACAGCGCGTCTCCGAACCGGGTCAGACTCAGATTGGAACGTGTCATGCGCACGCAGTACCGCATCGACGATCTTCAGGAGACCTATTTCGTAATCCGGAGCCTGGACGAACTGCTTGAGTTCACGCGGATCGATTTTGCGCCGCTGTACGAACTGGCGGCCGGCCTCAAAGATCTAAATCCAGGAGAGGTATTGCTAGCGGATGAAGTTCTCAGCCGTGGTGACGGCAGCTACCATATCGCGAGGTGTCAGGGATAGGCGTCGCGCTAGATTTGTTGGAGTCTATTCATGATACTTGCGGAGTTCTCGAGGTGGCTAGCCCAAAAATACCATGCTGACAGATGGTTGCCAAATGACATTTGCCAGGCAAACTAGTAGCAGTCCTATGCAGGGCGAGGCAGCCCAACACAGCAAGCTGAGAGGCCAAGCGAGAGCCGATCAACTTGACAAAATCTTGCCCTGCAAACGGATGACTGCTTCCCATCTTTGGGAGCGCCAATGAACGTCAGCTTGCTGCTTTCGTCGATGACCGTTTAGGGCACTCAGCTGATATCCGTGACCGACCGTTGTCGGATGAGCCCGTCGAGATGGCCGCTGGCTTTTCAGGAGCATCATATTCATGCTTTGAAATGGCTAGCCCAGTTTCAACGAGGTGAATGCGTCTTGCTGGAAACAGCAGGAAGATCCTGCGCGGAATCGTCCGCACCGTGGCGTTTTGATAATCGCTCTTGAATCTCCACGAGAGTTGGAAGCTCAGCAGCAGGCTTGGAACCATGAAAACCCGGAAGACCGGCCGCAGCCGATTCATTTGCCAAGACCACGGCCTGTTGAATCGCCTGCGCAAGATGCTCCATGCAGATGAGTTTGAACTCCACCTTGTCCCGCAGATAGTCAGCCCATTTGAACTCGGTGAATGGAACGGCAACCTTGTCATAGGCGCCAGCCTTTCGTGCCAGACCCGCCAAACTCCGATAGGGATCGTCCACCAACTCGGACAAGTACTTTGGAATCTTGTCGACCCTTCTTCCCTGCCCATCGAAAGGGTGGCTCAAGTGGTGCTCCTCCATCTTGCTAAAGAACTGCCTCATCGTGAGATCGTGGTGGTCCGACAAATCCCAAACAATTTGAAAGCAGCAGATCCGATAAGGATTCTTGGCAGCAGGCTTGTCTGTGGCGTCCCACTCATCAGCAAGTCTGACCAGAGCCAGGCCCATGTGGTGGTGATCGGTGAGATACATCCGCCGGTCAGGACCCAAGACGGCAGGAATCGGATGGATCTTCAGATACTTTTCAAGCAGACCTGACTTTTGAGTTCGCTCACGAAGCTCCTGCATCTTCAACTCGACTTCCAAATACCCAACCGAACATTGGGTTGGTCGCATCGCGTCAGTGCTGGTCCAGTCAAATTTCGCGCCTGTATCTTTCGTATCACTCACAATTAGCGTGCCTTCATTTTCAGAGGGTTTCCTTCGGGTGGCCCCCTCGGCTCTGAACTTGCCATTCGCTCGCGCGTGGTGGATTTCTTTGATCCAATCGTCCCATAAGACTGACTGGGGCTGAAGAACCAATCAAACTGTTTGCGCCAAGCCGGGCACTCATGTCAGTTCAGCGTCTTCTTGATCAAGCTTTCGATTCCATCATGCGTCGTGTCGGCAACCGATCGGCCAACTTCCCTGGTGCCTTTGAATCCAATCAGCGTGCTTTGCATTGGCACTTTGTATTTCTGGAGCAGGGGTTTGTTCGTGTCGAAGTCAATCATCAGCGTCGTCACATCTTTGTAGGCGCGCTGACCCATCAGTTCATTGATGATTGGTTTTTGTGCCTTGCAGGTCGGGCACCAGGTGGCGTGGATGGCGAGCACCACCGGCTTGCCTTCTTGAGCCAGTTTGTCGAAGGTTTTTTGGTCGTAGGGCTTGATCTCGCCGGCGATGGCCAGCGAGATCATGGCTGAGAAGATGAACAGGACAGCTGTTTTCGCAAAATTCACGATGACTTCCTTTGAGATGGTGAAGGGTACTATGACTATGAGGCGTCAAGCCGGCAAAAAGGTTCACAGTCACTGAAAAATAGTTCACATCGGTAAGCATATTGGTGAGGCCCCGCCTACCGATACAGGATCGGTAACTGTTTTCGTAATTGCTCCAGCTTGGGCATGTCGTTGAAAACGATGTAGGGCTGGTAAGGATGCAACGCCAAATAGTTCTGGTGATGCTCTTCAGCTCGATAGAACTGTTGCAGGGGCACAATTTCCGTGACGATAGGTCTGGGGAAGGTATGTGCGCCTGTCATCTGCTGCACGTAGACCTTCGCGATCTTTTCTTGATCTGCACTGGTGTAAAAGATCGCAGAGCGATATTGACTTCCCACGTCGGGTCCTTGCCGGTTGAGCTGTGTTGGATCGTGCGCCACGCCAAACAATACTTGCAACAGTTGTTGATAAGACACCTGCGATGGATTAAAGCGGATGCGCACAGCCTCTGCATGGCCGGTATCACCACCGCTGACCTGGTCGTAATTTGCGGTGTTTGCTCGACCTCCAGCATAGCCGGACTCTACGTCGGACACACCCTTGACGTGCTTGAAGACTGCGTCAACGCCCCAGAAACAACCCCCAGCGAAAACGGCAGTTTGCAAATTGCTTGTCGCTTGTGCAGGAACGCTGGCCTTGTGGTCGGGAAGGACAGAGCCCGCCCTGGCGGGCGCAAAGACCATCAGAACCATTGCCGCGACTGCAGCCAACTTCACAAGCTTGCTTGTGATGATCAGACCGAACATGACGATGCTCTCCTTCTCTTAACAGAACAGTAGCTGCCTATTTTTTCATTTCGTCTTTGCCCATCGCGTCCTTTGCCATGGTGTCATTAGCCATGGCACCTGTCTTCATGCTGCCCTTGGTCATGGCATCCTTCTTCACAGCGTCTTTGGTCATGGCATCCTTCTTCATGCCATCCTTGGCCATGCTGGCTTTCTGCATCGGGTCCTTGGCCATCGCATCTTTTGTCATCGCATCCTTGGTCATTGAATCCTTACTCATAGCGTCCTGTGCCATGGCGCTGGCGCCAGTCAAGATCATGCAGGCGCAAAGCAAAGAG
>Ga0315271_10003381_pt1 | contig 10087 bp, 5 predicted proteins | sample C3_top_MG_FD_204664 | JGI IMG/M metagenome (GOLD analysis project Ga0315271, IMG submission 204664) | Sediment microbial communities from Yellowstone Lake, YNP, Wyoming, USA - C3_top | ecosystem: Environmental > Aquatic > Freshwater > Lake > Sediment | place: USA: Wyoming | collected 2017-08-01
GCTCATACAGGATCTGGCTCCTCTTCAATTGCCGCCAGCAGAGGGTGGACGCCGACGTCCCGGCTTCTCTCGAACGGATGATCTTCTCTTCTCCGTCGCAGACCGCGGCGGTCAGCCCGTTCCGGCGGGACCTCTGCCGGGAGATCCACAGGTCGACCCTCGAAGCGCTCCTCGCGAAGGCCGGAGGCCCCGACGGCCCGGCCGATCCGGACAAGATAAAAAAACTCCTGAAGATCCCGATCTCCGACGAGAACAACTGGGAGCTCGTTCTGAGCCTTTTCCTCCATGAACGTCTCAGGTCGGCTCTCGGGCAGATCAAATCCCTGGAACGGTTCTACCCGAGGGACCTTTTCAGCCAGGACACGTGGCGACTGAACAAGGTCGTCAACTCTCTCGGCCGCCTGTACCTTCCCGAACTCGACGAGGACGCAAAGGCGCTCTGCCTTGAAATCGTCTCCAGGCTCCACGGTCTGCCTTTCTCGCCCGGCGTTCAGCCCGGATTCAACGCCGTTTTCCAGAAGGAGACCGTGCAGTCCCTCGGGCACGTCCTCGATTCCTGCGTGCCCAAGTCCCAGTTCGACGACTATGACGACGCTCTTTTCATACACCGTAATCTCGAGGTCCTCAGCCTCTCCAGCACGGAGTTTCACGGGCAGATTTTCTTCCTGCTCGAGATCCTCGACAATTTCCTGTCGTTCATCGGCCGGTTCAATGCCGGCCAGGCCTGAACTCCGGTGAACGGCCCCAGGACCTTCCGATGGTCCCGGGTGTGGATCGTCGGCGCGATCGTCCTCTCCCTCGCGGCGATCGCGACTTTCGCGGCCCGTTCGGTCCTCAAAGGCGGACTCGACAAGGTCCGGACCCAGATCAGGACTTACGTGAGTCAGAGGTCCGCGTTCGACCTTGAACTTGGCGGGGCGCGGATCATCTGGTTGGACCGGATCGAATTCCGCTCGCTCAGCCTGCGCCACCGGACTCTCCCTTTCCATGTCTCCGCCGACGGCATCACCATCGCGTACGATTGGTGGGGGCTTCTCTTCCGCAGGGAGAAGATGGCCGAGAGCCTGGCCGAAGTCAGGATCAACGGGTTGAAGGTATCCGAGGACCTCGCGAACTCGCCCGACCTCGCCGCCGAGTTCACGAAACTTTTCAAAACCGAAAAACCGTCGGCCGGGAACCCGTCGTTCAGGATCGTCCTCGATGACGGGGAACTTTCGCTGTTCTCCGGCCGGACGAAACTGAAACTTGACTCCGTCTCCGCGGTCATCCTGCCCGGGAAAGACGTCCCCTGGAAGGGACGCGCCAGGGCCGCTCTTTCCCTCTCGATCGCGGGAAAGGAACGTTTTTCCGGCCGCTGGGCCGCGGAACTCGTTTATGACAGGGCCCGGGATTCCCTCGTGATCAGGAACGGGGTGAAACGGGTCGTCGTCAATTCCTCGGCGCTCGACGACGCGGAGTTCACCCTCCAGCGGACGAACGCCGCGTGGCTCTTGAAAGACCTGAGGATGACGGACCGGCTTTCGGCGTCCGCCGAATGGAAAAATTCCAGGCTCACGGCTTGCTCGGCGGCCTTCGATAATTTCGACATGACTCCGTTTTTATCGTCTGGTTCCTGGAAGCTCAACGGCCGGATCAGGAAGGCCGAAGGCCGGGGGCTCGATACGAAGATCCGCCTCGCGTCCGCGGAAGAAAGTCTTAACCTCGAAATCGCCTCGGGCCGGCTCAGGGAGTTCCAGCTCAGGCAGAAACAGACGCCCCGGGCCGCGGTGGTCGGGAATATCAGGGGCTCCTGGCAGGGATGGATCCGGGATCTCGACGTGCTCGGAAAAAAGATGAACGCGGAGTTCGAATGTCTTCCTTCGCCTTCGGGAACCGTCGTCACGGTCAAACGCGTCGCCTGGGGGAAAGCGGTTTTCTGGCAGAATTATACGCTCTCCCTGTTCGAGTCCGCGGGATCCTTTTCCGCCGCTTCCAGGGACGGGACCCTCCAGGCGGGACTCTCGATCAGGAATCCCGCGAAGTCATGGTTCCGCTTCGATACGGCCGGCCTGCCGTTCGACAAGGTTTTCGGGCCGGGGATTTCGGCCTCCGGACTGATCGACCTGAAATATCCTTCGGCAGCGTTGAAGAACGCTTCTTTCAGCCTCGGAAGGCGGCTGTCTTTCACGAATATCGCGTGCAGATATGATTTCCGCACCAATGGGATCGTTTTCTCCGCCCGGTACAAATCCGCGGCCGCGGTCATTTCGGGCCGGATCACGGGCAGGGAGGGAGCGGTCCTCTTCAACGGTGGCCTCAGCCTGGCGGACGGCAGCCACCCCGTCGCCGCCCGGATTTCAGGAGACCGGAGTTCGAGGCATTTCGACGCGAGTGTCGACGGCCGGATCAGATTGTTCGGCCGCCTGGACCGCAGTTCGGATTTTCAGGTCAGGATGGCGGTCGCCCGACAGACCGGCCGCAAGGGGCCCTTCTGGTTCGGCGGCGGAGAGCTTTCCGGAAATCTGAAGAATAAGGCGTCCTGGCAGGGCAGCGGTTCGATGAGGCTCGAGCGTCTTTCAGGAGCGGGTTTCACGGTCCCGTCCGCGGACCTTTCCTGGCAGATGGAGAATAACCAGACCGTCGAAATGACCCTGGCCGTCGCGGGCCGGGGGAAGCGGCATATGGTCACGGGTTTCGCGTACTGGGGACCCTCTCCTGCCTGGCAATTATCGTTCAACGGACTCCACGCGGACAGCCAGGAGGAGAAAGGAAGGCGGACGCTCAAAGTTTCCTGCAAAGAATTCGATCTCGCTTTCCTGAACGATCTCGCGGACGACAGGTTCAGGGACCGGATCGCGGGCTTCCTCGATCTCCAGGTCTCCGTCTCCGGCCAGTCCGGCGCGGGTACCGCCTACTGCTCGGTCACCAATCTGCGATTCGCCGGACTCAACGTGCGCAGGGCCCTGCTGAACGGCAGGCTGGCGCAGGGGCAGTTCGAGCTTCAGCCGTCGCGGATCACGCTTCCTGACGGAGAGATCAAGCTCGTCGGGCTCGCGGCCGTGTCGAACTTCAAACAGATCGGCTCGGTCAGCGCGGACTTCAGGTTAAAGCCCGGCAGGAACAACTACAACGGGGCCGTCTCCCTGACCGCGCAGAATTCCAGGGACTTTCTCAACCTGAAGTTGTCGCTTTTCAACGCGAGGATCAACAACATCCCCGTGCGGCGTTACACGCAGTTCGTCCAGTGGGACCGGTCGAAGGCCGTGCTGAATTTTTTCACCGAGGAGACGGGATTGAAAGGTTCCCTCTCCCTGGCCAGGTTCCCCGACCGCAAGGCCCATCTCCTCGACCTCGGGCTCTTCGCGGACTCCGTGAAGATCGCGGGCCTGAAAGGCGGCATCTCAAGGCAGGGAGTCCTCGATCTCCGGACCGAGTCCCTGGCCCTCCCGATGAAGGATCTCGTCTTCCTGATCCCGACCTGCCTGTCCGCGGAAGGCGTTCTCGAAGGCGAACTGAGGATCAAGGGGCCCAGGACCGCGCCGCTCGTCTACGGCGGGGTGGAACTCAAAGACGGCAGGATGAAGCTCGCCGAGTCCCTCGGCGAGCTGCGCGGCATCAACCTCAGCGTCAAGATGGAAGCGGCGAGCGTCAGCATCGAACGCTGCGCGTTCACGGTCGACGGCCGGCCTCTCACGATCACGGGCGGGGTCGAGATCGCCTCCGCGGCGCTCAGCGACTACGATCTGCGGTTGTCGATGAGCACGAACGACTGGATCTACATGAAACACTACAACGACATCCAGGGCTGGATCTCCGCCCGGATGAGGATATCGAAGGCCGAAGACGGCCCCCTGATCGAGGGCATCGTGGCCCTGCGCAACATGGATTTCACCTATCCCTTCCTTTCCCCGAAATCCGCGAAACGTTCGCCTCTCTCGCTCGACCTCACCCTCGTCGCGCAGAACAACGTCAGTTATTTTCAGAACGTGAACAACATCCTGATCCCCCTCGACCCCGGAAGCCGCCTCCAGATCCAGGGACTCTTCAACAAAGGCGGCAGGGGAGACAGGCGGTTGACCGGAAACGTGACATCGTCCCGCGGGAAGATCGATTACCTCGGCACGACCTTCAAGATCGACAGGGTCAAGCTGGTCTTCGCCGAAGAGTACGATCCCGTCAGTCCGTACCTGGAGGTCGCCGCGGAGACCACGCTCGAATCCTCGAGCCGTACCTACCGCGCGTATCTCGAAGGACGCGGCGTCCTGTTCAAGGATTTCAGCATCAACCCGTACACCGTCCCTTCCCTCACGAAGCAGGAGATCGTCAGCCTGCTCGGGTACGGCAGGCTCTATGAGAAAGTTCTCGTCGACAGCGGCCAGGGGGCCAGCGAAGTCGATATCGCGAACCCGACGGAGAGCGAGGCGAACACCGTCCTACTGGCCGGAGTCCTGACCTATTTCCAGGAGGCGTCGCAGAACGCGCTCATCAAGCCCCTGACGCGCCGCATCAGGAAGATCCTCAACGTGGACAAGCTCGAGGTCACCACCTCCCTCGACGACAATCTCCTCCGCCGGGGATTCGTCCAGGGGAAACAGGGGCAGTCATTCAATCCGTTCCTCGACACGTTCAACAGCACCCAGTTCGTCATCGGGAAATATTTCACGGATTTCCTTTTCGTCGAATACATGCTTTATTCCCGAAAGAACGAGCTGTGGAAACAGGGAATGCCGGGGTTCGATAATTTCAACCAGCTGAGGCTTGAGCTCGACCTGAACGGGGTTTCCTTCGAGTGGCGTTACAGGCCGTATCTGTTCAACAAGGCGAATCCCTCGGGGAGGGACGAGATGGAGGGTGAAATCAAATGGCAGAAGACCTTCTGAGTACTTTCCTTCCATAAAATTAGACTTTCCGGCAATTTTATGCTATAATTCATCATTTATTCATGGTTTGACCCCAGGATATGTGATGCTTCAAAAGACCGTAACTGCATTTATAATCGCCGTTCTTTTGTTCCTGCCAGCAGCCTTCGTCTCGACCGCCGAATACGAAGGCCTCCGCATCGACAAGGTGCTGTTCGAAGGGAACGAGATTACGAAAAAAGAACTGCTGAAGACCGCCGTGCTGGTCAAGGCGGGCGACACCTTCCGGAGGGAGCGCGTCAGCGATTCCATCCGGGAGCTCTACAAACTCAATCTTTTCTCCTTCGTCAGCGTGGATGTCGTGAAGGACAAGGATGGCAACGTCACCCTGACGTTCAGGGTGAAGGAATTCCCCCTGATCAAGACGGTCAAATACGAGGGAATGAAGAAGGTCAGCCCGTCGGATATCGAGGAAGACGTCAAGAAGATCATGCCCGAGGAATCGGTCCTGTCTCCGGACAGGGTCAGGCAGGTCGAGGCCCTGATCCTCGGCAAGTACAGGGAGGAGGGACTCCTGGACGCGGCGGTCAGCGTGGTGAACGATCTGAACCTGAAGGACGGGTCGGTGACCGTGACTTTCGTCGTCAGCGAGGGAGTGAAGACCATCGTCAAGTCCGTCCGTTTCACCGGCAACAAGGCCTTCACGGAAAAGAAGATCGCGGGCCGCATGGAGACGAAACCGAAGGACTGGCTGCACGCGGGGATCTACGATCCCGACAAGTACAGCGCTGATCTCGAGAAGATCATGGATTTTTACAAGGACAACGGCCATATCAAGGCGCAGATCCTTTCCGACCGGATCGCCACGAACATCGTGACCGCGAAAAGCGCGGGGAAGAAGAAGCCCGTGAAAGAGACGCGGGAGCTGTCCATCACCATCGACCTGAGCGAGGGCGATCAGTATATCTTCGACGGCTACAGGGTGAAAGGCTTCAGCCTCTTCACGCCCAGGGAGATCGAGGATCTTCTCCGGCAGAAGGTCGGCGAGCCGTTCAACCAGTCCCAGTTCATGAAGGACATCATCGGCGTCCAGCAGCTCTACGCGGGACGCGGCTATATCTTCGCCCAGGTCCTCCCCGAGGACAAGATCAACGAGACGAACCGGACGATCTCCTTCGACGTGACCGTCGAGGAGAACGAGATCGCGCACGTCGAGAACATCATCATCTCGGGCAACGCCAAGACGAAGGAATACGTCGTCCGCCGCGAGCTGAGCATCGCCGAGGGCGACATCTTCGACGCGGACAAGATCCGCCGGAGCCAGGAGAAGATCTACAACCTCGGGTTTTTCAAGGACGTGAAGCTCGACTGGAAGCCGGGCAGCGCGCCGGGGCTCATGAACCTCGTCCTCGACCTCGAGGAACAGCAGACAGGCATGATCACGCTGGGCGCGACCATCGGCGCGGACCAGAAAGGCAGGCTGGTGCCGGGCGGTTACGAGGAGATCTCGGAGAATAATTTCCTGGGCCGCGGTTACAGGATCCACGAACGGATCGATATCGCGCCGAACAAACAGAATTACGAGGCGGGGTTCAGCTCGCCCTGGATCTTCAACACGCCGACTTCCTTCGGCGCCGACCTTTATTACAGGGACCAGGTCATCCAGAGTCCGACGAACGCGTCCCAGACATGGAGTTATTTCAACAAGGAAGCCGGGTTGTCGATCGTGGTCGGACGGCAGTTCAACGATTATTCGAAGGCCGGCGGGGGATACAATTTCCAGTGGTACTCGAACAGCGACGTCACCGGCGCCATGACCAACCAGGTCGAGGAAGGATCGTTCCTCAGGAACCTTTTGTCGTTCTATTACGAGTTCGACAGCCGCGATAATGTCTTTAACCCGCGCAAGGGCTGGCACGTCCGTCCGGGGTTCGAGACCTCGATCGGTTTCGCCGGCAACGACACCTACAACAAGTACACCCTCGACGCGAGCTTTTACGTCCCCGGGTTCTGGAAGACCGTCCTCGTCCTCCACTCCTACACCGGCGTCATCGACCGGTCCTTTTTCCTCCCGCACACCTTCCAGGTCGCGGACCGGGACAAGTTCATCCTCGGTTCGCCCGACACGATCAGGGGCTACACCGGCGAGTCGGGAAGGAACAGGGACGGCAAATTCCAGTGGGACGGGAAGGGCCTCTGCCAGCAGTACTTCAACGTCGAACTGCGCTTCCCGATCGCCGAACAGCTCCTCTGGAGCCTCCTTTTCGTCGACGCGGGCAACATGTGGAGCGACAGGAGCAAGTATTCGCTCAATATGAAAAATTACGGATATTCCGCGGGGATCGGCTTCCGGGTCCAGATCCCGATGCTGCCTCTCAGGCTCTACTGGTCCTACAAGTTCGGATACGAGGACGGGACGGATTCTACATCAAGAACGTCAAGAACAAGGCCGGTTGGTATCCGCCCAGTTTCGATATTTCAGTTTACGGGCTCTTTTAGAGTCCCGAGGAGGTGTTCACGATGAAGAACACGAAGAAAATCGCCTGCGCCGTCGCCGCCATGATCTGCCTTGCGGGGTTCAGCTTTTCGATCCACGCCGCGGGCCCGGGTCCGGCGGACAAGAAGAAGGCGGAGAAGCTTTACAAGGTCGGTTGCATCAACATCCAGAAAGTCTTCGACACGGTGCCCGAAAAATCGGCCGTGCAGACCAAACTCCAGGCCAGGCAGAAGGAGTTGACCGGGAAGCAGTCCCAGATCGAACAGGAACTCAGCAGCCTCATCTCCGATTTCTCGAACCAGAAGGGGAGGCTCAAACCCGTCGAGACCGCCGATTTCAACATCAGGATCTTCAACAAGACGAAGGAACTTTCGGATTTCAGGGACGCCTCGAGCAAGGAGCTCTCGGACTACGAATCGGAACTGCTCTCTCCCGTCCTCTCCAAGATCCAGACCATCATCAAGGAAATCTCGGTCCAGTACGGATTCAGCATGATCATCGACAAATCCACTTATGTCCTTTATGTCGACAAGGAGCTCGACATCACCGACGAAGTGATCGACGCGATCAAGAAAGCTCAGAAGGAACAGGAACTGGAACAGCAGCATGATTAGAAGAAAGGTCACCCTCGCGGAGCTGGCCCGTTCCCTGGACGGCCGGCTCGAGGGCGACCCGGACCGCGTCGTGGACGGCGTCTCGCCGCCGTTTTCCGCCCTCCCGGAAGACATCGTCGTCATCCGCAAGAAGATCGACCCGCTCAACCTCGCGGACATCAGGCCGGGCGTTATCGTCGCCGGGAAAGACCAGGAGTGCCCGCCGGGCGTCCCGGTCATTCGGATCGCGGACGCCGAGGCCTCGTTCTCCCTCGTGCTCAGCCTGTTCGAGGACAGGGACGAATTCCCCGCCGGGATCCACCCGACCGCGGTCGTCGACAAGTCCGCCTCCGTCGGCAAAGGCGCGAGCGTCGCCGAATACTGCGTCATCCGGGCGGGAGCTGTGATCGCCGACGGAACGGTCCTCCATCCCGGAGTGTTCATCGGCCGGAACGTGAGGCTGGGAAAAAACTGCGTTCTTTATCCTTACGTGATCGTCCACGACGGGACCGTCATGGGCGACCGCGTCACGATCAAGAGCCACACCGTCATCGCCGGACGGGGATTCGGATTCCGCCAGTCCGGCGACAGGCACCTGGCCATCCCCCAGATCGGAAGCGTCCGGATCGGCAGCGACGTCGATATCGGATCGAACGTCTGCGTCGACAGGGCGACCATCGGCGAGACCGTCATCGCCGACGGCGCGAAGATCGACAACCTCGTCCAGATCGCCCATAACGTGACGATCGGAGAGAACGCGGTCGTCATTTCCCAGACCGGCCTGTCGGGCAGCGTGAATGTCGGGAAGGGCGCGATCCTCGCCGGCCAGGTCGGCATCGCCGACCATATCGACATCGGAGACAAGGCCGTGGTGGCCGCCAAGTCCGGGGTCCTGAAGAACGTGGCCCCGGGAGAGATGGTGCTGGGCAGTCCGTCCAGGCCCATCATGCAGTTCAAGCGCATCGAGGTCCTGCTGGGCAGGCTGCAGGATCTTTTCAAACGCGTCGACGCGATCGAGAAGAAGATTCCAGGAGGACAGGAATGACCGATACGAACCCGGTTCCGGCGTCGCCGGACACCAGCCTCGATCTCGAGGCCATCATGGCGATCATCCCGCACCGTTATCCTTTCCTGCTCGTGGACAAGGTCCTCGAGATCGAGAAGGACAAGCGCATCGTGGCGCAGAAGAACGTCACCATCAACGAGCCTTTTTTCCAGGGCCACTTTCCGGGCAGTCCCATCATGCCGGGAGTCCTCGTCGTCGAGGCGATTGCCCAGACCGCGGCCATCCTGCTCATGAAAGACAGGGAACGCGGGAACAAGATTCCCGTCTTTATGAGCATCGACGGGTGCAAATTCCGTCATCCCGTGAAACCGGGCGACGTGCTCAGGTTCGAGGTGGAGATCGTCCGCGCGGGCGCGGTCTTTTCGAAGGTGAAGGGCAGGGCCCTCATCGACGGAAAGACGCTCGCGGTCGAGGCGGAGCTCATGGCGGGCCTCGTCGACAGGGAGAAAGCCTGAGATGCCGAAGATCCATCCGTCGGCGATCGTCGACCCCGCGGCCAGGCTCGACGATTCGGTTGAGATCGGACCGTTCTGCGTCGTCGGGCCGGACGCGGTCATAGGCGCGGGCACCAGGCTCGGTCCCGGAGTGGTCGTCCAGGGCTGGACCACCATCGGCCGCAACAACGTCATCATGGCCCATTCGGTCATGGGCAGTCCGCCCCAGGACTTTTCATGGAAGGGAGAGCGCAGCTTCCTGCGGGTCGGCGACAACAATATCATCCACGAATACGTGACCTTCGCGCCCGGCACCAAGCCCGAGACCGAGACCGTCATCGGTTCGGACGGCATGTTCATGGTCGGTGCGCACGTCGCGCACAACTGCGTCGTCGGCAACAACGTCGTGCTCGTGAACAACACGGCCCTCGGCGGTTACGTCGAGGTCAGCGACAGGGTGTTCATCTCGGCGAGCTCCTCGGTCCACCAGTTCTGCCGCATCGGCAGGCTGGCGATGGTCGCGACCCTCACCCGGCCGTCGCAGGACGTTCCGCCGTTCATGACGGTCCAGGACGTGCCCGCGGTCGTGTACACGCTCAACGTGGTCGGCATGACCCGCGCCGGTTTCAGCCAGGAGACGCGCGCCAGGATCAAGACGG
>Ga0315271_10003382_pt1 | contig 10077 bp, 8 predicted proteins | sample C3_top_MG_FD_204664 | JGI IMG/M metagenome (GOLD analysis project Ga0315271, IMG submission 204664) | Sediment microbial communities from Yellowstone Lake, YNP, Wyoming, USA - C3_top | ecosystem: Environmental > Aquatic > Freshwater > Lake > Sediment | place: USA: Wyoming | collected 2017-08-01
GGCTCGTCTTGTTATTGGCTGCTCACGCAGGGGTTTCAGCAACCTGATTGGCCCAGGACATGGCATTGATTTCAGCCATGGTCAGGTCGGATAGCGACAAGGTTCCGGTTTGCGCCAGCAGTGAAAGCGTACGGCTCAGGTCAGGGTGCTCGACGCTTTCAACCAGCTGGAGCAACACGCCCAAGTCACCTTCTCGCCGCAGCAGTGCCGCAGCGAGACGCTCACCCAGACCCAGTTCACTGACGATATCGGCCAGCGGTTTATCGATGAGGCTGTCGATCAGGGACAGAATGCCCGCCATGAATGCCTCATCGCAATAGTCTGAATTGCGATGAAGTTTTGCTGCCAGCAGTTCTATCATTTTGCCGCGTGTGGCGGCCAGCAGCAGCACTGGGCTGGGATAACTTGCGCCGCCTTGCAAGGTGAACAGCAACAGTTGCAGCCAGCGTTGCAACTGTTTGCGGCCCAGCAATGTGATGGCCTGCGAGACCGAGGCGATAGGGCGGTGGACACCGCTCGCCACCGAATTGACCAGCCGCATCAAGTTGTAAGTCAGGTGGGGATGCTGCTTGAAAATATGCTCGATCTGCGACGTATCTGCATCGCGCTGCACCAGCCCCAGCAACTGGATGAGCGCGAGCTGGTTCGAGTCTGCGCGTTTGGTCGTGAGCACCTGCGGGCGCGCAAAATAATAGCCCTGGAACAGATCGAATCCGAGCGACTGACAATAGGCGGCTTGTTCGGCGCTATCGACTTTTTCGGCCAGCAGTTTAACCGGCCATTGCCGCAGCCTTGCAACCACTAACCGCAGTTCGTCGGCGCTGTGCAGCAGCAAATCGACTTTGACGATATCGACCAGCGCCAGCAGTGGACGGAAAGATTCGTCGAATACGAAGTCGTCCAGCGCCAGCTTGAAACCCTGCTGCTTGAGCGCACGACAGCGTTCGATCACCGCATCGGTGACGCTGATGGTTTCGAGCAGTTCCAGCACCACCTGCTCCTTGGGCAACAGCTCCACCATGTCGGAAAGCAGCATGTCGGCGCTGACGTTGATGAAGCCCAGTTGCTTGCCCAGCACGGTTTGCACGCCCATCTCGCTGAACGCGTGATGGATGACGCTGGCCGTCGCCTGCATGTCGTCGGTGACGGTCGCGTCAGCACTCTTGCCATCCCGAAACAGCAACTCATACGCGACGATGCGCTGGTCGCGGTCGAGAATGGGTTGGCGGCCAAGAAAAATATCCCTTATTGCCATGTTTCAGCAGTGTCTCTGGTTAAATTGGGTGATGCGATCAAAATCGAAATGAGCTGGGCAATTGTCTATCGAACCGCCGCATTTAGCCAGCGCGAACGCACTGATTGGTCTCACTGTTTTTTGATATTTGTCTGACGCTGGTACCTCGCGTTGGATGCTGCCACTTGGACACGCGCACGCCTTTCCAATAAACTCGAACCACCATGAACACAACTGGCTCACGACGGAAGCTTGAGTCGTCAAGAAGCTTTACTCTCATTCGAAATATCACCGCGACATGCTTACCCACCCTATTTTTCATCACTATGTCTGAACCGATCCGCCTGTCCAAACTCATGTCCGAACGCGGCCTGTGCTCGCGCCGGGAAGCGGACGCCTATATCGAACGCGGCTGGGTACTGGTTGACGGGCAACGGGTGAGCGAGCTGGGCACCAAGGTGGATCCGGCGTGCGATATCCGTCTCGACCCGCAGGCGAACAAGCAGCAACAGCAGCGCGTGACGATCCTGCTGCACAAACCGGTGGGTTATGTATCCGGCCAACCGGAGCCGGGTTACAAGCCCGCCGTGGTGTTGATCCGGCCCGAGGCACTATGGCAAGAGGGGCGTGCGGGGTTGGCGTTTCACCCTGCGCATCTCAAGGGACTGGCGCCGGCAGGGCGGCTGGATATTGATTCGACCGGCCTCTTGGTTCTGACACAGGATGGCCGTATCGCCAAACAGCTCATCGGCGATCACTCCGAGATCGAGAAGGAATATCTGGTGAGAGTCAATGGACGGCTGGATGACCGCGGTCTGGCGCTGCTCAATCACGGTCTGTCGCTGGATGAACGCACATTGCGTCCGGCGAAAGTGGCCTGGCAAAACAGCGATCAACTGCGCTTCATTTTGAAGGAAGGCCGCAAACGGCAGATTCGCCGTATGTGCGAACTGGTCGGGCTAAAAGTAACTGGCCTGAAGCGCGTGCGCATCGGCCAGGTAAAGCTCGGCGAGCTGCCGCCGGGTCAATGGCGCTACTTGCGCGAGGACGAGCGGTTTTAATGTCCCGCCAGTGCCCCGCAAGAAAAACGGCTTAGAGAAAACACTCTAAGCCGTTTATTTTTGGTGGGTCTGCACGGACTTGAACCGTGGACCAAGGGATTATGAGTCCCCTGCTCTAACCAGCTGAGCTACAGACCCGTGATCCTCAACCCAGCCTGAACTTCAGGACTCGCCATTGCCAACAAAGCTTTTCAGCTTTTCGGAACGCGTCGGGTGCCGTAATTTACGCAGCGCCTTGGCTTCGATCTGGCGAATCCGCTCGCGGGTGACATCGAACTGTTTGCCGACTTCTTCCAGCGTGTGGTCGGTGTTCATTTCGATGCCGAAGCGCATGCGCAATACTTTTGCTTCGCGCGAGGTCAGGCTGTCGAGCACGTCGCGGGTAGCGTCGCGCAGGTTGGCGTAAATCGCGGAATCGTCGGGCGAGAGCGTGGTCGAGTCCTCGATGAAGTCACCGAGGTGCGAATCTTCGTCGTCGCCGATAGGCGTTTCCATCGAGATCGGCTCTTTGGCGATTTTCATGATCTTGCGGATCTTGTCTTCGGGCATTTCCATTTTGATCGCAAGCGTCGCCGGGTCGGGTTCCTGGCCCGTCTCCTGCAGAATCTGGCGCGAGATGCGGTTCATCTTGTTGATGGTTTCGATCATGTGCACCGGGATGCGGATGGTGCGCGCCTGATCGGCAATCGAGCGCGTAATCGCCTGTCGAATCCACCAGGTAGCGTAGGTCGAAAACTTGTAGCCGCGACGGTATTCGAATTTATCCACTGCCTTCATCAAGCCGATGTTGCCTTCCTGGATCAAGTCGAGGAATTGCAGGCCGCGATTGGTGTATTTTTTGGCAATCGAGATCACCAAACGCAGGTTGGCCTCGATCATTTCGCGCTTGGCGCGTCGCGCTTTTGCTTCACCGGTGGACATCTGTTTGTTGATGTCCTTCAGCATCTTGACTGGCAGACCAATACGCTCCTGCATATCGATCAAGCGTTGCTGGTGATCCTTGATCTCGTACTGTACGCGCAGCAGGGTCGAACAATACGCTTTCTTGGCGGCGATTTCCTTGTCCAGCCAGAGCAGATTGGTTTCGTTGCCCGGAAAGGATTTGATGAAATGCGGGCGCGGCATGCCTGAATGGTTGACGCAGAATTGCAGGATTTTTCGCTCGTGTACGCGCACGTCTTCAACCGCTGAACGGATCTGCTCGCACAGCGCATCGATCTGGCGTACCGAGAAACGAATCGCCATTAACAGCGATGTCACTTCGTCCTGCGCCTTGACATGCTGCGGACTGTTCAAGCCGTATTTAAGCAGTGCGACCTGCGCTTTTTTGTAGGCTTTGCGGATGTAATCAAACTGCGCAACCGCCTCAATTTTGAGCTGTGCCAGATTTGCTGCTGCCGCTGCGGCAGTGGCTTCCTCATCCTCTTCGTCAGCAGGTTCGGCTGATTTTGGGGTGGGTGCCGGGATACCGACATCGGTCTCGACAAACCCGTCGATCAGTTCATCGACGCGAATTTCATCTTTTTCGACTTGCGTGGCCAGATCCAGAATCTGCTGGATGGTGAACGGGCAGGACGAAATTGCCTGAACCATTTGGCGCAGACCTTCTTCAATTCGCTTGGCGATTTCGATTTCACCTTCGCGCGTCAACAGGTCAACCGAACCCATCTCGCGCATATACATGCGAACGGGGTCGGTGGTGCGGCCAAATTCGGAATCGACCGTGGTCAACGCCTGCTCGGCTTCGGCCACGACGTCTTCGTCGGCGACCGGCGGGGCGGCTTCCTGCATCAACAGGGTTTCCGCATCCGGCGCTTCGTCATAGACCTGAATGCCCATGTCGTTGATCATGCTGATCACGCCTTCAATCTGCTCGGCATCGAGCATTTCGTCTGGCAGGTGATCGTTGACCTCCGCATAGGTCAAAAAGCCGCGCTCTTTGCCCAGTACGATCAGATTTTTCAGACGCGTACGACGCGCCTCGGCTTCTACCGGGGTCAGCACTCTGATGGGCTGTTTGGCTTCGGCCTTGTTTGCGCCGCCGCCTGGTTTTCTTCCGCGTACTGCCACAGGTATTCTCCGCTATGTTCTGTTGGGATAAGCCATCAGGCTCATCCGGGTTCTACTGACAAGCCCTTGGGTTAATCCAGAGTTGGGCTTATCCAGAATAAAATCGTTCAAAAACCGGTAATTATACTGCAATACAGGGATTGTCTCGGACTATCGGGATCAGACCGGCTAAACCCCGATTCCACTTATTTGCCGGTCAGCATCCGGTTAAGGCAAGTGATCCGGCGCATCCAGCGGCGTTCGATGCGCCTGATCCGCATCGAGTTCCGGGTGATACCAGCCGAGCTTTTCGCGCAATTTCACAACATTGCCGACAATGATGAGCGTGGGGGCTTTGAGCTGGGCATCGGCTGCACGTTGCGGCAAGGTGGTCAGATCGCCGGTAACGACGCGTTGAGTGGGAAGCGTGCCCTGCTGGATGATGGCTGCTGGCGTATCTGCGGGAAGGCCATGCTTGATGAGCGCTTCGCACAACAGCGGCAGCCCCTTCAAGCCCATGTAAATCACGATAGTCTGGTCGCGGCGGGCGATGCCTTCCCAGTTCATGTTGAAGGTGTTGTCGCGCAGGTGGCCGGTTACAAACGCGACCGACTGCGCATAGTCACGATGGGTGAGCGGAATACCCGCATAGGAGGCTACCCCCGCCGCTGCCGTAATGCCGGGCACGACCTGAAACGGCACGCCATGCTCGACCAGGGTTTCGATTTCCTCACCGCCGCGACCAAAGATGAATGGGTCTCCGCCTTTCAAGCGTAGTACGCGCTTACCCTCTTTGGCCAGGCGCACCAGCATCAGGTTGATTTCTTCCTGCGGCACGGCGTGGTCGTCGCGCTCTTTTCCCACATAGATCCGGTCGGCATCGCGCCGACACATGTCTAGAATGGGCTGGGAAACCAGACGGTCATACACCAGCACGTCGGCTTGCTGCATCAGCCTTAACGCACGGAAGGTAAGAAGATCAGGGTTGCCGGGGCCGGCACCAACCAGATAGACCTCGCCACGGCTGATGTCATGTTCCGCACCGTCCTTAATCATGGCGTCAAGTCGCACCTCGGCTTCCTGCTCGCGTCCCGAGAACACCATTTCTGCGATCGGCGACAGAAACACTTTTTCCCAGAAGGCGCGGCGCTGTTCAGGCTTGATCGCCGCGCGCACCCGGCCTTTGAAGCGCGAAGCGAGTGCGCCCAGGCGGCCATAGGATGCGGGGATCAGCGTTTCCAGTCGGGCTCGCAACATGCGTGCGAGCACGGGTGATTCGCCGCCGCTGGAGACAGCGACCATGATCGGCGAGCGGTCAATGATCGATGGCAAGATAAAGCTGCACAACGCGGGGGTGTCGGCGACGTTAACGGGGATATGGCGCGTTCGCGCGGCCTCTGCAATGCGTTTCTTGAGCTCCGCATCGTCCACCACAACGATGATGGCGTCTTTTCCGTCCAGCAAATCCGCACTGTAACTATCGGCGACGCGATTGAGTCGCTCGCGATGGGGAAGCCGCTCAAACCCTGCGTGCAGACTGGGGGCGACGATGTCCACATAGGCACCCGCGCGCAATAGCAATTCGGTTTTGCGCGCGGCGGTCTCACCGCCACCCACCACCAGACAATGGCGATCGCGAATATCGTAAAAAATGGGAAGATAGTTCATCGTGTGTGCTGGCTGTCGGCGAAATGTCAATGAACGCGGGTTATGCCGCTTGCCCGGAATTCTGCGGGATAAAAATGAAACGCATGTCACCCTCTTCCATTTCCACATAGTCCAGCGTCACGCCCTGGATAAACGGCAAACTGGGCTTGGCAATCAATAGCTCGGTGCCGTTGACGATCACCAGTTCGTCGGCCTCGCGCTCCTGATCGAACCCCATGCCAAAGGTAATGCTGTCATCGTTCATGCGCTTTGCGGCAACGCGCAATATCATGCCGGCTACATCGGGATTGTTGGCGGCGATCTTGATCTGCGCGGCGGCAGCATCTGTAATCTTGATCATGCTTGCTTGCTCCTGTGAGTGTTGGATGGTGCGTCTTTATGCGTGCGCACCTGATTTAGAAAAGGCGAGATCCAGCCGAGCTGCCCACTGCCACGGCGGTGGGCATAGCCCGCCAGCAGATTGCGATAAATATAACCATCATGTTTGCCGTCGATGCCATATCCGCGCGCCACCTCGTACGCATAGGTGGCATCTGCGGGCAGATTTTCAAGGCTGGAATAATGGAACTCATGCGCCGGGATTTCCGCTGATTCTTCCCATACATTCTGACCGGTCGGCTGTAAGCGCGCATAACCGCGTCCGACCGGACGGTCATGCATCACCACCTCTCCCAGCACGATGCCAACCATCTGCCGGGTCTGATTTTTCCAGTTCAGGCTTTTAGCCAGATACATCAAGCCGCCGCATTCAGCGTAAGTCGGCAAACCCTGTTCAATGTGCGTGTTGATATCGTGACGCAATGTGCTGTTAGCTTCGAGTTCATCCATGAATACCTCGGGGAAGCCGCCACCGATGATGAGGCCGTCGACTTCAGGGAGAGCACGGTCATTGACCGTATCGAAGCTGACGAGTTCGACGCCGGATGCGCGCAGGGTATCCAGGTCTTCGCTGTAATAAAAACCAAAGACCTGATCACGGGCGATAGCAATGCGCAGCGGAGCTGAGCCGGAATCTGGCGTGTCCGCATTTACCGGATTCGCCTTATCCCATGTCCGCGCAGGTGCGCTGTCGGCAATGGCCAGCAATCGATCCAGATTCACTTGCGCGGCTATCCGCTCGCCGACGTGCTGCATGGTTTGCCGTGCAGCTTGCTGTTCGTTGGCGGGCACCAGTCCCAGATGCCGCTCTGAAATCTGCAAACTGGCATCGTGTTGTACTGCACCGATCACTTCAACATTGGTGTAATGCTCAATCACGGCACGCAGCTTGGATTCGTGACGGCTGCCGCCAAGATTATTCAGAATCACGCCCGCGATATTGATGTCGGCATCGAATGCCTGATAACCAAGAATCAGCGGCGCAACCCCGCGCGTCATGCCGCGCGCGTCGATCACCAGCACCACTGGCACATCCAGCAGCTTGGCGAGTGCTGCATTGCTATTGCTGCCGTCAAGGTCGAGGCCGTCGTACAAACCTTTGTTGCCCTCAATCAGGCTGATGCGTGCATCGGCTGCGTTGGCGCCAAAACAATGCTGAATCTCCGCACGCTGCATCATGTGAAAATCGAGGTTGTAGCACGCGCGTTCTGCGGCCAGCCCCAGCCACATCGGGTCGATATAATCCGGCCCTTTCTTGAACGGCTGTACGCGGTGCCCGCGCGCATAGAGCGCAGCGCACAATCCGAGCGAAACGGTGGTCTTGCCAGACGATTTATGGGCGGCAGAAATAAAGACGCGAGGCATAAAAGCCCCGCGTGTGGAATGCGCTAATGGGGCGTGCACCGTTGTGTTCTGAGCATTCATGCACCGAGCCTCCATGCCGGGCGATTGCCCGACACCCCAATTTGTGCTCTAAACGGCGTGTTCTAGTTTGGCGACAGTGGCGTCGTCCAGATTGGCAGGCAACAAGCGCAGTACCTTGACTGCAAATGTGGTGATTAGCAACGCGATAGCGACGCCACCCAAACCAAGCAGCAACTCCGGCAGGCTGGGGGCATAGGTATGGACTTCACCGTCAAAGAAGCTGCTGCTCACCTTCATACCGGGGAACATATCTAGCGGGAACGCCTGCGCACCGACAATGGTGACATACATCTGAGCCACGCCGCCCAGCACAATCAGCGCGCACGCGACCATAATCCAGGCGCGTTGCCTGCCCAAGGCGGTTAACAGGATCACCAATGGGAGGACGCAGCCCAAACCGATTTGCGCAATCCAGAATAACTGCGTGTAAATGCCGCCGTCGCGCAAAATAAAGGCTTCCACGTTGTGCATTTTTGCAAAATACAAATTGGTCAAATGCTGAACCACGACGAAATACAACACTGCAGCGACGAACACCGCAAGCAAACTCTTCAGACGCATCGCGACCGCGTCACCCAGCGGACGCCCCGTCCACGCATACGCTGCGAACAGCACCATCAAGAACACCGCGAGGCCGTAAGCAAATGACATAATGATGAACATCGGCGCAAGCAGCGCGGTGCCATACAATTCACGCGCAATCAGAAAGCCAAACAGCGAACCCGTACCAGTGGTCAGAATCAGACGCCACAGGAAAGCAGCGGTACCCGCATATTTCGAATAAGCCTTCACATTGCTGTCCAGCATGGTCCACAGGTACACGCCGACCAACCCGAAGAAACCGGAATACAGGAATACATTCCAGGTAAACATGGATTTGAAATTAAAGTTCGTCATCGCTACGATCAGGCGATCCGAACGACCCAGATCCAGCACCAGCACCAGCAACCCGCCGGCCAACAGCGCCAGCGCAAGAACCGCCGACAGGGGCGCCAGGGGCTTGTACATCGGCTTATTAAAAACCGAAGCAATTGATGCCACATTTAATGCACCCGAAGCTGCGACAATCAGAAACACCGCAAACACGTGCGGCAGTCCCCACACAACCTGGTTGTCCATGCCGGTGACGACGTGGCCATGATGGTGCATGTACAGATAAGCACCCAGACCCAGCAACACGAACAGGCCGATACCGCCCAGCAGGAGCCAGTATTTCAGGCTCTCGCCTTGAACTTCGCGAAAGGTAATGCTTGCCATAGTCGTTTAAATTCCGTGGTAGCGAACGCCAAGGTTCAGGTTCAGGTCAGCGCGAACTTCTTTGGTCGGCAGAGTACGAAGCAGCTTGGATATTTCACTTTCAGCGTCGTTCAAGTCACCAAAAACCAGTGCATTATGACCAGCTGCGGTACACGCTTCGACACATGCGGTGGTGCCATCGCCGCGATCAACTTTTTGCACGCAGAAAGTGCAGGACTCCACACACCCTATGCCACGTGGCACATCCTGCTTTTGCGTATCGTTCAGCGGCTCGTGAACCAGTGAACGCGCCTTGTAGGGGCAAGCCATCATGCAATAACGGCAGCCGATACAAATATGGCGATCCACCAGCACAATACCGTCTGCACGCTTGAACGATGCGCCGGTCGGGCAGACATCCACGCAGGGCGGTTCAGCACAGTGCTGGCACATCATCGGCAGACTGGTTTTGACTTGCGATAGCGGGTCTTCCAGCTCAAGCTTGCGGATCCACTGCGGCGCCTGCCTGGGATGCTTGCTTTGTTCGGGCATCTGCCAGCCATTTTCCGTACTGCATGCCGTCACACAATCGTTGCAACCGGTTGCGCATTTAGTGCTGTCAACCAGCATGCCCCAGCGAGTTTGATTACTCACACCGACATCGTCGGACTTGCTGTGAGCCACTTCGTACAACAGCACACCCGGTGCAATGGCAAGACCCGCGACTGCGGCCGCCGTCCCCATAAACCGGCGGCGGTCTTCTGACGCGGGCTGCTTGTTTATTTCACTCATTTGACACCCTCTGCCATCGCCGCCATGTCTTTAACGCTGACCTGAACACCTGCCTGTGCCGCCATTTGGTGTTTCAGATGCGCACCTTCCACGCTTAAGGGATGCATCATCGCAGAAGACTGCGGCTTGCTGGAGTGACAATCAAAACAATCAATTTTCACTGCGGCATAGCTGTGGCAACTCACACAAAAATTATCCTTGGCTGCGGTCACGCTACCCGTTTCTTTGCTGGCA